>Ga0187893_10011929_pt1 | contig 12467 bp, 13 predicted proteins | sample MA1701074metaG_FD_139574 | JGI IMG/M metagenome (GOLD analysis project Ga0187893, IMG submission 139574) | White microbial mat communities from a basaltic lava cave in the Kipuka Kanohina Cave System on the Island of Hawaii, USA - MA170107-4 metaG ...
GGCGAGCGCGCCCACGCCGCCCTCGAGCGAGGCGATGCGCTCCTCGAACGCGGCGGTGGTCGGGTTGGAGATGCGCGTGTAGATGTTGCCGAACTTGTTGAGCGCGAACAGGTGCGCGGCGTGCTCGGTGTCCTCGAAGACGAACGAGGTCGTCTGGTAGATCGGCACCGCGCGCGATCCGGTGGTGGGGTCGGGCGTCTGCCCGGCGTGCAGCATGCGGGTGTCGAAGCCGAAGTCGAACTTGTCCGGCATGGCGCCTACTCCTGTTGGTGGTCGAACACGCACTCGTAGCGGCTGGCGGTGAGGACCCCGGTGTTGAGCCCGACCACGTCCAGCCCGAAATCCTTCTTGCCGAAGAAGCGGCAGTGCTCGATCTTCACGCAGCGGTCCATCACCACCTCCATGCCGGCGCGCGCCGCGGCGCGCGCCGCCGCCTCGTTGATGACGCCGATCTGCATCCAGAACACCCGGGCGCCGATCGCGCGCGCCTCCTCCACCAGCGGCAGCACCGTCTCGCCGCGGCGGAAGATGTCGACGATGTCCACCGGCGCGCCGATCGCCTCGAGCGAGCGGTAGCAGCGCAGGCCGAGGATCTCCTCGGCTCCCGGGTTCACCGGGTACACGGTATAGCCCTTGCTCCTCATGTGGACCAGGGCGCGGTAGCTGGCGCGCGTGGGATTGCCCGAGACGCCGACCATCGCGATGCGGCGATAGCGCGTCAGCAGCTCGCGCGTGCGCGTGGACAGCGCGCCGGTCATGATTCCTGCGTAGTTGGCCATCGTTCAGCTCCTTGTCGACCCGAGATAAGCGCGGCGGATCAGCTCGTCCTCGGCGAGCGACCCCGGGTCGCCGCTGAAGGTGACCCGGCCCTGCTCCATCAGGTAGAAGTGGTGCGCGACCCTGAGCGCCATGTGCGCGTTCTGCTCGACCAGGAAGATGGTCGAGCCTTCGCGGTGCAGCTCGGCGATGATCCGGAAGATCTCCTCGACCACCAGCGGCGCGAGCCCGAGCGAGGGCTCGTCCATCAGCAGGAGCTTCGGCCGCGACATGAGCGCGCGCGCCACCGCGAGCATCTGCTGCTCTCCGCCCGAGAGCGTGCCGGCAAGCTGGGCCGAGCGTTCTTTGAGCCTTGGAAACCTCGTGAAAACGCGGTCGATATCCTCGTCAAACGCATCCCTTCGCTGATAGGCCCCGGCGCGCAGGTTCTCGAGCACGCTCATGCCGGGGAATACCAGCCGGTTCTCGGGCACCAGCGCGATGCCGCGCGAGACGATGGCGTGCGGCGGCAGCGACGCGATGTCCTGGTCCAGGAAGCGGATCGAGCCGCTCCTGGGCTTGAGCAGCCCGGCGACCGTCATCATCAGGGTCGTCTTGCCCGCGCCGTTCGGGCCGAGCAGGCAGGTGATCGAGCCCTGCGCGACCTCGAGCGACACTCCCTTCAACGCCTCGATCTTGCCGTAGGCGGTGACGAGGTCCCGGACCCGCAGCACTAGGCGCCCCCCAGGTAGGCTTTCCTGACCAGGGGATCCGCCTGGACCTGGGCCGGCGTGCCCTCGGCGATCTTCTGGCCGAAGTTGAGCACCGCGATCCGCTCGGTAACCCCCATCACCAGCTCCATCACGTGCTCGACCAGCACGATGGTGATGCCGCGGCTGCGCAGCTGCAGGATGCGGTTGCGCAGCTGCCCGATCTCCTCGCTGTTCATGCCCGCGGCCGGCTCGTCGAGCAGCAGGAGCTTCGGCCGGGTCGCCAGCGCGCGCGCCAGCTCCAGCCGGCGCTGCTCGCCGAACGCCAGGTTGGCGGCGAGCTCGTCCTGCTTCGCGGCGAGGCCGCTGAACTCGAGCAGCTCGGCAATCTCGCGGCGCACGCCCTTCTGGCCGCCGAGCCAGCGCGCGAAGAACCCGCGGCGCGCGCGGTCCTCGGGGGAGTTCTGCGCCACCCACAGGTTCTGCCACACGCTGAGCTGGCTGAAGAGGCGGATGTTCTGGAAGGTGCGCGCGATCCCGAGCTGGAGACGCTTGTGCGTGGGAAGCTTCTCCAGATCCTGGTTCCGGAAAACAATCCTGCCGGAGGTCAGCGGAAACAGCCCCGCCACCAGGTTGACCGCGGTGCTCTTGCCCGAGCCGTTCGGGCCGATCAGGCCGACGATCTCGCCCTCGGACACGCGGAAATCGAGCCCGTCGACCGCGCGCACGCCGCCGAAGTGGCGCGAAGCCGCCTTCAGCTCAAGCATGCCGCCGCCCGAACAGGCCGTGCGGGCGCAGGTTCATGGCGAGCACGATGAGCGCGCCGAACAGCAGGTTTCGCCAGTCGCCCAGGTCGCGCAGCCCCTCGACCAGGAACGCCTGCACGAAGATCACCGCGGCGAGGGTGCCGAACACGTTCGACAGCCCGCCGACGATCGGGTAGGCGATGGCGAAGGTCGCCACCAGCACGTTGAAGCTCGAATGCTCGATGTGGGTGGTGTAGTGGGCATAGAGGCCGCCGCCGACTCCGGCGATCGCGCCGCCGACGGTCATGGCGCTCACCTTCACCGCGGTCAGGTTGACGCCCACCGACTGCGCCGCGAGCTCGTCCTCGCCGACCGCGCGCAGCACCGCGCCGTAGCGCGAGCGGTCGAACCACCACAGCACCGCCATGGCGGCGAGCGCGAACAGCCAGATGAACAGCATCACGTCGAACGTGGTCCAGCCGTTCTCGGGGAAGTAGCGGATCTGGCGGAAGCCCTCGCCGCCGAGCGGGCCGACCTTGATGTTGCCCTTCGCGATCTGGTAGTCGAAGTTGAAGAAGAACAGGCGCACCCCTTCGCCGAAGGCGAGCGTGGCGATCACCAGCATCAGGCCCTTGACGCGCAGCGCCGGGAAGCCGACCGCGCAGGCGGTCGCCGCGCCGAGGATGCTGCTCGCCCCGAGCGCGGGGACGATGTGCCAGCCGGCGAGCACCGTGAGCATCCCCGCCGTATAGGCGCCGATGGCGAAGAACGCCGCCTGCGCCATGCTGACCTGGCCGGTGAGCAGCACGATGTACGCCGACAGCCCGAGCAGCGTATGCACGCCGATGAGCTGCGCCATGCCGTAGTAGAAATCCATCAGTTCTTGGAGGACAGGCCGCCCGGCCGGAACACCAGGAACACGAACAGCAGCAGCATCACGTACAGGTCGCGCTCGGTCACGCCGCGCCAGAGCTGGAACACGTTCTCGAACGCGCCCACCAGGAGCCCCGCGATGATGGCGCCGGGGACGTTGCCGAGGCCGCCGATCACGGTCACGATCAGCCCTTTCACCGTGAGCGGCAGCGTGAGCAGCGGCGACAGCGTGCCGACCGAGGCGCCGATCAGCGCGCCCGCGATGCCGCCGAGCAGCCCGGTGATGACGAAGGTGACCGCGTTTACGCGCGCGATGCGGATGCCGCAGAGCTGCGCGGCGGTGGGCTGTTGCGATACGGCTCGCGTGGCGAGGCCGAGCTTCGTTCTATACAAGAGGACCAAAAGGCCGGCCATGCATGCCACCGAAACGCCGAACACCAGCAGCAGGTCGCCGCGCAGGCTGAACTCGCCGGCGCGCAGCATGACGTCGTCGAACATCGCCGGGTAGTTGAGCGGCCGGCCCTCGGTGGCGTGCACGATGATCTCGTCGATCAGGAGCAGCATGCCGACGGTCGACATCAGCGTGGCGAGCGGGCTGGAGTAGGGAATGAAGTGGAAGCAGGCGAGGTACACCACGTAGCCGAGGGCGCCGCCGCCGAGGAAGCCGCACAGGAACACCAGCCACGCCGGCGCGCCCGCCATGACCTTGAGCACCAGCAGCCCGAGATAGGCGCCGCCGATCGACGCCGCGGCGTAGGTCATGTTGATCTTGTGCATCACGCCGAACACCAGCGTGAAGCCGATGCCGATCAGCGCGTAGGTGGCGCCGAACAGCAGCCCGTCGACGACGACCTGCAGGAAATCAAGCATAAGAAAAGGGCGCAGCCATCCGGGCCGCGCCCGTTTCTGTCAAAGGACCCTACAGCGGGTTATGCAAAACCTTCCACTCGCCCTTCTGCGCCTGCACGAACAGGTAGGGCTTGTCGGCCTCGCGGTCCTCGGTGCGCTTGGTGACCCCGAGCAGGCCCTTGGTCTCCTTGAGCTTGGCCAGCCCGTCGCGGATCTTGCGCCGGTCGGCCTGCAGCTGGCTCTTGTCGCCCGAGATTCTCTCGGACTCCATCACCTGCTTCAGGATGAACATGTTCTCCCACGCGGCCATCGAATGCAGGTCGGCGCTGCCCTTGTACTTCGCGGTCTGGTCGGCGGCGAACTTGGCTTCCTTGTTTACCGGCGCGTAGGAGGTCGGGATGATCATGCCCTCGACGTCCTTGGGACAGCCCTGCATCACCTCCATGCTCGAGGTGCTGGTCAGGCCGACCAGCAGCTTCGGCTTGTAGCCCTGGCGCTTCATCTCCTTCAGCAGGCCGCAGGTGGTGAAGGGGTGCGCGGCGACCGACAGGATGTCGGCGTTCGCCTTCTTCATCTCGCGCACCTGGGTGGAGAAATTCGAGTCGTTGAGCAGCCATTTCGACTCGCCCATCACCTCGTAGCCGTTGGCGAGCGCGCGGTCCTTCATCACCGCGTACCACGAGGCGCGCGAGTGCGCGAAGTCTTCCTCCACGCCGCCGTACACAGTCTTGAGGTTCGGGTGCTTGGTCTTCAGCCAGTAGTAGAGCGAGGAGTACATCGTCCACTCGCTCGGCACGTTGCGGAACGACCACTCCGAGATCTTGGCGAGGCCGCCCTTGATCGCGACGTCGGTGAACACCGGCATCTGCAGCCCGGAGTCGCCCTTGTCGTCGACCCTCTTCTGCAGGATGCCGTACAGCGGCTCGGCCACGTTGGAGCAGGTCGGGCCGACCGCCACCGCCGCGTCGCTGCCGTAGATGCGCCGGATCACCGAGATGCCTTCCTCGGCGTTGCAGCGGTCGTCGAGGAAGTCGACGACGATCTTCGCCTTGGAGCCGTCGGCGAGCGTGACGCCGCCCTGCTTGTTGATCACTTCGGCGGCGGCCAGCATCGCCGCCTCGCTGTTGATGCCGAACAGCCGGATGACGCCGGTCTTCGCGCCGAAGCCGGAGATCCTGACGGTCTTTTCCTGCGCGAGCGCGTCCGAGCCGGTACCGGCGGCGGCCGCGAATGCGGCAGCGACCGCGAGTGCAATCTTCTTCATGAGGCTCCTCCTCGTATGGACTGTCTGGTAGATTTCGCGAGACCGGGAGCAGTGTAAGCCGAGGAGAGAGCGATGGCCAGAAGTCGCCCTACGAGAGCTAGAGCGGATGCTGCGGTGCGCAAGAACGGTATCTGGGCGGCGCTTAAACCCGGGGCGGCGAACTACACCGCGCTCTCGCCCATCGTGTTCCTGCCGCGCGCCGCGGAAGTCTACCCTGACCGCATCGCGGTGGTGCACGGCGCCTCGCGTTTCACCTACGGGCAGTTCCACCAGAGAGCCCTCAAGCTCGCCTCCGCGCTGACGAAGGCGGGCGTGCGCCGCGGCGACGTCGTGTCGGCCATGCTGCCCAACATCCCGGCGATGCTCGAGGCGCACTACGGGGTGCCGATGACAGGCGCGGTGCTGAACACCATCAACACGCGCCTGGACGCCGACACGGTCGCCTACATCCTCGAGCACGCCGAGGCCAAGGTCTTCATCACCGACCGCGTTTTCGCTGCGGTCGCAGGTCCCGCGTTGAAAGCCCTCAAGCGCAAGCTCCTGGTCGTCGATGTCGACGATCCGCTCTACACCGGGCCCGGCGAGCGGCTCGGAGCCGTCGAGTACGAGGTGTTCCTCGAAGGCGGGGATGCGGCATTCGCTTGGGCGCTGCCGGCCTCGGAATCCGACCCGATCGCCCTCAACTACACCTCGGGCACCACCGGCAGGCCGAAAGGCGTGGTCTACCACCACCGCGGCACCTTCCTCGAGGCCTGCGGCAACGTCATGGCCTGGGCGATGCCGGCGCACCCGGTCTACCTGTGGACGCTGCCGATGTTCCACTGCAACGGCTGGTGCTTCCCCTGGTCGGTGAGCGCGATGGCGGGCACCCATGTCTGCCTGCGCGCGGTCGAGCCGAAGCGCATCTTCGAGCTGATCGTCGAGCACGGCGTGAGCCACATGTGCGGCGCGCCGACCGTGCTCGGCATGCTGACTGCGGCGCCGGAGGAGGAGCGGCGCAAGTTCTCGCACCCGGTGCACATCCAGACCGGCGGCTCGCCGCCACCCGCCAAGGTCATCCAGGCGATGGAGGAGCTCGGCTTCCAGGTGCTGCATATCTATGGCATGACCGAGCTGCAGGGGCCCTCGACGTTCTGCGCTCCGCGGGACGCCTGGGAGGACCGCTACACCGAGATGGCGCGCCAGGGCGTGCGCTACCCGGTGGTCGAAGGCCACATCGTGGCCGACCCGCAGAGCTGCAAGCCGGTGCCGAAGGACGGCCGCTCGATCGGCGAGATCCTGGTGCGCGGCAACACCGTCATGCTCGGCTACCTGAAGGACGCGAAAGCGACCGCCGAGGCCTTCGCCGGCGGCTGGATGCATACCGGCGACCTGGCGGTGTGGCACCCGGGCAGCTACGTCGAGATCAAGGACCGCAAGAAGGACATCATCATCTCCGGCGGCGAGAACATCTCCTCGGTCGAGGTCGAGATCGCGCTCTACAAGCACCCGGCGACCCAGCTCGCGGCCGTGGTCGCGCGGCCCGACGAGAAATGGGGCGAGACCCCGTGCGCCTTCATCCAGCTCAAGCCCGGCACGAGCGCCACCGAGAAGGACTACATCGACTGGTGCCGGCAGAACCTGGCGCGCTTCAAGATTCCCAGGAAGGTGGTGTTCGGCCCGGTGCCGACCACCGCGACCGGCAAGATCCAGAAGTACGTGCTGCGCGAACGCGCCAAGGCCCTCTGACCATGGAAGAGAAAACGAAGGTCACGATCCTGACCTCGAGCTACCGCATCAAGGGCCACATCGACCTGCTGCCGGGCTCGCGGGTCACCGACTTCATGGCCGAGGCGCGCGACTTCATCGCGGTCACCAACGCGGAGGTCTGGGAGCTGCAGGTCGGCGGCCGGCAGGTGCTCGCCGCGCCGTTCATCAACGTCAGCCGCGACCACATCGAGATCATCCTGCCCGGCCACTGACTAGCGGTCGAGCCCCTGGTCCTCGTAGGAGGCAGGGTCGGAGATCGGCTCGATGTGCGTGAAGACCGAGGCGTTCGGCACCAGCGAGCGGATGCGCGCCTCGATCTCTTCCGACAGGCGGTGCGCCTGCGCCACGCTCCAGGCGTCGGGCACCAGGATGTGGAACGAGACGAAGCGGCGCGCGCCGGCCTGGCGGGTGCGCAGCGCGTGGAAGGTGATGCCGTAGCGCCGCGAGTATTCGGCGAAGAGCCTGGTCACTTCGTCCTGGTCGCCGCGCGGGATCGCGGCATCGAGCAGCCCTGAAGCCGAGCGCCTGACCAGCCCGACCCCGGTCCACACGATGTGCGCGGCGACCGCGAGCGCGACCAGCGGGTCGAGCCGCAGCCAGCCGGTCGCGAACACCAGCGCGACCCCGATGATGACTCCGATCGAAGTCCAGACGTCGGTCATCAGGTGCCGGCCGTCGGCTTCCAGCGTGACGCTGTGGTTCTCGCGGCCGACACGGATCAGCAGCAGCGCCACCGCGAGGTTGATCGCCGACGCGGCGCCGGTCAGCGCGAGCCCGAGGACCGGCGCGTCGAGGGGGCGCGGCTCGATCAGGCGCGGGATGGCGCTCGCCAGGATCCCGGCCGCGGCGAGCACGATCAGCGCGCCCTCGGTGCCGGCGGCGAAGTACTCGGCCTTCGAGAAGCCGTAGGGATGGTCCTCGTCGGGCGGCGCGGCGGCGAGCCGCAGCATCGACAGCGCGAGCAGCGCCGCGGCGAGGTTGACGATCGATTCGAGCGCGTCCGAGAGCAGGCCGACCGAATCCGTCAGCCACCACGCAGCCGTCTTCAGCCCGATCGTGGCGAACGCCGCCGCGACCGACAGCCACGCATAGCGCTCAAGGCTGGTAGAGGCGATAGACACGCGCGGCGCACGGCCCGAGGCTGGCGAGCTCGTAAAGGAAAATGTCTTCGCCCGGGGCGGCGACGAACCGCCTCTCCTGCAGCACGGCTTTCAGCTTGAGCGGCGCGTGCGCGAAAACCACGCCACGCGCCGCGGGATGCGGGTCGCCGTCGCCGGGCTCGACCTGCTCGCACGCCCAGCGCTTGAACACCACGCAGCGCTCCAGGCAGCGCCGCGTCCACGGGGTCGGCTTCTGGTAGAAAGACAGGTACTCGGGGGATGAGAGCACCTGCAGCGAATCGAGCTCGTAGGTCGCGAGGTACATGCCGTCGCCGCGGGCGGCGTCGGCGACCCAGCGCCGCGCCGAGCGGAAGCCGGGAATCGAGAGCCGCTCGGGGATGTGCTCGCTGTCGTACCAGGCGTTGAATTCCTCCTCCATCGCCGGGGGCGGCTCGGTCAGTGTGAGCAGGAGACCGCGCTTCATGCCGGGCTGATCATGCCTTTCTCGAGGACGTAGGCGCGGTCTGCGACGCGGCCGGCGAAGCGGCGGCTCTGCTCGGCGAGCAGCACGGCCACGCCGGACCGCTTGAGCTGCGCCACCGCTTTCGCGACCTGCTCGACGACGACCGGGGCCAGCCCCTCCGAGGGCTCGTCGAGCAGGATGGCCGCAGGATTGCCCGCGAGCGTGCGCGCGATGCAGAGCATCTGCTGCTCGCCGCCCGACATGCGGCCGCCGGCGCGGTCGCGCAGGGCGCGCAGCGCCGGGAAGAGCGCGAACAGTCTTTCCTCCGTCCACTCGGGCGCACCGCGGCGCGGCGGCTGCCGCCCGACCTCGAGATTCTCGTTCACCGTCAGTTCCGTGAAGATGCGCCGGTCCTCGGGCACGTAGCCCAGGCCGAGGCGCGCGATCCGGTAAGGTTCGAGATTCTTCAGGTTCCTGCCGTCGAACACAATGCTGCCGGAAGCCGGCGGCACCAGCCCCATGATCGCCTTCAGCGTGGTCGACTTGCCGGCGCCGTTGCGGCCGAGCAGCGCCACGACTTCGCCGGCATTGACCTCGAAGCCGACATCGAACAGGACGCGCGCGCGGCCGTAGCCGGCGGAAAGGTCCCCGACCTCAAGAATCGCCAAGGTAGACCTCCCGCACCCGCGCGTCGGCGCGAACCTCGTCCGGCGCGCCCTCGGCGATGACCTGCCCGAGGTGCATCACGATGACGCGGCTCGCGAAGCCGAACACCACCTCCATGTCGTGCTCGGTGAAGAGCACGGCGATGCGATCGCGGTGCGCGAGCCCGGCGGCGAGCTCCATCAGCGCGCTGCGCTCCTCGGGCGCCGTGCCGGCCGTGGGTTCGTCCATGAGAAGCAGGCGGGGGCGGTTCGCGAGCGCCACCGCGAGCTCGACGCGCTTGAGGTCGCCGTACGCGAGCACCGCGCACGGGCGCTCGGCCTGCTCGCGCATGCCGACACGCTCGAGGAGCGCGTCCGCCTCGTCTACGAAGAATCGCTTAGCGTTGCTCCACAGCAGTCGGAGTCTCCTGTGGTGCGAGAGAAGGGCGGTCTGCACGTTCTCGCGCACGCTCATAGAGGAGAACGTGGCGGTGATCTGGAACGTGCGTCCGACGCCGAGCCGCCAGATGCGGTGCGGCGGCAGGCCGACGAGGCTGGTCCCGTCGAGGCGGATTTCGCCCGTGTCGGGAGCGAGCTGGCCGTTCACCATGTTGAAGCAGGTGGTCTTGCCGGCGCCGTTCGGCCCGATGATCGCCACCATCTCCCCCGCGGCGACGCTGAACGACACGTCGCGCACCGCCTCGACGCCGCCGTAGGCCTTAAAGAGGCGGCTTACCGAGAGAGCCATCGCTTCGCCGAACCCGCGATGCCCAGCGGAAATGCGAGAATCAGGAGCAGGATCACCGCGCCGATCGCGGCGCGCCAGTAGGCGATCTCGCGCGATACCGTGTCTTCCAGCCAGGTGAAAAGCGCGGCGCCCCATACCGGCCCGGTCAGCGTCTGCACGCCGCCGAGCAGCACCATCACCAGGCCGTCGACCGAGCGCGGCACCGACAGCGTCTCGGGCGAGATCGATCCCTTCGAGAACGCGAACAGCGCGCCGGCGAGGCCGGCGAAGCCGCCCGCGACGATGAACGCCGCCCACTGCCGGGCGCGGACGTCGATGCCGATCGCTCCGGCGCGAAGCGGCGAGTCGCGGCTCGCGCGCAGCGCGTAGCCGAAGGGCGACTGGATCGCTTTCCAGAGCGACACGATCCCCAGCGCGCAAAGCACGAGCGCCAGGTAGTAATAGGAAGCCTTCGAGGCGAAACGCTCGCCCGGCCATACGCCGACCAGGCCGTTCGAGCCGCCGGTGACCGCGTCCCACTGGAACGCCACCGACCAGACGATCTGCGCGAACGCGAGCGTCAGCATGGCGAGATAGATCCCCGAGAGCCGCACGCAGAACCAGCCGAAGAGCGCCGCGCCGGCGAGCGCCGCGAGCGGCGCGGCGAGCAGGCCGAGCTCCATCGGCAGCCCGTAGCGCAGCACCAGCAGCGCCGCGCCGTACGCGCCCAGGCCGAAGTACGCCGCGTGGCCGAACGAGACCATGCCGCCGGGTCCCAGCAGGAAATGCAGGCTGACCGCGAACAGGGAGAACACGAACACGTCGACCAGCAGCACCAGTGCGTACTGGTCCGCGAACAGCGGCACCAGCGCGAGGGCCGCGACCAGGGCGAGCGTCGCGCGGGGAGCCGCGAGGTGCGCCGCGCCGCCTGCGGCGCGTGTCTCGGCCAGCGGCCGCCCGAGCAGGCCCCAAGGGCGCAGCACCAGCACGGCGGCCATCACGATGAACTCCGCCACCAGCGTGACCTTCGAGTAGCCGAGCCCGATGCAGAACGCCTTGATCTCGCCGATGAGGAGCGCGGCGAGGAACGCCCCCGGGATCGAGCCCAGCCCGCCGACCACCACGACGACGAAGGCGTCCGACACCACGGCGAGGTCGATCTCGAGGTTCGCCGGCTCGCGCGGGATCGCGAGCGCGCCGCCCAGGCCTGCGAGCGCGGCGCCGAGGGTGAACACGCCGGTAAAGAGCCGGCGCTGATTGACCCCCAGCGCGTCGGCCATCTCCCGGTCCTGCGTGGCGGCCCGAATCAGCACGCCCCAGCGGGTCTTGTGCAGCAGCAGATGCAGTCCGATGAATACCAGCGGGCCGAGCGCGATCAGGAACAGGTCGTATTGCGGGAACTGCCGTCCGGCGATGCCCACCGCGCCCGCCAGCCCCGGCGCGCGCGGCCCGAGCATGTCCTCCGGTCCCCATACCCAGAGCGCGAAGTCCTTGATGACGAGGACGAGCGCGAAGGTGGCGAGCAGCTGGAGCAGCTCGGGCGCGCGGTAGATCCGCTTCAGGAGAAGGATCTCGGCAAGCGCGCCGAGGAAGGCCACGGCGACCGCGGCGAGCGGGACGCTGAGCCAGAACCCGACCTGCGGCGAAAGCCAGACGGCGAGGTACATGCCGAGCATGTACAGCGAGCCGTGCGCGAAGTTGACGATGCGGCTGACGCCGAAGATCAGCGACAGCCCCGCGGCGACGAGGAAGAGGGAGCTCGCGCCCGCGAGCCCGTTCAGGAACTGCAGCAGGACTGCCGAGGCGCTTATTCTTTCCTCAGCTTGCGGATTTCCTCGTCAGGCGGCTGGAACCTCGCGCCGTCGGCATAGCGCCAGTTCACCATCACGCCCTTGCCGCCTTTCTTCGCGAGCTGGCCGACGTAGGCGCCCATCGTCGACTGGTGGTCGATCGCGCGCCACACGATCGGGCCGAAGGGCGTGTGCGTCTGCAGGCCCTTCAGCGCCTCGACGAGCTTCTCCGTCTCGGCGCTGCGCGCTTTCTTGACGGCCTCGGCCACGGCGTGAACCGCCGCGTACCCCACCACGGAGCCCTGGCGCGGGTAATCCTTCCAGCGCTTCTGGTACGCGTCGTGGAACCTGCGGTGCTCGGGTGTCCTGATTTCATTCCAGGGATAGCCGGTCACCCACCAGCCGTCGGGCGTCTCGTCCTTCAGCGTGTCGAGGTACTCGGGCTCGCCGGCGAGCAGGTTGAACACCGCCGTGTTGCGGAACAGGCCGCGCGTGTTCCCCTCGCGCACGAATTTCTGCAGGTCGGCGGCGAACAGCGCGCTGAAGATCGCGTCGGGCTTCGCCTCGGCGAGCGCCTGCACCACCGCGCCGGCATCGATCTTGCCGAGCGCGGGCGCCTGCTCGGCGACGAACTCGACGCCGGGCTGCGCCTGCGAGAGGAGCCTCCGGAAGGACGCGGTGGCCGACTGGCCGTACTCGTAGTTGGGATACACGATCGCCCAGCGCCTCTTTTTCAGCTTCGCGGCCTCGGGCACCAGCATCGCGACCTGCATGTAGGTCGAAGGCCGCAGGCGGA
>Ga0187893_10011930_pt1 | contig 12466 bp, 10 predicted proteins | sample MA1701074metaG_FD_139574 | JGI IMG/M metagenome (GOLD analysis project Ga0187893, IMG submission 139574) | White microbial mat communities from a basaltic lava cave in the Kipuka Kanohina Cave System on the Island of Hawaii, USA - MA170107-4 metaG ...
GACAGCGCGAGATCCAGTACGCGGCGCGATGCACGTGGAGCGCCAGCCGGTGCCGCTCGGCGTACTTCTCAAAATGCTGCTGGAAAACTCCCTGAAGCGTGCATTGCATCCCTCCATAACGCAAACCATCGCTTCACGTCGCACTCCCCCGGCGCAGCCGGGCTCGTGCAACTGTTGATTGAACGACATTCGCGGGATGCTAGAAGCATCTACAGGTGGATGCAAACATCTGTCAGTAGATAGCGGCATATGCCGGCATATGCGCGCGGACTCATCGGCGAATTGCTGCGCTCAAGGTTTCGGGAAATTAGTTGCTAAGTCGAAGTGCGATTTCGGCGAGGCGCCTGCCCTGCGCGATGCACAGCGCGCGCTCGGCCTCGGTGATCGGCTGGTCGTCGGCGACGCCGGCGAAGTGGCTCGCGCCGTAGGGCGTGCCGCCGGCGCGCGTCGCGTTGAGCTCGGCCAGGGTGTAGGGCAGGCCGAGCACCAGCATGCCGTGGTGCAGGAGCGGCAGCATCATCGACACGAGCGTGGTTTCCTGCCCGCCGTGCAGGCTCGAGGTCGAGGTGAAGACGCACGCGGGCTTGCCGGCGAGCGCGCCGCTTTTCCACAGGAGCGAGGTGCCGTCCCAGAAGTGCTTGAGCGGCGCCGCCATGTTGCCGAAGCGCGTCGGGCTGCCGAGCGCGAGCCCGGCGCATTCCTCGAGATCCTTGACTTCGCAATAGGGTGGGCCAGAAACCGGAACCTGCTCCCGAGACTCGATTCCTGCTGAAACCCGAGGCACGGTGCGCACGCGCGCGGCTGCGCCCGGGACGCGCTCGATGCCGGAGGCGACGAGCTCCGCCATCCGCTTCACCGAGCCTCCGACGCTGTAGTACAGGACGAGTATCTCGGCCACGGCGCTATCATAGAAGGTTAATGGAGAAGAGCGCCTGGCGGGGTATCGCCGATTTCAGCCTCGCCGTGCTCTGGCGCTTCTACGAGGAGCGCGGGCTGCAGACCGCGGGCAGCCTGACCTACACCGCGCTGCTCTCGCTCGTGCCGCTGTTCACCGTGGCGCTCGCGGTGTCGACCGCGTTCCCGGTCTTCGACGAAACCATGGGCGCGCTGCAGCTCTTCGTGCTGGAGAACTTCCTGCCCGACGCGACCGGGATCAACGTGATCGCCGACCAGATTACCTCGTTCACGCGCAACGCCGGGCGCCTGACGGCGATCGGTCTCGGGGTGTTCGTGGTCACCGCGGTGATGCTGATGATGACGATCGACGTCTCGATGAACCGCCTGTTCCGCGTCTACCGGCGGCGGCCGCTGCTGCAGCAGGTGTTGATCTACTGGGCGGTGCTGACGCTCGGCCCGGTGCTGATCGGGGGCAGCCTGTCGACGACCTCGTTCGCGGTCGGCGCCTCGTTCGGCTACCTCGAGCTCGGCCACGTGGCCGACGCGGTGCTGGGCGTGCTGCCGTTCGTGTTCACCTGCGCGGCGCTCACGCTGCTCTACGCGGTGGTGCCCTACCGGCATGTCCCGGCGCGCGATGCGCTGCTCGGCGGGCTCCTCGCCGGCATCGCCTTCGAGATCGCGAAGCGCGGCTTCGCGGTCTACCTCGCCAAGTTCCCGACCTACTCGCTGATCTACGGCGCGTTCGCCACCATCCCGATCTTTCTCGTCTGGCTGTATCTCTCGTGGGTGGTGGTGCTGGCGGGGGCGACGATCACCGCCATGCTGCCGGCGTACCGCTTCGCCGAGGGCCGGCCGGTCCCGGGGCGCGACTTCGCCGACGCGCTTGCCGTGCTCTCGCTGCTGGCGCGCGCCCAGCGGGGCGGCGGGGTGCGGCGGCTCCGGCAGATGAGCAGCGAGCTACGCCTCATGCCCCACCGCTGCGAGGCGGTGCTCGAGCACGCGGCGCGCCGCGGCTGGACCGCGCGCACCGAGAAGGACGGCTGGGTGCTGGTGCGCGACGCCGAAACGCTGAGCGTGTCCGAGATCTATCGGGCGTTCGCGTTCGACGCCGAGATGTGGGGCATGGCCGACACCGACCTCTCGTCCTCGCTGCGTGAATACTCGAAGAAGGAGACGAAGCCATGAGCGCGATCCCGCGCGAGGAGCGCCTGATCGCGGCGCTCGACGTGCCGACGCCGAAGGAAGCGCGCGCGCTTGCCCAGAAGCTGGGCGACGCGGTGCGCTTCTACAAGATCGGGCTGGAGCTCTCCACCGCCGACGGCTTTCTCGACCTGCTCGCCTGGCTCGCGGGGCGCGGCAAGGTGTTCGCCGACCTCAAGCTCTACGACATCCCGGAGACGGTGCGCCGCGCGGTCGCCAACCTGCGCGGCCGCGGCGCCACCTTCCTCACAGTGCACGGCCACCGCTCGGTAATGGAGGCGGCGGCGCGCGAGAAAGGCGCGACCAAGATCCTCGCGGTCACGGTGCTCACCAGTTTCGACCAGCGCGACCTCGACGAGATGGGGGCGACCAAGACCGTGGAAGCGCTGGTCCTCGCGCGCGCCAAGGGGGCGGTTGAATCCGGCTGCGACGGCGTGATCGCCTCGGGAATGGAGGCGCAGGCATTGAAGAGCGAGTTCAAGGACCGGCTGCTCATCGTCACGCCGGGCATCCGGCCGGTGAAAGGCCAGGATGACCAGAAGCGCACGGTGGACGTCGCGCAGGCCTTCGCCAACGGCGCGGACTACATTGTGGTCGGGCGGCCGATCCGCGAGGCGCCCGACCCGCGGGCCGCGGCCGAGGCCATCCAGCAGACGATCGCTAAGGCCTTTCCCCGATAAGCTTCTCGAGCAGGCGCTGCAGGTGCTCGTGGTGCGGCTGCATCACGCCCTCGAACAGCGTCTCGCCGCCGCGCCGCACGATGATGGTGGGGAAGTTCTCGACGTCGATCTCCTCGACCGCCTCGGCGTCGTCCTCGATGTCGACCCAGCGGAATTCCGCGCGCGGAAAGCGCTCGGCGAGGGCGACGAAGCCCGGCCGGTAGGCGACGCAGGTATCGCACCACGCGGCGCACAGGCAGGCCACCAGGAATTCGCGATTAGACTCCACGCGTGGCCGATTCTATTCACGCCCTGACCGGAATGGCAGGCCTGCTCGCGCTCGCCTGGGCGGCGAGCGAGAACCGGCGCGCGATCCCGTGGCGCGGAGTGCTTGTCGGTTTGGGTCTTTTGGTTCTCGGCGCCGTAGTGTTCCTGAAGGTCCCGTTGATCAAAGACGCGTTTCTGAAGCTCAACGACGTCCTGCTCGTGCTCGAGCGCGCCACCCAGGCGGGGACCGGCCTGGTTTTCGGCTACCTGGGAGGAGGGCCGACCCCGTTCACGGTCACGAATGAATCTTCTGTCTTTGTCCTGGCGTTCCGGGCCCTGCCGCTGGTGCTGGTGATCAGCGCGCTCTCGGCGCTGCTGTTCTACTGGCGGGTGCTGCCGGCGATCGTGCGCGCGATCTCGTTCGTGCTCGAGAAGGCGATGCGGGTCGGCGGCGTCGTGGGGCTGTCGGCGGCGGCCAACGTGTTCGTCGGGATGGTCGAGGCGCCGCTCTTCGTGCGCCCGTACCTCGGCCGCATCTCGCGCGGGGAGCTGTTCGCCATCATGGCCGGGGGCATGGCGTCGATCGCGGGCACGGTGCTTTTCCTCTACGGCAGCATCCTCGGCCGCGTCCAGCCCGACGCGGTGGCGCACCTGCTGATCGCCTCGATCCTGTCTGCTCCCGCCGCCCTGGTGATCGCTTTCCTGATGGTGCCGCCGCAGACGGTGAGCGGCGGGAATATCGAATTGAAATCCGACGCCTCGGGCAGCATGGATGCCCTGACGCGCGGCACGCTCGAGGGCGCGCAGCTGCTCCTCAACATCGTCGCCATGCTGGTGGTGTTCGTCGCCCTGGTCGCGCTCGTCAACCTGATCATCGCGCCCTATACGCTACAGGGCGCGCTCGGTTGGGTGCTCGCGCCCCTTGCCTGGCTCGCCGGCATTCCCTGGAGCGAAGCGCGCGCCGCCGGCGCGCTGCTCGGCACCAAGACCGTGATCAACGAGCTCGTCGCCTACCTTGATCTCGCCAGGATGACCGATTTGTCCGAGCGTACCCGGCTCCTCCTGACTTACGCCCTGTGCGGCTTCGCCAACTTCGGCAGCCTCGGCATCATGATCGGCGGCCTGGGCACCATGTCGCCGGAGCGGCGAGGCGAGGTGGTGGAGCTGGGGATAAAGTCGATCGCCGCCGGCACGCTCGCCACCTGTCTCACCGCGGCGACGGTGGCGCTGATCCTGTAGTTGCCCCACTATAGCAGGTTCATTTATTTGGCATAGGCGGGCTTCCGGGCGGGCAATAGCATCGTTCGGGGATGAAACCGGAAGTCGCCGAAAAGCTGTCTGACGCGCAGGATTTCTACGCGCTCACGAAAGCGGTGCTTTCCATGTGCGAGCCGTACGGGCCGGTGCACGCGTTCCGCCTGGTCCACAACCGCGGCGCGGCGCGCGTGGCGTGCCTGATCGAGCTCGAGTCGCCGAAGCAGCAGCCGGCGCTGGCGCGCGCGCTCGGCGCCAAGGTGCTGAACGGCGCGGCATGCCTGGAGATCCCGGTCGACAAGGATTTCGGTTCCCCGTGCAAGGTGGTTGCGCTTCAGCAGCCGGCCCTGCAGTCGTCCTCGCAGGTGTCTTTCGAGGCAAGAGTAGCGACGAGCTGAACCAGTTCCCCCCTTGCATACGCACCTCCCTCCCTTCGTGCGTATGCAGGCATCAGACCCCGGCTCCCCTACCGGGGTCTTTTTTTATGTAGAACAGGAATAATTGCTCTGACCCCTTTTCCTGCCGATGCGCGTCCTCTTTGTCACTCCGGAATGCGCTCCTCTCGCCAAAGCCGGCGGGCTGGGAGACGTCAGCGCCGCGCTGCCCGCCGCGCTGCGCGCCATGGGAATCGAGGTGCGGGTGCTTCTGCCCGGATATGCGGAAGTGCTTCAAAAGCTGGGTCCGTCAAAGGAGCTCGGTCGCTTCACCGAGCTCGGGTTCGACTGCAAGGCCGTGGAGGCGCGGGACTTTCTCGTCATCGATTGCCCGCCGCTCTACGCGCGCGAGGGCAATCCGTACCAGGATCCCGGCGGGCAGGACTGGCCGGACAACGCGCTGCGCTTCGGGCTGCTGTCGAAGGTCGCGGCGCGGCTGGCGGGCGGCTTCGACGTCCTCCACTGCAACGACTGGCCGGCCGCGCTGGCGCCGGTCTTCGCCAGCGTCCCGAGCCTGCTTACGGTCCACAACCTCGCGTTCCAGGGGAACTTCGAGCGGCAATGGCACGACCGGCTCGGCCTGCGCAAGGAGCTCTTCTCGGTGGACGCTCTGGAATTCCACGGCAGCCTGTCGTTCCTCAAGGGCGGCCTGGTGCACGCCGGCGCGATCACCACGGTGAGCCCGACCTACGCGCGGGAAATCCAGACCGAGGAGGGCGGCTGCGGCCTCGACGGGCTTCTGCGGCGGCGGCGCGAGGCGCTGAGCGGGATCCTCAACGGCGTCGACACCGGCGTGTGGGATCCGGCGGCCGATCCGCATCTGGCCGAGCGCTATGACGAAACCAGGTTGGACCGAAAGGCCGTCAACAAGGAAGCGCTGCAGCGGCGGTTGAACCTGGACATCGCTCCCGAGGTTCCGCTGGTCGGGTTCGTCGGCCGGCTGACGCACCAGAAGGGCGCCGACCTGATCGCGGCCGCGGCCGCCGAGCTGGTCGCGCTGCCCGCGCAGCTCGCGCTGCTCGGCAAGGGCGACCGCAGCATCGAGGGCGTGCTCGCCGCGGCTGCGGCGCGCCATCCCGGGCGCGTCGCGGTGGCGATCGGCTTCAACGAGGAGCTCGCGCACCTGATCGAGGGCGGCGCGGACCTGTTCCTGATGCCTTCGCGCTTCGAGCCCTGCGGGTTGAACCAGATGTACAGCCAGCGCTACGGCACGCCGCCGGTCGCGCGCGCGACCGGCGGGCTCGCGGACACGATCGCCGACGGCGAGACGGGGTTCCTGTTCGAGCGCGCCGAGAGCCCGGCGCTGGCGGCGGCGGTCAGGCGCGCGGCCGCGGCCTGGCGCGAGCCGCGGCGCTGGCGCGAGATTCAGCGCGCCGGGATGCGGCGCGACTTCAGCTGGGCTGGAGCTGCTCGCCGCTACGCCGATCTCTACTCGCGGCTCGCCACGACGCGGCCGCGGTGACCGATTCGACCCGGACCAGCAGCGCGGCGTCGAGCTCGCCGCGGATCGGCCAGCGGCGGCGGCGCGCTCGGCTTCTCGCGGAACTCGCTCACCCAGCCGTCGCCCGCGCTCGCCAGCACGCCGAAGCTCGAGGCCTGCCTGATCGGTCGAGGTACCGGTAGACCGCGTCGGCGGTGCCCTTGAACTGTCCGGACAGGGTGTTGGCGCGCGGCAGCAGCACCTTGATCGTGCCGTCGCCGTCGGCGAACCACGGCGACCACGCCGCGGCGATGTGCTTCATCAGCGATTCGGGCTTGTACTGCGCGAGCACGTAAATCGTCGAGATGCGCGAGTGGACGAGGTTGCCGAGCACGAAATCCACCAGCCGGTAGCCGCTCGCAAACGGCACCGCGGGCTTGGCGTGCTCGGCGGTGAGCGGATGGAGCCGCGTGCCTTCTCCGCCTGCCAGAACCATCGCGACGACGTTCATGCTTGTTCGCCTCTCCTCGGTAGACGGGACTTGCTCTCGCGGGTAACCGCTGCATGATATGGGCGCGTAGTTGAAGCCACTATCGCCCGGACTCGTATCCGGATGCAGCGGGCGCGAGACCGCGTGTAGTGGCGGCGCGACAGGAAATTCTAGCGGCGGCGATAGTGCGTGTTGACGCCGCGCCCTAACATTCGCCTCTCTCGCGGGGTGAATCCCCATTCCCAACAAGATCCTGACACCGCTGATCGTCGCCACCGGAGCGCTGCTCATCGCTGCTGCGCCGCCGAACGCGGTCGCGCCCGACCTGCACATAGTCACGGCGTGCGCGCCTGGACACGGAGAGACCCTTTCGGCTTCGCCTCCGGTGGCCGAACCGCCCGACGCGGCGCAGCAAATCCTGATCGACCACCTTTCCCGGCGCTTTCTTATCGCCGCGTCCGCCACCGAGCGCATGGTCGCCGCGGCGCACCGCTGAGCGGGAGAGGTCGGGCTCGACCCGCTGCTCGTGCTGGCGGTGATCTCGATCGAGTCGCGCTTCAACCCGATCCCGAGCCGGAATATTTCTGCATAATCCGGGCGCTGTGGAGGCGCCCGTACGAACCGTCGTAGCGCCGAGCGCGGTCTGGCGCGGCCGGCCCCATCCCCTGGGAGCGACCTGGGATGGCGCCGGGGTCAATTTCGCCCTGTTCTCGAAGAACGCCGAGCGCGTCGAGCTGTGCCTGTTCGCGCCGCGCGGGCGGCGCGAGGTCGAGCGCGTCGAGCTGCGCGAGCGCACCGATTTCGTCTGGCACTGCTACCTGCCCGAGGCGCGCCCCGGCCTGCTTTACGGCTACCGCGTGCACGGCCCGCAGGACCCCGACCGCGGCCACCGCTTCGACCCGAACAAGGTATTGCTCGACCCGTACGCGCGCCTGATCACGCACCAGCGCTGCCGGGTCGTCGACAGCGCGTTCAGCTGGGGCGACGACCGCCCGCCGCGCACGCCGTGGCGGGACACGGTGATCTACGAGCTGCACGTCAAGGGCTTCACTCAGCGCCACCCCGACGTGCCCGAGCAGCTTCGAGGTACCTATGCCGGCCTCGCAACGGAACCCATAACGACTTACCTGAAAAGACTCGGCGTGACCGCGGTGGAGCTGTTGCCCATCCACACCGTGGTCGACGAGCGGCGCCTGCTGCAGCAGGGCCTGTGCAACTACTGGGGCTACAACAGCATCGGTTTTTTCGCGCCCGAGATGCGTTACTCGGCCACCGGCACGCTCGGCGAGTTCAAGACCATGGTGAAAACGCTGCACGCGGCGGGCATCGAGGTGATCCTCGACGTGGTCTACAACCACACCGGCGAGGGGGACCACACCGGACCCACCCTCGGCTTCCGCGGCATCGACAACGCGATCTACTACCGCCTCGACCCAACACATCCACGGCGCTACTCGAACCCGACCGCTACCGGCAACAGCCTGAACGCCGCGCACCGCGTGGTCACCGCGCTGATCATGGACAGCCTGCGCTACTGGGTCGAGGAGATGCACGTCGACGGCTTCCGCTTCGATCTCGCGACCACCCTCGCGCGCAACGCCCAGGGCGCCTTCGACCGCAACGCCGCGTTCCTCGCCGCGGTGCGCCAGGACCCGGTGATCTCGCAGGCGAAGCTGATCGCCGAGCCCTGGGACCTGGGCGAGGGCGGCTACCAGCTCGGCAACTTCCCGCCGGGCTGGGCGGAATGGAACGACAAGTACCGCGACACCGTGCGCTCGTACTGGAAGGGCGACGGCGGCATCGTCGGCGAGCTCGCGTCGCGCATCTCGGGCTCGCAGGACCTGTTCCAGCGCAGCGGGCGCGCGCCTACCGCGAGCATCAACTTCGTGACCACGCACGACGGCTTCACGCTGCACGACCTGGTGAGCTACGAGCGCAAGCGCAACGAGGCCAACCACGAGGGCAACCGCGACGGCGCCGACCACAACCGCAGCTGGAACTGCGGGGTGGAGGGGCCCAGCGACCAACCCGGAGTGGTGGATCTCAGGGAAAAACAGAAGCGCAACTTCCTTGCGACGCTGCTGTTCTCGCAGGGCGTGCCGATGCTGCTCGCGGGCGACGAGCTCGGGCGCACCCAGCTCGGCAACAACAACGCCTACTGCCAGGACAACGAGCTCTCCTGGCTCGACTGGGAGGGCGCCGACCGGGAGCTGTTCCAGTTCACGGCCCGGCTCGTGGCATTGAGAAAAAAGCATCCCCTGCTGCGCCGGCGCACTTACCCCAGGCCGGAGAACACCGCCTGGCTCACGCCCGAGGGCCGCGAGATGACCGAGCCCGACTGGAAGCTGCCGTTCGCGCGCTGCTTCGGCGTGCTGATGGTGGGCGAGCGCCTCGCCGAGCGCGACGAGCGCGGCAACCCGATCGGCGACGACGACCTGCTGCTCCTGCTGAACGCGCACGGCGAGGAGATCGCGTTCCCGCTGCCCGGCGCGCGCGACGAGCGCTGGGAGGTGCTCGCCGACACGGGCTACGCCGACGGCGCGCCCGGCGCGGGGTTCTTCGCCGCCGCGGAGCGCTATCCCCTGCAGGGGCGCTCGGCGGTGCTGCTCGCTAAAGCCAGTAGCACAGACCCGGTTCGAACGGGTGCGTGAGCAGTTCGTGCCTGGGGTAGACGCGGATCCGGTAGTCGAGCCGGCCCGCGAGCCCGGGCTTCAACTCCACCGCGTAGCGGGACTCCCCATTCCCCAATTCATTCGCGAAAGCAATCTCGTGCGCGTGCTGCACCGCCGGCGCGTCGCGCAGGGTGCGGGTCAGAAGGAGCTCCACGCACACGTCGCCCGGGGCGAGGCCGTTCAGCTTCACCGCCACCTCGACCGGCAGCGACTCGCCGAACTGGATGCGGCCCCTGGGCGCGTCGAGCCGCCGCGCGGAGACGCCGTTCCACGCCGCGCGCACCTTGGCCTTCCAGGCCGACAGCGCCTTCGCCGGCTCGTAGCCGTTCTGCGCGAAGCGGTGGCCCTGGCGCGAGGCCGGGATGTAGTACTTGGAGACGTACTCGCCCAGCATGCGCGAGGCGTCGTAGCGCGGCAGCAGCGAGGCCATCGCGCGCTTCGCCATGCTCACCCAGCCCGGCGAATAGCCGCCCTCGGTGCGCTCGTAATAAAGAGGGATCACGCGGTCCTGCAGGATCTCGTAGAGCGTGCGCGCCTCCTCGCGGTCGCGCCGGTGCGGGTCGAGCTCGGGCGGGGCGGGCTTGATCGCCCAGCCGTTCTCGCCGTCGTAGCCCTCGTCCCACCAGCCGTCGAGGATCGACAGGTTGATGACGCCGTTCATCCCCGCCTTCATCCCGGAGGTGCCCGAGGCTTCCAGCGGGTGCACCGGGTTGTTGAGCCAGACGTCCACGCCGCTGACGAGCCGCCGCGCGATGTGCAGGTCGTAGCCCTCGAGGAACAGGATCCGGCCGGCGAACTCCTCCTGGCGCGACAGGTGCGCGAGCGTGCGGATCAGCTCCTGCCCCGGCTCGTCGGCCGGGTGGGCCTTGCCCGCGAACAGGAACATCACCTGGCGCGTACGCTCGGCGAGCAGGCGCCGCAGCATGTCGAGGTCGTTGAACAGCAGCGTGGCGCGCTTGTAGGTCGCGAAGCGCCGCCCGAAGCCGATGGTGAGCGTGTTCGGGTTCGCCGGGTCGGCGTATTTCAGCAGCCGCTCGAGGTGCGACTCGCTGCCGTGGTTGCGCGTGTGCTGCAGCGCCATGCGGTGGCGCACCATGTGGAACAGGCGCGCCTTGATGTCCTGGCGCACGCTCCAGAAGATGTGGTCGGGGATGGCGCGGATCTTCTCCCAGATCCCGGGATGGCCGAGCCGGTGCATCCAGCCCACGCCGAGGAAGCGGTCGAGCACCTCGCCCCATTCGGGCGCGAGGAAGGTGGCGACGTGCACCCCGTTGGCGACGTAACCGACCGGGTTCTCGTCGGGCAGCACCTGCGGCCAGTAGTCCCTGAGCAGCCGCGCCGAGACCCCGCCGTGGATGGGCGACACGCCGTTCTGGTAGCGCGAGCCGCGCAGCGCTAGCGCGGTCATGTTGAAGTCGCCGCCGGCCGGCGGGCGGCCGAACGGCGCGAGGTTCATCTCGCCGAAGCAGCTCTTGAGGTATGGCAGCACCACCGCGTCGCTGAACTGGTCGTGGCCGGCGGGCACCGGCGTGTGGGTGGTGAACACGGTGTTCGCCGCGACCGCCTCGATCGCGGCTTCGCTCGACAGGCCCTCGTGCACCAGCCCGCGTACGCGCTCGAGCACCAGGAACGCCGCGTGCCCCTCGTTGATGTGCCAGACCGTCGGCTTGTGGCCGATCGCGGCCAGCGCTCTGACTCCGCCGATGCCGAGCACGATCTCCTGCTCCAGGCGCGTGACGCGGTCGCCGCCGTAGAGCCGGTGCGCGATGTCGCGGTCGCGCTCGTTGTTCTCCGGCAGGTCGGTGTCGAGCAGGTAGAGCGTGACGTGGCCGACGCGCGCCTGCCACACCTTGGCCACGACCTTCCTGCCGGGAAACTGGATCTCCACCGCCAGGTCGGCGCCCGCCTGTGCTCCGCTCTCGCGGCGCACCGGCTGGATCGGCAGGTCGTCGAAGTCCGAATCGTGGTACTCGGCGCGCTGGCGCCCCTCGCCGTCGATCGTCTGCACGAAATAGCCCTGGCGGTAGAGCAGGCCGACCCCGATGAACGGCAGCTGGAAGTCGCTCGCCGCCTTGCAGTGGTCGCCGGCGAGGATGCCGAGGCCGCCCGAGTACATCGGCAGGCTCTCGTGCACGCCGAACTCGGCGCAGAAGTACGCCACCAGGTCCTCGGGCCGGAAGCCGCCCGAGCTCTGCTTGAACGGCGGCTCGGCGTGGTACGCGTCGAACGCCGCGAGCACCCGGTTCAGGCTGTCGATGAAGGCGGGATCGGCGGCGGCGTCGATCAGGCGCTGCTCGTCGATGCGCTTGAGCATCGCCTTGGGGCTGTGGCCGACCGCGTCCCACAGCGCCGGGTTGAGCTTGGCGAACAGGGCGCGCGTCGGCCGGTCCCAGCTGTACCAGAGGTTGTTGGCGAGCTCTTCCATGCGCGCGAGGCGCTTGGGGATCCTCGGGTTGACCTCGAGGGAGTAGAGCGTCGGCAGGTGGGGGGTACCGGGCTGCACAAAGCCGCCCGCGCTACGGGATCGGGACCGCCGCGAGCAGCTGCGCGCCCACGTCGACGCGCCGCGCCGAGTCGTGCGCCGGGCGCAGGCGGTGCGCGGCCACGCCGGGCACGATCGCCTGCACGTCCTCCGGGATCACCTTGTCGCGGCCTTCGAGCAGCGTCCAGGCGCGCGCCGAGTGCACCAGCGCGAGCGCGGCGCGCGGCGACAGGCCGGTGACGTAGTCGGGCGAGCGCCGCGTGTACTCGACGATCGCCTGTACGTAATCGAGCAGCGCCGGGGCGACGTGAATTCTCTGCACTCCGGACTGCAGCTCCATCAGCTCCGCGGGCGACATGCAGGGGTCGAGCGTCGCCAGCATGTCGCGCCGGTCGGTGCCGGAGAGAAGCGCACGCTCGGCGTCGCGGTCCGGGTAGCCGAGCTCGATGCGCATCATGAAGCGGTCGAGCTGCGACTCGGGCAGCGGGAAGGTGCCGACCTGCTCGGAAGGGTTCTGCGTGGCGATGACGAAGAACGGCGCCGGCAGCTTGCGCGTCTCGCCTTCGGCGGTGACCTGGTGCTCCTCCATCGCCTCGAGCAGCGCCGACTGGGTCTTGGGCGTGGCGCGGTTCACCTCGTCGGCGAGGATCACCTGCGCGAAGATCGGGCCGGGGTGGAACTTGAAGCCGCC
>Ga0187893_10011932_pt1 | contig 12466 bp, 10 predicted proteins | sample MA1701074metaG_FD_139574 | JGI IMG/M metagenome (GOLD analysis project Ga0187893, IMG submission 139574) | White microbial mat communities from a basaltic lava cave in the Kipuka Kanohina Cave System on the Island of Hawaii, USA - MA170107-4 metaG ...
AGTGAAGTCCGCAACTCAATTGTGTACGCCACTATTATTGTGGTTCTTGTTTTCATTCCCCTGTTTTACATGCAGGGTATTGAAGGAAAGATATTCGCACCATTAGGCATTGCCTACATTACTTCCATTGTTGCCTCTCTTTTCGTTTCGCTCACGGTTACTCCGGTATTGTGTAGTTACTTTTTAAGTTCTGTTGGAGAAAAAGACAAAAAGCAAAGAGCAAAGGGCAAGTGGGGATTGCTTTTTGCCAAATTGCCTTTTGCTTCTTTATTTGAAATTGATCACTCAAAGGATTCGCGGTTGGTTACCTGGCTCAAGATTCAAGACACCAAAGTATTGCATTGGGGATTAAATCATTCTCACCCTGTAATTACAGTCGCTGGTATAATAATAGTGGCCTCCATCTCTATTGTTCCATTCTTCGGAACAGAATTTTTGCCGCCATTCAACGAAGGCTCGTTTACGATCAATCTTTCTGCCCCTCCCGGCACTTCCTTGGAGGAAAGCAATAAGATTGGCACCATGGCAGAGAAGCTGATGATGATAGTGCCTGAAGTAGAGTATGTGAGCCGCAGAACGGGCCGTGCCGAGTTAGACGAACACGTAGAGCCTGTCAGCAATTCAGAAATTGAAGTAGAGCTGAAATCAGAGGTTACCCGCTCCCGCGATGAAATCCTTGCCGACATCAGAAGCAAGTTGGATATTTTAAAAGGTGTAAACGTAAATGTCGGCCAACCCATTTCGCACCGCCTCGACCATTTACTTTCTGGTGTACGCGCACAAGTAGCCATCAAACTTTTTGGACAAGACCTTACCGACCTTCGCACCAATGCCGGAAACATAAAAGACATTATCAGCAAAATTCCGGGGGTTGTTGATGCACAGGTAGAACGGCAAGTAATGGTGCCTCAATTACTCATTAAAGTAAACCGCGAAGCCTTGCAACGTTATGGCATACAAGCAGGTAAAGTAGCTCAAGACCTTGAAGTATTTTACAATGGAAAAGTAGTGGGACAAATTCTGGATGGTCAAAAAACATTTGATATTCTCTTACGTGCCACTGATGAAGAACGCAGCAACATCGAAAACATTCGTAACACCATGATTGATACCCCCGAGGGCAATCTCATACCCCTTCAACAAATTGCTACCATTGAAACTACCACCGCCATCAATTCCGTTTGGCACGAAAACACACAACGCAGAATTGTTATCTCGTGCAACGTGCAAGGCCGCGATTTGGGAACTACTGTAAAAGAGATTCAGCAAACAATAGCCTCAGAATTATCGTTGCCCGAAGGATACTTTTTAGAATACGGAGGACAATTTGAAAGTCAACAGTCTGCCTCAAAACTTATTTTGATACTCAGTATATTTTCTATCGCAGGAATTTTCCTTGTCTTATACAGTCATTTTAAATCTTCGCGCATGGTGCTTCAAATCATGCTCAACATTCCGCTGGCATTGATTGGCAGTGTGATTGCCGTTATGCTTACAGGCGGAACATTTTCTATTGCAACTCTTGTGGGTTTCATCACCCTTACGGGGATTGCCTCACGCAATGGAATTATGATGATCTCCCATTATATCCATTTAGTGGAACATGAGGGTGAGAAGTTCGGCAAAGAAATGATTATACGTGGTTCATTAGAACGATTGGTACCGGTACTCATGACTGCCTTAACAGCAGCCCTGGCACTAGTGCCGTTAACCTTAGATTCACAAGCATCCGGAAAGGAAATTTTGTATCCTGTAGCAACAGTAATTTTGGGTGGATTGGTGAGCAGTACGCTTTTAGACATGATTGTAACACCTGTAGTCTTTTACAAGTTTGGTGAAAAAGCACTGGAAACATATTTCAAAAATACTAAAACAGAGGAATTGAGATAATTTAAAAACTGGAGAATGAAGGACGAAACAAAAAACCATTGGGAAAAAATCTACGAAACGAAAGTTGAAACAGACTTTAGTTGGTTTCAGCAGTACCCCAAAACTTCGGTTGATTTTATCAACCTATTCAACCTGCCTAAAGAAGCAAAAATTATTGACATCGGTGGAGGCGACAGTCATCTGGCAGACGCATTAATTGAGTTAGGTTTCGTTAATATTTTTGTGCTGGATATTTCAGCAAAAGCTATTGAGCGCGCTAAAGCAAGATTGGGTGATAAAGCGCAGCTTGTAAACTGGATTATTTCTGACATCGCAGAATACGAACCTCCAACAACATTTGACTTCTGGCATGACCGTGCAGCTTTTCACTTCTTAACCGGTGAATCGCAAATAAAACATTACACAATTTCTGTAAGCCGGGCAATAAAGCCTGATGGATATTTAGTGTTAGGTACATTTTCAGAGGGCGGCCCTAAAAAATGCAGCGGGCTTGAGATCAGGCAATACACTGAAACATCTATGTCACATTTATTCAACAATCATTTCAAAAGAATAAAGTGCATCGAAGAAAATCACACAACGCCATTCAACACCGTGCAAAACTTTGTGTTTTGCAGTTTCCAAAAACTAACCAGACCTGTACTATAGGCTATGAAAAAGAACCGTAACTATTACATTCGTAAAATACATCGATACTTGGGTGTTACCATTGGCATTCAATTTTTGCTCTGGACAATCGGTGGCCTCTATTTTAGCTGGAATAATATTGACAACGTGCATGGCGATCATCTGCGCAAGTCTGTTTCGTTTTTACAAACAGATATACAGGTAGTCTCACCTACAGTTGCGTTGTCCTCTTTGCGGAGTGAAAAATCAATAGATTCCATACACTCTATTCACCTTATCCGGGTGTTAGATAAACCTGTTTACCAAATTCAATATTTTAAAGGGCATAGTGGTGAAGGTTCTCATCATCACGTTCATTTTGCGCTGGCAGACGCAACAACTGGCGTGTTACGTTCTCCGCTCACCAAAGACGAAGCAGTAGCAATTGCACAGGAGCAAATTGCCGACCATGCTAAAGTTGGGAACGTTGAATATGTAGAACACGTGGGCAAACACAGCGAGTACCGCGAGAGACCGCTTCCTGCGTATGCCGTTACGTTTGACGAACCCGCTTGTACCATTTATGTGGCTGCCGAAACAGGGACATACCAAACCATTCGCCACAATCAATGGCGCGCATTTGATTTTCTATGGATGCTTCATACCATGGACTATGAAGGCCGGGATAACTTTGGAAACATAGCCTTACGAGCCTTCTCTATCTTTGGACTGTTTACCGTTTGTTCGGGCTTCCTTTTATTCTTTGTCTCTGCTCCCTGGTTCAATAAAAGAAAACAAATTCAACCTACCATTTCAAACTCATTTTAATATGAAAATCAACTACACGTTCATCGCCTTATTTTTATTCATGCCAGTATTATTAGGCTGCAATCAAAAGCAGGAAGTACAAACAGAAACAACCCAAACCATTACCGACAAAAAAATTGTTGAGGCAGTTGTAATCCAACAACAATCAGAAAGCGATACACTTAAGGGCAGTTTAAAAGCATTGGTTACAGGAAAGATTGGAAATACGGTGGTGACCATTAACTATTATTCGCCTGCGGTACGCGGTCGTGTTATTTGGGGCGGGCTTGTTCCGATGGATCAGGTTTGGGTGACGGGGGCACATAAGGCAACATCTGTTGAATTTGAGGGCGCGATAAAAATCGGTGATGTCGAAATACCAGGCGGTAAGTATGGCTTGTTTACCATCCCCTCTAAAGATGAGTGGACAATCATCATCAACGAAAATTGGGAACAACACCTCACAGACGAGTACGACCAAAAAGATGACCTCGCGAGAATCAAAGTAAAACCAGAAATAGAAGGAGCAAATCAGGAAAGACTTCGTTACTTGATAGAGACAGCGGAAAACAAAAAAGGGGAAATAGCTATTTATTGGGAGAAGCTCGAAGTTACCTTGCCAATCACAGCTGTTAATTAACAACAACTGGCACAACGAACTCAAGAAACAACGAAAGTCCCGGACCTAACCCCGGGACTTTTCTTTTCGTAGCCATAATAAGTGGCACCGATAACACTTGAACCCAGATTATGCATTAAGAATGCATAATCTGTCCGAAGGTTGACGAATTCTGACGGTACCGTCAGGATAGAATTTTCTATTGAGTCAGAAATAGTTGGAGAATGGAGGGCTAATAAATTAAAAACCTTTAATCCTTCAGCCCTTCGGATTTAATGACGAGCTAATTAGAGAAAGAGCAAAAGGCTAAGAACTGAGACGCTACTGCATCAGCCTGTTAATCAACTCATCCACTGAAATGCCTTCGGCTTCAGCTTTGAAATTGCGTACCATGCGGTGGCGCAACACAGGCTTCGCGATGGCTTGCACATCTTCAATATCGGGCGAATACTTGTTATTGAGCAGCGCATTGCACTTCGCGCCCAGCACCAGGTATTGCGAAGCACGTGGTCCTGCTCCCCACTCTAAATATTCATTGGCAGTAGCAGAAGCTTCTGGCGTTTGCGGGCGGGTTTTATTGGCCAGGCGCACTGCATATTCAATTACGTTATCGGCCACCGGCACTTTGCGAACTAAATGCTGATACGTTACAATTTCAGCGTCAGTAAGAATTTTATTGACAGATTTTCCCTCGTCTGTCGTGGTTGATTTTACTACCTGAACTTCTTCTGCAAAAGACGGGTACGTCAACAGGATGTTAAACATAAACCGGTCGAGTTGTGCTTCGGGTAACGGATACGTTCCTTCCTGTTCAATGGGGTTTTGCGTGGCTAATACAAAAAATGGTTTCGGTAATTCATACCGTTGGCCCGCGATGGTAACGGCATATTCCTGCATGGACTCCAACAGGGCCGCCTGTGTTTTGGGCGGTGTGCGGTTTATCTCATCGGCCAGAATAATGTTGGCAAATACAGGGCCTTTTACAAACTTAAAATTACGTTCCTTGTCCATCGTCTCTGCACCTACAATATCGGAGGGCATCAGGTCGGGGGTAAATTGAATTCGTTTGAATTCAAGGTTTAACGCTTTAGCGATTGTTTGAATCAATAATGTTTTGGCTAACCCGGGTACGCCCACTAATAAGGAGTGACCCTGGCAAAAAATACCGGTGAGTACAAGCCGCACCACTTCGTCTTGTCCAACAATGACCTTCGAGATTTCAGTTGCTAAATTTTTGTAGGTACCTGCCAATGCATCGGCTGCCTCCACATCTGATGAAAATTTTACCATGCGAACTTAGGGTGTGATGCCTTTAATTATACACATCGAATATTACATCTGTAAAATAACGCAACAGCGCGTGCAAAGTTAACCTCTTTACACATGCGGTAAGCGATGTTTATTAATCCAGAATCCCGCAAAAGTTGTAAGACGGGTCAATGCTGATAAAGACATCCGTTCTCGCCTTGCCGAACCACTTCTCCAGTATCCCGTTTTTCTTTTGGTTGAGTGTTGCCGTTTGAATTCTGTTCCAGTCATCCTTGAGTGAAGCCTGGTGCGGGGTCATTCTTGATTTATAATACAAAATACGCACAGCTTCTTTACCCTGATCGGTGCGGTACGTGAGTGGCCTGGAAACTGATCCGACTTTCATGGAATCAATCGCAAAAAATACAACCGGATCGATTTCATCTACTGACAGCCGAGACGCTCCGTTTTGATCGGAGAAAAAGCCCCCGCTGCCTTTTGTTTGCATGTCATCAGAATGCTCCTTTGCCATTTTTTGAAAAGCTATACTGTCGCTGATGATGATCGATCGAATGCTGTCAAGGAACATGCTTGCCAACTGTACGTCTTCAGCAGACGGAGAGGGCGACATTAAAATGTGGCGGGAATGGTATTCATTACCCCTTCGCTCCAATAACTGAATGATATGGAATCCATAGTCAGTTTCTACCGGCATGGAAATTTCATTTGGCTTTAATTTAAACGCCATTGCTTCAAATTCAGGAACCAGGGTTCCTCTGCCTACCCAACCCATATCTCCATTGTTGCTCGCTACGCTCGGGTCGGCCGAATATTTTTTTGCCAGCGATGAAAAATCTTCACCGGTTAATATGCGATTACGCAATTCGATTAACTGTTTTTTGGTTTCTTCTTTTTGCTTATCACTGACCTTGGCAATTCTCACAATCTGCGCTACTTCTACTTCGGCAGAGAAGTATGGCAAACTGTCGTTGGGTATGCGGCTAAAAAAGCGCTTAACTTCAGCAGGCGTTACAGTTAAATCTTTTGTAATCGTACTCTCCATTTCCCCCACCACCATTTGCTCGCGAATCTGGTCACGCAATTCTGCTTTAATCTGTTCAAATGATTTCCCAAATTTATTTTCAAGTTCTTCAGCCGAGCCTTGATACTGCGCCAGTATAATGTCCATCCTGCGTTCGGTATTTGCATCTACTTCATCATCCGACACCACGACCGAATCAATCTCGGCTTTGGCCATCATCAACTTATTGCGAATGAGCAACGAAAGATATTGACACCGTGTTTGATCACCACCCTGACCGCCATTTGAAACATATTCCAGGTAAGCTCTGTCCAATTCCGATTTCAGTACAATGTAATTGTCGACTTTGGCAATAATCTTATCCACCACAAAACCTTGATCTTCCTGGGCCATTGAGATTTGGGATACTAAAAAAAAGCCGACTGAAACAGCCAATCCTAGTTTAAACGTGTTACTTAAAAATTTCGAACTCTTTCTCACTTGTTGCGGTGTTGTATACATCATCTTCCAATTTTTTGGCAAGTTCCACCTTGCGCTTATTCAAAATAATATTGCGGATATCATCCTTTACGAACTCAAGTGGCGAAATATTGTCTGAAATGCGGTATTTGGCCACTTTTAAAAAGTAAAGATAGTTATCATCCGAGGTTTCATAATAAGTATAGGCCTTTAAAAACTGAATTTTATTCGGGATCTCTGCCAATGGCGAATTTTTTACCAATTCGTCAAACACCATCCAGGTGGAGTCGGTCAGATGATAGGCTGCTGAAAAACTTAAACAATACGACTTTAGCTCTTTCTCGTCTTTCTCTTTTTTCGAAAAAATCAGGTCTTTGACCTTGTTTGTACGGGGGGCCGTTTTGGGTACTTTCATGAACGTGGCCTGTACGATGTTTTGCTTCAGAATAAAATTGTCAATATTTTCTTTATAATATTTTTCAATTTGGTTATTGAGTACAACGGTATCGAGATGCTGCTTTACAAAATAGGATTGATATTCGTATGCGATTAAGCTAAAGCGATAATCCAGGATCTTTCGTTCCACTTCTGCCTCGTTGATATCTATTTTGCGTGCAGCTTCCTGAATCAGCAACTGTTTGCGAATCCAGCTATTAATATAAGACTCAATCCGAACAGCGCTGTCTTCTTTTGTTGAGCCTGTTGTTACAATGCCATTCAATTCATCCTTGTACAGATACGTATTGTTTACCCGGGCCACCGGGTATCGTTTCACTTCTTCAGAAGCCTGCTCACTTTTCATTTTAATGAACTCGCAACCCGAAAGTAAAAGCACACAAAGAATAGCAGCCCTAAGGCTTGAGCTTTTCAACCACATATTTTTTTGCTTTCTCATTTACGCTTACCGGGTATTTTTTTCTGAGTTGTTCAAGCCACTCCTTTTCCAGACTGTCCTGATAATCCGAAATGACGGAAGCCCTGGCTTCTTTAAATGACATGGAGCCCGGAGGCACCATTTCCGTTATCTGCACAAGGTAGTACATTCTGTTATTTTCCACTGAATAAAGACCTGGTCTCCAATCAATTTTAGCTAACACCGGCCTGTCATCTTTCTGAAAAACGCCTGCCTCTTGTCGCACTCCTTTCGATTGAATAACATTCCGGATGTTAACCGTGTCCTTCTTTTCTACAAATCCCTTTAATGTCAAAATAATTTCTGCCGTTCCGGAAGTATATATAACTGCCGCTGCACGTTCACCCGCTGTATACTTTCCCGTATTGGCATCAAAGTATTTTCGCTGACCAAGAGAATCTTCACTGGCTCTTTTCCACACTTCCTTTTCCATGATATCGAACAGCAAAATACCTTCATAATATTCTTTCAGCAGCAATTCAAAATCAGGATGTGTCTTGATAATCTCTATCTCCAGCAACTCGTTGATTAATTTTTCAACGAACGCCTGATAAAGCACCTCGATGTATTTATCAGGTGTTTGGGCATTTGGCTTTTGATTTTGTTGAACGTACTTCACAAAATCATAAGCCGATACATTCTTGGACTTGATTGAAAAGAGTGTTTCTTTACCAGTGACACTGGTCGGAATTTTCCATTTCCCTTTCGAAAGAGAAGTATCGGCAGTTGCCAGCACTTTCGATTTAACTTCTGAATTTTCTACAAATGAGAAGTCGCTTTTAAATTTCTGCATAAGTGCCTGCTTCGAGAGCTGCACCCGTTCATCGCGCGCCACTTTGCTTTTTAAGCTTGTTGCCATCTCATCAAACGATGGCAATGGGATTTTCTTTTCTAACCGTACAATGTGCCAGCCAAATTGTGTTTGAAATGGATCAGAAAAATCGCCCGTATGTTGTAGCGAAAATGCCACACGGTCAAACTCGGGTACCGTGGCCATAGCCCTTACCCCAAAAGGGCGGAGCTTCCCTCCGGTACCTTTCGTGCTTTGATCTTCGGAGTACTGTTTACATAACTCATTCCATGCAACGCCCCCCTGAAGCTGATCATGAATCTCAAAAATAAGGTTTTTAGATTTGGCTTCATCTCGCTCGCCTCCTGTGCGAATCATGATGTGTGATACTTCTACTTCACCACGTGCAGGTTTACGGTCTTCAATTTTCAGAATGTGATACCCAAACCGGGTGCGTACAGGTCCCACAACATCTCCTTTCTTTGATGTGTACGCTGCGCTTTCAAAAGGATATACCATTTGTAAAGCTGTAAAATATCCCAAATCACCTTTGCTGGTTCTTGCCATGGGCTCTTCTGAATACAGTGCAGCTAATGATCCAAAATCCTCACCTGCGATTGCACGCTGTTTAATTTCCAATGCCTTGTTGTAAGCCTGAAGTGTATCTTCAGGAAGGGCATTTGACTTAACCTCAATCAAAACATGGGACACCCTCACTTCCTCTTGCAGGCGTCTGTATGTTATCTTAACCAGGCTATCAATAAGTTTGCTTTCGGGCAAATACGGTTTTTTCAACTCTTCTTTGTAGGAGCTATACTCCTTAATAAATGCCGCGGAGGTATCAATTCCGCGCTGACTCGCTTCCCTTACTTTTAGTTTAAAATTAATGAACAGATCCAGGTACGCTGCTATTTTCTGCTGCGAGAAGTCTTCTTTTGCCGTATGATTCTTTTTGTAGAGATACATAAACTCGTCTGTGGTAACAATTTTATCACCCACCGAAAACAGAGTTTGTGCCTTTGTTGATTTACTCCGTTGTGAAACTCCATCAATACAACCAATTGCTAATAGACAAGCAATACTAATTCTTATCATACAATGTAATTCGTGATTTATTTGAACTGAACTTTCTTAACGAGCCGACAGATACATTTATTTTTCTGTTGCTCATATTCAACGCTATCCATAATGGATTTTACGAGGCGAATACCAAGGCCGCCTTTTCGCTTTTCATGGATAATGTTATCCATGCTTGGCTCGGCAAATTGATTGATATCGAATGCAGTACCTTTATCAATGATCTCAAACACCACAGGATCATCCTTATCAACCAGTATATGCAGTTCAAAAATTTCATTCGGATTGCAGTCATGCGCATGAATCATCAGGTTCGAGCACATTTCATCCAGGGCTAATACCATTTCGCTAATCTCCAGATCACCGATATCATGATTCTTCAATGAGGTCCGAATAAAGTCCCTCACCCCCTTCAGGTTCTCAATGCTGCACCCAACTTTATACTTATACTTCATGCACCTTTTTCTTTGCTTCCACTTTATCTTTGACAATCGTGAGCAACTCGTAGAGCCCCAGTATTTCGAAGGTGTTGGCTACTTTTTCGCTCATGCCAAAAAGCACCATCTTTAAATTCTTGTCCTTAAACTCTTCGATATAAGACATAAACACCCCAAGCCCGGCAGAAGAAATGTACTCCAGTGCGCTGCAGTCCACCAAAATTCTGGTGAATCCTTCGCCTACACTTTTGGCTATGGTTAAGTCCAATTCAATGGATGAGCTGGCGTCTATTTCACCAATCGGGGTGATAATATCAGCTCCGTCTTCCTGTAGTCGCTTAATGTGGACCATGTATTTCTAACGGTTTAAATTGGTTTATGTTCAGTTATTTAAACTTGATGATCATTGTCGTATAATCATCATTAATATTTTTAGTTCCTGAAAATTCGTACAACTTATTAATCAAGTGTTCCTGGATTTGCTGGGGCTGAAGTGTTTTTACTTCCAGTAAAACCTCCGATAATTTTTCGTACCCAAACTCTTCGCCTTTCGTACCTTTTGCTTCTGTAATGCCATCGGTGTACAGCACCATAATATCACCCGGTGCATAGTTAAATTCATTGGCTTCAATAAAATTGCTGTAGCTGTTGTTGCGAACCATGCCCAACGCCACGCCCTTATCTTTTAAATACGTTGCGTGATCCGATGCAGCCGAGTAATACAATACGGGGCAATGGCCCGCACGTGCATATCGCACTTTTCTATCTTCTGTATTAACAAGAAAGAAAGAAGCAGAAATAAATGAGCCTCTCTCCAGGCAGTATACAAGCGCCTTGTTGGCACGTACCATAAACTCATCGGGTTCAATACAGTTTTGCGCCAGGCTGTGAAAAATCCCTTTCATCTGCGACATATGAAAGGCAGCGGTTGTCCCTTTCCCTGAAACGTCCGCAATAATCAAAGATGTTTCCCTGGCACTGATGCGAAGCGTATCATAATAATCACCTCCTACTTCGTCTGCCGACTCTGAAAAAGCCGCAATTTCAAATTGACTGTCCCTCTCCAGCATTTGCGGAAGCAAACTCTTCTGAACTGTTTTGGCAATTTTTAACTCTTCTTTATATCGTTCACTTTGCAGTGCCTCTTCCAGCAAGCGGAAGTTTTCGATCGAAATACCCGCCTGATTGGCAAACGTGGAAACAATTTTTGTCATCTCTTTATTAAAGCCATCCGGAAGTTCTTTTAACAAGGCCAACTTACCAATGTTATCACCTTTCACGTAGATTGGGAAAGCAAGAATGGAACGATATCTGGATCCTTTTAATGAACCTAAATGCTTGGAGAGATTTTTTGTTTTATCCGAGCTTTGATCCAGCACTCCGGTAACATGATGGTTTTTCAGGTGGTTGATTATTTCAGTGGCTTCTTTCTCGGAAATACGGTATGTGAACACACGTTGATCATGTTCACTTATTTTTATTTCGAACCAGGCGGCATCGGCAAACACGCTGCTCACGGATGTCTCCAATAAAATATTGTAAACACTTTCCTCGCTTTGTTCGGTTTGTATGGATTGGCTAATCCGTTGAAAGTTCACCACTTCTTCCAGTTTTTGCTCAAATACGGATGTTGTGGGAAGATTGAAGAGTATTACCAGAAACGAAAAAATACTGTATACCGTAACAAACGCCATGAGCGACTGAATAAAAATGTGACCCCGGTAATCAGCAAAACCAATTTCTTCACCTGACACGCTCATTGCCAACGAGGTATTGGTATAGAAACTATAGATGAGATAAAAAATCGTGAGCAACAGTAATAACAAGCTAGTCCACTTCTGGCGAAAGTTCAGAAAAGCCACCCACTTTAAATTGCCGGAAAGCACCAGCCCTGTTACAATAAAAAATCCGTAGAGTGAATTGTATAACCATTCAGCTCGTGGAAGAACATAACTATTATACAAAAGCGATATTAAAAGGGCATACTCAAAAAAAGCCCAAAGCCTCAGCAGCCATTTTGATTTCTGATACAGTATTAGCCGTTTCCAGGCAGTAAAGGCCGCCAGTAAAAAGCTTATCATTAACCCCAGGTTAATGAGATATATAACTTCGATATACACAATATTGCCGACCAGTGAAGTAGCCCCAATCATGTACTCAATTAACCGGATGATGAGTGAGAAAACCGTTGCCACCAGCCCGGTAGCAAATACACGCCACAGCAGATCTACAAAATTAAGCTGGTCGTCACGATCAATCTTAATCTTGTAGTAGTAGTAAAGTGTAATCAGGTATAGGTTAAGAATTATGCCCGGAAGCCAGGTAGGTATTTCTGCAGGAAGATTTCGTTTTGTACTAAAAACAACAGAAATGTCGGTAAAAAGCAAGGCTATCCAGGTGATAACACCCACGGCAAACAATAACCTGGAAATTGCTTTTGTACGCATTACATTAAAAAGCCAATCAGGTTATGATTGGCTTTGCAATGATAGGGAAAAATGAGGATTTTATGGCTAATCAGAATTGGATAGGCTATTTTTCAGTCACGACAAACCTTTTTACAAGCATTTGTGATGGG
>Ga0187893_10011933_pt1 | contig 12464 bp, 11 predicted proteins | sample MA1701074metaG_FD_139574 | JGI IMG/M metagenome (GOLD analysis project Ga0187893, IMG submission 139574) | White microbial mat communities from a basaltic lava cave in the Kipuka Kanohina Cave System on the Island of Hawaii, USA - MA170107-4 metaG ...
GGATGGTAACGGTTTAAGCTCATCCTTTATTGAAAACAAAGGCTTTAAACTTACGGAAGCGCAGCAAAAAGAGATACTAATGGGTAAAACTATTTACTTGGAAATTGATGACAACGATTTAGCTGATGCAAATCCAGAAGAATTTCTTTTGGATGTAAAGCAAGTGCCAAAACTTGAATTAACTAAATCAGAAAGTGGTACTACAAATCTGGATATATCGCTTATCTTATTTAATTACTGGTTAGGCAACGGCATCGTAGGCATTGCTTCTAATGACGGCTTACTTCCTGGTATCGCTGGTAATAATAGTAAGTCTGGACATGGAGATCCTAATGATATACCCTTTTAATTTATATCCATACATTATTTTAGAGGCGTTTATTCTGGTAATATATTCAGGTAAGTACTTAAAAATTGTATCCAACCAGTACATTTTTCGCTAAATTTATTTTTTCCAAAGTATCCTTTTGAAATGAACTTATTTTGAAGTTCTGATCGTCCTGTTCTTGGTGGAAAATAAATTGAAAACATTTGTGGAGATTGGGAATAAAAAAAGTCAGGCATAAAGTTGAAAAGCTTTCCGGGATTTACAATTGAGAGAAGAGTTTTGTTTTTCGCTAAAAAGAATCTTTTATATATGTCCTTTAGTAATCCAGGGTCACTTCCTTGAAAGCTTTTTATTAATTCGCAAAAAAAGTTAGTAAAATCAATATAATTTCCCTGGTGCGTAAAGTCCCCGCAAAAACTACGGGCAATATCAATTCTTTCCTGGTAATAATCCTTTATTACGGCGTTCTGCAATTGTTTACTCAAGTGATTACCTAAATCATTTATGCAATTTAATATTTCATCGAATGGATATTCCTTTTCAATTTTGTCTAGGTGAATAACACTTAATGAAAGTTCACCTGCATCAATATAACTACGGTTCCTTTTAAATTTTTTGGCAAAACTGCTATCATCCGTATATTTTGCAATGTAATTATTTGTCAAATTCTCAGCTAATTCTCTTTTGGTCATTCCAGGATTTTTATCCAGCGCCGTGAAAAGCCTGTCATAATCTATCCCTGCAAAAGGCACAATTGTTTGAGGAGCGGCATAAATTTTAACTTTATCCTTCAAGGCAACTGTGGTTTCTATTGTATTCATCCAGCAGCTATTGGCTATAAGTACATCAACCTTTTTTCCTGTTGCATTTAATATTTTCGCCAATTGCTCAGCAGTGTATAATTTATCTAGTCTTTTGGTTAGTTTATTACTAAGCTTGATATTTTCACTGGAAGTGCGTTGAAACAAGCCTTTTCCAAAGGAAAGATTTGCGATATGCTGGTTAATGAGAACGTTTCTTAGATTAACCTTTCTCTGCTGACTTTTATATGAAATATCATCATCTTCATTTATAATATAATTACCTGTTTTAGTGCCTGAAAAATTTCTTCCATTTTTTTGTTCATTATTTTTATCATGTTGATGAAAAAAGTTAAATCCTGAACCATGCCCCCATAAAATAACCATGTGATGCCTTTCTTCTTTGGTATTTGTTTCATCTGCTATTGCATTTTTAAAGAAGTCTGTTATGGTTTTTGGTTTATAGAAATCCATACCTTTCAGCGTTTTATTGTTTTGTAATCGAAGCGCCGATTTTTTTATAATGCATGTATTTGTACTTTGATGAAACTCAAGAATATTAAACTTTAAATTTTTTGCTTTTTTACTGTTCTTTTGTATTTTCTGCATAAAATCCTTATATTCAAAATCAGTTGTCATTTTTTCAACTTGTGTATTTTCATCAACAACTTGAGCAATAATAAATATTGTCCATTTTTTATTTAAGGGGTTTGAATTTGTCATAAAAAAGATTTTTAAAAAGTGAGAAAAGTATTTTTAGCAATAGGGTTTTGCAGCTTTTTGATAAATTTTTTGTTTGGTCAAGAGGTTAATTTTCTTCCCGTTACAAAACTTGATTCGCGGGCCGGGTTCCCTAGTCCTAATGTAAGAAAAATTTTTCAGGATAAATATAATTTTTTTTGGTTTGCTGCCATTGATGGATTAATTCGTTTTGATGGGATTAATTATACACACTTTACTGCGGGAAATAAAAAGAAAAGCTTATCGCTATTAGGTACAGATGTGTGGGATATTGTTGCCGGTACAGGTGATGACCTTTGGGCTATCACTTCTGGTGGCCTGAATAAAATAAACATTCTTACTTCGGCCATTACTGACACGCTTCATCTCCAAGATAATGGTAATTCATTATGGTTAAAATGTATGCAAAGAAAAAACAACTATATTTTCATTGGGTCCAATGAAGGTATAGCTGTTCGGTTTAATATTCAGACATACAAGACTGAAGTGCAAAAAAGTATAGCAGAAGAAGTAAAAGGCTCATTGAAAATTGATAATATTTTTATTGACGACAAAAACAGGGTTTGGTTGTTTTTAGACGATAATGGTATTTTAATCACAGACACTAATTTTCATAAAATAAAATTTATTCCTGCAACAGAACTTTCAGAAACTTTTTCTCCCAATCTTCAATTCAGAGGATATATCAATTTTCATGGAAATTTGCTGTTAGCGACAAACAAAGGTTTGAAAATTGTTTCGGTTGATAAAATATCTCCTCTTAAAATATCAAAGTTTTTGGGTTTACTTCCTGTTGAGATAACCCAGCATGAGCTTTCTGCCATTACAGAAAAAGATGGCGAGATACTTTTTTGCGGAATAGACGGGTTGTTTCGAATGGGTATAAAAAAAAATAGTTTTGAGAAAATAATTCCTGCAAAAAATTATAAGGATGAAAAGCTATTTAATTTAAGTCGCTGTATTTATCAAACTGATAAAGGAATTATGGTTTCTATAAACGGGGTAGCATGGATAAAAAATAAAAACTCCTTTTTTGTTCCTTATTGTTCATCAATGAATGGGAGTGGTGTTGAATTGAATACGTTTATCCTTGGCTTACTAGCTCCTGATGATTCAACTTTAGTAGCTGCAACAGATGATGGACTATACAAAATAAATCATATTAATTCTACTATAAAAAAGTATTCGAATCCGGATGCATACCTTCTTGTATTTACCGGTCTGCATAACGATATAATTGTAAGCGGAGATCATGGAATGAATGTATTTGATCATTATGATCGTCCAATTCACTTATCTTCTGTATATCCTGAATTAGTTCCTTACAGAAATGACAGATTGTTAAGTTGGCAGGCTTTAGGCGATTCACTTTCCTTCTTTGTCGGTCTTGCTCAAAGAGGATTATATGTATGGAACATGCATAAAAGAAAAGTGGAGGTCATTGATACTGCATCAAAAATCACTCCTCTCAGATCTAATAAAACTAGCTCAGTTTATCTCGATTCGAAAAATCGCTTATGGATTATTTATGGTAACGATGTAGCCTTATATAATCCTTTAAGAAAGTCTATTCAAAATCTGAATATATCTCTGCCTGGCAGTATACACATGGATGTTTGTGAATGGAAAAATCAATTCTGGATTGCATCGTACGGTTCCGGTATTATAGAACTTGATAAGAGTTATAAAATAAAAAAAGTATATGGTGAAAGTGACGGCCTCAGCAGTTCGAGCGTTTTCAAAATAATTCCTTTAAACGATAGTAATCTTATTGTTTCAAGTACGAACGGATTATCTGTGCTGAATATTTATAGCAAAAAAATCAGCACATACTTTGAGGATGATGGGTTGCAATCAAACGTTTTTGATAACATCAGTGGAGTCCGGTATAAAAACCTTATTTTTCTAGGCGGGCAAAATGGCTTTACAAAAATAGACGTGGAAAAATTCAAACAAAATACAGAAGCACCAAATCTTTATTTCCTCAATACAAGAACTGAAACAAAAGATTCTTTGTTAGAAACAACCAATATTCAAATGAATGAATTAAAAATTCCGAATGACTGGATTCAAACGAAAATTTCATTTGTAGGAATTAATTATTTGAATCCACAACGAGTCATCTATCAATATCGTATAAAAGAAAGCAGTGACAACTGGATTGATCTCGGCACCCAAAATTTCATAAGCCTCATCGGCCTTTACCCCGGCACCTATACCCTCGAAGTAAAAGCCGCGAATGAAGATGGTGTATGGTGCGAGCCAAAACAACTGATACTTGTTTTTGAACCCAAGTGGTTTCAAACATGGTGGTTCACGGCCCTGGTTGTTATAGCTGTTGCTTCCCTGCTCTACGGTTTCTACCGCTACCGTCTTATGCAAATAAGAAAACAACACCAGATAAGAAAAGAAATTGCAGGAGACCTGCACGATGATATTGGCGCCACCATCAACAGCGTAAAAATATTTACACACCTCGCGGAGACCTCAACCGATAAGACAAAATATTTCACGCACATCAAAGACTCGCTTACGCAGGCTTCAGCAGGACTAAGAGACATGATTTGGGTACTCGATGATGCAGGCGATACCGCCGGTGACCTGTTTAAAAGGCTGCAGATGTTTGCACGCCCCGTTACGGAAGCAAGCGGCGTAAGCATAAGTTTCAATATAGACGATACCGGAGCAAACATCGTACTGAACAAAACAGAAAAACGCAACCTGCTGCTGATAGCCAAAGAAGCCATCAACAACAGTATAAAATATGCGCGCTGTGAAAACATCAGTGTAACTTTTTCGAAGCCGCACAATAAAACAACCCTGGTTATCCGGGACGATGGAAAAGGTTTTTCAGATAATAAGATCACACCCGGCAATGGCTTACGAAATATGCGGGAAAGGGCGCACCAGGTGCATTACAATATTCTTATAGAATCGGAGGATGGTGTGGGTACAAATATTACGCTGGTAAAGAAATAATATTTTTTATTTGGTTACCGGCAGCATTACCTGTGGCATCGCCTGTTGCGTCGCACACTTATGCTGGTGAATAGGAATCGTCCTTGCGAAGCTTTACTCATAGCATGGTGCGCATGCAAAGCTGAAGCAATCCGCTGAATAATACCGGTATTGGAGGATTGCTTCGGCCCGCTCTGCACACAAAACCCATGCGGCGGCCTCCCAAAGACGATTCACCATTGACCATTCACATTTCCACCAGCCTGTTCCTTAATGCAAACATTACCAATCCAACACGTGTATTCAGTTCAAGCTTTTTAAACAATGCATCCCGGTAACCATCCACTGTACGTTCGCTTACAAACATTTCTTTGGCAATCTGCTGGTAAGTCTTTTCACTGCAGGCAAGTTTGAGGAACTGCAGTTCCCGGTCGCTAAGCTTTGCAAACGTAGGCAGCGGATTTTTTTCATCTACCAGATGATTAATGCTCTGCATTACTTTTCGTGTAACAAGATCATTGTAAAAATATCCGCGGCTGAGTACCTCATCAAAAGCGAGTTTCAGTTCAGATGGTTCGGAATCTTTCAGCACATAACCTTTTGCCCCGTGTCTGATCATTTTTATAATGGCGGTATCAGCATCCATCGTGCTTAGTGCAAGCACTTTTATATTGGGGTGATTGATGCGCAGCCATTCAGCCGTTTCATAACCATCCATTTCGGGCATGGTTATATCCAGCAAAACAATATCGGGCAAATGCCGCGGGTTAAGCTGTTTGATAAAATCTTTTCCATGCGCCGCATCAAACAGTACTTTGTAATTCGGAAACATATTAATGAGTACGGCAAGCCCTTTTCTGAACAGGGCATGGTCATCTACGATTGTAATGTATTTTATTGTATCAGGCATAAGGTATTGAGATTTTTATGGTGGTTCCTTCATTTATAATACTGCTGATGTTTGCATTACCGCCAATGAGTGCGGCGCGGCTGATAATATTTTGCAGACCAAGCCCGCCGTTGCGCTGTAAAGCTTCCTGTGTATCAAAACCCATTCCATTATCGGTAATAGTAATAATAAGCTCCGGGTCTGCATAGTTAAAAAATATTTCTACTGTGGAAGCTTTTGCATGTTTAATAATATTCTGAATGCTTTCCTGTATCATGCGGAAAAGAATCAGCTTCTTTTGTACATCTAATTGCCGTTCGGTTCCTTCTGTATGTATAGTTACATTGATAAGCCCGGTACGGTTGATGCGCTGTATTTCATGCGCCACGGTTTCATGCAGGCTTATGAGTTGTATGCGCTCACTGCTGAGGCTCTTGGCAATATCCCTTAAGTCTGTCATGGCCTGGCCAATATTTTCCTTTAATTCTTTCAGCGTATTTACATCTTTGGGTTCTCGTTGCTCAATAATGCTTACCTGCAGTTTGGCAAGGCTCAGCATCTGCCCCACATTATCATGTATCTCCTGGCTGATGGAGTTGAATGTTTGTTCCTGTATTTCGAGCTGGGACTGGAGGAGGGATTGTTGGAATTGTTGTTTCATATTTTGTTTTTCGAGTACATACGCTTGTCTTGTCCTGTTAAATAATCGTACTAACATAACTATTGCCCCAGAAAACAAAACCAAAAAGATTGTTCCGGTAATTATTAGATTGATGAAATTATTTTGTTGTATTTCCGGCATCGAATAATGGATACTATTATAAAACTATACAAAATCATACTTAATACCTGGGGTATAAGGTTTTGAATAGGAATATTTGAGATATTTATTCTTGCTTTTGCCAAATATGGATATATAGATGAATACAAAGAGATGCCTGAATAGAAAATCAAGAGCCCTGTCGAAAACCAAAAACCAGGTATCAGAAGTATTGAAATGTATTCAGCCGGTTTTCGTAAATGTGTATAATAAAACAGGATACAAAAAAAACAGATTAACAGGGATGTTACGTTCAAAATTCTGTTGATTATTTCCTTGTTATTACCCCAAATGAAATACCAAATGAAAAATGAAAAAGATAACAGAGCAATAAATAGAACAGACAAATTTTTATATTGGTTTTTTAAAATGGAATCTTTTAATAAAAGCCATCCGTATAATCCAAAAGAAATAATAATGTATGGGTTATAAAGCCACGCATTGTTAATTTTTTTTTCAGCAAGAAGAGTGCCCCATACTTCCAGTATTGGAGTAAAATATAAAATTGGCAAAAGTATTCCCCATCCTTTTAATAAAAGTTCTTTACAAAAGATAAGTGCAACTATAAATGCTATCGCTTCAAATATTATTTGTACATAACCTAACATAGAATAGTTATTTATGGATAAGTATGTCCTAAATCGTATGCTATTTCTTTACTTCTTTGTGGTATAGTGTTGTAAATATCAAAGGCTGAAACAAATTTACTGGTATCCAAAACAACACACTTTGGATGCATTGCATTAATGTTTGTATCTTTCTCGCAATAGAAAGCAGGCAGAAGCGCAGTTGTATAATTTCTAGGTAGTAAAACAGACTCTCTGCCGGTGGCGTCTTTTTTTCCAAAAAGCGGGTTTCTTGGGGATCTGCCAAAATAGACGCTTATAGCTCTTTTATAACAGGTGTCCTCTGTTTTTAAACTATCTAATTGTTGCTGTGTTATCGCATCAATATCTGATATATATTTCTTCAAGTTATCATAATCATAAACTATGCATTCGGTCTTCGGCGACAGTATCCATCTTGTATTTTTGAAATTGGTTTTTAGATTGTCAGCAACTGAAACCGGAATTGGTTCGCCTGCAAAATTAACTACTGATGCTGTACCAATAATAAGTGCTGTAACGAAGCCTATCAAACTGCCAATTGCAAAAAATGAAATAGCTACAACCTTAAGTCTTAATTTAAATTGTTTTTCAGTCATTTTGATTATTTATTCAGTAATATAAAAAATTATTCATTCAATTATTAAAAGCCCTGTTTAAATATATTAGATCCTTCAACATTACCTGGATGAGTTACGAGCAAATTTTAACCAAAGTCTCAAAATTCTTTAAGTCAGTTGAACTGTTATTTATTGACCAGTTTATTGATTATAATTCCTGATGTTCTTTGTGCCCGGGTGAGCACAAAGAACATTATTTGAGCAGGCAGAAAATTAATTTAAAGGCCTCGTTTATGGGTAGGTATGGCCTATATCGTAAGATTGAGTGGAGGCGCGAGTTGAAGTTGCAGGACTAATATTAGTATCGGGAGATTGTAAATGACCAAAAATTTGATTGTCAATTTGTAAAACTGCTCCTTCACGCCCGGTAGCTAAATCTTTAATGAAATTTGTGGATACAAGCATAACAGTGCCCTTGCCGTTGCGATGACCAGGAGCGGTACTTAAACCAAATACAAATGCAATGCCTCTGTTTTCTTCTGGCAAATTATCTGTTTCGAAGTCGAGCATTCTTGCTACTTCCAGAAAATTCCTGATTTCTCTTGCTGTAAAACAAATGGCAAGCGGCATATTATTTTCCGTTAATGTCCCATTCCGTAATGCGGTTCTAAAATTTTGGAACTGCGTTATTGCCTGATTAGATGGTATCGGATTACCGAGTATCCTGGTTATCCTTTCTAAAGTTTTCACATCAAGGTTGCTTTTTGTTTTCATAAAAAAATTTTAAATGATTAAATAATATTTCAATATATCACCTGCATCATCTTAATGCAATAGCCAACACAAAATAACTTTAGCTCATAACATCTTAATTTGTAGCAAATCCAGCATAGCAAAGCATTGCAACCATTTTATTATATTTTATTCCTTTCCAAAATAGGAGGAAACCACGTTAACAGGCGCGGGTGAAAACACCCATTCATTATGGTTCTTTTACCGTTGCTTCTGCATACATACAGTTGTAGGTTTGCGTTGTAATCTTCAATTGGTTATCTATTTCAGAAACACTTAGAACCTCACACTAAAATTTTACTTCTATGTTCAGCGTAAATCTTATAAATCATGCAGGCTTTAGTAATGGCCAGGAGCAAAAGTTGATAAGCGCCTTGAAAAAGTTTGAAACTGTAATGAACTCCGACTTGCTTAAACAGAGGATATTAAATTTTTCTTCCACATTGGGCAATCGGTTTGAGGACAATCTTGGATTATCCAATGAACAGGTTTTTGAAAAGCTATATGCAGGTGCAGAAGAATATTCGCCGCTGGCCGATTATGAAGCGGATTTGTATCTCTTCTTAGTTAAAAAAAGAAGACCACTATTATCAAGGCATCCCGCTATCGGCTATGGCATCCCCGGTCAAAAAGAAATTTATACCTATACGTGGTGGTTTAACAGTGCAGTTGATTATGACTATGCCGGGCATATTGCACATGAATGGTCTCATAAAGTAGGATTTGACCATGCATTTAATCCAACATCAACCAGGAATTTTTCAGTGCCTTATGCATTTGGAAATATTATAGAAGAACTCTCAAAACAAATTATATAACAACTAAAAATTATTATCATGAAAGGTCCGCAGGAACAATACACCGATGATTTAAAAAAGAGATTTGGCTACAATTCAACATGGTTGCCCGGAGTTCCATTACTACTTGGGGATATTGGTGTTATTAAAGACAATGTATTTACAAGACTTGCCGCTCTTGAAGATTTCGAAATTCAGTTTGAAATAAGGGAGGATGATACCACAGATGATCTTGAATATAGTTCTCAGGGCTCCGTATCAGTTGCGGCTAAGCTTTCCGGCTCTGCATCTCCGCAAGGAAGTACCCTGAGTAATTTAGATGCGGGCTTAATTGTTGAGTTTGGGAGTGTGAATTCTATTCTGTTTAAAGCTAATCAGACCAGGGTACACCTGATCAAAAACACAATTGCATTGGGAGATAAAATTCTTCAGCTTTACCGAGATGGAAAATGGAACAAGCATTGGGTGGTAATTACAGAGCTTGTGAAAGCAGAAAGTGCAACTATTTTGATCTCAAACCAGAAAGATGCTAAAATTGAACTAAAGGCAAATGCAAATTTAAATGCAAAAAATCTTGACATTGCCGATGCAAAGTTTGAATTTTCCGCAACATTCCATAAAGGTCTGGATACAAAAATAATTGCCCAAACTGGTCTTACGCCGCTCTTTAAAGTAAAAGGAATAAAGACAAGGATTTTTATGCCGCCGGTATTTAAAGAAAGAGGCTTGGTTGCGTTTGATCTTGTAACCCCGCAAACGGCAGCTTATGAACAAAAAGATGATATTTATTTTGGAAACATTTCTACAGATGAAAGGGAATAACCCTTAATTTTTTTGGCGGCAAAAGCGCTTGATAATTTAATCTGTCAGGCGCTTTTATTTGCTGCATAAAGAATAGAGCGCCCAAGTGTGCGACGCAACAACCGATGCCATAAAATACAAAAGCCCACCCCAAAAACCCCTACACCACCAGCTTCCCAAACTTCTCCTCATCAAACTCAAACTTCCATCTTCTGTGGCTCCAGAGATAACAGGAAGGATTATTGCGGATAGACTGCTCTACAAAGTTCATCATCTGCCGGGTTATTTCTCCATGAGGCAGGCTGCGTGGGTCCATAGTGAGCAAGACCATATCTGTTTTATAATAGCCCCGTTTTACTTTATAGAAATTGCACATTACAACAGCAGTGTCGCTGATCTTTGCAGTGCGTTCGGGACCTTTTACAATGGGGGTCATACGGCCGAAGAACTTTGTCCAGTAAGCTCTATCGGGGCCGCCGGGGTTTTGATCGCCAACCAATGCAAGGCAATATTGTGTTTTGCTATAGGGCAAAAAAGCATTGCTGAAATCAGTAGCAGGAATAAGTATGGCGCCAAATCTTTTGCGCATATAAATAAATGCGCGGTCAAGAATTTTATTGGTAATGGGCATATAAACGGTAACAAGCGGGTATTTAAAATTGTGCGAGTAACCGGCATTGGCAAACTCCCAATTGAAAAAATGACCCGAGTGCAACTGTACTTTTTTTCCCGTAGCATACAGATCATTAACCACTTCAAAATTGCCGGTAAATCTTTTGTTCAGTTCATCTCCGCTCATGGAGAAGAGTTTGATGGTCTCAATAAAATTATCAATAAACCCCTTGTAAAATTCTTTTTCAATTTTCTTTCTTTCTGTTTCACTCTTTTCAGGAAAGGCAATCAAAAGATTATTCGCCACCACATCTCTCCTGTAACGTAGTATATGATATACAATAAAAGCAATGCCATCACTAAATATATACAACACACGAAAAGGAAGCAGGGAAAAAAGATATAAAAATCCGAAGACGATTTGATACATAAAAAGTTTCGAGTTTCAAGTTTCAAGTTTCGGTTTAAAGCACGTTAGCATTTTAAACCTGGTCACTTTAAACCTTTGATTGAGTTAATTAAGTTTCGAGTTTTAAAGCGTCATCCTTTTTTAAACTTTATTCCCTTAATCTCCGACTGACCTAAGTAGCTGATAAGCGATAAAAGCATTTTACATATTTCTTCAGTCATATTATATAAAGCATCAAATTCTTCCTGTGCTATAAATTTTCTGTCCAGGCATCTGTATAGCTGCGACTGAAATTCACGTGCAGAGCCTATTGATACGGCAAGAAAATGACTAAACTCTCCGTTACCCATTCTTCCAAATCCTTCCGCAATATTATCCATAATTGAACCGGACGACCTTTCCATTTGATCCCGGAGCTTGTACGAATTATTCAGCTTCTCATGTGTTTCAAGCAAGTTTCCAAAATCCTTTGCTAAAACCCTGGCCTTTTGCCAGGCTTTAATTTCCTCAAAACTTTTAAATGTATTATTACTCATAGTATGATGGTTATAATCTCAAAACTCAAAACTCGAAACTTGAAACTCGAAACTCGAAACTTGAAACTCGAAACTTGAAACTCGAAACTTGAAACTCGAAACTTGAAACTCGAAACTTGAAACTCGAAACTTGAAACTCGAAACTTGAAACTCGAAACTCGAAACTTGAAACTTTCCTACAAAACCACATTCTGCAGCAGCGCACTCTTCTCCGGGTGATCCGTATTAAAATGCAAACCCCTGCTTTCTTTCCTGAACTGCGCCCCTTTAACAATCAGGTAACCTACAGTTATCAAACTTCTCAGTTCACAAAGTTGCGGGGAAACTTTGGTGTTTTCATACAACTGTTCTGTTTCTTCATGCAGCAGATCCAAACGTTTCATGGCACGCTGCAAACGCACATCGGTACGAACGATACCAACATAATCGCTCATAATCTGCTGCAGCTCTTTCAGGCTTTGCGTTATCAGAATCATTTCTTTGGGGTCGGTAGTGCCGCGGGCATTCCAGTCGGGCACCTCACCCCCTGCCCCTTCTCCAAAGGGAGAGGGAGTTCTAAAACCACCTTCAAAAATTTTTACCGCATCCAAATAGGCACGGTGGCTAAACACCATTGCTTCCAGCAAACTGTTACTTGCAAGACGGTTGGCGCCATGCAAACCTGTGCTGGCACATTCACCCGCAGCATATAAATTTAGTATAGATGTTCTTGCCCATTCATCTGTTTGTATGCCACCGCAACTGTAATGCGCCGCAGGCGCCACAGGTATCATCTGCTGCATTACATCTATACCAATGCTTTTACATTTTTCATAA
>Ga0187893_10011934_pt1 | contig 12463 bp, 4 predicted proteins | sample MA1701074metaG_FD_139574 | JGI IMG/M metagenome (GOLD analysis project Ga0187893, IMG submission 139574) | White microbial mat communities from a basaltic lava cave in the Kipuka Kanohina Cave System on the Island of Hawaii, USA - MA170107-4 metaG ...
CGCAGCGAGATACATATTCCAGAATGTAGCGGGGCAGCAGCTTGGTCCCGGTGAAATAAATCCGTCATACACTGCAACCGTATCCACTGCAAGTGTATTTACATCCACCTGGAAAATGTGATAATCGCTGCAGGCATAAGCAAAATTGCCGGATGGCGAAAAAGCAAGTCCCCATAAATACCAGCCGCTGGTAAGCTGCACCGTTTGTGTGTTGCTGAACATTCCGGTGCAGCGGTCAAAATCGGCTATGATAATAAAGCTGTTTCTATTAACCGGATCATCGTATGTGGCAGAAATAAATTTGCTGCCATCGGGTGAAAATGTATGTTGAACCACTGTTTTATTTGCAATTGGTAAAAAATTTAATGACTGTGCAGTAACACTGCTTGCGCCAGCATTGTCAATCAAAATCTTATAAATAATATTACTGCTATCCTTCATTGCAACGATCCACCAATCCCTGCCATTTGCATGTTTGCATGCTCCGATGCCCCATGCTAATGAATCCTGAAGGATGATAATATTTTTTGCTATAACTTCTCCAAGTCCGCTATCAAGATTTATATCTATTTCGCTTGAAAATATCTCAAGCGAAGGAATATCCTGATTTGGTGATCCTGTTTGATGGATTAGAAAATAATTTGAAATATTACCTGGCTTGGGTATAAACAAATTTCCACTAGACAATGGAAATCCATAAGGCCATCCGCTTGCAAATGGACCCGGATTCAGCCCGCTCCCATTCATCATCGTGTCGTTATTGGCATTGGCTATCCATATCCCGTTGCTGCTCATCAGGAAATTGCCGTTCGCATCGCAGATATTGCCCTGGGTGCCATAAAATGGCATCTTTCGAAATTCTGTAATTATGTTATAATTATTCGAATCAATAAACATTCTTCCTTTTGGGTCTTGAGGAAAATTGTAATTTCCCAAAAGCCATTGATGATTATATCCCTGCCCGTGAATTATTCCGCAGGCAAGGGATAGTATTGCTGCTGTAACAATTTTCATCGTATGATGGATAGGCGTCTGTTTACAAATATAGAATCATTCGCTCGTATTTCTGCATGATAAACACCTGGTTTAAACCTGCTTATGTTCAAATGATAAACCTTGTCTTTGCAGGCAAAGCTTCCTTCAAATACCGTTTCGCCCAACGAATTCAGCAATCGTATGAAGCAAAGCCCTTCATTGCTGTTGCTTACTTTGAATGTTACCGATTCAGTTGCCGGGTTGGGTATGATTTCAACTTCGGGTTTTGCGCTGCTTTTTTCAAAAGCGTGGCTTCTGAAATAGCCCTGCTGCTGGCATACCGTTTTGTCGTCATAAATTATCGAATCGTTCACCATTCCCACCAGCACCCTGGCGGTGATTACCGATGCTCCCCCGGATGCAGGGCATTGCATGGCTACCTGCAGGAGCTGCTCATAACCGGCTTCAACCGACCCTATGCCCTGCGCATAAAACTGCAGCACTTTCTCATTTACATATTTTTCATTAATGTGGGGTAATTCCACCGGTGCTGTAAGGTTGTTGTCATACTGTGCCTCGCTTAGCTTAATGCTGTCGGCAATCAGGACGGCTTCCGCTATGGCGCCCGCCTGCTGCTGCTTCGCAGTCATCCCGCTGATTAAAGCAGCCCGCTGTGCTGAATAATTCCCTGCCGGATTGACGGCTTTAAGACTGTCGAGATAAAAAATGCTGTCGGCATAAACCCTGACCTGATTAATTGCTCCGAGCAGGTTCGCTTGCTGAGCCGAATCCGTTACCCCTGTTTCACTGAAATGAATCCTTGCATCATGCAAAATGCCGATGGCTGAGCTTTGATTGGCTGAAACAAAATTCTGAAACACCGTGTCGCTGCTTAACAGGGCAGGGTCAGCCGTCAGCTCGTCAAAAAGCGATTGCCTCGCTATCGCTTTTGATTCGGCAATGTATTCTGCCGTCAGCGAGCTGTCGCGGGCTATGCTTCTGCGCTTTTCATCATCATCGCCTCCTCCGCTGGGGGGAGGGGGAATAGATCCTCCGCAATAAGGAATTCCGGGAAAGGGCTCACAACTAAAACTTGAACCTGAGAATTGTGCTACAAACCATCCGATATTCTGAGGCCATGACGGCTGTCCGTTCGGGAAGGCAGGCAAATGTGCAGCATTTCCTCCCGGGGCTGACGGGTCAAGGATTGTGAATAAATTTAAGCCTAATTGAGTTTGGTTTGCTGCATTCCAATTTACAGCTCCGAAACCGGTTCCGAAAGATCCAGTCCATCGGTTTCCGTGATATGGAGAAGGAGGAGATTGAGGGGGCGGCTGCTTGCCTATTACTGCTGATGGGTCAAGATACAATCCTATCCAGCCACTATGGATTTCATTGCTTTTCAACAGTGCATTGTCGCATTTCACTCCGGTAAAAAACATGCCGCTGCCGCAGTCATTAAAATTATTGCAGGTAAATTTGCTGGCATAGCTTTGGTTTACAAGCGCACCGTACGAGCTGTACTGGTCTGTCACCGGCAGTGAATTATTCACATTGTTGCAATCGAGCGTAATGTCCTGCCCGCCCGCAAGCGAAATGCCTGCAGTGCCCGGTGAGCCGGCACCCCCTTGCGTATTCACCGTATTGTACTGGATAAATGCCCTGTTCACAGCCCGTGTGCTGATGCCCGCTGTTGACGATAATGTAGTAATATAATTGCCGAATAAATTATAATTCGCGCTGTTTCCGGCCTTTTGCTCCGCCAGGTAAATTCCAATGCCTGAAGGCGAATTCACCGTTATAATATTTCCTTCTGCAGTCATAGTGGACGCGCCATCGTTGCTTACCCAGTCAATGCCAAAATTGCTGGCGCTTATGTTACAGCTTATTGCTCTTACGAAGCGCGATAAGCCGGTATTCATTGACTTGATTCCTTCGCGCAGATTGGTCATCTTTATTTTCTGTATATTGGCGCTTACCAGGTCCGTATTCACTCCGATATTGGAGCCGTCAATGGTAGTCAGCCCCGAAAATAAAGGATCAAACCGTAAATAAAAATACTGATTCGGGTCATCGCATCGCGCATCAACTGCCACTCCGAAGGGGGCATGAACCAAATAAGGTGAATTCGCATAAAAAGCATCTGCCACTATATTCTTAAAGGAGCAGTTTACCGCACTCACCGTGGTGTTTCTGATTTCAATGCCAAAATTTAAATTAAAAAACCTGTTTTCACTCTGCGCAGAATTCAGCCCTATGGTGGCGATAACGGAATTATTCAAAAGTATTCCAGCCCTTCCAACATTTCCGAAATCAGGTTGCATGACAGGCGTTTGGTATTGCATTTTAAATTGAGGAGAAACCTTTCCGAAATCACACCCTATAACAGTCAAAGCCGGACCAAACAAGCCGCCAGTATTTATTGAAATTCCAGTAATGCAATCGAGAATGCTTGAATTTCGCAAATCAATAGGATTGTCAAAATTCGCTTCAATACCAATATGTGCATCCCGTATGCTGCTTTGCGCTGCATTTATTCCTGCCCCATTGCCTGCCAATAAAATTCCCTGCCACATGTGTGTGCAGCCCAGAATAGTTGTACCCGTTAAGGTCAGATTTTGCGCTGAGTTTACAATGATTTGCGCTCCTTCGTCCATATAAATCGCACATTGGTCAAATGTAATGGATGCGTCAACCGTAAACTGCCCCTCTATCCTTATTGCCTGACCCGTTACGGGCGAACTGATAGTGGCCGAGTTTGTGCCCGTTGGATAAACTATACTCGATGGTGACGGACATACCACATCCACACAAACCGAAGAAGTGGCAGTAGCCGGAGGCAATGGATCAGTGCATGCATTACCATTAAGGTTTGCCGTATTGGTAAAATCCGGATCGGGGCAGTTCATGCCTTCATTTTCAAAATGTCCTGTAACGGTTATCGTGGTGCAGCATGGCTGTAGGACTGTGCCGGGGCAAGGCGGCAATGGGGCAATCTGCCAAGGTCCTGAAGCAAGGTTTGCCGGATCGTTTGTAATGACAAAATTGGATGAAGGCGGAAAGATATCCGAGAGGCAAACAGGAAGTGGGAGTGAAGAATTTAAACTATGATTACACACTTCAATATCAAAAGTAACCTGTTGATAAATTCCAGCCACCGATGGAGTCGCTGTTTTTGTCACGCCAAAGCAATCAAGGCAATAACTTGTTCCCGAGTATGGAATTAAAGGCAAATAGTTTTCTGCCGGAGGATGGTCGTCACCGCAGTAGTCTTCCCATAAAATTTGAACATGAAGCTGCAAATCCTCTCCTCCGTTGCATAATGGAATAAATTCGAAAGAAATACAGAAACAATCGGCAGCAAACATAAATTCACTCGGAGGATTTGGAGGATTTGGATTTGTAACTTCAATTTCCCCGGTAATGGCATTGATGGTGTACGTAGCATTTCCTCCGCATGAAGTTATAGCAAAAGTTCCGGGAACGATTTGAATATTAGTATTTAAAACATTAATCATTTTGGGCTTTAATTCTCCTGTAAATATTGACTTAAAACATGCAGTTGCGGTTAATTGTGCTGTTGGGTGGCAACCATCGTAGGAACCCGGCACAGTACCTAATGTTGGTTCAGGAACTAATAATGCTTGACCGTTGAAAATTTCAAAATTCATGGTCTCTTTCTCGCAAAGAGCTGCTGTTGCCGGTGGATTATTTGTTTCCTTTTCGCAATTCCATCCCCAGATAAAATCAAAATTTGCGGGATCGGTACATTCAGTATATGTAGCGGAAATAGTTCCTTGAGCCACAGAGCCATTAATCTGCAAATAATTGCAGGGATATCCCGGACATTCCGGAATCAGCCATAAATATCCGTTATTGTCTGGCTGTAAATTTTGAATTATAGCACTAAATGGGCTTGAATTATCATAAGGATAGTTTCCGGAAAGGGTATAACTAGCACTCCAATTGTTCAGGTATGATACTGAAGGTACAGCGATGTAAACATTTCTTACCTCAGTCGAACCTGTAATAAGTGGGTTAGTAATTTGGAATTTCCATGTTATGGTATTGGTGCTCGCAGTAATGCTCGCGGGCCATATTTGACATTGCAAATTAGGGTTGGGCGGGAAAAAATTATTATTGATAAAAAAGTTCATATTATTTTGCAAAACAGAATAATTGCAGCCGGAATTGTTTAAATTGCAACTTTCACTATTGTTTCCAAACATTACTTGAGAATCATCCGGCACGTGTGAAGATGCATTTGTTGGACAATCATAATCCGGCAATAATGGAATGTCAATTTGATAGTATGAGAATTCATCACCTATCCAGTATCCGGAATTTGGATTTTTCATAATATAGCAATTAAAATCTACCAGATTGGATAAATCAAAGCTTAATGGTCCTGCTGAATAGGTCACTCCAATGGGAATTGAGTTTGAAGTATAAGTCCAATTATGTATCCAGCTATTAACCGTTATATTAACCATACCGCCACTTGCAGCAAAATGCCACCCGGTAGGAGGCACGATGCTGATATTTTTGGGGAATAGATTCAACGGCTTATATTCAAACTTAAAAAATTGGTTTGGATTGCCCGGCCAATGCGACATCTTTTGAGCATCAGCTAGTATGCTTCCGGTTTCTATTCTTATAAAATATCCGCAATATGACGTTAGATCATTTCTGTATCGTGTATTATTGACACACCTTGTACCTAAGAATTTATGTCTGCCCCCGCTTGGTTCACAAAAAAAGTAAAATGCATCACCGAAATTTGTTTGATCTGCATTCGTATATCCGCAGCTTGTACATGGCAATGGACTCAATTGACTACTGCATGGTGAAGACGCATTAGTTCCAAATGTCATTGAAAAATCATTCTCCATCTCTGTTATTGTGTTTGGCGGTCTGTTGTCATTCGGTAAATTGCTTAATATACTTCCTAATGTCCTTGCAGCGCCAATCAAATACATATAATCAGTTATGTCCGCTTCTTTAACATATTCATTTAAATCAGTCTGACTCCCGTCATGATAATTCCCGCATACCCGGTAAAAGGTTCTTAATCTGTATTTTTGATTTACATCATAATCAATATGTGAAATGGGAGTTGTTGCTCCATTAAAGTTGAATGCAATTCCAGCGGGCAGATTGGATGAACTATTGTTGTAAATATCAATTAATGAATTTAAATAACCCTCTGTAAAGGTGAATAACAATTTATCGTCATCTGGAGAAACCCCTCTTTCAAAGAAATTACTCCATGCCGGTGAACTTGCATCAACGGTTAGTTTTAAGTCAGTATGATATACAAGCGAGGGATCATAATAAAATGAATCACATTGTAAGCATCCTGTGCCGTCAATATCAATATAAAACACGAATCCAAGAACCTCTGCATTGAAGTTATCAATTCCTGTCGCACCGCTAAACGGAAAATCCCTGTATAATTGAAGCGCATTCAAGTGAATGTCTTGCTCCTTCATCGTACAATAATCATATCCTCCAGTTGAATTATCCCCATCTGTAAAGTTTGAAATTGAGAAATCATTCAATAGATCGCCATATGTTGAATGGTTCAATTTTATTTCGTCATAATCTGAATATGAATTCGGTGTGGAACCCGTACTGTATTGAATCGGAGTAGTAGTGTTATCAGCAATTCTATCATTATTAGCATCTTCGTATCCCAGCGACATCCTTTCCATTCTGTAACTGTTTACCACAATGCCTGGAAACTTACATCCCGGGCAATGCACCGTTGTATAATCATTAATTTTTGATAAAGGTAAAAAGCATGATGCCGGATCGCAGTCAGAAATAGGTCCTGGCGGGCAATCAGCGGTATTTCCTAAAATGCTAAAAGATATTTCGAAAAAGGATTGAGCATATGCAGTGCAGCATGCATAGTATTTAAAGAAAAATTTAGTTTCCGCGATTGAAGCATCGAATATAACGGATGGGTCCGTACCTGTAGGTAAATCAGAAGTTCTGAAATAAAGACAATAATTATATGTTGAACAAGCGATACCTGGATATGCCGGAGAATTTATGGGCGGATAAAAACATGGCGGTTCTGCCGGATCCGAGTAAACAGTTGCATCACAAGGAAAATCACCTGCATAAGTAAAGGGTTTCCATTCAAATCCTCCTGAAATTATTGAGCTGGGGATCTCAAAATATACATGATTAGGATTTGTAACAAGCAATCCTTCCGTAAGCATCTTTATATCAACTTTAATAATTCCGCTCATTTTTGTTGACGTTGCAGCAGAATATCCAAATGCCTGCTGGTCATCAATATTTCCAAACAGCTCGCTTATGTTTGCATGATATACTTCAGGACTGAATTTATAATATGGAGGAGGATCATTATTAGGAACAACCGTATGAGGCAAATTGTTTGTAAATGACACGGCAAGATTTACATCTTTAGCAGGTTCAGTTGCGTATCCGCTAATTCCTGTAAACCCGGCAATGACTGCATTATCATTAGGAATAGCTGGTGGGGTTGGAGTAATAATAAACGGAACGCAGGCAGTTTTGCATACAGCAGATATTTGCCACTGATTAAAAAATTTAGGCATATCAAAAAACAGTGTTTCTTCACTGCAGCAATGATATTCAACCATTTTGAATTGAATTTTTTCGCCAGGCGGCAATTTGATTATACTAACCTTATACTTTGCAACCGGTTGAGCAATGGTAGCTGTACAAGGAACAAGTGCAGGTGGTGTCAGGTTTATCAATTCAACATCTATTATTGATGCGTTGCAGGGCGATGGGCAATTTTGTGTAATAGAAAGACCGCTTGAACTGCTCACAAGTGATAATGATGTAGGGTGTGGATTCGCAACTTCTACTACAATTTCTGGTAAGGTAGTGAATTGAGAAGTATTGGTAACTTCAAATATCCAGTCTGTTGTGCTGCCTCCGCATTTTGGGTTATGCAATGCTTGGTTATAACTTGGCAATGCCCTGGTCACAGTAAAAGTAGGATCTTCACTGATAAAATGCAGTTCTGTCAGGTATTCTTCTTCGTAACATTCGCTGCAAAATGCATTCGGAGTTATATCGCATTGCCAGCTAAAATGAGCGTAAATCGGATCTGTTGGTGGTGGAGGTAAATTGCACAAATTCGTTGCACAATCAGTTATCGTTGCTTCCTGTACAATAAACAATGACTCATTTACCGGGATAACCACCTGATTGTTCCCGGTATATAGTGACCAAGTAGAGCTCTGAAATGGCGGAGGTGTAAGTCCAGTAGTGTAATAAACATTTCCGGGGTTGTAAGCGCTGCAGGCATCAATATTGAAATCGAATTGAATATGTGCTGGTCCTGTCCCGGTGTTTTGATAAGCAAAAAGCCATTCTTCTGTGTTGCCAAAATTTGCCGGAACATCCAAATTATTAGGAGCCAAAATACTTGGAAAAGTAATTGGTATTGCTATTGGCGGATCTAATAATGGAGTCCCATTATAGGACCATTTTTGAATTAAATAAAGCGCACTCCCGGTATTAAGCTCAGAAAACAATGAGCAATCGAGATATATATCGTATGAAATTAATTCAATATTATAAATCGTGCCTGTACAACTTATGTACCAATCAAATGAATTAGTTGCCGCATTCCATACTGGTTGCGGGTTAGATAAAGTGCAAGTGTTCACAGTACAATTATCCAAAGAAATCGGATATACTCCTTGACTTCCTGCGTAACATTCCGGGTAAGTTGCCCCCCAGGGGTAAGATGTGTTGGTGCCAGGTACTGATGCACTTGAAACTACATATAGTTGGAGGGATAGAATAAAATTTTGCGGATAAGGACCAGGATTAATAAGTAAATTTCTTATACCAAATCCGCTTGTAAGTTGGCACAGATTCGTTGGTGTTGTCGGATATAAGTAACTTCCGGCAACAGGCAAAGGATTCTGAGCAAAGGCAATCGGAATGCTGAAACCAAAATAGAGTAGGGAGATTAAAGTCAGCTTTTTCATGATTTGATAGGTTTAAGGTTAAATATTTAGGATTAAATGAAAAAATCAGATGTAAACGTAATATTCGAAAATTGAATTTACAATACGCATAATGTATGATTTTTCACTTAATTTTGCGCCTTTTTTATTCCAAACCCGGCTTTACCTTTCAGCCATAATCTGTATTTCTTAAAGCGCAACTCTGATTACCGTCAGTTTTTTTAAAAGCAACAACTTGAATGCCTGCCTGCGCTCAGCAAAAAAAAAACCCCCCGCTTCCGCGAAGGGCTTTCACATTTTACTAACGGCTTGGTTATCCGTTTATTTTCGGCACCAGCTCGATATTCGTCACCTTTATTTCTCCCGCCTGTATCTTCACCCCGCTTATTATGAATGGCTCAAAATCCGGGTGCGTAGCTATGATGTCATAAATATCAGGATGCAGCGTCTCCTTGTATTTTCCGTCATTCCCCGACTTCACTTTCAATGTGCGTTCCTCATTTCTGAATTCAAGTTCAACGAAGCTGAGCGGCTTTTGCGTGCCCTGGCTCGATGTCATTCCTTTGAACTGCGTATGACGGTGTCCCAAATCTATAATGACCCGGTTCCGTTTATACTCCGTTTTATACGGCATCGTATCCTCATTATTTGGCATTGATTCAATGGCAGGGTCCATCTGTTTCTTAAGCAATTCTGTTGTTTCTTTTTGCAGCACGGCAATATTAGTCGTTGCGTATGCCCTTTCAACAATCCGGTTCCGCACATTCTCTTCCTGCCCTTTGTAATTATTGATCGTAAGCTCCAGCGCTGTCAGCACCGCATCGCTTATTCCGTATGGTCCGAGCTGTCCCACATGTTCAACCCCCTTTTCATGGATGGTCATGCACCGCATTATAAAGGTGGCATCCGCCTTCTTGTCCATTTCTTCTAACATTTCCTGCATCAGTTTGCCAAGCACCGAATCCTCCTTACTGTTCGCATACGAATACAATGCTTTCCCGACCGATGTGGCTGCATTTAACAATACCAGCTTTTTTGCCGTCTTATTCGAACCTGCCCCCACGGCAACTGTCCCCTGGGTTTGTTCTGCCGCTATCATGGCATTTACCAGTGCTTCAAGCGCTGGCATTAATAAATTCAGCACCGGCAATAATACTAATATGGCAGTTGGCGATTGTTTAACAAATGCGAGCACTGCCTTGAACATTCGCAATCTGTTAATTTCAGAATTTTTCATTTTATTTTGTGTATTTATGTTTATGCACCTTTCTACTTTGAAATTTTTAAGCAGGATTCATCTATAATCCTTTTTTCTTACATTTCCTTTATTAATTAATGCATTACCAAATACCTGAAAATCAGAATATGATTTTTATAAACAAATTAATTTGACAGTCCTTTTCAAAAAAATCTTACAATTTTTCGGCTTCCTCACGCGGAAAAACATCCGCTTGCTCAGCGGATTTCACCCCAAGATCGCCACTCGCCACACGAAGAATCGTACTCCGCACCGCAAGACCGGCACTCTTGACAAGAAGCATCGTACTCCGCACCGCAAGACCGGCACTCTTGACAAGAAGCATCGTTCTCCGCACCGTAAGACCGGCACTCTTGACAAGAAGCATCGTACTCCGCACCGCAAGACCGGCACTCTTGACATGAAGCATCGTACTCTGCACCGTAAGACCGGCACTCTTGACAAGAAGCATCGTACTCCGCACCGCAAGACTCCTTTTCTCCTTAATATTGTATAAATATTCCGGAAAAGGCATTTCGATTTCACCTCCCGGGTCGCCAAACCCCTGTCAGTGAAGTTTCATAAATCTTAAACCTTCCCGCCTGCCGTCAGGCACGGGTGCGCGCGGGCATTCTTGTCAAGTTCCCCCGTGCGTCTGCACCCTTCAGGGCTACGCCCGCCTCCCGGACAGGCAAGCATTTTTCCAATATTCCATTTTTCCAATATTCCAATATTCCAATATTCCAATATTCCAATCTTCCCTTATTCCAATCTTCCCTGCCTTCCGTCACGCTGGCTTAAGCTACGGCAGGCAGGCAATCTTCCATTCTTCCCTGCCTTCCGTAACGCTGCCGGTAATCCTGCAATCAATTTATTTTCTCCTGTGCGCAGTATAGAATTGAAAAAACCGGGCAGCGATTTTTCGCAAATCAAACTCCCTACGCACAGCATCAAATCCGCGTTCACCCATCTGCCTTTTTTGCGCAGCAGGTGTTTGATAAATTTCTTCAAGCTTCCGCGCTATCGCATCTGCATCTGATGCAGCAACCCATCCGCATTTATTACTGCTTATAAAATCGGCAAGACTCACCTGGTCCGAAACCAAAACCGGGATGCCTTGTGCAAGCGCTTCAGCGGCTGCCAGTCCGAAATTTTCATGATAGCTTGTCAATGCCATGCAATCATACTCAGCCAGCTTCTCATCTCGCTCCGCAGGTGAGAGCGCCCCTTTAAATGAAACATATTTTTCAAGCTCATGCGATAAAACAATCCTTTCCAGCTTGGCTCTGTAGCCCGCATCATCCGAACCGAATACATCCAGATGAACCGGTATGCCGTAGTGCTTCCGGGCAATATGAAGCGCATGAATCAGCACATCCAGCCCCTTAATCGGATGCAGCCGCCCCAAAAAAACCAATCGCAGCCCGGCTTCATCTTTAGTTGACTTATGGACGGCAGGGGGGAGGGTTCCCTCTTTAAATTCAATTCCGATTGGAATGATTTCATCCGGAATCGCAGCGCGAACCACTGAATTCTTTTTTTCAAAAGCCGATGTATAATGAATCGCTGCCGCCTTGGGCAATAACCTGTTGTCAAATACCGTCCGGTGAATGCTTTTGATCCACCGCGACACCGAAAGCGAATAATGATCCATCATCCCGTGAAACGTCATCACAAACGGAATTTTTTTTCGCACGGCAAACTCCATTCCGCAGCGTGAAAATGCATTGAACATCGTATTCACATGAACCAGATCAACATCACCGAAATTTTCAAGATAATTTTTCAAATCAGGTGAATGGAAATATGCCTTTCCCCACAGGGAATCCGTCCGTGGCAAATAATGAACATTAACTCCTTCCTCTGTTTTAACCACCGTCTCTCCGGTATCGAAAAGAGGATGCCGTCCGTTCGCATTAAGTGTAACCACCTGAATCGGTAGCTGATGATAGCGCACCATTGCTTCGGCAAGCTCAGCGATGCATCTGGGCGGTCCGCCATACGTCCATGAGGGCTTGTAGTAGGGGGTTACAACCAGAATTTTCATGCGGCTCAAAGAAAAATGATTTTATCCGCAAAACAGATTAACCCAATTCTTGTTATTAACCTCATCAGGTGTACAATTCATTGATCCCTTCAGGTATTTATTCAAATCATCGCTGAATTTATTTCGCTATGACCAAAATCATCGGTTTATTTGCGTATGCGGCTTTCATCTCATGCAGTTCAGACCAGCCGCACGCATCCGATCAGATCTCATTAAATA
>Ga0187893_10011935_pt1 | contig 12462 bp, 8 predicted proteins | sample MA1701074metaG_FD_139574 | JGI IMG/M metagenome (GOLD analysis project Ga0187893, IMG submission 139574) | White microbial mat communities from a basaltic lava cave in the Kipuka Kanohina Cave System on the Island of Hawaii, USA - MA170107-4 metaG ...
ATCGCTGCAAAACCGGCTGCGCGCAGTGATGGCCCGTCCGGATCGCGATCCCTTCCTGATCCAGGACCGTGCCGACGTCGTGCGCGTGCACCCCGTCGAGCACGAACGACAGGATGCTGGCCTTCTCCCGCGCCGTCCCGATGATCCGGAGGCCGGGGATGGCCGACACGGCCGCGGTCGCATAGGCCAGCAGCTCGCCCTCGTAGGCGCCGATCGCATCCAACCCGATGCCGGTCACGTACTCGATCGCGGCGCCGAGCCCGATCACGCCCTCGATGTGCGGGGTCCCGGCCTCGAACTTGTACGGGACCGCGTTGTAGAGGGTCTTCTCGAAGGTGACGGAGAGGATCATGTCGCCGCCGCCCTGATAGGGTGGCATCGCCTCGAGGTGTTGGACCTTGCCGTAGACGACGCCGATGCCGGTCGGGCCGAACAGCTTGTGGCTGGAGAACACGTAGAAGTCGCAGTCGAGCTCCTGAACGTCGATGGCCACATGGGGCGCGGCCTGTGCGCCGTCGATCACGACGGGAACGCCGCGCTCGTGGGCCATCCGCACGATCTGCGTAACCGGATTGATCGTCCCGATCGCGTTCGACACGTGCACGATCGACACGAGCCGCGTTCGTGGGCCCAGCAGCCTCTCGAACTCGTCGATCAACAGCTCGCCCCGGTCATTCATCGGCACGACCCGCAGCACCGCGCCCGTCTCCTCGCAGAGGATCTGCCACGGGACGATGTTGGAGTGGTGCTCCATTGCGGAGATGAGGACCTCGTCCCCCGCCTTCAGCCGCGGCCGGCCGAAGCTCCGTGCGACCAGGTTGATCCCCTCCGTGGCCCCTCGAACGAAGACGATCTCTCGCGCATCCGAGGCGTTGAGGAACCGCGCCACGCCGGCGCGCGCGTTCTCGAATGCCTGCGTGGCCCGCTCGCTCAGGTAATGGATCCCGCGGTGGACGTTCGAGTTCTCCGCCGTGTAGTACCGCGTGATCGCATCGATGACGACCTGCGGCTTCTGGCTGGTGGCCGCGTTGTCGAGGTAGACGAGGGGCTTGCCATGCACCTGTTGGCCGAGGGCGGGGAAATCCGCCCTGACCTTCTCCACGTCGAACGCCCGCCGACGTTCTGGCGCGAGACGCGCGGCGGTCATGGCGGTATCTCCGGCCGCTCTCATGGCGTGCCCTCGACCTGCGCGGCTTCCGGGAGCCTTGTCACCAGGAGCGCTTCGAGCTGCGCACGGATCGGTTCGATCCTGACCCGATCGATCATCTCGCTTGCAAACGCATAGGTCAGAAGGCTTCGAGCCGTCTGCCGGCCGATGCCGCGCGAGCGCAGATAGAACAGGGCGTCCTGGTCAAGCTGGCCGATGGTCGATCCATGCGTACACCTGACGTCGTCGGCGTAGATCTCCAACTGCGGCTTGGTGTTGATCACCGCGTTCTCGGAGAGGAGCAGGTTCTTGTTGGTCTGCTTCGCATCGGTCTTCTGCGCGTCTTTGTGCACGTAGATCTTGCCGTTGAAGACCCCCCGCGACCTCCCGTCGAGCACGCCCTTATAGAGCTCGCGACTGTTGCAGTGGGGCTTCACATGATCGATCCTGGTGTGGTTGTCCACATGCTGCTGGCCCCTCGTCATGTAGAGGCCGTTCAGAGTGCACTCCACCCCCTCCGCCGCGAGCACCGCGTTCAGATCGTTCCGGACCAGGGCGCCGCCGAGGTCGATGGCATGCGACGTGAAGTTGCTGCTTCGGTCGAGCTGGGCCTGCACGGCCGCAATGTGGAACGCCCCTTCGCTCTCCCGCTCGAACTTGCAATAGTCGATGACCGCATTCCTGCCCCCGACGATCTCCGTGACCGCGTTGGTGAAATAGACGTCGCGCCCGAGGCCGACGTAGCTCTCGACGATCATCGCCTGACTCCCATCGTCCACGACGATCAGGTTCCGGGGGTGAGACACGGTGGGGGTCCCGGACCCGGCCGAGACATACAGCAGGTGGATCGGCCCGTTGACCACCTGTCCCTTGGGGACGAAGACAAACGCCCCGTCCTCGATGAAGGCCGTATTCAGCGCGACCAAGGGGTGTTCCTCGTGGCGGGCGTATCTCGCCAGGTGCGGCTCGAGCGATTGCGGATCGGCTTTCAGGACCGCCCCCAGGCTGCCCGCGATGACGCCTCTGGTCAGCGACCGGAACGAGGAGAGCCGAGGCGCGTAGCGCCCGTTCACGAAGACCAGCGTCGCGCAGGGCAGCTCGCCGAGGGTCGCCGCCGCGAGCGCGTCGGCCGACACGCCGTTGCGGTCTGGCTCCGCGCGCGCAAAGCGGATCCTGGCGAGCGGGGCGACGCTCGTGTACTTCCACTCCTCATGCCGGGTCGTGGGGAACCCGAGCTCCGCGAACCTGGAGATCGCCGCCTTGCGGACCTGGCGGATCCAGGACGGCTCCGTCGCGACGGCGCCCCTCTCGAACAGGTCGAAGTCCGAAAGGTAGCCTTCCTGTTCCTTCGACAGCTGAGTCATGGTGAGGGCGTTCGCTTCAGGCGACGGTCTGGGCGGCGACTTCAGCCTCGGACCTGATCCAATCGTAGCCCTTCTCTTCCAGCTCCAGGGCCAGGGCCTTTCCGCCCGACTTGACGATTCGACCGTCGAAGATGACGTGCACGTGATCGGGGACGACGTAGTTCAGCATCCGCTGATAATGCGTGATCAAGACCATGGCCCGGTCGCTGCGACGGAGGGTATTCACCCCGTGCGCGACGATCTTCAGGGCGTCGATGTCGAGGCCGGAGTCGGTCTCGTCCAGGATGGCGAGTCTGGGGTCGAGCACGGCCATCTGGAAGATCTCGTTGCGCTTCTTCTCGCCGCCGGAGAACCCCTCGTTGATCGGGCGGTTCAGGAGCGCCTGATCCATCTCCACCAGCTTCATCTTCTGCTTGACCAGGGCCAGAAAGTCGATCGCGTCCAGCTCCTCGAGGCCCCGGTGCTTCCTGATGGCGTTCAGCGCCGCCTTCAGGAAGTAAGTGGTGCTGACCCCGGGGATCTCCACCGGGTACTGGAACGCCAGGAAGATCCCCTCGCGAGCCCGATCCTCGGGGGGCATGCTGAGGAGGTCCTTCCCCTCATACAGGACCTCGCCGGCCGTCACGTCGTAGCTCTCCCGGCCCGCGATCACATGCGCCAGTGTGCTCTTGCCCGAGCCGTTCGGGCCCATGATGGCGTGAAGCTCCCCGGCCTTCACGGTCAGGTTCACGCCGCGCAGGATCCCCGTGCCTGCGGCGCTCGCATGTAGATTCCTCACTTCCAGCATCAACCGACGCTCCCCTCGAGGCTCACCCCCAACAGCTTCTGGGCCTCCACCGCGAACTCCATCGGCAGCTCGCGCAGGACCGTCTTGCAGAAACCGTTCACGATCATGTTGACGGCGTCCTCCGCCGAGATCCCGCGCTGCTTGCAGTAGAAGATCTGATCCTCGCCGATCTTGGAGGTCGAGGCCTCGTGCTCCACCGTGGACGTGCTGTTATTGACCTCGAGGTAAGGGAAGGTATGAGCGCCGCACTTGTCGCCCAGCAGCAATGAGTCGCACTGGGAGTAGTTTCGGGCGCCGGTCGCCCCCTTGAGCATCTTTACCAGACCGCGATAGGTGTTCTGCCCGTGGCCCGCGGAGATCCCCTTCGAGATGATCGTGCTCGTGGTGTTCTTGCCCATGTGGATCATCTTGGTCCCGGTGTCCGCCTGCTGGTAGTTGTTGGTGAGCGCCACCGAGTAGAACTCGCCGGTCGAGTTGTCCCCCTGCAGGATGCAGCTCGGGTATTTCCAAGTGATCGCCGATCCGGTCTCCACCTGGGTCCACGAGATCTTGGAGTTCTTGCCCACGCACTTGCCGCGCTTCGTGACGAAGTTGTAGATGCCGCCCTTCCCGTCCTTGTCGCCCGGATACCAGTTCTGGATCGTCGAGTACTTGATCTGGGCATTGTCGAGGGCGATCAGCTCCACGACCGCCGCGTGCAACTGATTCGTGTCCCGCATCGGCGCGGTGCACCCTTCGAGATAGCTGACGTAGCTCCCCTCGTCCGCGATGATGAGGGTCCGCTCGAACTGCCCGGTATCCTGCTGGTTGATCCTGAAATAGGTCGAGAGCTCCATCGGGCACCGGACGCCCTTCGGGATGTAGACGAACGATCCGTCGCTGAACACCGCGGAGTTCAAGGTCGCGAAGAAGTTATCGGTGTACGGAACGACCGACCCGAGATACTTCTGGACCAGCTCCGGATGGTTCTGGACCGCCTCGGAGAAGGAGCAGAAGATGATCCCCAGCTCCGCGAGCTTTGCCTTGTACGTGGTCGCGACCGACACGCTGTCGAAGACCGCATCGACCGCGACGCCGGCGAGCCGCTTCCGTTCAGACAGCGGGATGCCCAGCTTCTCGAACGTCTCCAGCAGCTTCGGATCGACCTCGTCCAGGCTCTTCAGCGTCTCCACGTTCTGCTTGGGCGCCGAGTAGTAGATAATGTCCTGGTAGTCGATGGGAGGGTACTTGATGTTCGCCCACTTCGGCTCCCCCTCCGACCGCTCCATCTTCACCCAATGCCTGTAGGCCTTGAGCCGCCACTCCAGCATGAACTCCGGCTCGTTCTTCTTCGTGGAGATCAGGCGAACGATGTCCTCGTTCAGGCCGCGAGGCGCCGTGTCGGATTCGATTTCTGTCACGAACCCATATTTGTATTCCTGGTTCGCCAGGGCTTCGATGGCGCTCTGATTCTTACTCATGATCGGTCTCCGTCAGCAGGCTTCCGGACGGCACTGGCCCGAGGGTTCCCGCTGTTCGTTCCACCTGGATTTTGCAATTCCCGATAGCCTGATTGCCGGATTTCCTCTATCGACAATCATAACCCGTTCTGCCGGATTTTTCCAGCCTTTTTCACCTCTTACCCCTATCCTGATTGGCCGAGAGGAGACGATCTTCGGGAGTGACTGGCGGGAGAAGATTTTTCGCTCCTCACTTGCCCCCTACCGCGGCCGGCACCCCCGCCGGCCGCTCCGGCGTCGTCGGAGAGGGGTAGAAGGTCGTCGCGGTCATCGTCGGCTGGTCGTAGACGAGGCCGCTCCTCGTGTAGGCCGACAGCTCCCCGATCCGGGTCCACATCGTAATCGCGTCGAAGGGGCAGACCTCGACGCAGAGGTTGCAGTACATGCAGAGGTTGTGGTCGATGAAGAAGGTGTCGGCCCGGCGCTCCTTCCCCTTGCCCTGACCGGTCAGCTCGATGCACCGGGTGGGGCAGACGACGGCGCAGAGGTTACAGGCGGTGCATTTCAGGGTCCCGGTCAGGGTGTCCACGGTCAGGACGTGGCGGTTCAGGGTGCGCAGGGGCTGGACCCGCTTCTCGTCGGGGTACTGGACCGTGATCGCGGGGGTGAAGAGGTAGCGGAGGGTCACCCAGAGGGAGACGCAGATGCTCTTGAGGCCCCAGACGAGGGTGGTCAGGTAGTCGCGCATGCTAGCCCTCCGGGCGCTTCGCGAGGGTGGACTTTTCGATCTGCGCCTGGAGCGTCAGGACGCCGTAGATGAGCGCCTCGGGGGTGGGGGGGCAGCCGGGGACGTAGACGTCCACCGGGATGACCAGGTCCACCCCCTTGACGACATGGTAGCCGTCGTAATAGAAGGGCCCCCCCGAGATCGCGCAGGCCCCCATGGCGATGACCCACTTGGGGTCGGGCATCTGGTCGTAGAGGGTCTTGATCCGGGGGGCCATCTTCTCGGTGACGGTCCCGGCGACGATCATGACGTCACTCTGGCGGGGGGAGGGGCGGAAGACGCCGGCCCCGAGGCGGTCGAGGTCGAAGCGGGAGGCGCCGGTCGCCATCATCTCGATGGCGCAGCAGGCGAGCCCGAAGGTCATCGGCCAGGGGGAGGACTTGCGGGCCCAATTCACGAGCCAGTCGAGGCTGTGCGTCAGGACGTTCGGCTCAAAGCGGTTCGCGAGAAGACTCATTGGCAGTCTCCTTTGTCGTCGTCAGGAGGCGTAATACTACCCTGTACTGACATCAGAGTAAAGCACTTTCTACATCGATCTGTGCCCGGTCTCTGCACGCTTACATTATATCAGACGCTCTCTTCTTTCTCCAGCGCGCCGGCTTCTAGTGATTAACGAGTCTTCCTATTTCTGGCGCTCGAAGCGGAAGGTCTCGGTCTTGTCGAGGCCGCTCGCGCGCATCGTCCACTCATGCGTCAGGTGGTCCTTGTCGGGGAACCGCATGACTAGCTTGTACATATGCGGCGCGTCCCGGCTCGGCAGGTTCGTCGCATCGACGAGCGAGAACGCGACCGACTTGTCATCTACAGCGCCCTGCATGCGCGGCTGATTCCCCAGCATGCAGTAGTGGGTCATCAGCAGTCTCTTGCCGTCCGAGTGGTACAGCGTGACCATGTTCCCCCCGTCGCCCATCTTGAGGGTCTCCATGACCGCCGTGTTCCCGGCCGTCAGGCTATACGAGACATCAACGACCTTTCCGTCGCCATCCTTGCCCCGCCATTCGCCGACGAGTGACTTCAGCCTCTCGAATCCCGGGGCCTGTGTTGTCTCAGGCCAATCGTAGGACTCAGAGGGGACGTATGTCGCGAGCCCAACTGCGATGGCCAACACAATGAGAACTGTCGCGACACGATTCATTGTGCGCTCTCCTTTCCTCTTCGTCACGCTGTCCGGCGCGACGACCGGTTGATCGTACCCCACCTGCCCCGATCTGCGATGACCCCGCCCGAGATCCTCCCACTCGACTCGCAGACCATCCGTCGAATTCCGCGAGGCCGAATGTCCTGGACGCAACCGACACCCCACCACCGATCAATTATAGCAGCTAGTCTGACACGAAGGGGGTTCTCGGAGGATTGCTGACGGCGTCGGCCGGTTCGAGGGCGAGCAATACAGCCCATCGGCCGGCCAACCGAGCAGGCGAGCGGGAACGGGGTGAGGATTTGTCAGAGCGGGGCCATTCGGTCCATGCTCCGGGGTACGAGCGATCGCCGACGGGTCACACTCCGCGAGCATCGGCTCCCCGGAGGAGCACCGCGCATGACGAAAACGATCGCTTGAAAAATCAATGAGTTGAGACTATAGTGAGGCAAATTTCAGCGGCGACTTGGTGGGGCAAACGGCGGGCGTTGTCGGAAACCTCAGCGGTCGCGGAGGGACGCGGGGGTGGCTGCAAAGCGACCGACCGGGCAGGCGGGCCCGCTGGCCGAGTTGATCGGTGACAGCCCGGGCATGGCGGCCCTGCGCGAGACGATCACGCGGTTGCTCCAGCATCAACCTGACGCGCGCCGCTTCCCTCCCCTCCTCATCCACGGAGAGACCGGATCCGGCAAGGGGCTCGTGGCCCGTACCATCCATCGCGCCGGACCACGCGCCGACGGCCCATTCGTGGACATCAATTGCGCGGCGATCCCCGAGACCCTCCTCGAAGCGGAGCTCTTCGGCTTCGAGCGCGGGGCATTCACCGATGCCCGCCAGGCAAAGGTCGGCCTCTTCCAAGCGGCTAACCATGGGACGATCTTCCTCGACGAGGTGGGACTCCTGCCGGAGGGCTTGCAGGCCAAGCTCCTGAAGGTCATCGAGGAGCGGACCGTCCGGCGGCTCGGCGGCACACGGAGCGAACCGGTGGACGTCTCGATCCTCACCGCGACCAACGAGGACCTGGCGATCGCCACGCGCGAGAAACGCTTCCGCGAAGACCTCTACCACCGGCTCGCCGTCATGACGCTCTGGGTCCCGCCGCTTCGCGAGCGGGGCCAGGACGTCCAGCTTCTTGCCGAGTATTTCCTGAAGCGGGCCTGCGACGAATACAATCTCCCGCTGAAGACGCTCACCGCCGACGCCAGGGCTGCCCTGCAATCGTATCACTGGCCCGGCAACGTCCGCGAGCTAAGCAACGCCATGGAGCGCGTGGTACTGCTGTCAGAGGCGCAAGCCGTGAACGCCAGGACGCTCGGCCTCCCGGAATCCGGACGGCCGCACCCGGGCGAGTCGAGGCCCGACGCAGACGCCGTCGCGCTCAAGGACGCCGTCGCGAACGTCGAGCGGGCACGGCTCCTCGAGGCGCTCGAGCAGACTAACTGGAACATCACCCGCGCCGCCGCCACCCTCGGGATCTCGCGCGACACACTCCGGTACCGGATCCAGAAGTACGACCTGCGTCCTCAAGGCCCCGCGCCCCGCCGGCTCCGGCAGGCCCGGCGCCCTGGCACCGCGCCGACCACGTCGCCGCCCGCTCCGCCGCCGACCCCTGCGCCTGCCGCGACGCCCGCACCCTCGGCTCCGGTGCCGGCGAGCGTCCGATGGGAGTTGCGCCGGCTCACGCTGCTTCGCGCCGCGCTGGTCCTCCCCCCGGAGGCCGATCCGTCACTTTACGCCAGCCGGCCGATCCAGGCGCTCGTCGAAAAGGTGCAGAGCTTCGGCGGTCGCGTCGAGGAGCTGAGCCCGACGGGGGTCGTCGCGGCCTTCGGCCTCGAGCCGGTCGAGGACGCGTCCAGGCGCGCGGCGCACGCGGCCATGGCGATCCAGAAGGCGACGGAGCGGGCCCGCCAGGGCGGCCCGGAACGGCTGGCGATCAAGATCGGGATCCACGTCGGTCAATTCATGGTCGGCCAGGCGAGCGGAACGATCGAGATCGCACTGGACGCCAAGCGAGATGCGTGGGCGGTCCTCGACGCACTGGTCGCCCGCGCCGAGTCCGGCGCGAATGTGATCAGCGAGGCTGCCGTACCGTTCCTCGAGCGCCGCTTCGAGCTGGCGCCGATAGGCCGCCTGGAGGGTGACCCCGGACAGGCGTACCGTCTCGGCGGGCACGAGCGGACAGGGCTTCGCCTGGGCCGCCGGATGACGACCTTCGTCGGCCGGCAGCGGGAGATGGAGCTGCTGCACAACTGCCTGGCCGCGGCACGGCGCGGCCACGGCCAGGTCGTGGGTGTCAGTGGCAAGGCCGGCATCGGCAAGTCCCGCCTCCTTTTCGAGTTCCGGCAGAGCCTGGCCGGAGAGCCGGTCACGGTCCTCAGGGGCCGCTGCGTTTCCTACGGGAGCGGCATCCCCTACTTCCCGATTCTCGACATGTTCCGGCGCAGCTACAGGATCGCTGAAACCGATCCTCCCGACGCGATCACCGCAAAGGTTCGTCCCCTCCTCCAGCTCGTCGGGATCGACCCGGACGAGTGGGCACCCTATCTGATTCAGCTTTTGGGAGTGCAGGGGCCGACGGAGCGACTTGCCAAGCTCAGCCCCGAGGGGATCCAGTCCAGGACGCTCGAGGTCCTGCGGCGGATGGGCGTCAAGGGGAGTCAGATTCGCCCCTGCATCTACATGATGGAGGACTTGCAGTGGGTCGATCGGACGTCGGAGCAGTGCTTCACTGGATTAGTCGACAGCCTGGCCGGCACCCGCGTTCTGTTCCTCTGCACCTATCGTCCCGGCTATCAGCCCCCCTGGATGGAGAAGTCGTATGCCACGCAGATCTCCCTCCAACCCCTCTCTCCGGAGGAGAGCCTCAGCGTGGTCCAGTCGGTGCTCCAGACCGCACAGGTCCCCGAGCCGCTCGCCAGGCTGATTCTCGACAAGGCCGAAGGGAATCCATTTTTCCTGGAAGAGGTGGCGCGGGCCGTCGGAGAGCAGGGGGAGCTCCGGCCGACTCTGGCGGTTCCGGATACGATCCAGGAGGTGCTGGTGGCCCGGATCAACCGGCTGTCCGATGAGCCGAAGCGGCTCCTTCAGGCGGCATCCATTCTCGGCCGGGAGGTGTCGCTTCGCCTGCTGGGCGCGATCTGGAACGGATCAGGGCCGCTCGAGTCGCACCTCAACGAGCTGACACGACTGGAGTTTCTCTACGAGCGCACGGAGGCGGCGGAGCCGATGTATGTCTTTACCACCGCCCTGACCCAGGAGGTCGCCTACGAGAGCCTCCTCCCCTCCGACCGAAAGGGCTTCCATGAGTCGGCTGGACGAGCCCTCGAGGCGCTCTACGCCGATCGTCTCGGCGAGGTCGTCGATCGCCTGGCGTATCACTACTCGAAAACGGACAAGGCCGGCAAGGCGGTCGAGTATCTCACCCACGTCGCCGAGCAGGCGGCCAGAGGCCATGCCCACACGGAAGCCTTCGGCCTGCTCCAGGAAGCCCTCTCGCATGTCGAGCGCTTGCCGACCGGGGAGCGCGACCGGTCCCGCCTCAGCCTCATCCTGCGCCAGGCCTCCTCGCTCATCTACCTGGGCCGCTTCCAGGAGACCGTCGAACTCCTCCTCAAACATCGAGAGCTGCTCGATCGTCTCCAGGACCCAGACCTGTCCGGCCAGTACCATTTCTTGCTCGGCCGCGCGAACCTGTTCCTGGGCAACAGCGAGCGGGCCGTGCAGAGCGCGGAGCGATCGATCGCCGAGGCGACGCGCTGCGACGATCTGGCGACGATGGGAAAGGCCCACTACCTGCTGGCGCAGGAGGCGCCGTTGTCGGGACACGCGAAGCGGGGGATCGAGCATGGCCGGCAGGCCCTCGTGCTGCTAGAGCCGACCGGGCAGCCCTGGTGGATCGGCCAGGCCCACTGGGTGGTCGGGCTCAACCACGCCCAGATGGGGGAGTTCGCCGCCGCCCTCGAGGCCGAGGCCAAGGCGCAGGCGATCGGAGAGTCGGTCGGCGACCGGCAACTCCAGACCTCCGCCACCTGGGCGACGGGGATCATCCATGCGGCGATGGGCGACGTCCAGGCCGGGATCGAGGCGTGCCAGCAAGCCCTCAAACTGGCTCCAGATCCTCTGAGCGTCGTCGTCGCGTTGGGTTGGCTCGGGTACGCCTATCTCGAGAGCGAAGACGCGACCCAAGCGGTCCCCCTCCTGGAACAGTCGGTCCAGCAGCTCGGCCTCTTCCGGTTCGCCCAGTTCCAGGGATGGTTCACGATCTGCCTGGCCGAGGCCCATCGGCTGATCGGTGGCTTCCAGAAGGCGCAAGACCTTGCGACCCAAGGCCTGACCATGAGTAAGGAGATGGGGTCGCCCTATGTAGTCGCATGGGCCCATCGAGCGCTCGGCCGGATCGCCCATGCCAGAGGCGCGCTCGAGGACGCCGAGACCCACTTCGCCGAGGCGCTCCGAACTTTCGACTCGGTGCACGCGCAATTCGACCTTGGACGCACCCATCTCGATCTGGCGAGACTCGCCCACGACAAGGGCGACAGCCAGTCGGTCGCAGCGCACCTCCGCGACGCCCACAAGCTCTTCAGCGCCCTGCGCATCCCGAAATACGTCGAACGAACGGAGCAGCTCGGCAAAGCGCTCGGGGTCGCCCCCCTCCCCACCTGATTTGCTTGTCTAACTCCAATGCCGGAGCTTTCCCAGCTTGCACCCCTTCCCGACGCCGAGGGGTCTCACTCTGCCCCGCAGCCGCAACACTCGCGAACCTTGCCTTAGTGGATGGGCAATTCACCTTGCCGAAATTGTCTGTTGATGATACGCTTAGACGTACGCTAGGAGGTGAGACAATGGCCAAGGTTCCCACGATCATTCCGGTTACCGACCTTCGGCAGGATGCCGCAAGCGTCCTGAAGCGTGTCCGAAGCTCCAAGCAACCGGTCGTCATTACCCAACGTGGCCGGGCAGCCGCAGTCATGTTGAGCACGGAGGCTTACGAGCGAGCGGAGCATGACCGGCAACTCCTCCGCCTCTTGGTGCGCGGCGACAAGGAAATCGCAGCCGGAGAAGGCTTCGATCTCGACACAATCTTCGCGGAAGCCGATGCGCTTCTCGCCGAAGACTGATCTGTGAAGGTCCGCTTTACCCCGTCGGCTCGGATCCAGTTCCTATCGGCATTAGGCTACATTCGTCTAGACAACCCCGCAGCGGCGACGCGCTTTCGCAAGCGAGCCGAATCGGTCTTGCGAAGGCTCGAGAGATTCCCCAAGTCCGGACGGGTGATCCCGGAGTTTCCCGATCTGCCCCACCGTGAGCTCATCGTCGCCCCCTACCGCTTCTTCTACCGAGTCAAGGGAAAGATGGTCTGGGTTGTTGCCGTGTGGCATGGAGCACAACTTCCCGTGGAGCCAGCCAGGGAGATGGGCGCCTAGCGACACTGCGTCCACAAAGAGTAAAATGCAAATGACTGGAAGTGAAGACGACGAGATAAGCCTGAAGGGCCCGATCACGGTGGCGGAAAGCCGGGCGTTCGTCGAAACGTTCCATCTCGACCCGACCGGGTCCGGGCCGCTGGAGGGACTACGCTTCGCCGTCAAGGACTTGATCGACATCGCCGGTCACAAGACCGGGTGCGGCAACCCGACCTGGCGCGACACGCACCCCACCCCCACTGTGAACGCCGTCTGCGTGGAGCAACTGCTCGCCGCGGGCGCCCGCTGCGTCGGCAAGACGGTGACCGATGAACTCGCCTTCAGCTTGCTCGGGGAGAACGACTCCTACAGCACGCCGCTCAACCCCAAGGCCCCAA
>Ga0187893_10011936_pt1 | contig 12459 bp, 12 predicted proteins | sample MA1701074metaG_FD_139574 | JGI IMG/M metagenome (GOLD analysis project Ga0187893, IMG submission 139574) | White microbial mat communities from a basaltic lava cave in the Kipuka Kanohina Cave System on the Island of Hawaii, USA - MA170107-4 metaG ...
TGAAAGCCTCCTCTCTGTGTGATGTCGCGTGTCATGACAACCGCAACGTAACACAGCCGGGAGGCTTTCTTCGTTAGGATCTTGAAACGATCTCTTCGCGCACTTCGCTTAATCTGGGGTTAGCCTTGAAGCGAATGAGAACTGTACCCCTCACAGTGGCAGCGGTTGTAGCGGGTCGAGTTGCTGTCAGACGAGCGCCTTCAATGGCATGCGCAGGTATGGTAATGAACACGCCTTCAAGCTCGAGCAGGGACTATCAGCTAGTCCACTGAATCTCGATATCTACAACAACACCGTGTTTCTGACTGACACAGACCCGGATACTGGGATGGAATTTGCAACTGAAGACAAAGGAACCTACCAGTCCGAGATATTCAATAACGTTTTCATCAAAATCAACGATCGGGTTGGACAGGCAGAGTACCCGTCGAGCGCATCTGTCAAGCCTACCACCATCAACTGGAACCTGTATTGGAAGATGAATGACGACGACGGGCCTCTGGCAGGTGATTATCACACGGTGGGTGGGGAGTCTGATTTATGCGATGTGGAGGGATGGGAATGCAACGGAGTAGGGGCCATCGCCGATGTTGGGTCCGACCCGAACATGCATGTAGAAAGGAAGATGGGAAACGACCTCGAGGGCTTTGGCTGTATTAACAAGACAGCATGCGGCGGTGTCGACTCAGATGGCGATCCGGATAGGTGGAAGCTCTTGCCAGGATCGCAATTCTGGGAGCCGGAGATGTTTGTGCCTAAGGCTTCCAGCCCAGTCTGTGGGGCAGGCCGATCCGATTCAAATTTTTGGGCCCCCTACGTTTCAGCGGGCGCGAACAGACACGTGGTGGACACGAACGCGTTCCTCGACCAAGACGATATTGGGGCAGTTTCATGCGGGATCGAAGGAACTCAGATCGCAAAGTGGAATGAGTTCCCGTTCGCGCAGGTATGGAAGTCTAGCTTGCTCGCAAGTGGGTCTACTCCAGTTGTGACCATAACAGCGCCGAACACTTGTCCAGTCACGGTGGATCCGAATAGTACGGTGAACTTTTGTGGAACCAAGACTGATGCAGACGGAGCTCCGCCATACACGTACGAATGGGACTTCAGCGGGGCCGCTTGTCCTGCGGACCAGGATGTGCTTTGTCCGGGGTATCTACAGATGGGAACTAGCGGAACGTGTTCCGTAACCCTACGGATAACAGACCGGTGGGGTAAGCAGGGGTCGACTACTTGCAGTCTTACGATAGGAGGAGGAGGGGGAGGTTGTTCAGATTGTTCTAGATGCGTGTGCGAGCAATGGTGAAGCACGGTTGCCCGGCCTGCGCGGGCGGCGCTATACTCGACTCAAGCGCGAGGGGTTGAGCATCGCGCATAACTCATGGGACTTGAAGATGAAACTGATCCTCGGCCTAGTGTTGATTCTGGTCCCGTGGACCGGATTGTTAGCGGTCGACGGTGTGGCGAGAGATCGCTCAGTCGATCTGCGCACTTGGCAATCTAGGCAGGCCGATCCCCGGCGCGCTATTCGAAGCTCTGACCTACCTCTAAGGATCTCGGATTCGGGATCGTACTATTTGGCCGAGTCTGTGCGAGCGGACTATCTCGTAGATCGATCTATCACTTTCGCCGCAAGCCACATCACACTGGACCTGATGGGCTTTACGATGGAGAGCGGTTGTACCGTCCTTAAGGCCGAATCGGACACCGCTCACATAGTCGTACAGAACGGGACGATCAGGAGCTATGATTGTGGTGCCATTGAGTTGGGAGACTATGTTCAACTCATTGACATAGAAGGCTACGCTGGCGGGACCGCCACTGGAATAAGGCTCGGCGAGTTCAGCAGGGTCCTGCGCACTCGTGGGCATGCGTCAGATGACGGATCGGGGATAGGCGTCGGGCGCTCCAGTGTGGTACAGGAGAGTTACGGGAGAGCCGCGGAGGATGGAGTCGGGATAGGCGTAGGTGAAGATAGTCTAGTGATCAACAGCCAGGCCCGTGCGTTTGGCTTCGGTACGGGTATCGTTGCAGGGCCAAGGTCCGTTGTTAAGGAGTGCACAAGCGTTGCGAACTGGTACGCAATTGCAGCTGGACCGCAAACCTTGATTGTCAACTCTACGGCACGCTCACTCAAGCAGGCAGCCCTTCTACTAGCATCAGGTGCCACCGTAAGGGGAAGCTCCATTCATAGTGCTTGGATCGGAGTTTCTGCCGAGGGTGATGGGATTTCGGTCCTGGACACTACCTGTGGCCTTGGTCCAGTTGCATGCATTCATGCCATTGGGTCGAACAACAGAATCGAACGGAATCACCTCGATCGCGGGAAGCTGATCGTAGATGGTTCCGCGAACTTCGTGTCTGAGAATGTGATTGGCGGTCTCATCGAATCAGGAATCGGCGGCGGCGCAATCGAGGTAGCCGGCGCGAGAAACCTGATCCAAGAGAATACGATCAGTGGTGCGGAGTGCGGCATCCTTTTCGAAGACCAGGGTGGGCACTACTATCGAGATAACGTAATCCTGGCAGCTAATGAAGGTGTCTGTGGGCCCTCCAACGTAGATGGTGGCAGTAACATCATTCCTTTAATGTCGATTTGCGGCGACGGTGTTCAACAGGGGAATGAAGCGTGCGATGGAGCTGACCTCGACGGGCATACTTGCATTAGCGAAGGTTTGGAAGGGTTCGGGCTTGCGTGTAAGCCTACGTGCGATGAGTTCGATTTCTCAGCTTGCGCAGTCTCTATATGCGGGAGCGGGATCCGCCGGGGCTCGGAGGTATGCGACAGCACGGATCTCGGTGGTTCTAGCTGCCAGACGCTGGGATTCAATGGCGGTAGGTTGAAGTGCGGCGCCAACTGCACTTCTTTCGACACCTCAGAGTGTTGCTGCTCCGATGGTAGACCAGGGTGTCCTGTATGCCTCTGTGGGAACGGAGTCATCGACCCACAGGAGGAGTGTGACGGATCGAGTCTTGGAGGGCGAACCTGTTTCACGTTCGGATTTGACGGCGGCACGTTGAGTTGCAGTTCGTCATGCAACGGGTTCGATTTGTCGGGATGCATAGAGTTTTCGTGCGGAAACGGCGTTAGGGAAGGGCAAGAGGAGTGCGATGCCCAAGATTTCGATGGAATGACATGCCAGTCATTCGCATTCGACACTGGCATGCTGAAGTGCAGTAGCTCCTGCACTTTCGACATGTCTGGTTGCGGCTGGACTTGCGGCGACGGCGACCGGCGTGGCGACGAAGTCTGCGACAGGATGGCATTGAACGGTCTTAACTGTCAGGACTTCGGGTTCGATTCCGGAACACTCGCCTGTGCCGCGGACTGCAGGAACTACGATACGGGTGGGTGTTGCCGTACTAGCGGTGCTGGGCCACTCTGTCCTGTTTGCGGGAATGGTCTGCGTGAAGCTCCTTATGAGTTGTGCGATGGATCTGACTTAGGAGGCGAGAGTTGCCAGAGTCTAGGTCGCCCGCCCGGTGAACTCGCATGCAACTCGACTTGCAATGGATTCGACACCTCTGGGTGCATTGGCTTCCTGAAGCAACCTACACCGACAGAAAAGCAGTCACGATAAGTCGTTCGGATGACTCCCGGGAGGGTGAGGATCAACCGCATCCCAGGCCAAGTTCGCAATCCTGTAGCCATCGGTTGTTTCGCCAAAAGACTCAGAACCCCGCCCGCTACACGACGCTAGGCCCTCCGTGTTGAAAGACCGCCAATCCGCGCGCCACGGCGGTGAAGATCGCCATCCGCTCCGGCTCCTTGTCCCAGGACTTCAGCGGCGCCGGCAGCCGCGGCGCCAGTTGAGCGAATTGCCCGGCAACCTTCACGGCCACCTGATACTTGTTGCGCGCTCCAAAGTGTTTCTTGATCCGACCGGTTGGAACGCGGCGGGTCTTCACTCCTCTACTGGCCACTAGTAGCTCCATGTCGTCGAGCAGCTTTCTGATTCTCGGCGTACGCTTCGAGTCCTCGTGGTCGGTGTCCTCGAGGACGACGAGATCGAGGTGGAAGATGTCGAGCAGCTCCTCGACACGCTTGAGGCAGACCTCGGGAGCAGTCGTAGGGCAGCCCCGCGTGCCGTAGTCAATCAGATTCTCAGGTCCCTCCAGAACGGCGAAGCCAAAGCCGCGGCTCGTCGGATCGATCGCCAGGACACGACGGATCTCTCTACTGGGATGAGTCATGACTCCTTGTGCGATTTGTTGCAGATCACCCGCAGTGACGCGAGCTTATGGGCCACGGCCTTATCCTGATGACGCGCACCCACACGCTCGAAGAGCTTGGCGGCGCGCTTACGGGTCTGTGTTTCGACCTTTCCGTAGATGCCGGCGAAGAGTTCCTTGGCCGGGACGTTGAAGATCACCTCAAGCGCGAAGACCGTGCGCACGGTGGGTTCTCGTATTGAGAGTTCGTACCGGCCGACTCTTGTGCCGTCTTTGGTGCCCAGAAGGTAGGCGACCTCGTGCTGGTGGAGGCCGGATCTCTTGCGGTGGGTCTTGAGGTAGTTGTCGAGTTTTCTTGCCATGGGCGATGGGGTTGGGGCGCAATGCGCCACTCGCTTGATGCTACCTGAGGGGAAAGGGCGCGAAAGGGGGCATGAGCTGCCGGGCTCGGCAGGGGATGGAGCCTTGGCAGCTTTATATATATTATTTTATTATATTTATATATTCTGAACCTCCTTGCCCCATGGCAGGACCAGCCATTCCCCGACCTTGAGCTCCAGGCCGCTCCAGATGAGAGTTTGCGGGAGTCTGAGGCCTTCTGGCTCCAAAGAGCGTACGGCAACAATCCCGGCCGACCCGGTCACGTCCGGCTTTCGCCAGGAGGCGTCCGTGGGGTCCCAGACAGACAATTGCCTTCCTTGCAGGACGCCACACGCCTCGTGATAGGCAAGTTCCTCCCGTATCCAGTCGGCCGGGCACCGGGAAGCCTCCCAAGCGGCATTCCACTGGGCAATCCATTCGGCCGGCACCCGCTCGACCAGCTGCACGTGAAAAACCGGCACGCCTCGGACGCGGAACGCTTCGAGCGCCAGCGCCGCGAGCGCACCGCAGTCGAGCGTCTCGCGCGTGACGGCCTCGCACCAGAACAAGGGCCATGGCGATGGCCCCCAGCGGTGGCGGCGACTGACCCAGACCGGCTCTCCCTCGCACGGCGGGCGCGACAGCGCCATCGCGCCGAACCACGCACGAGCGGCGGTGCAGCAGGGGCCGGCGTGGTCGGAGAGGGAAGATGGGGAACGGTGTCGCCAGCGGTCGAGCGCGATGGCGACAGCGGTTTGACTCATGTGTGGATCATATTACTTCGCCGCGCTGGAGCGTCGATGAAGTGACCCGACCCGGTGACGACTGGAAATGATGATCTGCCTACGCCAACATTCCTTTTCTACGTAGGAGCAGCAGCGCCGTCGCCCCCAGAACCAACAGCAGCACGGCGGTCCCGGCGATTGATAACGCAGGTATGTCGACCTGAGTCAGATTGGAGAACGTCACCGTAGCCAGTCCGGTCTTGCGCGATCCAACGCGATTCACGGCACCGAGCGTTACGAATTGCGGCACGAGTGATGTATCGGCACGGGAGTGGAGGTTGATGATCGCAGAATCGGAGGGAGCACCACTCGCTGCGAGAGTCACAGTCCCTTCGAGCGGGCTCATGGCATCGCCGACATCGCCGATGAAAAACCACTCGATATCACCAGGAGTAGCGGCCAGATTTCTGATCTTCCACTGGGAAGTGGCGTTTCCAAAATCATCCAGTTGGAATTGAAGCACGGTCACCTCAAGTTCCGTGGTGGGATACAGGTACATCGCCTGGTTCTGAATCGTCATGAAAAACGCATTGGGGTCGTCGACGCGATAGAAGTCCACAGGAGCATCCATCTGCAACATCGTGCCAAAAGGGGGCCACCCGGTGGATGGAGTCGTGAATACCATGGGCAGCTTGTTGAAGACGGTGACCCCCATCCCCGGGATCTCGATGAGAAAGAAAAAACGGCTCACGGCGGAGGCCGGGAAAAAGGGCTGGGCGGGCGTTGAGGGCGGGCTCAATGAGGTGAGAATCGTCTCGCTGGTTTCATTCGGGTTATATGTGATGGTCATAAGACCGACGACGGGATCGTAGGCGTAGTAACGCCCGGTTTCATAGGAGACCGCCCGCTCTGAGAGACTCAGTGGAATCACCCGCTCATTGACAACCGACCTGACGTTGAGGGTCAGACTAACGCCGCCGCCAGAATTGCAGGAGCCTCCCCCGGCAACTTCGTAAGTGCGTTCTACGGTCGGAATGGACTCCGGGCTGATGCCGATGGTCGTCGGCGACCCGGGTACTCCATTGACCGTGGGTGTCGCAACCACGGGAGTCGAGCCGATGACCCGGAACAGGTACCGACCGGAATTGCCGTCCGCGACAATCTGAGCCTGGCCTAGATTGATAATCCAGCCAAGGCCATCCTGAGCGGTGAGCGGTTGACGCTGGGAGACGCCGTTCACGGTCTGGACAGCGTAGGCGGAGACGAGTGTTTGATTGCCGCGTGTGTCGTAGGCGAGGGCCTCGACATCACCGAAGGGTGCAGCGGAAACACTCTCGGCATCGATTGAGGGGAAGAGAATGAGCGCGAGTAAAACGGTCGGCCGGATGGGACTCATGGCTGGCTCCAATGCGGAGGAGATGTGACTCAAGCATGACGGTTGGAAATCACTCGAGTCATCCGAGAAGAAGCCTCGGCTACGTAAGTGGAAGCCCAGGGCGTCTGTGCGGAGACTGAAGTGTGTCTGGAGACGTTGCGTCGGGACTGTAGGCGGAATCCCCGAGTATAATGCCCGAGATTCGGGCCGAATCGTCACGGCGTGATGGGCCGTGGTCATTGGGGGCACGGTGACTGAAAAGTACAACTACGATGTCGCGCTTTCATTCGCGAGCGAGGATGCCGCCTACGTAAAGGCCGTGGCCCGGTATCTCGAAGAACGCAGCGTCCGCGTCTACTTCGCCGACTTCAACGAAGTGGAGAACTGGGGCAAAGACCTCACGCTTCGCTTCGACGAGGTCTACCGAATGCAGTCGGAGTACTGCGTGGTGTTCATCTCAAGGCACTACAAGGAAAAGATCTGGCCCAACCATGAGTTGAAAAGCGCCCTTGCTCGTGCTCTTCAGCAGAAGGGCAAGGAGTACATCCTCCCAGCGCGCTTCGATGGCACGGAGATCCCCGGAATCCTCCCGACGGTCCACTATATCGATCTGAGGAAGTATCCCAACCCCGAGGATTTCGCGGAGATCGTCATTCAGAAAACAGGCAAGGGGAGACCTTCCGAAGCAAGTGCTTCGACAGGACCTGGCTTCAGGAAGCCGCGGATGGCGCGCAAGGACTTCAATCCTTACGAGGAAGCACAACAACTCATCCGGTACATCGCCGATGAACTGAAGAAGCGCTGCCACGCACTCGCTGATCAGGGCGTAGAATGCTCCCTTTTTGAACGCGAGGGGAGAACCTGCCTTCGAGTATTGCATGAAGGAACGACGCGCTACGCCCTTGACATGTGGATGGGTGGTGCTAGCGGATTGGGTGGTGACTCGTCAGTGAGCTTTGCGAGCACGCGAGGCGAGCCTAGATACATGTCAGGGGTCAACGCCTCGGGGGAGATGGTATGGAGCAAGACCGAGGACCGGGTCGTCATCAGGATCTTCAATCTCAGCTTCATCGGTCAGATGGGAGAAAAGCTCGAGCTTACGCACGAGCAGCTTCTTGAGGAGGTGTGGACGGAGATCATCAAGGCTTTGGAGAAGGACGAATGATAAAGAAGCAAATGATATGTCGACGCTGTGGCAAGAGGTTCACAGCCGAAGTGCTCGAGCCAGGAGAGGCCGAAGAAAAGCGCGTTACATCGCGAGCGGTCACGTGCCCAGAGTGTGGCGGTCCAGCGGAGGCTGCCTGATATCCCCCCTGGTCTACCCTCTTCCGAATCTGTACGCCATGCTCGCGTCATAAGCCCCCGCGTCGCAGAACACGAGCCGGTCCCCCGCGCGCAGGCGAGGCGGCAGGCTGACGTCGGGCGCGAGCACGTCGTGCTCCATGCAGGCCGAGCCGAGGATCCGAGCCTGACCGGCCGGGAGTGTCTGCCAACGGCGGCCGTCTCGGGCGAGGATCCGGTGCGGGTAGTCGCGCGCGAGAGGGAGTGCCGAGACCGATGCGTCGACGACGGCCTCCGCCGCAGAGCCACCGCGGCGCCTCACCTCCACGACCGTCGTGACAAGCACCGTCGCCGGCTGCACGAGAGCCTTGCCCGGTTCGGCGACGAGTACCTCGAGTCTCGGTAGACGTTGCATGGCGGATGCGGCCATTTCGGACAGGCGCGGCAGAAACTCGCGCTCGAAGTCCGCGGGAGACCATCCGCCTCCGACGTCGAGGCACGACATTGGCCTGCCGGTAGTGCGCTCGATTGTTTCGGCCCACACGAGGAGACTCTCCCACAATTCCCACCACTTCAGGACCCCCGCTGAGTCGCTCGGCACGTGAAGGTGAAGGGCCAGCTTCTGAGCTGCTGGTAGTTGATTGAGTAGGCCGATCAGGTTCTCGAAGGTTTTGGGGTCCGAGACGTCCACGCCGAAGCGAGAGACGATCCCCGGTGGCCTGAGGCGCACGCCCAGGTACGTGGCCGCAGAACCGCCAGTTGTCAGGCGTGTCTTGAATGCACTGAGCGAGTCTGCGAACCAGGCGGCGAGGGGCTCACGTCCCGGCACCGTCACTCGCCCGGCGAGAGGGCCGTTGACGATCACGCGGTCGGGCGGGAAGCCGAGCCGCCGGGCGTGCCGTGCCTCCTCGGGGGAGATGACCTCGGCCAGAAGTCCCGCGCCTCCTACCGCGCGCACGATCCTCGGGTCGGGGTTGGTCTTCACGCTGTAGGCAAAGAAAATTCGGGGCGTGGCGCGCTCGGTGTCGGCCATGAGCCTCTTCGGTCTCTCCAGTCGTTTTTTCAGGACTTCGGGGAAAAAGACGCGCGCCGGTGTCTTCAGTTCGTTGACTCGAATCCGGCCCAGAGCCTTGAGAACCGCCTCGTCGATGGCAGGGGCGGCGCGGAGTGCCTGTGTTGCGGTCCTCGTTCCAGGGGCGGGTGTAGGATATCCGGTCACGTACTTGCCGATTGACGGAAACGACTCGTCCGGCAGCAACGCCGGAGGCAGAGGGTGCGTGGCGCGCACGGGGACCTCGAGGACGACGCGCGCGAACTCGCGGGCGACGACCCGTGACGGGGCCACGGTGGCATCGCCACAGGCGGCAGCGACCAGCGCCCCAGGGAGGTTCCTTCCCGCGATCGCGGCGCCGTAGATCCAGGCCGGGAAGCGCGGGTTCCAGTCGATGAGGTGCAGCCCGGCACCGTTGCGGACGAGCTCGATCTCGCCGCCCCCGGTCCACTCGATCCCGGCGAGTAGGTTCTCAAGCGGCCCGAGAAACGTGCCGGGGACATCCTCGATCCGGCCCGCCCAGGTCTTGCCTTGTTCGGTCTTGAGGCGTTTTTCCATCCGGACGGCGCCGAGGAGCCTCCCTCGATACGCGGCGAAGGCGACACTCTCTTCCGTGCCATGGACGTGCGCCTGAAGCAGTAGATCGTCCGTGCGCCATTTCTCTGAGAGTTCCTGTCGTGTCCGGCAGAAGCTTGGCCAGTCGCGTATCGCATGAGCCTCGTAGGACGGCCCCTTGAGCCACACTCGCCAGCCGTGGCGCCGGCAGAAGGCGTGCAGATCCGAATCAGGTCTCAGCGCCGATATCGATTCAGGAGCCGAGACCGGGAGTCTGCGTGCGGCCTCAACAGCAGGCTTTGCCGTCAGTGCGATGGCGTTGGAGGGAGGGTGGAGCGCGCGCTCGCCTGGGGTTTCGCCCGCGAGCCAGCGCACTTCAGGGTCGAGTGTGGGAATCCACAAGGCGCCGGACTCAAGGAGCCGGCGGATCTCGGTGAAATGCGTTGGAAGGTGAAGCTCTTGCCAGGGACGGTCGATTCGGACATCGTCGAAGATGTCACTGTGAATCCCTGTGCTGCGGGCAGAGTAGTCGACAGCCACAAGCCGGGCATCCGGGTAGGCTTCCCGCAGACAGCGCGCGACACCGAGCCCCGGGGAGGGGTTCGGACCGCTGTGAACACCGCTGATATAGATCGTTGGCATGAAGACTCCCCATGACGATAAAAATAAAATAATAACTGCCGCGGAGTCAACGGCTGGACTGCGAAGCGGGCGGCTTCACGCAATTGAGGACGTTGATTAGGTGATGCGGCGCGTGAGTGAGGAGATCGGGAAAAAGGGAGGCGCCCCGAAGGCAGGCGGGGCGCCCCCTTTCCTGCGTCGCTGGGTGATCGCGGGCAGGCACGATCGACCCCCGACCAGAATTCAGGTACTCCCTTATACGCCTAACTCGCTGATTCCGTCAACGGTATTCCTAGGTCGGTACCGGAGGATTGTGGCGTTTCTTCACTCAGGACGCCGAGCCGAGTTGCCCTCGCCCGGAACAAAGCTGGCACTTCCCGGTCCCTTCGCAGACCCGGCACGGTTTGAGCTGACTGAAGCTGAACCAGCGCTTTCGCCCGGGTCGGATTCCCGTTCCATGGCACCGAGTGCATTTTCCTGAGCCGTTGCAGAATGGGCAGGACCGCGGCGCCCGCTGTGTGCCTTGCTTTCCTCCACAGGGGAAACGAACCGGCGGCACGGTGGAGGCCAATTCGTCTCCGGAATGGAAGGGAAGACCCATGGATGCTCCTGATACGCAACCCATCTATGTGTGGTTTACCTCGGTACGTCAACCATTCACCCCATGCCGCATCCGGCAGGTCCTGCCTCCTTTCGGGATTCTGAAGAGCCCGTAGTCTGAATCCCAGTACCCCTACATCTCACAAACCACCATCCAAGGAGGAATCGCCATGTCACGTCCCGCAATCGATCTGTCCGCGCACATCAACCAGAGCATCGAGAAGGGGGAAGCGGCAAGTTTCCCTGTCAGCCTGCGCCCCATCCGATTCGATGACTACGGTGAGTTCCGCACAATCCCGAACCGCTATGCAGTAGTACGCACCGACAAGAGGGTTCCACTCACGGTCGTTTCGAACCGCTACCGGCTCATCCAGCACCCGGAGATCCTTCGTGTGGTCGAGCGGGCACTTGAGCCGCTTGATCTCGGTCCGGTCCCGCGAGGTATCTATGTCGACCGCGGAGGGGCCAGGATGCGTGCGGTGTACAAGTTCCCGTCGCTCGCCACGGCCGTGCTAGGCAACGACGAGGTCTGTCCGTGCCTCAAGATCCAGAACACCTACGACGGCCAGTCGAGGATCTCGGTGCACATCGGAGCGTTCCGGTTCGTGTGCACGAACCTCGCGGTGGGCGGGGGTGGCGTCTTCGCCGGTGGATTCATGTCGGTTCACGCCGGGGAGATCCGCATCGAGGAGATCGAAAAGCAACTCGTCACCTACCTCACCGGCTTTGACGCCATCGTCGCGCTCTACCGGACCTGGACGGAAAAGAGAATCGTCCCCGACGAGCTGGAGCAGATCCTCGCGGAGTTCCCCAAGCGCGCGGCTGTCGCCATCCGCGAACGGGCCGGATCGGGCGGCGGCGAGAAGACGGTCTACGCCGCTTACAACGCCGCCACGTGGTTCGCCACGCACGAGATGAGGAGTTTCCGAGGAGCGTTCGAGCTGCTGGCGAGGATCAACAGGGCGTTTCAGGGGCGGTTTCCGCGAGGAGAGGAGTAGTCACGTCAAAGAGCCAAGACATCAGAGCTTGGCTCTTTTCACATGAACCGGGTCTCACCCGATGATCTCGTGGAGTCGGAGGTAGAGTGCGAACTCTGGGCCGCGTGGCTCTTGTTCCGATGCACACGCGAAAATAATCTCTTGCATCGTGCGAACAGATGACGTAGATTTGCCGCCAGTGTAAGACACTCAAACAGACCCAAACACCAGCGACAGGTTCGACCGAACCTACAGTCGCAAACGGACTACGGGGCCGAAAGCGCCCTCTCACCTAGTCCGAAACATCCCGTGCGATGCGATAGACCCGCTCGGCGTTCGTGCGCCTGGCGGATGGCTTCGGCCGCAAGTGTGGTCGTGTGCCCTGGAGGGGAGGTGTGTATCGAAGAGAGTTTGTGACGGCTAACAAAAAGCTCCGTCCCGGTTGCTCATGGCGAGTCCCGGCGGCGGCGGTACCCTTTTCATGAGGAATTGGAGATGTTCACCCCAAGTCTAGACGGGATACGTTTGTTCGCGTGGAAGCGCAAATGGTTCTACCGCTTTCGCTCCGCTCGGTCGTTGTTGGCGGCTTCTCTACATAGAGTCAGAATGGAGCCGATGATGTGCTCTAACAGGATGTTGACCAAGGGATGTTGAATTGTGTTCCCTTTGGGGCCGTCCGGTCGTTACGTCGGCCCCGACTTCGATCTCGTCCGGTTGTCGCGGTGCCGTTCGGGTCCGTCA
>Ga0187893_10011937_pt1 | contig 12459 bp, 11 predicted proteins | sample MA1701074metaG_FD_139574 | JGI IMG/M metagenome (GOLD analysis project Ga0187893, IMG submission 139574) | White microbial mat communities from a basaltic lava cave in the Kipuka Kanohina Cave System on the Island of Hawaii, USA - MA170107-4 metaG ...
GCTCGTCCGCTGGCCGGGCGTGATCAAGCCCGGCACGGTGACCAACGAGCTCATGAGCCACAACGACTGGATGCCGACGCTGAGCGCCATCGCTGGCGAGCCCGACATCGCCGGCAAGCTGTTGAAGGGCTACAAGGCCAACGGCCGGACCTACAAGGTGCATCTCGATGGGTACGATCAGTCCGCCTTGCTGCGCTCGGTGAACGGCACACCCGGCAACAACGGCGGGGCGAAGAGCGCGCGCGACAAATTCTTCTACGCCGACGACGACGGCCTGCTCGTCGCCATGCGGCAAGGCGACTACAAGTACGTCTACGCGGAGCAGCGACTGCCCGGCACGATGGGCGTGTGGGCGGAACCGTTCACGAGGCTACGCTTGCAGAAGACCTTCAACCTGATGCAGGACCCGTTCGAGCGGGCCGACATCACGTCCAACACCTTCTGGGACTGGCAGATCGACCACGTCGGACAGGTCTACGGAGCGATGGACGAAGTCTTCAAGTTCGCGGCGACGTTCAAGGAGTTCCCGCCGCGGTCGTTCCCGCCGAGCTTCGTCCCCTCGTCGATCATGGAAGAAACCCTGGACGACCTCCGAGCGGGGCGGCGCAGAGCCGAGTAGGCGCGACAGTAGCCGGCGTCAGCCGAGCAGCCTTCCCGTCTCGATGGGCGAGTCGGGGAGCCGGCGGATCGGCAGCCGGCATTCGAGCGGGCCGTCGTAGCGGCGGTCGGCCAGCTTCTCCGGCAGTCCGGCGAAGTCGCGGAAGCCGTGGCGCAGCATCTTCTGACGGCGCAGCTTGAGCGGCAGGTCCTCCTGCCAGACGCGTGCGTTCCAGCGCGCGATCATCGGCGACAGGAGCGGGGCGAGCAGCCGGCGCCAGCCCCGCAGGAAGAACGTGTAGGTCGTGTGGTGGGTGATGTGATCGGGCGGGTCCTCGCGGATCGTGATCTTGGTGATGGACGGGATGCCGAAGAGACCCAGGTTGATCGTGTACATCGTGTCGGCGTCGTACTTCAGGTTCACGTTCATGGCGGTCGAGGTGAGGAACGAGAAGATCGGCACGCGGATGGTCACGAAGGCGATGCAGGTGCGCTCGTCCTCGTAGAGCAAGTGCCCGTCGAGCCAGCTCTCGCCGTGGACGACCAACGTGTGCTCGTGATCCCACTGATTCCACCAGCCCACCGCCGCCGACACCGGCACCTGGCGCACGAACTCGCGCCGGAGCGCCTTCATACGTCGTACAGGACGTCGATCATGCCGTCCCGTTCGTCGGCCTCGTAGCGACGCAGACACCCCTTGAAGCCGTTCGACACGCACCGCCCGCTCTCGATCTCGAACTCCCACGCATGCCACTTGCAGCGAAACGTCCGGCGCACGAGGTCCACCGCGAACTCGCCCGCAAAATGGGGGCACACCGACGAGCGCACGACGACGCGATCGTCCAGCAACACCGCGGTCACCTCATCGCGGAGATCGTCGAGCCACCGGGTGACGAAGCGCGCGCGCTCGAGCTCGTCTCGGCGACAGAGGGGAAAACGCTGCAGCGCCACCGGGAGCATCCCCTAGTGTGGGGCGCACCGGAACGCAACTAACCCGCGTCCACCACGTACAGTCCGAGCGTCCGCGTCGACTGGCAGCGCTCGACGTCGGGCGGGCGCGTGGAGCCGGCGCGCTTCCGTTCGCGCGACGGGACGACCAGCACCGTCGCCCCCAGACGCCGCGCCGTGGCGAGCGTCTCGTCGAAGCGGCCGCGCAGGCGGTGTGGGCGCAGCAGGAATCGCCCGCCGCAGAGATACGCGACCCGGGAGTCGTCGGCCATGACGACTGGGATTCCCGTGCTGCGCGGGACGATCCACGCGCAGAGCGAGCGATAGCACGCCTCGGGCGACGGTTCGGAGCGAACCGCGCGCGCCACGAGCAGCACCGCCAGCGCCCCGAGGATCACCGCGCGGCGCCGGGCGAGCGCCGCCGGCCAGCCGTCGCGCCGTGCGGCCCAGGCCAGCAGCACCTGCCCGCCGCGCACGATCCACGGCAGGCAAAGCGGCAGCCACGGCACGACGTAGCGGCGCGCGGGGTTGATGGCGAGCGCCGCCGTCGCTAGGGCCAGCACGAGCCCGACGATGCGCCAGGCGCGTGCGCCGGTGGCGTCCTGGGGGCGCGCCGCGAAACCGAGCACGAAGCCGATGGCGAGCACCCACTCCATGGCGGCCAGCATGTAGCCGATCTGCCGGCGGAGGAACGTGACGTACGTCGCGAGAAACGCCCCCGGATGGCGCACGAGGAGATCGAGGAGGCTCGTCGCGTCGGTGCCGTACTTGCGTGCGATGAAGTAGCGCTCTTTACCCGACAGCATCCACTCGCCGCGCTCGGCGCGAAGCACGAGCAGCGTCGGCACCAGCACCAGGGCCGCGCCGGCGGCCGTCGCCACGGCGCAGCGCAGGCGGTGCCCGGGAGGGGCGGCGATCGAAGCCACCAGCACGGCCAAGGGAACGAGCAGGACGAGCTCGGGGCGCACCTGCCCCCCGACACCAGCCAGCACTCCCGCCAGGGCCGCCGCCCACGCGCTGCCGCGAAAGAGCAGGAGGGTCACGCTCGCCACGAGGATCGCGGCCAGCGTCTCGGGGAGCACGGTGATCGACGAGCGCACGAGACGCGGGTGCAGCGCGGCCAGCGCCGCACTCGCCTGGCCGATGGCCGGTCCGAGCATCGCCGTCCCGAGGCGCGCCGACAGGGGAATCAGGGCGACCCCCGCCACGAACGCGACGGCCCGACCCGACGCTTCCCAGTCGAGTCCCGTCGCGTGCGCGACGCGGATCGCCGCCGGAAAGAACGCCGGGAAGTACCCGGCGAGCGCAGAGCGCCACCGCTCGGGCGTGATGTCGTGCTGCGCGATCCAGAGATAGCCCGGTCCGTCCGAATGGAGGAACGGCGGATCGATCAGGAGTGCGGCGCGCAGCAGGACGCCGACGAGTGTCCACGCGAGCACGGCACGCGTCGCCACCGCGTCCATATGCTGGCTCGAACGCCGGGAGGCAAACGCTTGAGCGCGCGGCCGAGAGCGGGCAAGACCACGCGATGCGCGACGCCACGACGGGGCGCCTCCTCGTGCTCGCGACGGCCGTGCTCTTCTCGACAGGCGGCGTCGCGATCAAGCTCTGCTCGCTCGGCGCCCTCGACACCGCCGGCCTGCGCGCCGCCCTGGCCGCGCTGGCCCTCGTCGCGTTCGTGCGGCCGCCGCGAACCGCGTTCACCCGCGGGGCGATCGCCGTCGGCCTCTGCCAGGCCGCGACCATGCTGCTCTTCGTGGTGGCCAACAAGCTGACGACCGCTGCGGCCGCGATCTTCCTCCAGGGGACGGCACCCATCTGGGTCGCGCTGCTGTCGCTCACCCTGCTGCGCGAGCCGATTCGACGAGGCGACGTCGGGCGCCTGCTCGCCTACGGTGTGGGGCTGGCGCTGCTCGTGGCTGCTCCCGCCGAGCCGCTCGCGAGCGCGCCCGACCCCGCGCGCGGGAACCTCGCCGCGCTCGCGAGCGGAGTCACGTGGGCGCTCGTGATCACCGGGCTGCGCTGGCTCGCCAGCCGCACGGCATCACAGGCTGGAGCCGCGGCCGTCGCCGGCAACGTGACGCTCGCCGCCGTCCTTCTGCCCTGGATCGTTTCCGCCCCGCCGAGCATCGGACGGACCGACGCGCTGGCGTTGGCGTGGCTCGGCATCGTGCAGGTTGGGCTGTCGTACGCCTTGCTCACGGTGGGCATGCGCCGCGTGCGCGCCTTCGAAGCCTCGATCCTGCTCCTCGCCGAGCCGGTGCTCTCGACGCTCTGGGCGTGGTTGGTCTTCGCCGAACGACCCGGGCCCCTGGCGCTCGCGGGATGCGCGATCCTGCTGGTCGCCGGCGCTCTCACCATCCGCGGCGACGCGGCGGCCGATTCACGGTAAGGTTGCGGCTATGCACGATCGCCCGCTCGAGCACCGGCCCCATCCGTGGCACGGCATCGACCCGGGGCCGCGCTTTCCCGAGATCGTCCGCGCCTACATCGAGATCGTCCCGACCGACGGAGTGAAGTACGAGATCGACAAGCACTCCGGCTACCTCATGGTGGATCGGCCGCAGCGCTTCTCGAGCTTCTGTCCGACGCTCTACGGATTCGTCCCCCGCACGTTTTGCGGCGACCGGGTGGCGGCGTACGCGCTCGCGGGTAGCCCGAGCGTCTCACACGGCGACGGCGACCCGCTCGACATCTGCGTGCTGACGGACCGTCCGATCTCGCGCGGCGAGATCCTCCTCGAAGCGCGGCCCATCGGCGGGCTCCGCATGGTCGAGCGCGGTGAGGCCGACGACAAGATCCTCGCCGTGATGCTCGGCGATCCCACCTACGGCGAGCTCGTGGACGTCTCCCAGCTTCCGCGTCCGGTCGTCGACCGCCTGCGACACTACTTCCTCACCTACAAGGCGCTTCCCGGCGACACGCCGAACCCGATCACCGTCGATCCGGTGTACGACGCCATGGAAGCGCGCGGCATCCTCACGGCGGCGCGGGCGGACTACACGCACGCCTTTCCCGGCTGAGGCGCGTTCCACGACGCGCCGCCTCCCCTATTGTGGGGACCGGGGAGACCTTGCCGACGACGCCGCCGCGGGTGTAGCAGCACGCCAGGGGCGCGACGTGCGCCAGGAGGAAGCGACCATGGCAGGTAGCAAGTCAGTTCGTTCGCGATCGGCTTGGGCGGCGATTCTCGCGGGGGGCCTGGTGCTCTGGGCCCGGGTGGGTATGGCCGCGGTAGCGTCGACCGGAAGCTTCGGCATCGACATCGACGTGGACTTCCCGTTCACCAGCGGGACGTTCGACGGAGGGATCACCAGCTTCAATGCGGGACCGTTCTCCGTGGGGGGCACTCCCGTCGATCTCGCCGGCAACGTCGGCTCTATGACCATCGCCAACGGCAACATCCCGGCGATCAACATCCCGGCGCTCGCCGCCACCTTCGACTTCGACGCGGTCTCCGCGCCGTTGAGCTTCGAAGGGGCCGGCGTGGCCGTGTGCAGCACCAACATCGTGGCCTGCGCCGCGGGTCAGGCGTCGTTCGTGGGCGACATCAGCAACATCACCGACCCCGGCAACCTGCTCCCCGACGGCTGGGTCTACACGTTCGATGGCACCGCCGGGGACAACCCCGGATCGGGATTCGACGCGATCGGACAGTTCGGCATCAACGCCTTCCTCCCCGTGGACGTGCCCGCCGGCAACCCGGTCGCGGCCACCAGCGACCCCACGACCTTCTTCGACAGCCGCTCGAACGTCTTCCGCGACTTCCTGATCGACGTCACCTTCGCCGAGGTGAGCGTGCCGGGGACCATCGCGTTCCTCGGCAAGTCCGCGCTCCCGGGCGCCCTGCCGGCCAACATCGCCGTGCAGCCGGACGTGTCGGTCTTCGTCGACATCGTCACGGGCGGCGGCCTCGCGTTCACGCCGCCGGTCGACGTCTGCGTCCACTACGACGACGCGGACCTGGACGGGATCGTGGACGGCACCAGCGTGTCCGTCGAGAACCTGAAGCTCCTGCACGCGGCCGCGCTGGGCGACAACTTCCAGGACGTCACCACCAGCGTGGGCGGCGGCGAGCTCTGCGGGCAGGTCGGCAGCCTCTCGCCGTTCCTGGTGGCCACCGGGCCGCCACTCACGACCACCTCCACCAGCATCGTCACCACCTCCACCACCGTGGTGAGCACGACCACCACCTCCACGAGCAGCACGACCTCCACCAGCATCATCGGGCTCGTCCCCGGCGGCAAGACCACGGCCGCGGACTGCTACCTCGAGCTGGCCGTGGTGAACGTCGTGAACGACGGCACGCAGGTCGTGGACAACAAGACGGTGAACTGCACCGACGGCGCGGCGTGCGACTCCGACGGCCCTTGCAACGACACGTGCACGCTGCAAGTCGCCGCGTGCATCAACCAGAACGACCCCAACGTGGCGGACTGCACGCCGCCCGCCGGGCTCGATAGCGCGTCGATCAAGGGCAAGGTTACGGTGGCGGTGCCGCAGCTCCTCGAGGGCTCGGCGTGCGGATCCTTCCTCGACCTGCCGGTCACGGTGAAGTTCAACAAGAAGGGCACCTACCTCGCGAAGAAGAGCAAGCAGAAGCTGAAGGGCAAGGCGAAGGCGCCGAAGGGCACCAAGCCGCGGACGGACAGCGACGCCTGGTCGTTCGTCTGCGCGCCCGACGACTCCTGCCCGCAGTAGGCGCACAACACGATCGGATCGGACGGCGGCGTGCTCTCGGGCACGCCGCCGTCCGCGCATGACGCGGTGTCGCGATCTTAGGCGGCGAGGCCGAGCATCTGGCGTTCCTCGGCCAGGCAGGCCTGGAACGACGGACGGCCGAGGATGCGATCGAGGAACGCGGCGAGCTTCGGCCAGCGCTTGGCGTCGACCTTGAACCCCGCGTGCTGGAAGTTGACGAAGGGGCTCGCCATGCCGATGTCGGCGATCGAGAACTTGTTGCCGACCAGGAAGTCTCCGCTGCCGAGCTGGCTCTCGACGTAGTCGCAGAGCGGCGGCACCTCTTCCTTGACGGCCTTGTCGACCACCTCCTGGTTGGTCGGCTTCTTGAAGAAGCCCGGGTTCACGATCTTCTCGAAGAAGATCTTCGGGCCGACCACCTGCACGACCGCCGTGTCGCCGTACTCCTCGTACCAGAGGGCACGCGCGCAGTCGTACGGATCCTGCGGGTAGAGTGCCGGCGTCGGATGCACGCGCTCCAGGTACGAGCAGATGATCGACGAATCGCAGAGCGTACGTTCGCCGTCTTTGAAGGCGGGGATCTTGCCGAGCGGGCTCATCGCCCGAAACTTGGGGTCGGCGTCGCCCGGGAACACGGGCGCCAGCTCGTAGGGAATGTTCTTCTCCGCGAGCACGACTCGCACCTTGCGCACGAACGGGGACGGGCTCACTCCGAAAACGGTCGCCATGTGGAATCCTCCTGGTCCCCTCGCAAACGCCCGCGCGCTTGCCGAGTCAAGGCCGCACGCGCGCGGCACGTTTTCGCCGCCGCGCCGCGGCCGCCAGCCAGCGGGAGCGCGCATCGGAGCGGGCATGTGACTTGCTCTCTCGGCGGTCATGCGACCCCTGGCAGCGCTGCGCGCGCTGGTCATCCTGCTGACACTCCCCACCGCCGTCCGCGCCGCGACGCTGCTGCGCCCCGCGCCCGGGCCGTCCGACGCGGGCGAGCGCGGCATCGCCGCGCGCCGCATGCTCACGCTCGATCCGACGACGCTCGCCGGGCTGCGCAACCAGGGCCGCGTCCGCGTCGAGGCCCTGCCGCTCGGTACGACGGGCCAGGCCGACGTCGATCTCGTGCGCGTCGACCCGCTCGGACACGCCCGGGTGGAGGAGATGACGCCGAGCGGCGTACGGAGCGTCCCGCGATCCGACACCGCGTTCTTCGTCGGCACCACCGCCGACGACCCGACGTCCCGCGTGCTCGTCGTCGCCGGGCGTGGCCGCGTGCACGGATTCGTCGTGACCGGGGGCGCCGCGTATCTCTTCGGACCGGACGCGAGCGGACGCCATCGCAGCTATGCCCTCGCCGACGTCGACGCCGGTGTCTACCCGCCGCGCGGCACCTTCTGCGACAACGACCTGCATGCGGCGCTGGTGCGCGGCCCGTTGCGCGCGCGACAGCCGAACCCCGTGTTCCAACCGAAGGCCGCGCCGCCCGGCGCGGTGCCCTTGCGGCTCGACCTCGCCATCGAGACCGACACCGAGCTGCGCAACAAGTTCGCCAGCGCGCAGGAGGCGGCCGACTACGTCGGGGCACTCGTCGCCGCGAGCACGACCATCTACGAGCGCGACCTCGCCGTGCGTCTCAACGCGACGTACGTGCGCATCTGGTCGACGCCCGATCCGTGGAGCAGCACGGCGACCGACGGCCAGCTGAACGAGCTGCAGGCCTACTGGACGAATCCCGGCAACAACATGCTGGCGATCGCCGGCCCGCGCGCGCTGGTCCACTTCGTCTCCGGCAAGCCGGTCACCGGCGGCATCGCCTACATCGCCGCCGTCTGCAACTACACGTACGGCTTCGGCGTGTCGCAGGTCGACGGCGCCTTCAACGTCTCCATCCCGAGCCAGATCTGGGACGTCGTCGTGTTCACCCACGAGCTCGGCCACGGCGTGGGCTCCGATCACACCCACTGCTACAGCCCGCCGCTCGACCGGTGTTACAACCAGGAGTCCGACTGCTACAGCGGCCCGGTCGTGCAGTCGCGCGGCAGCATCATGAGCTACTGCCACCTGCTGTCCGGCGGCCTCGGCAACATCGATCTCGACTTCCCGACCGCCGTCCAGAACGTGGTCCGCGGCGTGGTCGATACCGCCTCCTGCCTGGAGGTCGACGGACCCGTCACCTGCGGCAACGGGACGCCCGACCCCGGCGAGGAATGTGACGACGGCAACACGACGGGCGGGGACGGCTGCTCGCCGATCTGCAACTTCGAGGCGTGCGGCAACGGATTCGTCGATGTCGGCGAAGGCTGCGACGACAACAACACCACGGGAGGGGACGGCTGCTCCGCGACCTGCGCGGACGAGGTGTGCGGGAACGGCGTGACCGACGTGGGCGAGCAATGTGACGATGGCAACACGGCGCCGGGCGACGGCTGCACGGCAGCGTGCCTGCTGGAGCGGTGCCCGATCTTCGTCAATCACCAGGAGAACTGGGCGAGCACCAAGCTCGTGATCCAGCCCCGCAACGGCAGCGACGCCCGCCTCACGCTGAAGGGCAAGTTCTCGGTCCCGGTCGCGGCGACCATCGACGCGCTCGCGACGGGTGTGCGGCTCATGTTCGAGGACGTGACCCGCGCACCGGTGCTCGACGTCACGCTGCCCGGCGGCGCTCCGTGGACCGCCAAAGGCGCGCGCACGACCTACAAGGACGCGGGCGGCGCCGTGGGCGGGATGCGCAAGGTCACGCTGCGCACCAAGGTCAAAGGCGACCTCATCGAGGTGAAGCTCACCGCCTCCGGCGTGGGCGGGCCCTATCCCAGCACGCTCGAGACCATGCCGCGGGAGATCTTCGTGCTGCTCGGTGACGACGCGGCGGTGGCTACGGGCGCCTGCGGCCAGAAGCACCTCGGCACGGCGAGCTGCCGGAGCCTGCAGGGCGGCAAGAAGTTCCTCTGCAAGTAGACTGAGCGCTGGCCGCGCGGGCTCGCGCGGCGCTATGAGAGCGGTGTGCGCCGCCACGCCGCCATCGCCATCTGCCTCGTGCTGACGCTCGCGGGATGCATGGCCGAAGATGCGCCCGGCGGGCACGAGATCGCGGACGTGTGGCGCATCTACCAGGCGGGCCCCGTTCCGCCACCCGACGACGCGCCGGGATGGGAGCGCATTCGGCTGCCGGACTTCTGGGGCATCGACGTGCGCCGGCACGCCGTCGAGGGATGGTACCGCGCGACGTTCCGGCTCGACGCCGTGCCGGACGAGCCATGGGCGGTGTACCTCCCGCGCATCGGCCAGACCGTCGCGGTGTGGGTGAACGGCGAGTTCGTCGGTGACGCCGGCCGGTTCACCGAGCCCCTGCCGCGTAACTGGAACCGCCCCCTCCTGCTCACGGTGCCGGCATCGCTGTTGCACGAGGGCGACAACGGGCTGCGGATCCGGCTGCTCACGCACGTGGGCGCGCCCGGCTTCCTGCGGCAGTTTCACGTCGGGCCGCTGCGTGTCCTCCGTCCGCTCTACGCGCGCCGTACGTGGTGGCAGGTGAACCTCACGCAGATCGTCGGCGGGAGCACACTCGCCGGTGGCCTGCTGCTGCTCGCTTTCGCGCTCCGCAACCCCACGTTCGGGCCCGTGCGGTGGATCGCCGTGGCACTGGTGCTCTGGGCGTGGAGCACGGCCGACGCGTTCTTCCAGGAGACCCCGATCCCGACGCGGCTGTGGGAGTGGTCCACTGCCGCGGCCCTCGTCTGGTGTCCGGTCGCCTTCGTCCTCGGCTTCCATCGCATGCTCGAGCGCCCCCAGCCACGGCTCGAGCGCGTCATGGTGACCGCGGCGGCGGTCATGTCCGTCACGCTGCTCGTCGTGCCGCGGCTCTACTTCTTCACCGCCATGCTGGTCGTCGTGGGTCTGGCGCTCGCCATGGCCGTGTACATGGTCTCGCTCGCGGCGCACGCGGGCCTGAAGGACGCGCGCCGGCCGCTGCTCCTCGTGCCGACGGTCACCGTCGTCCTGGTCGGGCTGCACGACGTCGGCGCCGTGGTGACGGGAACCGCCCTCCTCGGCATCATCCTGTCGCCGTATCTGCCACTCATGGCGATCGGCGCCACCGCATGGTCGTTGCTCAGCCGGCACCTCGATTCGGTCCAGGAGACCGAGGCGCTCAATCGCACGCTCGAGCGGCGGGTCGAGGAGAAGCATGCCGAGCTCGAGCGCAACTACGTGCAGCTGCGGCGCTTCGAGCACGAGCGCGCGGTCACGGGCGAACGCGAGCGCATCATGCACGACGTGCACGACGGCGTCGGCGGGCAGCTCGTCTCGGCGTTGGCGATGGTGGAGGGCGGCCGCAGCGTCGACGCCGTGGGCGACGTGCTGCGCAGCGCGCTGGAGGACTTGCGGCTCGTCATCGACTCACTCGATCCGACCGAATACGACCTGCTCGCCGTACTGGGGGCCGTGCGCGCACGGCTCGAGCCGCGGCTCGGCCGGCACGGGCTGCAGATGCGGTGGGAGATCCGTGAAGTGGCACCGCTCCCCGGATTCGGCCCCGAGATGGCGTTGCAGGTGATGCGGGTCGTGCAGGAGGCCGTGACGAACGTCGTGAAGCACGCGGCCGCGCAGACGATCACGGTGCGCACCGGGGAGGCGCCCGAGGCGACGGGACGCCGGGGCGTGTTCGTCGAGATTCGCGACGACGGCCGTGGCTACCGCGCCGACGCGCCGCGGGGTCGCGGCCTCGCCAGCATGGAGCGGCGCGCCGAGCGCCTCGGCGGCCGACTCGTCGTCACCGGCTCGGCACCGGGGACGGTCGTGCGGTTGTGGATCCCGAGCGACAGCGTTTGAGGCGCAGTCCGCGTCACTCGTCGACCTTCACCAGGCCGAGCTGCAGCGCTTCGTACACGGCCTCGCTGCGCGAATGCACCTCGAGCTTGCGGTAGATCCCGCGCACGTGGGTCGTGACGGTGTGCGCCGAGACGCCCAGCAGCTCGGCGATCTCGGCGTACGTGAAGCCCTTCACGATCAGCCGCAGCACCTCGCCCTCGCGCTCGGAGAGCGGGGGGACGCCCGCCGCGGCGGCCTCGCCCGAGCGCGCCGGCACGTCGCCGCGAAAGCGCCGGAGCAGATGGCGCGCGATCGGGGGACTGATCGGCGAGCCACCCGCCAGCATGTCCACGATCGACGCGCCGATGTACTCGGGGGTGCCGTCCTTCAGCAGGTAGCCGAGGGCGCCGGCTTCGAGCGCGCCCACGACGTGCTGCTCGTCGCCGAAGATCGTGATCACGAGCGGCAACACCGCGGGCCAACGGGTCCGCGCCTCCCGAATGAGCTCGATGCCGCTGCCGTCCGGGAGCCCGAGGTCGGTCAGCAACACGTCGGGTTGTGCGCGGGCGAACAGCGCGCGCGCGTCCGCACAGGTCGCGGCCGCACCCAGCAACGCCAATTGCGGATGGCCTTCGATCACGCGCGCCAAGCGCTCGCGCGTGTGAGCGTCGTCCTCGACGAGTACGACGCCGCGAGCCACCTCGGCCATGCCCCCAGCATCGCGCATCGCGGCGCCGGCGCTCAAGCGCCGGGCCTCCCCTATTCGTGCGATGCCTCGTCCCTCAGACGGACGGCACAGGCGTCATGCCGTCCCGACCGGCTCTCACTTGAAGATGCCGAGCGCCCTCAGCAGACCGATCAACAGGCTCGCGCCGATGATCGCGACGATCACGCCCCCGATCATGCTGTGGGGAGCGATGCCGATCAGCCCAGCCAGCCAAGCCCCGAGGTTGGCTCCGACGATGCCGACCAGTACGTTGGCGATCATCCCCATCTGGGCGTTGGTCTTCATGACCATGCTGGCCAGCCATCCGATGATGCCACCGATGATGGCCGACATGATGATGCCCATGCCGGATCCGACTGCGGCGTCCATAGCCCCTCCCTCTACTGCGCCGATCGTACTGCGACCTTGGGCGCCACTACGCCGGAAGCCGGCTGGTGTCCAGCGCGTGGCGGGAGGCGCTCTGACGCACCACGTCGCCTTGAACGCGCCGGCCGCGTGTGATTGGCGACGGACCGCATGACCGACGTCATCGTCGTGGGCTCCGGGCCCGGTGGGGTCAATGCCGCCGCGGCGCTGGTGTCGGCGGGCAAGCGGGTGGTGATGCTCGACGTCGGCCGCACGGACGACCGGTACGCGCCGATCGTGCCGTCCGTCGCCTTTCCGGAGCTGCGGCAGACGGACCGCACGCA
>Ga0187893_10011938_pt1 | contig 12458 bp, 9 predicted proteins | sample MA1701074metaG_FD_139574 | JGI IMG/M metagenome (GOLD analysis project Ga0187893, IMG submission 139574) | White microbial mat communities from a basaltic lava cave in the Kipuka Kanohina Cave System on the Island of Hawaii, USA - MA170107-4 metaG ...
CCCCGGGCTGGCGCCCGGGGTCAGTGGGCCCCTGGCTCCCGCCAACCCCGGGCCGGCGCCCGGGGTCAGTCGGGCTGGTCCTGCTGGGACGGGGAATCCGGTCGGGGTGGTGCTGGTGCTGGCGAGCGATGTAACTCACGATGCGCGCCAAGTCGCGCCTGTGCACGCTGGCCGCATAGAATCCGCGGGCCCAGCGCACCGCACCCGGAACCCGCCGACTCGCCCGCAGGGCCGCCACGCTCTTCGTGAGGCGGATGAAATCGCTGAGCCTCGAATCCGGGCGAAAGCTGACAAGAACATGGACGTGGTCGGCTAGGACCGCGCTTCGCAGCACCCTCACGCCCGACGTGCGGCAGGCGCTGGCCATCGCGCTCGCGACATCGGAGGCCGCCGCCTGGTTCAAGCACCCGGCACGTTTCCAGGTGTGCCAGGTGATGTGGGCGTAGAGCTGATAGGCGTGGTGATTGGACATTGCCATCGTTTCTCTTGACCCCGGGCGCGAGCCTGGGGTTGACCCCAAGAGCCTGGGGCTCATCTCAATGCCAGGTTGACTCCATCCTGATACGGGAGCGGCTCAAGCGGAATGGCCGAGTATTGCATGGAGGGGCCAATCGTCGCCTGCACCGGGCCGGCAGGGCCAGCGCTTGTCTGACCCCGGGCGCGAGCCCCGGGGTTGACCCCAAGAGCCTGGGGGGGGACTGACCCCGGGCGCGAGCCCGGGGTTGACCCCAAGAGCCTGGGGGGGGACTGACCCCGGGCGCGAGCCCGGGGTTGACCCCAAGAGCCTGGGGGGGGCTGACCCCGGGCGCGAGCCCCAGGGTTGTCCCCAAGCGCCTGGGAGGGACTGACCCCGGGCGCGAGCCCGGGGTGCACCATCAGCGCATGGGTCCCTGCACCTGACCGAGGGCCCCGCCAGCGCTCACATCGGCTCCTCTGCGAAATGGCACGCCGCCCGGTGTCCGGGCGCCAGCTCCCGCAGCGCCGGCGCTTCGGAGCGGCAGCGATCGCTCTTCCTGGGATGCGGGCAGCGCGGATGGAACGGGCAGCCGGTTGGCGGGTGCGCCGGTGACGGTGGCTCGCCGAGCGGGATGATCCGGCGGCGGCGGACGGCCGGGTCGGGCAGCGGGACGGCGGAGAGCAGCGCCACCGTGTAGGGATGGCGCGGCCCGCCGTACAGCGTCGCCGCGGGCGCCTGCTCGACGATCCGGCCCAGGTACATCACGGCCACGTCGTCCGCGATGTGCCGGACGACGGCAAGATCGTGCGCGATGAACAGGTAGGTGAGGCCGCGCCGGTCCCGCAGATCGGCCAGCAGATTCAGCACCTGCGCCTGGACGGACACGTCGAGCGCGCTGACCGGCTCGTCGCACACCAGGAGCTCGGGCTCGACCGAGAGCGCGCGGGCGATGCCCACACGCTGCCGCTGGCCGCCCGAGAGCTCGTGCGGGAAACAGGCCGCGAGCGATGGCGCGAGCCCGACCTCCTTGAGCAGCGTGGCCACCCGGGCGTCCCGCTCGCCGGGCGCGACGAGCCCGTGAATCTCGAGCGGCTCCCGCAGCGCGGCGCGCACGCGCATCCGGGGGTTGAGCGACCCGTAGGGGTCCTGAAAGACCATCTGGAGGCGGCGCCGCGCCGCCCGCAGCCGCGCGGCGTCGAGCGCCAGCAGATCCACTCCGTCGAACCGCACGCGCCCCGCCGTCGGGTCGGCGAGGCGCAGGATGATCCGGGCCACGGTGGTCTTGCCGCATCCGGACTCCCCCACCAGCGCCAGCGTTCGCCCGCGCGCGATGGCAAACGACACGCCGTCCACGGCCCGCACGACGTGGCGAGGCCGACCGAGGCCGAGGAAGCGGCGGCCGGCCGGGTAGTGTTTGACGAGCGCCTCGACCTCGAGGAGCGGGGCCGTCACGACAGGGGACGGGGGACGGGGGAGGGGGGACGGGTGGATCGGCGCGCGGGCTCGGCGACGAGCCAGCAGCGCGCGGCCTGTCCGGGCCCCGCGTCGAGCAGGGGCGGCTCCTCACGGGCGCAGCGCTCCCACGCGTAGGGGCACCGCGGATGAAAACGGCAGCCAGCGGGCCACGCGGTCGCCGCCGGGACCTGGCCGGCGATGGCGTGCAGGCGGGCCCGTGGCCGGTCGAGGCGCGGAATCGAAGCCAGCAGTCCTTCGGTGTAGGGGTGCTGGGGCCGCGCGAACAGGGCAGGGGCCGGCGCCGTCTCGACCAGCTGCCCTGCGTACATGACGGCGATGCGGTCGGCGTGCTCGGCCACCAGGCCGAGATCGTGCGTGATCAGCAGGACCGCCATACCGAGCTGTCGTTGCAGCCGGTCGAGCAGCTCCAGGATCTGGGCCTGGATGGTGACGTCGAGTGCCGTGGTCGGCTCGTCGGCGATGAGCACGCGGGGCCGGCAGATGAGCGCCATCGCGATCATGGCGCGCTGCTGCAGGCCGCCGCTCAGCTGATGGGGATAGTCGTCGGCGCGCGCCGCCGCATCGGGGACCCCCACCAGCTCGAGCATCTCGACCGCCCGGGCGCGCGCCGCGGCGCGCGAGAGGCCGAGGTGGACGAGCGCGGGCTCGGCCACCTGGTCGCCGACGCGCAGCACGGGATTGAGCGACGCCGCTGGATCCTGGAAGATCATGGCGATCTCGCGACCGCGGATGCCCCGGAGCTCGCGCGGCGGGAGCGTCAGCAGGTTGCGCCCATCCAGCTCGATCAGGCTCCCGGGGCGGATATATCCCGGTGGCTCGGGGATCAGGCGCAGGATCGAGAGCGACGTGACGGTCTTGCCGCAGCCCGATTCGCCGACGAGGCCGAGCGTTTCCCCGGCGCCGACGTCGAACGACACACCGTCCACGGCGCGCGCCGTCGCGCCCTGCTCGGTCACGAAATATGTCCGCAGGTCGCGGATCCGGAGGAGCACGGCCGGAGTCGTCGCGCCGGGGTTGGTCACGGAGCCTCGGGGCGCGGGTCGAAGGCGTCGCGCAGCGCGTCCCCGAGCGCGGTGCTGGCCATGACGACGAGCGCGATTGCCAGGCCCGGGAAGACCGTGGCCCACGGCGCCGTCGTGACGTGATGCGCGCCGTCGGCGATCATGTTGCCCCAGCTGGGCGTCGGCGGCCGCACGCCGATCCCGAGAAACGACAGGCCCGCCTCGAGCAGGAGCACGTTGCCCACGCCGACCGCGACCGACACGACCACGGGGGCGACGGCGTTGGGCAGCACGTGACGCAGCACGACGCGCACCGCGCCGGCGCCCGCCGCCCGCGCCGCCTCGACGAACGCCAGCTCGCGCAGGCGCAACACCTCCGCGCGCACGAGCCGGCTCGTCGCGAACCAGGTCGTGAGGCCGATGGCGAGGATCAGCACGGGCAGCGGCAGCTGGTCCCACAGGGCGACGATGACCAGCAGGATGAAGAGCCGGGGCATCGCGAGCCCGACGTCCACGAGTCGCATCAGCACGGCATCCAGGCGACGCGCGTATCCCGCCGCCACGCCGACCAGCGTGCCCAACGTGACGGCGACCAGGGTCGCCAGCGCGCCGATGGCGAGCGAGATGCGGGCGCCGAAGGCGAGCCGGCTCCAGACGTCGCGGCTGTAGAGGTCGGTCCCGAGGGGATGCGCCCAGGAGGGCGCGGCGTGCTGCAGGCCCACGATGTCGAGCTGGCGGTCGGGGTGATACGGCGTCACGAGCGGCGCGGCGACGGCGAGCGCGACGAAGAAGACGAGGATCCCCACGCCCGCTTCGGCGGGCGGGTGACGGAAGAACCGCCGGCCCGCGGGCCGGCGCTCGGCGAGCCGGCGCGTGACCGTCGCGGCGAGCACCGCCAGCACGACCAGCGTGAGCGGAGCGAGCCAGGCGCCGAGCGTCACCCGTCGGCCACCCGGATCCGGGGATCCGCCGCCGCGTAGAGGCAATCGGCCAGCAGGCTCCCGAGCACGACCATGACGCTCGCCACGAGCGCGATCGCCGTCACGAGGGGATAGTCCCGCAGGAACACGGCGTCGGCGGCGAGCTTGCCCATGCCCGGCCACGCGAAGATCGTCTCGACGAGCACCGCGCCCGTGAGCAGGAACGGGAAGCTCAGCCCGAACAGGGTGATCAGCGGCAGCAGCGCGTGGCGCAGGGCGTGGGCCAGCACCAGCCGTCGCTCCGGCACGCCCTTGGCCCGTGCCGTCCGGACGAACGGCTGGCGGAGCACCTCGAGCAGGGCGGCGCGCTGGAACCTCGCGGTGCCCGCGGCCGCGACGAGGCCCAGAGTGGCCGCGGGGAGCGCGAGATGCCGGACCCGGTCGGCGACCTTGCCCGCCCACGTGAGCGCCGGGTAGACCACGGGGTCCGTGGCCCCGCCCACGGGGAGCCATCCCAGCCACTGGCCGAAGACGAGCAACACGATCAGCCCGAGCCAGAAGGTCGGAACGGACTGGAGCAGGAGCAGGGCACCGCCCAGCGCGACATCCCCCGCGCGCCGGGCGTGCGTGGCGAGGTAGAGTCCGAGCAGCAACCCGAGTCCGAAATCGATGAGGAGCGCGGCCGCGGCGAGCGCGAGCGTATTGGGCACCGCCGCGGCGATCGCATCGGCCACCGGGCGTCGCAGAGTGAAGGACATGCCGAGCTTCCCGGTCGCCAGGCCGGCCAGGTAGCGGGCATACTGCACGGGAAGCGGGCGGTCGAGTCCGAACTGCCGCCGCAACCCTTCGACCACGGCGGGATCGGCGGCACGGTCCGAGCCCGGCAGGAACGGAGCGCCCGGCGCGGCGTGAACGAGGACGAAGGTGAGGGTGACGACGGCGAGCACGGTGGCCGCGGCGGCGGCCACGCGCCGCACCAGCCAGACGGTCAATTCAGCGCTCCACGCGGTCGCGATCGATGAGCTGCTGGGGTGGAATGCGCCACGTGCGGAGCAGCGCCCACCACGCGTCGGGCCGGAAGCGGACGTCGGCCACGCGGTGGTGCACGGCGGCCACGTTGTCCGGCGCGTTCAGCCAGATCCCCGGCACGTCCTGGTTGAGCATCTCGAGCGCGGCGCGCCACGCCGCCCCGGCCGCTTCCGGGCGCTCCGCCTGCCCGGCGGCGGCGAGGAGGCGCTCGAATGCCGGGTTCGCGTATCGCGTCGGGTTCGGCCCCCCGAGGCCGGCCCGGGTCCACGCCTGCGCGAACCCCGAGGTGGGGGTGGGGTCGGTGCTGCGCGTGAGCAGCGCCGCATCGTAGCGCCCCGCGCGGGCCCGCTCCTCGAGCACGGTGGGCTCGACCTCCTCGATCTCGACCGCCACGCCGAGGCCGCGGTAGGCCTCCTGGAGCAGGCGCGCGTACTGGCGGCGGACGGCGCTCGTCGTGGGGACGAGCAGGCCGAACGCGAGCCGGGCCCCGCCGCGGTCGCGCACGCCATCACCGTCGCCGTCGCGCCAGCCGCGGCGCTGGAGTACGCGCGCCGCCTCCGCCGTGTCGTAGGGCAGCTGGCGGATCTCGGGGTCCCAGATCGACCACAGTTGGGACACCGGGCCGGGCGGCACCCTGGCGAGCTCGCCGAAGACGCTGCGCAGCAGGCGCTCGCGGTCGGTGGCCATCCACAGCGCGCGCCGCACCTCGCGGTCGCCAAAGAGCGGGTGCGGCCGGGCGGTGTCATCGCGGGCGGCGAGGTTGAACGCCAGGAAGGTGTACACCGAGCCGTTGTAGGAATAGGTCGCGAGGTGCGGCGCGCGCCGCACCTGCTCGACGTTGGCCGGCGTGAACAGCAGCTCCTGCACGTCGGCCTCCCCCGCGACGAGGCGGGTCACTGCGACCTGCAGGTCGGGCACCCCCCGCCAGATGAGGCGGCGGATGCGCGGGCGGCCGAGGAAGAATGTCGAGTCGGCGGCCAGCTCGATGTCCTGGCCCGCCTGCCAGGAGACGAAGCGGTAGGGTCCACTCCCCACCGGCGCCCGGCCGAACGGCGCGGTGGCCCACTGGTCGCGGGGCGTCTCCCGCAGGAGATGGGCGGGCAGGATCCGCAGGTGGTAGACCGCGTCGTAGAACAACTCAGGCGAGCGCCGTCCGAAGCGGAACACCGCGGTGGCCGGGTCCCGGACGGTGACCGTGCGGATGCTCCCCAGCGCCGTCCGATAGGGGGAGTTGACCCGGGGGTCGGTGTAGGCGTCGAAGCTGAAGGCCACATCCGCGGCCGTCACCGGCGTGCCGTCGTGCCAGCGCGCCCGCGGGTGCAGGTGGAAGACCAGCGTCAGGGAGTCGGTCCACTCCCACCGCTCGGCGAGGAGCGGCTCGAAGTCCGCGTCACCAAGGGTGTTGATCGATGGGCCGACGTCGGCGAGCTTGAGAAAGATCTGGTCCGCGATCGCGCGGGCCGCCAGCTGCTGGCTCACCGGTGGGAGGAGGATGTCCACCTGGCCGGCCGTATTGATGACCAGCGTGCCGCAGTACTCCCCCGTGCAGCCGCCACGAGGCTCGCAGCCGATGAGGCCCAGCGCGAGCGCCGGGCCGGCGATGCGGCGAAGGGGACGGCGGAGCCTGGCGGGCACGAGCGGTAAACATCTCACGCCCCCGCTACCGGCGCCAGGTCCAGGCGGGGTCGGTGAAGGCGGTCGAAGACGGACGGGGGCGGACGGGGGCGGACGGGGTGAGGGGTTCGCCCCAGGCGGCGACGATGGCGCGGGCGACCCCGTCGAACGACACCGCGCGGCCGAGTGCCGCGCTGAGCGTCGTCGCGGCGGGCGCTGTGCCGGCACGGCGACTCACGCGCGCGATCATCTCCTGCGTCCCGTCGAGCAGGATCGAGCCGTGTTGCAGGAAGGCCGCGCCGTGCCGGACCTGCGCCGAGCCGACGACCTTGCGGCCTCCCACGGTGACCTCTCCGCCCACGGGTGCCGCGAAGCAGGGGCCCGCGCCCCGCGCTCCGCGCGCCCGGGCATCCCCGTGCCCGTCGGGCGCCAGCTCGGCCGGCGCGCCGAGGGCGCATAGCGCGTCGGCGAGCCGTGCGTGAATGGCGCGGTAGGCCCGGCGGGGGGAGCCGAACACGGCCATGGGCGCGGCGACGGCGTAGGTGACCTCGTGCTCATGCCACACCGCGCGGCCGCCGGTGGGCCGGCGCACGACGGCGAGACCGAGCCGCTCGATCGCGGCGCGGTCGTAGCGCCGCAGCGCGGGCTCGTTGCGGCCGAACGACAACGCGGGCGGGGTCCAGTGATACAGGCGCAGGAACGCGGCGCCGGTGCGGTCGGCCGCCAGGAGCAGGGCCTCGTCGACCGCCATGTTCTCGGCGGCGGGACGGCCGGCGGCGTCGATCAGCAGCTGCCACGTGAGCCCTTGTCGGAGGAAGTCGGAGGAGGACGGAGGAGGTCGGAGGAGGTCCACGCCCGCCTCCTCCGTCGCTCTCCGTCCTCCTCCGTGGTGCTCCGCCCTCACACCGTCGCGTACGCTTCCACCGGCGGGCACACGCAGATCAGGTTGCGGTCGCCGGCGGCGGCGTCGATGCGTCCCACCGGCGGCCAGATCTTGTGCGCCCGAGTCGCCGGGTGGGGGAAGGCGGCGCGCTCGCGGGAGTACGGGCGGTCCCAGGTGTCCGCCAGCAGATCGGCGAGCGGGTGCGGCGCATTCTTGAGGAGGTTGTTCTCCGCATCCGCTTCCCCGGTCTCGATCTCGCGAATCTCCTGACGGATCGCGATGAGCGCCTCGCAGAATCGGTCGAGCTCCTGGAGCGACTCGCTTTCGGTCGGCTCGATCATGAGTGTGCCGGCGACGGGGAACGAGACCGTCGGGGGATGGAACCCGTAGTCGATCAGGCGCTTGGCGATGTCCTCGACGTCCACGCCGGCCGACGCCTTGAAGGGTCGCATGTCGATGATGCATTCGTGCGCCACGAGGCCACGGGCGCCGGCGTAGAGCAGCTGGTAGTGCCCCGCGAGGCGCCGGGCGACGTAGTTCGCGCTCAGGATGGCGATACGGGTCGCCTCGGTGAGCCCGTCCGGTCCCATGAGGGCGATGTAGGCCCAGGAGATCGGCAGAACGGCGGGGCTGCCCCACGGCGCCGCCGAGACCGTGCCGCACGCCTGTGGCACGCCCAGCGGGACGACCGGATGATCGGGCAGGAATGGGGCGAGATGCGCGGCGCCGGCGATCGGCCCCATCCCGGGCCCCCCCCCGCCGTGCGGGATACAGAAGGTCTTGTGCAGATTCAGGTGGCAGACGTCGGCGCCGATGTCGGCCGGCCGGCACAGGCCGACCTGGGCGTTCATGTTGGCGCCGTCCATGTACACCTGGCCGCCGCTGTCGTGCACGATGCGGCAGACTTCGTGAATCGAGTCCTCGAAGACGCCGTGCGTGGACGGATAGGTCACCATCAGCGCGGCCAGGTCGTCGCGATGCGCGGCCGCCTTGGCCCGCAGGTCGTCCACGTCGATGTTCCCGCCCGCGACGGTCTTCACCACCACGACCTGCATGCCCGCCATCACGGCGCTCGCCGGGTTGGTGCCGTGGGCCGACTGGGGGATGAGGCACACGCGCCGGTGCGCCTCGCCGCGCGCGCGGTGGTAGGCCCGGATCACGAGGAGGCCGGCGTACTCGCCCTGGGACCCGGCGTTGGGCTGCAGCGAGACGGCCGCGAATCCCGTGATCTCGCGGAGCCAGGCCTCGAGCTGGGTGAAGAGCGCGGCGTAGCCCTCCGCTTGGTCACGGGGGGCGAACGGGTGGAGCCGGGCGAACTCGGGCCAGGTGACCGGGATCATCTCGCTCGTCGCGTTCAGCTTCATGGTGCACGAGCCGAGCGGGATCATCGCGGAGGTGAGCGAGAGGTCGCGATCCTCGAGCCGTTTGAGGTAGCGCAGCATCTCGGTCTCGGAGCGGTACGTGTTGAAGACCGGATGCGTCAGGTATGCCGAAGTGCGGGTGAGGTCGGGCGGCAGCGCCGGGGCGGCCTGCGCCGTGAGGTCCTCGACGCGGACGCCAGCCGGTCGATCGAAGGCGAACGCGGCGAGGAGATCGACGAGGTCGGCGGGCGCGGTCGTCTCGTCGAGCGCGATGCCGATCCGGGTAGCCGAGAGGGCGCGGAGGTTGATGCCGCGCGAGCGGGCGGCTTCGTGGATGCGCGCCGTGCGCTCGCCGGTCTCGATGGCGAGGGTGTCGAAGAAGGCGGGATGGACGATCGCGTATCCCAGCCGGCGCAGGCCGGCCGCGAGGACCGCCGCGAGCCCGTGCACCCGCTCCGCGATGCGGCGCAGCCCGTGCGGGCCGTGGTACACCGCGTACATCGCCGCCATGACCGCGAGCAGCACCTGGGCGGTGCAGATGTTGCTCGTCGCCTTGTCCCGGCGGATGTGCTGCTCCCGGGTTTGGAGCGCCATGCGCAGGCCGGGGCGGCCGGCGCGGTCCTTCGACACGCCGATGATGCGGCCGGGCAGGAAGCGCTTGTGGCGGTCGCGCGTGGCGAAGAACGCGGCGTGCGGTCCCCCGTAGCCCGGCGGCACGCCGAAGCGCTGCGAGTTGCCGACCGCGATGTCGGCGCCCCAGTCGCCGGGCGGCGCGAGCAGCGTGAGCGCGAGCAGGTCGGTCGCGGCGGTCACGAGCGCGCCGGCGGCGTGGGCCGCGTCGCACAGCGGCCGGAAGTCGGTGATGCGCCCGTCCGTCGCGGGATACTGTACCAGCGCCCCGATCACGCCGGGGCCGAAGGTGAAGCGACCGGGGTCGCCCACGACGATCTCGATGCCCTGCGCCTCGGCGCGGGTGCGCACCACGGCGATCGTTTGGGGATGGCACCCGGCATCCACCAGATAGACCGGCGCGGCCGCGCCTGCGCTCACGGCGCGCGTCAGGTGCAGCGCCTCGGCCGCCGCCGTTCCCTCGTCCAGCAACGAGGCGTTCGCGATCTCGAGCGCCGTCAGGTCCGCCACCATCGTCTGGAAGGTGAGCAGCGCCTCGAGCCGGCCCTGCGCGATCTCCGCCTGGTAGGGCGTGTAGGCGGTGTACCAGCCCGGATTCTCGAGCACGTTGCGCAGGATCACGGGCGGCGTGATGCAGTCGGCGTAGCCCATGCCCAGGTAGGAGCGGAACACGCGATTGCGGCCGGCGATGGCGCGGGCATCGGCCAGCACCTCGGCCTCGCTGCGCGCGGCAGGCAGGGCCAGCGGGCGGCGCAGGCGAATGTCGGCGGGGACGACGGCATCGATGAACGCGTCGAGCGACGGGTAGCCCAGGGCGTCGAGCATCGTCCGGACGTCGTCGGGCGACGGCCCGAGATGCCGGGCGGCGAAGCGGTCGGACGTGAGCAGGGAAGGATCGATGGGCATGATCCGAAGCTGTCAGCCTTCAGCCATCAGCCGTCAGCAGTCCCGCAGCCCTCCTGGCTGACGGCTGACCGCTGACGGCTGACAGCTCATTGCCCCACATGCTTCGCGTACTCGGCGGCGCCCAGCAGCTGGTCCAGCTCCGTCGGGTGCTTCATGCGCAGCCGGATCATCCAGCCGTCGCCGTACGGATCGCGGTTGACCTTGGCGGGGTCGTTCTCCAGCCCGCTGTTGATCTCGAGGACCGTGCCACTGACGGGTGAGAACAGCTCCGAGACCGCCTTCACGGCCTCGATGGTGCCGAAGACGTCCATGCGGCCGAGGCTCGTGCCGATCTTGGGGAGATCGACGTACACGACGTCCCCCAGCTCCCCCTGCGCGTAGTCGGTGATCCCGATGACGACGATGCCGTCCTCGTCGGTCTGCTTCACGTATTCGTGCTCTTCGGAGTACAGCAGGTCGTCGGGGATTCGGGCCATGGACGGTCGGGGGCGGTGAGGTCGCGGCGAAGGTTAGGGGCGGCCCAAACTGCTGTCAAGCCGAAGGTTGTCGCTCGGCGAAGCAATCGGCGCGCGGCGGCAGGCCGGCGTCTCCCTCTTCGCTGAGCAGCACGACCGCGTGGCCCCAGGGCCGCAGGTCGAGCCGCACCGCGACGGGATCGGGGTCGGGGCCGAGGTAGAGCAGCGCGCCGGGTCGGCCGGATTTGTCCCACGCGGCGCGCGCCGCCGTGGCCGCGGCCGGGGTCGCGACCGTCGCGCCCGCGGGGCGCGCGGACTGGAGTGCCTTGAGGAGGGTCGGGGTCTTGCCCGTGGCGCGGTGGACCGCAACGCCGGCGTCGGCGTAGCGCGCCATCACGGCACGGACCACCGCGAGCTCGTCCCGCGCGTCGGCGGTGGCGATGACGAGCGACCCAGCGGCGCCCCCGAGCGCCTGGCGGGCGGCGCGGCGCCGCAGCCCCTCGAAGGCGGCGCGCGCCCGGGTCTCGAGGTCGGCGAGTGTGCCATCGTTGTCCAGCACGACGTGGCTGCGTGGTCGCTTGCGCTCGGCCGGCATCTGCGCCGCGATCATGCGGTCGGCGTCCTCGGGCGCGAGGCCGCGGTGCTGGAGCAGCCGCGCGCGCCGCACGGCGACCGGCGCGTCCACCAGCACGACGACGTCGAACAGCGCCGGATCGAGCGCTTCGAACAGGAGCGGGATGTCGTTCACCAGCAGCACGTCGCCCCGGCGGCGCGCCTCGTCGACGAGCGCCTGGCGGTGCCGCTGCACGGCGGGATGCACGATGCGGTTCAGGTCGGACAGGGCGCGCTCATCGCTCATCACCTTGGAGCGCAGCGCGGCGCGGTCGAGCGAGCCGTCCGGGGCCAGCACGTCCGCGCCGAACCGCGTCGCGATCGCGGCCAGCACGTCTGTGCCCGGCGCCTGGGCCTCGCGCGCGAGCGCGTCGGCATCGATGATCGTCGCGCCCCAGCGGCGAAACAGCGCGACCACCGTGGACTTGCCGGCGGCGATGTTGCCCGTGAGGGCGACGTTGAGCACGGGCTGTCAGCCGTCAGCCATCAGCCGTCAGCTGGCTGACAGCTGACAGCTGAGGGCTGACAGCTACAAGAGCGCCGTCTGGTCCTCATCCGCCCTCGGCACCCGGTGACAGTGGCGGCAGCGCGCCTCGTAGGACTCCGACCCACCGACCATGATCGTGGGGCTGGCCCACGGCGCGGGCCGGCCATCGACGAGTCGCTGATTGCGCGTGGCGGGGCCGCCGCACACCACGCAGATGGCGTGCAGCTTGTCCACCACCTCGGCGACGCACATGAGGGCGGGCATGGCGCCGAAGGGGAGGCCGCGAAAGTCCACGTCGGTTCCCGCCAGGATGACACGGACCCCGCGATCGGCGAGGGCGTTGGCACAGGTGACGATCCCGTCGTCGAGAAACTGCACCTCGTCGATGGCCACGACCTCGGTGTCGGACCGGAGCAGCCGGACGATCTCGCCCGAGGAGTCCACCGGCTCGGCCTCCGCCATCACGCCGTCATGGGAGGTGACCGAGTAGAGCCCCGTATAGCGCTCGTCGAGGTGGGACTTGAAGACCTGCACCTTCTTACGGGCGATGACGGCCCGGCGCACGCGCCGGATCAGCTCCTCGGACTTCCCCGAGAACATGACGCCCGTGATGACCTCGATCCAGCC
>Ga0187893_10011939_pt1 | contig 12456 bp, 7 predicted proteins | sample MA1701074metaG_FD_139574 | JGI IMG/M metagenome (GOLD analysis project Ga0187893, IMG submission 139574) | White microbial mat communities from a basaltic lava cave in the Kipuka Kanohina Cave System on the Island of Hawaii, USA - MA170107-4 metaG ...
CGAGCTCTGCGTCCTGCGCTCGCTGCGCGACGCCATCCGGCGCCGTGAGGTCTGGGTCGTGGGCGCCGCCCGCTGGCGCAACCCCGAGGAGGACCTGCCGGCCGACTTCGACGCCAACCGCGAGTCCATTACGACGCCCTCGGCCAGCCCCAGGACCCGACCGAGTTCATCGCCGCCCTCAAGGCCCAGATGCGCCGGGCGCTGGCCACCTTCGAGGAGACCGCCGCCGCCGGCAAGGCCGGGGGCATGCGCATCGCCACCCGCCGGGGCGAGCCCTGGATCGTCGTGCCGCCGCCGGAGAGGCTGGCCGAGGCTCGCCAGTTGCCGGCGCTCAAGGCCGAGGTCGAGCGCCGCTGGGGCGCGCTGCTACTACCTCGACGTCCTCAAGGAGGCCGACTACCTCACCGACCTGACCGAGTAGATGGCCAGCGTCGCCTCCCGGGAGGCCATCCCCCGGGACGTGCTCCGCCGGCGCCTGCTGCTGGTGCTGTTCGCCATCGGCGCCAACGTGGGGATCAAGCGCATCGTCGCCACCGGCGGCCACGGCGAGACCGAAGCCGCGCTCCGCAACGTGAGGCCATGTACGTGACCCGCGAGAACCTCCGGCGGGCGATCACCGCCGTGGTCAACGCCACCTTCTCCGCCCGGGACCCGCAGTGGTGGGGCGAGGGAACGGCGTGCGCGTCGGACTCCAAGCGCTTCGGGTCGTGGTCGTCGAACCTGATGACGGAGCACCACGTCCGCTACGGCGGGCCGGGGGTGATGATCTACTGGCACGTCGAGCGCAAGTCGGTCTGCATCTACAGCCAGCTCAAGGGATGCTCGGCCAGCGAGGTGGCCGCAATGATCGAAGGCGTGCTCCGGCACTGCACCGACGCCGAGATCGACCGCAACTACGTCGACACCCACGGCGCCTCGGTGGTGGGGTTCGCCTTCGCCCACCTGCTCGGCTTCCGGCTCCTGCCCCGGCTCAAGAACATCGGCTCCCAGCGCCTCTACCGCCCTGACGACAAGACCTCCTACCCGACCCTCGGCTCCGTCCTCACCCGGCCGGTCAACTGGGACCTGATCGCCGCGCTGCGCCTGGGGACGGCCAAGGCCGAGCAGGTCCTGCGCCGCTTCACCCCGCTTCACCCGGGGCGGCCCCAAGCCCCGACCTACCAGGCGCTGGAGGAGCTGGGCCGGGCGGCCAAGACGATCTTCCCGGCCGAGTACCTCGCCTCGCCGGAGCTGCGCCGGGAGATCCACGAGGGCCTCCAGGTCGTCGAGAACTGGAACTCGGCGAATGCCGACCTGTTCTCCCTGGTAAGGACGGGGAGCTGACGGGCTCGGACCGCGAGCACCAGGAGGTGTCGATGCTGGCCCTGCACCTCCTGCAGGCGGCGCTGGTGCACGTGAACACCCTCCTCGTCCAGGAGGTGCTCAAGGACCCGGCCTGGGCCGACCGCCTCACCGATGAGGACCGGCGGGCGCTGAGCCCGCTGTTCTGGACCCACATGAACCCTTACGGGCGCTTCGACCTCGACATGAGCGCCCACCTCGACCTCGCCGGGCAGCGTGATGGCCGCCTCAGCGGTCGACGGTCAGATGGGCCAGGGCGGCGGCCCGGTCCGCGGCGCTGGCCAGGGAGTAGCGGCGGGTGGTGTCGAGGCGGGCGTGGCCGAGCAGGTCGGCGACGAGCACGATGTCGCTGCCGGCCCGGGTCAGGGTGGTGGCGAAGGTGTGGCGCAGGACGTGGGAGCTGAACTCGTCGTCCAGCCCTGCGGTCTCGGCCAGGCCGGCGAACACGTCCCGGGCGCCCCGTGCCGACAGGCGCCCGCCCCGGCGGTTCAGGAACAGCGCCGGCCCCTCCGCCCCCGCCCAGTCCCTCCTCTCTTGCAGCCAGGCGTTGATCGCCGCCTGAAGGTCGCCGTGAAGCGGCGCCTCCCGGTAGCGGTCGCCCCTGCCGGCGCGCACCACGAGCAAGCCTCGCTTGGCGGACTGCCGGACGTCGTCGAGGTCCAGGCCGACCCTCTCGCCGATCCGCAGCCCGGCGTAGAACGGCGCCAGGGCAAGGGCGCGGTCACGGAGCCGAGGACAGCCCTCGACCGCCCGCAGCCAGCGGATCGCCTCCCTCTTCTCCAATGCCCGGGCGCTTCCTGGGCCACCTCGAGCCGGCGGACCTCGGCAGGGCCCAGCCCGCGCCGGGAGTAGAAGTCGTTCAACGCGGCCAGGACGGTGTTCACCGTCGCCGGCTTGCGCCTGGCCACGCCCTGGAGGAACGAGCGGTAGTCCCGTACCGCCCAGTCGCGAGCCACCGGGTCGCCGAGGGGATCTCCGTCGACGGTCGCCGCTCCGAGCCACGCCAGGTACTGGCGGACCCGGGACGCATAGGCCCGGCGGGTGTCCTCGTCGACCGGAGCGGAACGCAACGCCGCCGTGTAGTCAGCGTGTACGGCATCGAGTTCCGCCGGGAGCCGCGTGGGCTGCGCTCCCCGGCGAGGGGCCTGGCTGGTGCCGTCGAGAGCGTTATCGGAGGTCACGCCCAATGTCTACTTCCGGTAATCAACGTTACCGGAAGTTCTGCCACTGCCTTGTGTCCCGGGCACTGATCGGGGCGACGACAGTGAGTCGAAGGAGCCCACGCCGAATGCCGGCTTGGGGAACGCTTGGGGAACCCCAAGCCAAGAGATGGAAGAGGTGCGTAACATGCCGCGACGGCGACTTCGGCTTGGGCTGCTGATATTCCTGTTCGGATCAGGAACCACCGACCTCGTGGGAGCCGCCAGCGACAAGGTCGAGTAGTCGAAACGAGTGGAGAAGCCGCTCAGGCCGGGGAACTCGCGGGGAAATCGGACTGAACATGTATTTCCGTTTGCTCGCCTGCGCTCCATCTCGTAGTTCGCCCGTCGAGAAGGAGGACACCGTGTCCGACACGACCCTTGCGGTCACCGCCGTTGCCCCGTCCCGTGCCACGCTTCGCGTCGACGTCACCGACATCCGGGCCAACAAGCTGCCCGAATCCGCCGTGGAGGTCTTCCGCCGAACCGGTGAGCAGGTCGGGAGCGCCAAGTTTGACCGCGCCACCAGGTGCTTCGTCGCCGTCGGCATCCCCGTCGGCGAACTGACCGTCACCGTGTCCCACACCGGGATGGAGCGCCAGACGCGTGAGGTCACGCTCGGCCAGGGCGTGAACGAGGCACTGTTCATCCTCGCCAAACCGGGTACGCCGACCTACTTCCGGGAGAAGGTACGGGTGCCGGTCGACGCCGACTCGGATCTGATCGGCGTGACCCTCGACCGCAAGGCGCGCCGCAACGGCGATGTTGTAGACGCGCTGGCCGAGGAGTTGAAGCTACGGCCCGAGAAGGTGAGCGAACTGGCCCACCGCGCCGGAATGCGCCTCTTGCGTGTCCCCAAGGGCGCCGCCAAGGACGCGCTCGAAGCCCTCGGCCGCCACCCCGAGGTCGAGCACGCCGGCGCGGTAGTGAGCCTCAGGGAGAACGGCTTTTCGCACCTCACGCGCGACGTGGTGGTGCAGGTACGCCGGTCGGGCACGAACGCGGCGCGCGATATCGCAAAGCAGTATGGCTACGAGCTCATGCGCGAGCTGTCGTATGCGCCGCGCACCTTCGTCTTCCGTGCACCGCAGGCGGCGAGCCTCGATCTGCTCGAGAGCATCGAGAGGATCGTCGAGCGCGACGACGTCGAGTGGGCCGAGCCCAGCCTCGTCGTCGCGCCCGAAGTCGACTCCGTCACGCCGACGGACGTGCTCTGGCCCGGCCTGTGGGATCGCCAGCTCATTGGGCTCGGAGACGCATGGCAGAGCCTCCAGGACGCCGGGCTCGACACCTTCGGCGACCCCGACATCCTCCTCGCGGTGTGGGACTCCGGGGTCCAGCAAGCGGCCGGGGTTCCCACCAACGGCGACTTCCAGGGCAACGTGACCAACGGCCAGCCCAAGGTGTTCACGTCCTTCGACTTCGAAACGATGGTAGCGAACAACAACAGCCCTTGGAACGACCACGGCTCGGGGGTGGCCGGGGTGGCCACGGCGGTTGCTAACAATGTGGCGTCGAACGGCGAGGGCTTCGGAGTGACCGGTAGCGCCCCCAATGTGCAGATGATGTGCCTGGTCGGCCGCACGCCCTACATCGACATCGAGGTTTCCGACCAGTACATCTGGATGGCCGGGTTCAACCCCAACAGCCCCATCGCCGGATTCCCCGCTCCCCCGGCGCGGGGCGCCGACGTGATCACGTGCAGCCTCACGCCCGGCGCCGGCGCGCCGCTCTCGGGCACGGCGCGCGCCACGCTCGACTTCGTCACGACCTTCGGGCGCCAGGGCAAGGGGACGATCTGCCTGTTCTCGACTGGCAACGCCAACCAGAACAACGTCACCGCCCGGCCGTACGGCGCTTACGAGAAGTGCCTCGGCATCGCGGGCACATCGATCGGTGACGACGGGGTCACCGAAATCCGCTTCCCGATGTCAGGCTGGGGCCAGATCGCGCTGGCCTCTCCCACGCAGGACACGAGTCCCACCGTGCACAACCCGCCGAGCGGCTTCATGCCCTGGGGTGCGGCGCACGCCGGGCTCGGGAACCTGATCAGCTTCCGCCAGGTCACGACCACGACGACCGCGGCAAGCGCTGTCGGCGCGACGACCCTCACACTCGCCTCCGTCGCGGGGCTGGCGGTGAACCAGGTCATCCACGTCGGCGCCATCGGCGGCCTCGGAAGCGAGCCGGCGCGCATCACGGCGGTGAACGCGGGCCTCAACCAGATCACTGTCAACGGCCACAACGGCAATGCCTTCACGGGCGGCCTGCTGAACGCCCATACCAGCGGTACGGCAGTGGCGATGGGCCCCGCGAACCACCGCAACAACTTCGGCGGCACATCGTCGGCGACGCCGCTGTGCGCCGGCCTGGCCGCCCTCGTGCTCTCGGCCAATCCGGCGCTGACGTACATCGAGGCTCGCGAGATCCTCCGCAACACGGCCGTGAAGTTCGACCTGGCGAACACCGACCCGGTGGGGCAATGGCTCGACGCAAACGGGAACCCCTCCGTGACGTCCGGGCTGCCGGCGGTCAAGAGCGGGTGGTACGGCTACGGGCGCATCGACGCCGCCGCCGCGGTGGCGATGGCGGTGAACTTCGCGACGAACCGTGACCTGGTTATCCGGGAGAACCTGTCCGACACCGGCGCTGTCGCGTCGAGTGGCGCCTTCTGGAACAGCCCCGACATCTGGTGCCGCCGCACCGACCCGAGCACCGACCCCGGCGCCCTTCCCGCGTCGTACGCCGTCGCCGGCCCGCACGAGGACCCCAAGCGCGGCCAGGACAACTGGGTGTACCTCCGGGTGCGCAACAACGGCGCCGCGGCATCGCTCGACGCCTGGGTGCGGATCTCCGTTACGCACTTCCCCGGCTTCGAGTTCACTTGGCCAGAGTCGTTCCAGCCGACCAACGGACCGGGCGACCCGCTGCCGAGCCCGATGACTCCCGGCACGTACTTCATCGGTGAGGCCAAGGTGACCGGACTCGCGCCTGGCGCCAACCAGATCGTGAGCGTGCTGTGGCCCGCCGGCCTGATCCCGCCCGAGTCGGTTGTTGTCGGTGGCGTCAACGTCAACTGGCACCCCTGCCTGCTCGCCGAGATCACGCCCCACGACGGGCCCGCCGCCAACGGCAACCACGTTTGGAACGACAACAACCTGGCCCAGAAGAACATCTCGATCGTCAATGCCGACTCGGGCGGCGACTTCGCGGTCGCCCTGGTCGTGGGCAACGAGCTGAACGAGTCGAAGCACCTGGTACTCGACGTGTTCCGGGGCCGGCTGCCGTCACAGGTGCAGCTCTTCCTCGACCTCATCGACCCACGCCTGAAGCGTCGCGTCCGCGTCTATGTCGAGGAGAACCCGAGTGTCGGTCCCAGCGGGCCCCGCCGCGGGATCCCCGACGGGAACGTCCACTCCACAGCAGCGGACGGTGGCCTGTTGACTGCGCTCAACCCGGGCGTTACGGCGTCGCTCATCCGCCGGCCGGAGATGCAGTGGAAGCTCGGCTTCCACGGGGGGCGGGAAGTCGTGTTCCTGAAGCCAGTCTCCAAGCAGACCATCCCCGTGTTCTCCGCGCCCGGCCAGCTCCAGCCCGTTGTGGTGGGCGGCATCGTCGGGCACGGCGCCAAGGCCGGTGAGTACGAGGTCGTCGTTGTCCAGCGAAACCAGTCGGGTGAGGTTTCCGGATCGGCCACCCTCATGGTTCGCATCGGGAACAAGTAGCCGTGGCCGCGTACCCCTGCACGGTCGCGGCCACGGCTCAGGCCGAGTCGGTCATCCGCGAGCTCGACGCGTCGGGCGCAATCGCGGCGGACCACCGCATGGTCTCGGGCGGCGAGATCCATCTCACCCTGACCGACAAGGAGATCGCGACCGTCGAGGCCCATGGCCTCGTCGTGATGCGGGCCGCGCCTCTGCAGACGCGGCGCGGCCCGCGTGCCCGGAGCGAGGCCGCTCCGGTCGACGTCGACCTCGTCAGCGGCTTCGTCACCGACTACCTCAACAGCATCGAAGTCGCCGCTCGTCTTGCGACGCTGGCGGCGACGTTCCCCGCGCTTTGCTCGCTGACCGCGCTGCCCTTCCCGACCAGCGGCTACGACGGCTCGCTGGCCGCCGCGGTCGGTCCCGCCAGCGTGCAACTGCTGCGCATCACGACAACGCCCGCGTCCCGCTCGAAGCCGGGCTTCCTGATCATCGGCGGGACCCACGCCCGCGAGGTGATGAACCCGCTGATCGCGCTCGAGTTCGCCGAACAACTGCTGCGGAACTTCGATCCCGCCACCGCCGACCCTGCGGTCACGGCCATCAACCACATCGTCGACTCGGGCGACATCCTGATCATCCCTGTCCTCAACCCGGACGGCCTGAACTTCGCCATGCACGACGACGCCGGGTGGCGCAAGAACCGGCGTCCGAACGCCGGCTCGCCCGGATGCCCAGGCGTTGACAACAACCGCAACTACGAGGTCTTCTTCGGAGGCGCGGGTTCGTCGGGGTCGCCGTGCACCGAAAGCTTCCGCGGCCCGTTTGCCTTCTCGGAGGCGGAGAACCGGAACGTCGAGTGGGTGCTCGAGCAGTTCCCCAACGTGCTGGTCGGCGTGGACGCCCACTCGTTCGGCCGGCAGATCTTGCGACCGGGGCCGGGTGGCGGCACGTTCATCGCCTCGCTGCCGGTGTCCGCCGCCGATCACGCCGTCTACACCTCGCTCGAGACGACCCTGGGCAACGCCATCACATCGGTCAATGGCGCCGCCTACACGACGGGGTCGACGAGCAACCACGCCGGGACGTCGGACGAATACATGTTCTTCGCCCACCGCGTGTTCGGCTTCAACACCGAGTGCGGCACTGCCTTCAAGCCGCTCTTCGCCGACGCCGTACCCGTCATCGACGAGGTGGTCACCGGCCTCAAGGCCCTCGCGGGCGCAACGGTTGACCTCGTCACGACGACGCCGGCCCCGCTCCACTTCGTCCAGTGCATCGACCGCACGGGAAGCATGGTCGCCTTCGGCTACGACGGCACGGCGCGGGCCAACGCCAAGCGCTTCGTCGACATGGCTTCCCTCGGCGACACGACTGGGATTGTCTCGTTCGCCGATCCCTCGAGTGACCCGGCGGCCACGCCCGCAAGCGCTCGAGCCCAGATCGAGATCCCCCTAACCCTGCTCGCCAGCCCCGGGGACGCGGCGACCGTGCGCAACGCCGTCGACGCCATCAGCTTCGGCGGCTGGACGTCGATCGGCGCGGGCCTGAAGAAGTCGGCTGACCTGCTTGCCGGCGCGCCGGCGCCCGCCGCCGTACTGCTGCTGTCCGACGGGTATGAGAACCGGACGCCCACGGTCGCGGCGACGTTGCCGGCACTGCCCGCCGGCCTCCGGGTGTTCACCATCGCCCTCGGTCCCGCCGCCGACGCCCCGCTGCTCCAAGGCATCGCCACCCAGACGGGTGGGACCTTCCTCATGAGCCCGACGGCGCTGGAGCTGCATCAGACCTACAACGACATGCGGGCCGGCATCACCGACGAGGGCCTGTTACTCAACTCGCTCGTCCCCGCCGGCGAGGGCGTCGACAGCGTCATTGCCGTCGAACCATCCGCCGAGCGCCTCACCGTCTCGGTCTCCACCGAGGACTCGCGCGCGGTTCCCATGGAGTTGGTCGCACCGTGGGGACGCGTCGTGCGTGCCGACGATTGGGGTGTGCGCATCACCGGCGGCGAGGGCTACCGCGTCGTGAGCGTGGAGCGGCCGGCGCCGGGGCCGTGGCGCGTTCGCACCCGCCAGTCCCGGACCGCGCGCGTGGTCGCCGCCTTCGTGGCCTCGCCCCTCCGCGTCCGAATCGACCTTCCTGCCGTCGCCAAGCGGCGCTCGCACGTCGCGCTGAGGGCGCTCGCCTCCTTCGAGGACCGGGCGCTGGCGCCGGTACGGGCCGCCGTGCGTTCGCAGACCGTCATGCTCGATCCGCTCGACCGGCGCGGGCCCGACCGCCTCGATCCCGACGCCGAGAAGCCGGGGAGCCTCTCGTGTCGCACGGCCAGGGTCGGGCGGTGGGTCGGCTGGAACCGCGACCAGATCGATGCGCTGCCGGCCGGGTTCACCCGCGTACACATCGAGGTCGCCGGCGTCCTGCCCGGCGGGGCCCCGTTCCAGCGCGTCGCCACTCGCACCGTTCGCGTCCTCTGACCAACCCCTCGTCTGCCCGATCCGTATCCACTCTCCGGCAACAAGGAGCGCATCGAATGACAGCACGGCTTTGCATCGACGGAACTGTCGTCGACGAGACGACCGGCGCCGGACTGGCGGGACTCGTCGTACGAGCCGTCCCGCCCGGCTCCCGCTCCGCCGCGATTGCCGACGTCGCCCGCTCGACGACCGACCGGCTCGGCGCCTTCCATCTTGTAGCGCCGATCCTCGGCGACGTGCCCGCCCTACGGTTCCTCGTCGAGCTTGGCACGAGCGGAGCCACGTACACGACCCAGCCCATGAAGCCGGGCCAGTTGGCCAGGGAGCTGGTGATCGCCGTGCCCGACACGGTGCTCGACCGCGCCTTCCCGACGGCCACACTGACCACCCTCGGCAACGACGGACGCATCGACGAGCTGGAGGTCGGCCACAGCCTGGCCATCGCTGCGACCGGCCTGCGCCCGTCCTCGTCCCCGACGGTCGAGGTGCGTGCCGGGACCGAGGTCGTCTCCAGCCAGGTGCTGACGACGAGCGCGTTCGGGGCGATCGCCCCCACGATCATCGCTCCGCAGTTCGGCCTGACGGGCGTACGGGGCGAGCCGCTGATGGTGCGTGAGGCCCAACGCCTCTGGGGCGGCAGGGTCCTCACGATCGTGCTGCGCCGGGGCGACGCCGTCCTCGCGTCTCGTGAGCTTCCGGTCGCAGTTCGGACGCGAACGCCGCTGGGCTTCGTGTCCGACTCCAGCGGCCGTCTCCGCAACGCCGTTGATGGCAAGCGCGAAGACGTCTACCTCACCCTCGTGGCCGTCCCCAAGGCTCCGTTGCTGCGGGTGTTCGTCGCGCCGCGCCAGGGCGACTGGGTGATCGGCGACCCGATCGAGCCCGTGCTCGACGCGACCGGTCGGCCTGTGGTTGTCGACGTCCCCGGCGAGAGCGTGGCCAAGCCGGTGCGCGTCGCCCGCGCCGGCCAGCTGGCGCCGGGCGCCTTCGACCTCACAGCCCGCCCCGTCCGCTATGGGTTCGAGGTCGACGAGCGCCCTGTCTTGCACGGGCGCGACGTGGTGGTCGGCCGCCGGGACACCGGCCTGGTGGTTCGCGAGCAGCTGTTGGTCAACAGCCCGATCCTCAATTCACCGACCAACGCGTTCCAGATCGCCGGCTCGGATGTCTCGCCTCGGCCCTACTTCCGCTATCGCGACACCTTCGCCATCGGCGAGCCGGTCTGGGGGGCGATGGACCCAGGCATCGTCCCCAGCGGCCAGATGGGGCGCAAGGTGGCGTTGTACCTGATCAACTCGAAGACGCCGGCACAATGGGCCGCCAGCTCGGCGCTGGTGCACGTCCCGCCGTCGCCGCCGCCCGAGGTAGTCCTCCAGTCGGTGTGCATCAACATGAACAAGCGGCAGGTGTGGGCCGCCGCCAACCAGCTGGGCGACTACGACCTCATCGCCGACTTCGGCAACAACGATCCTGACCCCGCGGGATTCGCGCCCGACGCCGACTTCGACGACACCCTCGACATGATCGATGGGTACTTCGCCCCAGGGTTCCGGGTCGTAAACGATCCGGGGACGATGACCGAGTTCGCCAGCGTCGGCGCGTTCCACATCGATGCCAACTTCCTCACCGCCATGGGAGAGCCCACGACGCTCACCGTGGACGACGAGAACAGCGCCTACTTCACTCCCGGGGCGTTCACCACCGTGAGCCGCACCTTTGCCCGCGAGGCGCTCGTGCGCTTCCCGGCCGACGCCGCAGGCGCGACCTCGGCGGCGCAGATCAGTGCGGTCCGGCCGGACTATCCGGTCGTGGTGGTCGTCCACGGCAATGGCCACCTGTTCAGCAACTACGCCTTTCTTCTCGAACACCTGGCGGCAAACGGCTTCGTCGCCGTGTCGATCCGCATACAGAGCAACGTCCACGGCTTGGCCCGGGCCAACGCCTTCTTCAACCACTTGGCGCTCATCAACACCATCTTCGGGTCGAAGGTCCAGAACAACGTGGGCGTGCTCGGGCACAGCCGGGGCGGCGAGGCAGTCTTCAAGATCGCCCGGCTGAACCAGAGCAACGGCCTCGGGATCGGACTGAACGGAATGTTCGCTCTGGCGCCAACCGACCAGTACGGCGACGAGACCATCGGCGGCGCGGCTGCGACACCCCTCCATGTGCTGTATGGCGCCAAGGACGGCGATGTGTCGGGCTGGACGCCCTACGCCGGCTACAATGTCCGCCAGACGGGCTTCTCGCTGTACGACCGCACGAGCGGCGAGGACAAGTCGATGACGTTCGTCGAGGACGCCACCCACAACGGCTTCGTCACGACCAACGAGTTCTCCCCCGCCCCGCTGCTGCTCGAAGCGGATCAGCGAAAGGTCCTCCTGGCCGACGCCAACGCCTTTTTCCGGATGACGCTGCGTGGCGAGACCGAGTGGACCGGGATGTTCAACGGGGAGTGGCGCGCGCCGAGCGTTGCCTCGAGCCCGGCCAAGGCCCACATCCAGTACCGCTCAACCAACCGCCGCACGATCGACGAGTTCGAAGGGGCCCACACGGCCACGAGCTGGGGTACCAGCACCATCGGCGGCGCGAACACGCAGACGGGGCTGCCCGCCGTGCCGGTGGAGGCGCAGCTGTTCCCGAACGACAACAACTCGCCCCACGACACTGGCGGGCTCCGCCTGGGTTGGGACACCACCACCGACCGCGTAGAGTTCACGGTCCCTGCCGGTCAAGGGGACGTCAGCGGCTTTTCCGCCGTGAGCCTCTCGGTGACCCGGGTGGCGGGCAGCCTTGCCAATCCGGCCAACGATGCCCAGAACCTGCGCGTAACGTTGGCCGACGGCAGTGGCAACGAACGGTCGATCCGGGTGAGCGAATTCGGCTCGATCTCCGTCGCGGCGGCGGCGAACAATGCCGCCAACGTCAAGTCCGCGATGACAACCATCCGAATCCCGCTGGCGGCCTACACGATCGTCTGCGCCGGGACCGTGCCCGTGAACCTCGCCGACGTCGTGAAGGTGCGCTTGGACTTCACCGAGAACCCGACCGGTGAGATCGCCGTCGACAACCTGGAGTTCAGTGCGTGACGGCGCTCCGCCGTCCGACGCCCAACAGAGAGGACCATGACCGTGACATCGATCCTGTTCGTGCGCGACCGCGACTTCTCGTGGACGGCGCGCGAAGTGCTCCGCGAGATCCAGGACCGTCCCCATCTCCTTCTTCGCATCGACGTCGAGGGGCCCCACTTCCCCGAGCGGGCGCTGGTGCCGTTCGTGCGTGTTGTCTCCGGTCGCCGCGTGGTCACGGCTCTGATGACGGAGATCGACGACTCGCAAACCCAGCTGCGGGCGTACTTCGCGACCGACGTGGCGTTCAAAGGCAGGCTTGAGTTCGGCTACGGGAGCGAAGTGCTGGGTTCGTTCGTTCTACGCGAGCCCAACGTCGTGCGGCTCGATGAGGCCCGCATCGACGCCGCCTTCCACCGCGTGACGGTCGCCGCGCCCGGCGCCTTCGGGGCGCAGTTCCGGTAGGCGACCAGCCAGGTGGCAGCGAGGCCCGGCGCTGATGAGGACGATGTCCTGGCTTCCGGCGTCTGGTCCACACCACCTCGTAGGAGCGGCGGACCTCCGACTCCGTGGAGACAGAGGGGAGGAGCTTCGGCTGCCGCTACACCTCGACCTCCAGCTTTGGCCCGGGTCCGCCGCAATGGAGCCGGGGCGATATCGCCCCGGAGAC
>Ga0187893_10011940_pt1 | contig 12456 bp, 13 predicted proteins | sample MA1701074metaG_FD_139574 | JGI IMG/M metagenome (GOLD analysis project Ga0187893, IMG submission 139574) | White microbial mat communities from a basaltic lava cave in the Kipuka Kanohina Cave System on the Island of Hawaii, USA - MA170107-4 metaG ...
GATGAGACACCCTGTGTCAACGTCCAGCCGGTCAGGCCGGCATGGCCAGGCGTCGCGCGGCGTTGTGGCGGTCACGATCATAGGGGATTCGATCCATCCAGCAGCGCCAGAGGACACGCACCCAGGCGCGGGCGAGGATTCGAGTTGCGTGGGGGTGATCACAGCCGCGTGCGCGGGCGGCCTCGTAGATGCCAGCCGCCCACGGCGACGCGCGGCGGGAGTTGTCGGCCCAGCAGATGAGGGCCTGTCGAAGACGCTTGTTGCAGGCCCACCGGAACACGACCCCACGGTGCTTTCCGGACTGGTGGGTCACGGGGGCGACGCCCGCCTCAGCGGCGAGATGATCGTCGCTCGAGAAGCGCGCACGGTCATCGCCGATTTCGGCGAGGATCTGCCCAGCGTTGACCCGTCCGATGCGGGGGAAGGACGTGATCATCGGCCCGTCGGAGTGCTCGGTGACCGCGTGTTCAACGGCGGCGGTGAGTTTCTGGAGCTGGACCACCACGGTTTCCAGGGTGGCCACGAGGCTTCGGACGATGTCTCCCTTGGCTTCCATTTCGAGCTCAGCGGTGTCCGTGACTACGGCGCTGCGAAGCCGTTGGAGGAGCTCCTCGGGCGCGCGTCGGCCGCAATAGGCATTGCGTGTGAGAAATCGGCTCAAGCGTTTCGTGCCGAGCCTGGAGGCATGCGCGGGGGTTGGAAACTGAGCCAGGAACGCGAGAGCGATCGGGGAGTCTACGTCCCGGAAAATGACGGCGGCACCTGCCCAGAAGCTCTCGAGGAGCGCGCGGAGCTGGTTGGCCAGGGCCATGCGGTGCGCGACGAGATCATCGCGACCCCGCACGAGCGCGCGAAGCGCGCGGCTCTCGTCCGAGAGTGGGCGCAAGGCGTGGAGCCGGTGGCCGTCGGTGCGCAGGAGATCCGCGAGGAGGTATGCGTCACCGGGGTCGCTCTTGCCACCAGCAGCGGCGTATCGGGGCCGGGCGGCCTTTACGGCGTTGGGATGGATGGGAACGACCGGATGGCCAGCCTGGACAAGCGCATCGACCAAGGCCCCCGTCGGTCGCTCGATCGCGATGGGAAGCTCCGTGGGAGCAGCCAAGCGCCGCAGCTTGGTGAACATCTCGGCCAGTCCCGCGGCACTGTGTGCTGCTTGAAAGCGGTTGTGGACGCGTCCGGACTCGTCGATCACGCAGATCGCGTGTTCCTCCAGCGCCCAGTCGATCCCTGCAAAGAGACGCATGTCCGACCTCCAGAGAAACGGGTTAACGTACCCGCGGGGAGGTCCTGCCGGTCGCTCACTGTCTGGCGCTCCGGGCTTCTCAGGCGACGGGCGCTACACCCTGTGGCCGGTCGGGGCCTCCCGTCTCCCCCAACGAAGCGGGTCTCATCTGGGCCATTTGCTGGCAAGCGCACCTGGCTCTCGTTGGGGGAGCGGGCGACTCATAGGGTGCACCAGTGAGCAGCAAAGACTTCCGTGTCGCGCCCGGCTCCAGGGTACGCCTGAAGGACTGGGACCCCGACGACACCGGCGGCTTCAAGTCCAAGCAGGAGGCCAAGGCGCGCCTCGAGAAGGGCGTCCGGAAGCTGCGCGAGCTGCAGGAGCTGCTCTACGCCCAGGACCGCTGGTCGCTGCTGCTGATTTTCCAGGCCATGGACGCCGCGGGCAAGGACTCCACCATCGAGCACGTGATGTCCGGCGTCAACCCGCAGGGATGCCAGGTGTTCTCCTTCAAGCAGCCCTCGGCCGAGGAACTGGACCACGACTTCCTGTGGCGCACCACGAAGTGCCTGCCCGAGCGGGGCCGGATCGGCGTCTTCAACCGCTCCTACTACGAGGAGGTGCTGGTGGTGCGGGTCCACCCCGAGTACCTGCGCGGGCAGAAGTTGCCCGACGACCTGGTGGGGAAGGACATCTGGAGGGAACGTTACGAGTCCATCAACGACCTCGAGAAACACCTGGCGCGCAACGGAACCGTGATCCGCAAGTTCTTCCTGAACGTCTCGAAGAAGGAGCAGAAGGACCGTTTCCTGGCGCGCCTCGACCAGCCCGAGAAGAACTGGAAGTTCGCCGCCGGCGACGCGCGGGAGCGCGAGCACTGGGGCGAATACATGGACGCCTACCAGGAGATGCTGGAGGCGACCAGCACCAAACACGCCCCCTGGTACGTGATCCCCGCGGACCACAAGTGGTTCATGCGCATGGTGGTCGCGGACGCGATCGTGGACACGCTGGAGAAACTCGACCTGCACTTCCCGAAGCTCGACGACAAGAAGCAGGCCGAGCTGGCCGAGGCCCGGCGGTTGCTCGAGTCGGAATGAGCGCCGCCCTGCTGGCGTGGGTGGTGGCCATGGCCTCGACCGGGAGCGTCGCTTCGAAGGACGCCGTCGAGATCGCCTTCACGGACAGCGGCCGCGGCGAGCCGGCCCTGGTCCTGGTCCATTGCTGGACCTGCGACCGCGGCCTCTGGGACGCCCAGGTCCCGCGCCTGTCCCGGCAGCGGCGGGTGGTCCGGCTCGACCTCGCCGGTCACGGCGCGTCGGGCCAGCAGCGCGCCACCTGGTCCGTCGAGACCTTCGGCGACGATGTGGTGGCCGTGGTCGAGGCCCTGAAGCTGAAGCGCGTGATCCTGGTCGGGCACTCGATGGGCGGCCACGTCTGCTTGGACGCCGCGCGGAAGCTGGGCTCGCGCTGCGTCGGGATCGTGCCCGTGGACACCCTGTTCGATTTCGAGGAGCGCATGCCCTCCGAGGAGATCGAGACGTTCCTGGCGCCGTTCGAGACGGACTACCCCAAGGCCGCCGAGGGCTTCGTGCGCCAGTACCTCTTCGTCCCCACCTCGCCGGCCGAGGTGGTGGAGGCGGTGGTCTCGCGGACGCGGGCGGCGCCGAAGGCCATGGCGGTGGCCGCGCTGCGCGACGTCTGGAGCTACGACAGCGCGGCGGCCGCGGATCGCGTCACGGTCCCGATCCACGCCATCAACGGAGACCGGTACCCGACCAACGTCGAGGCGAACCGCCGCCATGCGTCCGGCTACCGGGTCAGCTACATCAAAGGCACGGGCCACTACCCGATGCTGGAAGCTCCCGAGCGTTTCGGCGAGCTCCTGGAGGAGGTCGTCCGCTCCTTGACGGGTCCGGCGCCCCGACCCTAGCGGCGTGGCTGGGCGCTGGCGGGCGAAGCTCGGCTACGCCGCCTGGCTCCTGGGTGTCGGGGGCCTGGGCGCCTGGCTGCTTTTCGTCGGGGTGCGCTCGGCCGACGCCTGGCGGTTCCTGAAGACCCCGCATCTCGGCTTCAACGGCCGCGTTCACCGCGCGGACTCTGCTCTGGGCTTCGCCGCCGTGCCGGGCGCGCGTGGCCTGCATACCTTCCCGATCGGGCCGCCGTTCCCCATGCAGTACGACGAGCAGGGTTTTCGGATCCCGGCCTACGAATCGCCCACGCGGCCGCTGCGCCGGCCGCTCGTCCTGTCCCTGGGCTGCTCCTACACGTACGGAGACGGCTGCCCGGCCGAGACGACGTTCGCCTGGCGGGTGGCGGAGCGCCTCGGCGGCACCAGCCTGAACGCCGGCAAGTGCGCTTATGGGCTGGCCCAGATGCTGCTCCTGGCCCGGGAGCTGATTCCGAAGCACCGGCCCGAGATCGTCCTCGCCCAGCAGTCGCCGTGGCTGGTCGGACGCGGTCTCTCGGGGTTCGCCCGCGCCACCTTCGGCAGCGTGCCGGTCCCCTACTTCAGCGGCGTGGGCGACGTTTCACGCGTGGCTCCGCCGGTGTTCCGGACCCGGCTCTTCGACCTGCCGCTGCAGCGTTACGACAACCCGCGCCGCGGCGTCGCCGAGTTCGCGTCCTTCGCCTGGAGCGTGGGCCTGCCGCTTTTCGCCCACGACGACGTCCAACTGTTGCGGTACCACGCCCGCCGGCTCGCCGGCCGGATCCCGGAGCCGGCGACCGACGACGCTGCGGTCGTCCTTTCCGCGTACCGCGAGCTCCACGCCCTCGCCCAGGGCGCGGGCGCGCTGCTGGTGGTGGTGCGTCTCAGCCACCCCCTCGACTACAGCCCGCCCCCGCTGGGCGGTCTCTCCCGCGAGCCGGGCGTCGTGGTGGTGCGCGCCCAGGAGGTGTTGAACCGACGGGTGCCCGAGGCCACGAAGGAGGCGTACCAGCGCCGCTTCGCCCACTGGCGGGGCGAGCCGCCCCAGCTCGTGGACACCCATCCGAACCCCGCGGCCCACGCGGTCATCGCCGACGAGATCGTCGCGGCCATCGAGCGCGCGCGCTGAGCCTCCCCGGGCGCCGGTCAGCGCTCGCGGTGGCGATGAATATTGTAGACGCCGCGGCCGTCGGCGATCAGGCGTGAGCCCTGGGTGACGGCCACCCGCACGTGGCACACGCGATTGCCCTTGCGCAGCAGCTCGGCCTCGGCGCGCAGCGGCGCGTCGAGGCCGGCGGGCTCCAGGAAGTCCACGCGCAGATCCACGGTCGAGACGGTCTCGCCGTGCTCCAGGGCCGACCAGGCCGCCGCGCCGCCGGCGGTGTCGATCAGGGACGAGATCACGCCGCCGTGGAGGGCCGGGCGCCGCGGATCGCCGATGAAGTCTTCACGCACCGGCAGCAGCATCACCACGCGCCCGGGCTCGGCATGTTCGCCCTTCAAACCCAGCAGGCGGTTGAAGGGCGACAACGCCTCCATCGCCTCCAGCGCCCGGCGCGCATGGTCGTGGCTCACGGCTGCTCCAGGCGGCCGTCGTGGAGGCGCACCACGCGGCGCGCGTGGACCATCACCTGGGGGTCGTGGGTGGAGAAGATGAAGGTGGTGCCGTCGCGACGGTTGATCTCGAGCATCAGGTCGATGATGGCCTCGCCGGTCTTCGAGTCGAGGTTGGCCGTGGGCTCGTCGGCCAGCACGATCACCGGGTCGGTGACGAGCGCCCGGGCCACCGCCACGCGCTGGCGTTGTCCCCCCGACAACTCGTCGGGCCGGTGCCGCGAGAAGCCCTCGAGGCCCACCTCCAGGAGGGCGCGGCGCGCCCGCTCGCGACCCCCGTGGTTGCCGCCCCGGAACAGCAGCGGGAACTCCACGTTCTCGAGCGCCGACAACACGGGGATCAGGTTGAAGGTCTGGAAGATGAAGCCGATCTTGCGCGAGCGCAGGTCGGAGAGCGCGTCGTCGTCCAGCGACAACACGTCCTGGCCCTGGATGAACACCTGGCCGGAGCTGGGGTGGTCGAGGCAGCCCATCACGTTCAGCAGCGTGGATTTCCCCGAGCCCGACGGACCGGCCACGGCCATGAACTCACCCGGCTCGACGTCGAGCGACACGCCGCGGAGCGCGGGCACGCTGGTGCGCCCCAGCTCGTAGGTCTTCGTGACGTCCACCACCTTCACGGAGCTCAAAACACCACCTTCAAGCGCGCCTGAACGGCGCCCTTCACGGGCGCCAAGCGATACTCGCTGTCCCGGGGGCCCAGCAGGAAGACGCCGTCGAGGCCGAGCGACGTGTCGGGCCGAGGCGACCAGCGCACGCCCGGGGTCAAGGCCAGGCCGCCGTCCTCCAGCCCGAGGACGCCGCGCAGGGCGACGCTCCATTCTCCTCCGATCTCGCTGCGCGTCCAGGACGCCTGCAGATAGTGGCGCCGGAGCCCGAGCCCCCCCGCAAAAGGCGCAACGGCCAGGCCGAGGTATCGGCCCAGGGCCTGCTGACGCGCTGAAGAGGGGGCTCCCGGGTCCTGGGACGTGGCGTAGGCCCCCCCCAGCGCCGCGAGATACGCCTCGTTCTGCGTCGCCGTCTGGCCCTCGCCGTTGAAGAAGTACTCGATCGAGGCCGTGGAGCTGCCGGCCGTGTGGAGCGCGCCCGTGGCCACGCGGAAGAAGGTCTCGCCCTGCCGCCCCGGGTCGATCTCGCTGCCACGATGGAAGGCGCCCTCCGCGTGGAGTGACAGGCGCCCGAAAACGTCCCGGGCCACGTCGAAGCCGAGCAGCGTCTTCTGGTTCTTGCCCCCGAGGTAGACGAAGGCGAGGTCCGTGTCGCGCACCAGGAAGCGGGCACGCACCGCCCCGGTCGTGCGCTCGTCGCCCCGCGCGTCGAAGGGCAGGTCGCCGACGCTGGTGCGTCCGTGGGCCGCGACCAGGATGATCCCCGCCCAGGTGTTCGGGATCACGTCCATGCGGGCCGCCCAGGCGCCCTCCTGCTCGAGGCCCGTGTTCAGGGGGTTCTTGGGCGGCTCCACGCGGTTCGTCGGGTTCCAGGCGAAGCCCGAGCCCCAGGCCAGGCGTTGCTTGCCGGCGCGCAACTGCAGGCCGGGGCCGAAGGCGTACTGGGCGTAGGCCTGGCGCGCCCGAAACCGCGTCTCGTTGCCGGTGCCGCCGGCGCTGCGCTCCACGAAGCCGCGGAACACGAAGCGGGCCTCGCCCAGCACCTGCCGGGCGCCCAGGCTCCCGCGCAGCAGGGCCTCGCCCGGGTCCAGGCCCAGGAGGTTGCCCCGGTTCAGCGGCGTCTGGCTGGTCCGGTAGTAGAGGGCCTCGGCCCCCAGCTCGATCTCGGGGGACTGGGCCACCAGGCGGGGCGCCAACCACAGGCAGATCACGATACGCAGCCGCACCTATTCACCGCGCTCCAGGTTGCTGGGCGTGAAGATGCGGTCGTCGATCCGCGCGTCGTCATCGATGCTCAGGAATTGCAGCGACGTCCGCGCGCCCTCTTCGATCGCGCTCTCCATCGTCAGCTGCGTGGGCCGCTCGCGGCCGCCCAGGCGCGCCACCTGCGACAACGACAGCCACTTGAGCCGCTTGCCCGCCAGGGTGTGGTAGTCGGCGCGCACCGGGTAGAAGCTGCCGTCGCTCCGGACCCAGTACACGACGCGGTCGTAGGCCACCGCGCGGTCCTTGGCCTTGAGCTCCAGCTTGTAGCAGCCCAGGCCGTACATCTCCTCCTCGCCCAGCAGGGTGGGCCGGTAATCGAGGGTCAGCGACAGCCGGAAGATGTCGCCGTTCGAGAAGTCGCCGCCGCCGAAGTTCTGCCTGGGGCCCACCCGCACCACCTTCTCGCCCGCGGGCAGGTAGAGCCAGGTGCTGTCGCCGCTGCGCAGGTAGGCCGTGCCGCGTTCACGGGGCGGCGCGGTGTAACGCACGAGCCCGCGCTCGTCGCCCTTCTTCCAGCCCTTCATCTCCACGACGCGGTCGTTCCTGCCGGGACGCACGACCGTCATCCGCAGCGTATACGCCGCCACGTCGCCCAGCACGGCCTTGTCGGCCCGCCCCACGATCTCCTCGGCCGACGGCCGGCCGGCGGCCGCCGGGGCCACGAGCAGGACCAGGCCCAGCCCACCCCCCCGAAGTCGCCTAGACATGCTGGAGCGCCTCTCGCGGCTGCAGCCGGCTCGCCACCCGCGCGGGATAAACCGCCGCCAGGGTCGAGAGCACGACGATGGCGATCGCCGCGCGCGCGACGCTCCCGGGCTCCAGGACGGGGATCAGGCGGTCGCCTCCCGCGATCCAGGCGAGTGTCATGGTGTCCATCACGATGCCGCGCGCCCCGAGGTACACGACCAGGCCGCCGCCGGCCAGGATGCCCAGGAGCGCGGCCGCGCTGCCCAGGGCGAAGCCCTCCAGCAGGAACAGGCGCACCACCCCGGCGCGGCGCAGGCCCAGGGCGCGCAGGGTACCGATCTCCCGCGTGCGCTCGTGGACGCTCATCAACATCGCGTTGACGATGCCCACCGCGGCGGCGGCGAACAGGAACGACGACAGGATCCCCAGCGCGGTCTGGTTGGCCTCGATGATCGAGTAGGAGAACCGTCCCGCGCGGTCGCGGGGCTCGACGCGGATGCTGGAGTGTTTTTCGTCCGGGACCAGGCTCATGCCGGCCACCACCTGCTCCAGGAGCGGCGCCGCGGCCCGGGCCGCGCGCAGGCTGTCGTCGGCGAGCGTGACCTTGACGTTGGTGCCGCCGCCCGGCCAGTCCAGCAGCCTCTGGGCGGCCTCCAGGCCGATGTAGAAGGTGTTGTCGTACCAGGGGGCGCTTTTGGCGAACACGCCGCATACGATCGCGTCGTGGGAGTTGATCGCGCCTCGGGGCGTCTGGATCACGAAGGAGACCGGATCCCCCAACTCGAGGCGCAGCTTGCGGGCCATGGGAGCGGCGATGTAGACGGCCAGCGGATCGGCCGCGGGCAGGAAGCCGCCGGCGGAGGGCCCGAGGGCCCGGCGCAGCTCGGGCTCGCGTTCGGGCAGGATGCCGACGATGACGGCCAGCGTCGAACGGTTGCCGGCGATGGCCGTGCCCCGGGTCTGGAGATAGGGCACCGCGCGGACCACGCCTGGCTGCGCCTCGATGCGGCGCGCCAGCTCCACGGCCTGCGGCAGCGCGTCCTGGCCGTAGGCGTCGAAGGGGCTGTTCTGAGGCTCCCAGTCGTCGGGCCGGACCACCACCTGGAGGTGGCCGGTCTGGACCGCCACCAGGTTCGCCGTGAGCTGGCGCGCGATGCCGTCGGACAACCCGCCGCCGAGGATCAAGGCGGCCGCTCCCAGCGCCATCGTGCCACCGGACAACGCGTTGCGCCGCTTGGCGCGCCTCAGGTTCCGGAACGCGATGGGCAGCAGGGCGAACATCACACGTAACGCAGGGCGTCGGCGGGGCGCCGACGGGCGGCGACCAGGGCGGGGCCGGTGGCGGCGACCACGCAGACCACGATCATCACGGCGGGGACCACCAGCATGTCGGCCGGGTTCAAGGTCGGGAACAGGTAGTCGCCGCCGTACGAGTACCGCTGGGCCTCGCTGAAGGCCGGGATCCCGGCGCGGCCGAAGAAGACCACCAGGCCGGCTCCGAAGAGCGCCCCTCCGACGGCTCCGCACACCGCCAGCAGGAACGCCTCCAGCAGGAAGATGCCGAGGATGCGGCTGCGGCGGGCGCCCACCGCGCGCAGCGTCCCGATCTCGCGGGTGCGTTCGAACACGGCCATCAGGGCGGTGTTCATGACGCCGGCCGCCACGATGACGGCCATCACCAGGTCCATGATGTTGGCGATGAAGCGGGTCAGCAGCATGCCGCCGATGAAGGGCCCGCCCATGTCCTCCCAGCTGAAGGCGACGGCGTTCAGCCCCTGGGCCTCCAGGAAGGCGTTCACGCGCGACGCGATCTCGGCCGAAGGCGCCGACGGGTCGCGCTGGCGGAAGATCAGGACCCCGGCGCCGTCGCCGGCGTCGAGCAGCTCCTGGACCGCGGCCAGGTCGGCGTAACAGGCGCCCCACTCGTAGGCCTCCAGGCCCGGCACCACCCAGGTCCCGGTCACCGTGAGCTTCACGGCCGAGAGCCGGCCGTCCGAGGTGTTCCCCAGGGCGACGAGGGTGGTGCCGACCGCAGCCTCGAGTCTCTTCGCCACGCCGCGGTTGAGCAGGATCCCCTTCTCCCCCGGTTCGAAGTGGCGCCCGGCGCGGAGCCCGACCGCCGGATAGACCGTGGGACGCGCCAGCGGGTCGATGCCGATCAGCACCACCTCCATGGAGGCCTCGCCGTTGGACAGCAGGGCGCCGATCGTGAGCCGCGGCAGCCCGGCCTCGAGGCGGGGCTCCGCCCGCAACACGCGCTCGATCAGGCTGCGCGGCGCCTCGATCAGCCGGTAGTTGTTCTGGGGCAGGATGAAGGAGATCTTCCCGCCCTCGTCGGCAGCGGCGTCCTTCCGGTAGACCTGCACATGGCCCAGCGTGCCGTCACGGGCGGGCTCCACGACCGCCTTCTCCATGGCCCCGGTCCAGGCCCGCCCGAGCACCATGAGGGCGATGCCCAGCACCAGCGCGGCCGTGGTGAGGAAGGTGCGCCGCTTGTGGCGCAGCAGGTTGCGCAGGGCCAACACCAGGAGCAGACGCACGGGGTCCCACTGTAACCCAGTAGAATCGGGGCGCATGTTGGGTGGCATCCTGCTCTCGTGCCTGGCCGCTGCACCGGCCCTGGAGACGGCCGGGCTGCCCGGCCCGGACGAGCTGGTGGCGCGGAACATCGCCTCCCGGGGCGGCCTGGAGCGCCTGCGGAGCGTGAAGAGCCTGCGCCTCACCGGCCACATGACCATGGGCCCCGGTCGCGAGGCGCCGATCAGCATCGAGATGAAGCGGCCGAACAAGGTCCGCCTGGAGTTCCGCGTCCAGGGCTACACCGGGGTGCAGGCATTCGACGGCGACACGGCCTGGCACCTGCTACCCTTCCACGGCGACGCCGCGGCCGAAGCACTGCCCGAGGCCGAGTCGGCCGCGGTGCGCCAGCAGTCGGACTTCGACGGCCCGCTGGTGGGGTACAGGGAGAAGGGGCTGGACGTCGAGGTGATCGGGCGGGAGAGTTACCGGGAAACGCCCGCCTGGCGGTTGCGCGTGAGGTTCCCCGACGGCAGCAGCAAGGACGTCTGGCTCGACGCGGAGCGCTGCCTCGAGCTGAAGAGCGAGTCGCGACGGCAGGCCGGCGACGAGATCCTGGTGGGCGAGAGCCTGGTCTCCGATTACCGCGACGTGGAGGGCCTCTTGATGCCCCACAGCTTCGAGAACGGCCCCAAGGACGCCGCCGAGCGCCAGCGCCTGACCATCACCCGGGTGGAGCTGAACCCCGAGATCGACGACGCGCGCTTTGCGATGCCGCAGGCGCCACCAAAGCCATAGGAGAACGCAGCAGATGGCGCAGACGCGGGCCAGCATCACCTCCCTCGGAACCTACGTCCCCGAGCGGATCCTGACCAACAAGGACCTGGAGCGATTCGTCAACACGAACGACGAGTGGATCCGCACCCGCACCGGGATCCAGCAGCGCCACGTGGTGGAGCCGGGCACGCCCACCAGCGAGTTGGCCGCCCGGGCCTCCCGGGTGTGCCTCGAGCGCCGTGGTGTCCTGCCCGCGGAGCTGGACCTCATCATCGTGGCCACCGTCACGCCCGACATGATTTTCCCCGCCACCGCCTGCGTCGTCCAGGACAAGCTGAAGGCCAACCGCGCCTGGGGCTTCGACCTGTCCGCGGCCTGCTCGGGCTTCGTCTACGCCCTGACCATGGGCGCGCAGTTCGTGGAGACCGGCCGCCACAAGAAGGTGCTGGTGATCGGCGCCGACGTGATGACCTCGATCCTGGACTACGAGGACCGCGCGACCTGCGTGTTGTTCGGAGACGCCGCCGGGGCCGTGCTGCTGGAGCCCGCACAGGACGGCGCCGGCCTGATCGACTTCTACCACGAGGTGGACGGCTCGGGGGCGTGTCACCTGCTGATGCCGGCGGGGGGCAGCGCCCGGCCCCCCACCCACGAGACCATCGAGCAACGTTTGCATTACGTGCGCCAGGACGGCCAACACGTCTTCAAGTACGCCGTGCGCCGGTTCGCCGAGGCCAGCAAACACCTGCTCGACCGCAACGGCCTCGAGCCCCGGCAGCTGGACTGCTTCATCGCCCACCAGGCCAACATCCGGATCATCGAGGCGGCGCAGGAGCGGCTGGGCCTGCCGGACGCCAAGGTCGTGAAGAACATCCACAAGTACGGCAACACCACCGCCGCCACGATTCCGCTCGCGATGCAGACGGCCCTCGAGGAGAAGAAACTCGAGCCCGGCGACCTCGCGCTCCTGGCCTCGGTCGGGGCCGGATTCACCGTCGGGACGGCGCTCCTGCGTTGGGCCGACGCCGACTGGAGTTAGGCGAGCCGCGGCGCCGCCCCGACTCAGCCGTGGCGGGCGTAACTTGGGCTACTGGAGCGCCTTCGCTCCCGCGAGGGCGATCGCCTCGTCGATGTCGGGCGCGTCGCCGCTGACCCCGATCGCGCCCACCACCTGCCCGCCCACGGTCACCGGCACGCCGCCGATCAGGGCGGTGGCGCCGGGCAGGGCCAGGGCCGCCACGCGGCCGTTTTTCACCTGCTCCTCGAACACGCGGCTGGGCCGGCGAAAGATCGCCGCCGTGCGCGCCTTGCCGATGCCCACGTCGACGCTGGCCACCTGGGCGCCGTTCATGCGGTGCAGCAGGATCACGTGGCCGCCGTCGTCCACCACCACCACCACCACGGTCAAGCCGCGGGCACGCGCGTCCGCCTCGGCCGCAGCGGCCATCCGGGCCGCGGCCTCGAAAGACAACGTCTTCTTGTCGACAGTCTGGCCCTGCGCTGCGCCGGCGGCCAGGACCAGGAGAGACGAGAGCACGAGCAAAGGCATGGCGACCTCCGGCCAGGATGATCGCCGGCGCGCGCCCGCTTATTCCTCCTTCACGAACTCGTGCTCCGACAGCCGCACCGTCAACACCGGACACGGGGCGTTGCGGACCACGCGTTCGGTGGTGGAGCCGAACAGGGCCTGGTCGAGCACCCCCTTGCCCTGGGTGCCGAGCACGATCAGGTCGATGGTCTCCTCGCGGGCGATGCGCAGGATCTCGCCCGAGGGCCGGCCCTGGGCCAGGAGCTCCCGGGCCACCAGGCCCTTGGCCTTCACCTCCGCCACCAGC
>Ga0187893_10011941_pt1 | contig 12453 bp, 9 predicted proteins | sample MA1701074metaG_FD_139574 | JGI IMG/M metagenome (GOLD analysis project Ga0187893, IMG submission 139574) | White microbial mat communities from a basaltic lava cave in the Kipuka Kanohina Cave System on the Island of Hawaii, USA - MA170107-4 metaG ...
ATAATTGTACACTTCATTCAATAGTACATTGCTTATATGCGTAAAGTGATAATGCTCATTTTCATTAAATGCACCAAGGAAATATTTTGTAAGCATGCTTCTTACCAGCTCATCATTCAGCGTAAGCGGGTTTATGGAAAGCTTTAATTGCTCTCCCCGGGATGGGTTGCCTACTTTATGAACGATCACCTGTTCAAGCTTTACATTGTCTGTACCTGTCATGCTGCAAATATAAAACGCAGGGTTGCTTTAGATTAAAACAAACCTTGAAGGTTTCTAAAACCTTCAAGGTTTTTCTTCCCATTGCTGCCTGCAGCTCTGGCAGCAGACGTACGCCGCCGCTCAAGGCTATGGCGTACAAGAGTGCGACGCAACACCCCGAAACTTCGGGGGATGCCATGAAATACCATCGCCCGGCTCATAAAATAAAATACCCCGGCTTTGAGAAGCCAGGGCATTTTACTTTTTTGTTGATCGGTTATTGAATCATTACTGAAGTTGTATAAGAAAGATTTTCTTTTATATTGGTAAGCTTTATAAAATATATTCCTTTCTGATAATTACTTACCGGTACGGTTAACTGGTTGGTCATTTTTGCAGCGGCGAATACTTGCCCGAAATTATTGCTGATGGTCATGGCATACTCTTTATTGTCCTGCAGCCTTATTTGCAACTGGCTGCCGCTTTGATATGCTTTCAGGAGCGGGTTAGTTTTTACTGCGGTTGTATTAGATTTTGCAAAGCCTGCTTTTTCTTTAAATTGTATGTCGAACCTTTCACCGCCTACTATTACCCCCTTGTCGAGTTGCTGCATATCGAACAGGAAGAGCCTGCCTGGGCTGAATGTTTTTGGCATAACTGCAAGCGTAACACTGCCGAGTTGATCTGCCGCAACAGGAACACCATAAATTTTTCCTTTAGATGCCGTGAGCCTTATCACTGTTTTGCCATATTTGTCTTCAGTAACTCTGCCACCTTCCACTTTTCCGCCTGCATTTAACCATGCTTTGGTAAAATCACCAAGATCAATATCTGCATCTGCAACATCAAGAATATTGTTGTTGCCTTTTTCATCAGGCACATTAAAGGCGAGGTCAAAGGTTTCAAAATTCCGGTTTAGGAGTTTAGCGCCTGCAAATAATACAGATGTGCGTATAAGAGACATGTCTGGCAATACATCTACTATGGATATGTTTTTCCAAACAATATTGTTGTTGTTACGCACATTATCCCAGAGATTGGTTGTTTCAGGGAACGCCATTCCATACGGAATAGTGGGTGAGGTCTCTATGCGTGCCAGTAAGCAAAAATGGGATGCATCGGCGCCAAAACAAGGCTGATAATCGGAAGGCTTGGGTGGTGTCCATGGGAAAATAAGTGTAGTGGAGCCTCCTGCAGATACAACAGCAATTACCTGGTTACCTATTTGTCCGCCTATTGAAACCGGCGTACCAGCGCAACCATAGGAAGAGCCTGTCCATGGGTAGGTCCAGCTTAAACCGGTGGAGGCTTTTGCCCAGTATAGTTTTAACCTGTTACCTGTAGCGGCAGATGCTGCAAACCCACGGTTTCTAACTTTTACATAAACGTAATTTGTTTGGCCTGCTTCCGGATTTTGGTGTACAGTACCGCCATCATTGGCATTTCTTACCCAAATATCAGGCGTAACATAATAGGCAGAGACATTATCAGGGTTTGGTTCAAGGCCCGTATCGGTTACCTGGTCCTGCATATAAAGATCCGGCCCGGTTTTTAAAACAGCCCTGTAGAGGTTTAACCGGCCATAACCCATTTCATTACTGAAGCCTGATGAATTGTAACTGTAGCCGCCAACTTTATCAGCGTTTTCTGTAAGTATAGTAAATACCTGCTGCTGTGTTAAAGAAGCATTCCGTGAAAGTAATAATGCAGCGGCGCCTGCAACCTGCGGACATGCTGAAGAAGTTCCGCCCATGCGGCCGGTATAATTGTCAAAGTTGGTACCTGCAGCCGGGAGGTAAACACCGGTACCATTAGGATTATAACCATCTGCACCCGGAATATCCATGGACCATATCTCAAAATCTTCGCCTTTTATTTGTGTGGGATAAGCCCTGTGTGAAGGAGCTACTATATCTACAATCTGGTTGTTTAAGCTGGCAGGGTTACTGGTAGGGCTGTAATTTGCCTGTGCATCATACCTGTCTGAAGCGCCAGCGGTTAATACACCGGCTACATTTACATTGCCGGGAAATGTTACATAACCGTTACTGCCAATCGCATGATTGGCTGTATTGCCTGCTGCAAAAACAACTACACAACCCAAACCACCACGACCGGTTGTTGTTGCGTCTGAAATAGCTGTAACGATTGCCGGAATATAATTGGGGTTGCTGGTACCATAACCCCAGCTATTTGACAATACATGGGCTCCATTATTTTTTGCAAAGGTGATTGCATTGGCAATGTTTGCATCAGATGCAGCAGGGTTTAGTAATTTAATGGGCATTATTTTGCACTTTGGCGCTATACCGGCAACTCCCTGCGTATTATTTCTTGAAGCGGCAACAATGCCTGCACAGGCATTTCCATGGTTGCCATCACCTATAGGAGATGGATCATTGCCCGGAACAGCAGTGGAGAAATTACTTCCGTTTAATCTTATCTGTCTTGTATTTGGAAGGTCAGGATGGTTACTGGTTACACCTTCATCTAAAACAGCAATGGTTATTGCAGAGCTGCCTGTTGTTCTTGTCCAGGCTTCCGGTGCGTCTATATCCGCATCTGGTGTACCGGTATGGCCATCGTTGATAACCTGGCCTGTATTATGCAAATTCCACTGGTAACCGAAATATTCATCATTGGGTACCTGGTGCTGAATAATGTCCCTGTAAAAATTGGGATGTGAGAATTCTGCCATACCAGTTTCCATGATGGCATTTGCAACCTGGAGTGTATTGATATTTTTTGGAACTGTAACTGTATAAAACAGTTCCCCTTTTTGTAATACTGTTACATTAAATCTTTTAAATGTTTGTTCAATAGTTGAAGAATCTATATTTTTTTTAAAACGTACCAGGATTTCATCAGTAGCCGCAACAGTAAGTTTTTCTTTTGCGGTTCTTAACATTGGCTGAACGCTTATAATATCCGTTTCATTCTGCAACTGCTGCAGCAATACAGGTGCATTGCCTTTAATAAAACTGATAATAACGGTACGGTCATCTTTCCATCCATCGTTTTTAAAATTGCCGGCTTTTTCAAGAAGGGCAAGTTTATTTTTTGCGACATCGCTGTTCAGGTAACGCAATACAAATTGATTCGGGACGGTTTCCAGCGGAATTTTTTCGGAGAAAGCATAATAGAAAAGATCGGTCTGAAAATGACCGAAGCTGCTGAAAAGAATGGCCGTCACACATAGTGCAGCGCCAAGACCGCTTAATAAAATTTTGTTTTTCATGTGTTGGTTTTTTATGTACAGATATACAGGTTAAGCATGCGCAAAAGCAGTTAATGCGGAGAAAGGTTTGTTGAAATACCGGGCCCGGATCAGTAACAGGTTGTGTTTCTCACAGGTTTTAGCTTTGCGATTGCAGTACAAAAGTGCAAAGCAAAGGCATAAAATGAAAGCGTAGTTCTACTAAAGGGCCTGGTGATTTTCCCCCGTACAGAAGGGGTTATTACTGAGAATGCAAAGGGTTCAATATATAAATGGAGTTTTTTTATGGGCCCGACTGTGAATATATATGATGCTTTTGTTGCGTCGCACACTTGTACTAAAATACGTGAATCGGCAATCGTGAATCGCAAGTTAAGTTTGCCGTTACCTGCGATTTATTACTCACGACTTGCGTTGCTGATGAAAGATGTGAACGTACAAGAGTGCGACGCAACCAAAGTTCAATTCATTTGCAACAGCCGGGTACAAAAAAAATAAAAAAGCACCAGCCGTAATTATGACTGATGCTTTCCAAAACAATAAATATTATTATTGGCCTACCTGGCCATCGGCGGCATCTTTCTTCATATTATCATTAGCGAAAATAGCAAGCTCCACGCGGCGGTTCTTTACACGGTTACTGTCGCTGTCGTTGGGATATTTGGGCTGTGTTTCTCCATACCATTTTACCTGAAACCTTGATGCAGCAAGGCCTTTGCCCTGTAAGTAACTGTTAACCGCATTAGCCCTCTTTTCAGAAAGAGCCATGTTAAATTCATCGGAGCCTGTATCATCTGTATGGCCTTCTACCAAAATATTTGTTTGGGGATATTGAACAAAAACACCTGCAAGTTTATCAAGATCAGTCTTTGCATCTGCACTAAGCTCCGCGGAATTAATTTTAAAAAGCAATGCGGAATTAAAAGTCATTTCAATGCCTTCACCTACACGTGTTACTTCCGCATCCGGAATGGCAGCTTTAATATCTTTTGCCTGTTTATCCATGTGGCGGCCAATAGCATAACCTGCTGCACCACCAACCGCAGCGCCAACTATTGCACCGGCAGCTGTATTCTTAAAGATGAGCCCGCCTGCAACGGCACCTGCGGCTGCACCAATTCCTGTGCCTTTCTGTGTATTGTTTAAACTCTTGCAGGAAGCCATAATAACAGCAATACCTGCTATTGCAGTGCATATTTTTTTCATAAGTATTTTTTAAATTATTTACAAACAGTAAGTTCCAGCAGATCCATATTCACATCTTTAACACCTTTGGCTTTTGCTTTGGTAATTTCACCGCAAAGAATTTGCTTATCTGAAACAGACATTTTTGAAGCCAGTTGTTTGGCATCGGTTGTGTTGTATTTTTCCTGGTATGATTTTACATAGGTAACCACTTTTGCTTTCCACGCCTCTGCATCATCTTTACCTTTTGCAATGGCAAGATCATAATCAGCAATGGCTTCAGTAAAATCTCCCTGTGCTGCTTTTATATCGCCACGCTGCATATAAAAATTATTGTTACCGGCATCAAGCGCAATGGCCTGCTGTATATTATTCACCGCATCATTATACATGTTTTGTTTCAGGTCAATCTCAGCCATCTTTGCATAGATGGTTGCCCTGTCTGCAACATTTTGATTCTTTTGTGTAAGATCAATAATGGCAGCAAAGCTTGCTTTGGCATCTGCATTGCGCTTTAAACCAAATTCTGCCCGTGCTTTTTCAAAAAGGTTAACGATGCTTGATTTATTTATAACAAGACCTTGTGCTGCAGCATCAAGTGCCTGGCTGTATTGCTGCATACCATTCAAAGCCGCGGCTTTACCCGCACAACCTTTTTCTTTGGCATCGTAGGCCTTGCACTGATCAAGCACCTGGTTAAACTGATCAAGTGCCTGGCTATAATTGCCTGCTTCATTGGCCTGGTTTCCCCGCGTAATGGCATTGTAACAACTGTTGCTTGTGGTGACAAGGCCGCTCCTGCATTGAAAAAATAATAAACTGCTAAGAACAATTATAAAACTGCGGTAATTATTCATGTACATTAATTTAGGTTAGCTAAACATTGTGTAACGACTAAACTCAAAACAATAGATATTCTTTATGAGGGCGCAATTTTACAACCTTGCGTTATAATAAAAAAGTTATTTTTTATCTGAAGCTATAGTGGTAATTGCTTTTACCAGTGCATCGAGATTCTGCAGTGTAGTATATACGTGCGGTGTTACACGCACACAATGTATATTCTCCCATTTAATAGGTACTACATGTATTTTATATTTATCAAAAAGTACATTATCAAGTGCTGCGGCATCCACGCCATTAATACTTACACCACTGATTGCACAGGAATATTCATCTTTAAGTGAAGTATGCAGTTTTACACCCGGCACATCCTTAACACGAGCTGCCCAGTAATTTTTAAGATAGCGTATGCGTTCTTCTTTTCTTTTTGCACCAATGGCATTGTGAAAATTCAGCGCCTCACCTATGCCCTGTTCAATAGGAAAACTGCGTGTACCAAGCGTTTCAAATTTTCTAATATCAGAGCTGTGTGGTTTATCATTGCAAAGCAAGGGCCACACTTTTTCTATCTTATCTTTTTTTATCCAGAGCATACCGCTGCCGACAGGTGCACTCAAAAATTTATGCAGGCTGGTGCCAAGATAATCGCATTCAAGATCAGGAATTTTAAAATCGAGCAGGCCAAATGCATGTGCACTGTCGCATATAACTTCTACGCCATGTGTATGTGCCATTTGTGCAATCTTCTTTACCGGCATTATTTGCCCCACCCAGTTGATAATATGTGTAACATGGATGATCTTTGTTTTTGGTGTAATGGCTTTTTTATATGCGTCAATAATTATTGCATCATCTTCTATCGGAAAATCAAAACTAAGTTGCTTATAAATAATGCCATTTCGTATAGCCCTTTGCTTCCATGCCTGTATCATATTGGGGTAATCTTGTTTGGAGCCAATCACTTCATCGCCGGGCTTTAGGTCAAGTCCATAAATAACTGTATTCAATGCTTCCGTAGCATTCCTGTTAATGGCTATTTCTTCAGCATCACAGCCTGCCAGTTCAGCCAGTTTATTACGCAAAGGTTCGCGGCCCTGATCAAGTATGCGCCACATAAAATAAGAGGGCCCCTCATTACTCATTTTGTTATAACGCTCCACCGCTTCCTGCACCACACGCGGCGAAGGGCTTACACCACCATTGTTGAGATTGATAATATTGGGATTTACGGTATATGCCTGCTGAATTACAGACCAGTAATCTTCTTCACCTGCCAGCTCCTTTGCAGACATGTGCTGTACCGCATTTGCTGCGTTCTCAAAATCTTTTGCATACAACTTATTAAACAGGCTGCCCGCAGAAAATGCGCCTGCTGCTGCCGTAAACTGCTGAATAAATTTTCTCCTGTTAGCCACGCTGTTTTTTTAAAGAAGAAAGGTAAAACTTTTACAGTTCTGTGGTTGTATCTTTGCAGCGAAATATGGATGCGATGAAAAAGTGGATTGCGATACCGGTTATAATTTTTCTTTCCTTCTCTTGTGTTAACATGGCAAAAGCGCAGTGTTCTATCTGTACAAAAACTGCTTCCCAATTGGGCGAGAAGCCAGCCAAAGGTTTGAATTCAGGCATCCTTTACCTGATGTTTGCACCGCTTGCTATTGGCGGATTTATCGGTTACCGCTGGTGGCAAAGGGAGAAAGCGGTGATGCAGGAAGAAGCAGGTGAATAATTTTTTCGAAGTATTTTTTGGAGCCAGGCTGTATCAATATAATTTAACTGTCGTTGCGTCGCTCTCTTGTACTGAATAATTTATGGCAGCGTTTAAGCGAAGGAGTATGCATCACCAGGTTATTTAGCCGTTATCAAAACCGAAATATCATAAATACTATTTAATTGCTGATTGCCACACGATCAAACTATTTTACAGCAGAATGCATTTCATTTGCCAAAACCGCTTAAATCATACAAACACATTCCGCCATTTTAAGGAAAGTAAATATGTACGTAGATTTTTTTTTTACCGATTAGTATAAATTAGCTTCTTTTACAAGCAAGTAAACCGGAACCTATGGCGAAAACTGAAATTGCAACGGACTATAAATCGTTGCGAAATATTGTACTGCCGCTCTTTAACGAGGATCATAATGCCATTGTACCTGTAGTGTCTCATAGTTTACAGCAGCGGGAACTGGAACTATTAAAAGAAACTACAAAAGATGAAAGATTTTTCTTTGTAGTAGATATGCTGAACTTTGAGATAACCGAATGCCATGGCATTAACAAATGGCTTGGTTACAGCGAAGAAGATTTTTCATTAAAATTTTACGTGGACAAATTGCTCCACCCGGGTATTAAGAAGGCGTTGCTGATTATAGCTCAGCAGATGTATGGCCTGCTTTGCTCGGGGATATTTGAATTACACTTTATTGTACAGCGCTTTACCGGCGTTGTAGCGCTAAAACATCAAAAGGGGCACTACCTGCTTATAAAAAAAGCTTCTGCTGTTTTTCAATATGACACACATAGCCGTATGCTCTCTTATATTGATGAGTTTACCATCATTGGCGAACTTGATGAGCAACGGCTGCAGGAACTTGTATTTGGAGCACGCCATGTAAATGTTACAGGTGTAAGTATGGATGCCCAGCAACAAAAAATTATGGAGCAAACAATGGCGCATTTTATGGGAATGAAAATTTTCTCACCTACAGAAATACAGGTGGCCAGGAAGATAGCTTATAACAATGGCATTACAAGAAAAGAGCTTGCCGCTGAATTTGATGTATCTATTCATACGATCACTACATTTTACAAAAGGTTTATGGAGAAAACACGCAATTTTTTTCAAAAAGATTTTTCTACAATGGAAAACGCAGCACTTTTCCTGAGGAAGGAAGGATTTCTATAACAAAATAATTGTTTGCCCCACAAAGCCAGCATGGTTTATCAGCCGCATTAAAGCATACCCTGCTGTTTAAAAAACAAAGCTACTTCCACAGCTTCTTCAAAATGCAGCCGGGTATATTCTCTTGCTTTTAGCAGTAAGCGTTTTTTATATGTATTGAGTGTGCTTTTTTCAATAGATAGCAATGCCGCTATTTCATCAGCTACGGCACATGGATTCTCTGCCATCATTTTTAATGCATCATATTCCTTTACAGAAAATGGGAGTATTTCTCTTGAGCGTGTACGCAGCGGCGGCAATATCGCTGCATCATATTCATCATCCGTGTTTACAAATCCTGTTATGCCGGTTGCATTGGTGTATGGCCCTATGATGATAAAACTGTTAAGGCATTCAGTAACCTGCCCGTTTTTATTCATTTGAAAAGGCATGCCTGTCAATTTTACCCATATATAATTCCCGTTTGCATGGCGCAAAGCATGACGCATGGTAAAACTGTTTTTCATGAAACCGGTTTTAAGTTTACCGATACAAATAAGTTCATACCATACAGATGTTTTTAGCAGCGATACATCTAAAGATGAAGGATGGTGAATACGGAAATAATCATTCATTGAAAATTTATTTTCATTATAACCAAGCCATCTTTCAATGCCGCCGGAATGGGCCATGGCATAGTTTCTAAGATCGGTTACAAAAAAGAAATGCTCGTATACTATCAACCTTTTAAGTATTGCCAGCTCTTTTTGCTGCTGTTCTTTTGAAACAAGCCATGGGCCGCAAACATTACCGGCCAGGGAGCATGCAGTTTCCTGCAGTTGGATGATTTTTTTGTTTGTATCCTTTGCTGCCGTTTTCATTAAAGTGTTACAGGGATAGAAAAAAGCCGGTTAAAAATATGTTTAGCTGAAGATTGAAATTGTAGCCACCGTAGGTACAAATTTTTTGGACCTGGCTCCGGTATCGGGGATGAAACATCCTTGCGTCGCACTCTTGTGCACCAGTATTTAATTAAGCATTTAAAACACCGGTGCCGCTAACTGTACAAAGTATCCGATATTTAAACTATGTCATGCTGCACGCAAAGAATTAAAATGATTCAATTAGCATAAACAGGCCGCGGTTTTAATGCCGCCATAATAACAGGAACCTGAAGAGTGCGACGCAACAAAAACCTCATCCATGCTCCAAAGCCGGGTACAAAAAATACAACACAGAATTATAACACCGCATTTTTATATGTGTGAAATATTAGTATTCGATTGCGAAAGGAACAGTTACAGTACCGCCGTATGGAAGTGCAATGGTTACATAAAATGAAAGTGTGCCGCTGGTAAAAGTGCCTGAGCTTTTACTAACACGCCAAACAGTATGATAATATGTGGCAGACTTATTAAGCATTTTTCCAAGATTGCCAAACACGCTTATCAACTGGCGTGCATCTTCTGCAAACATAAACGCACCGTTTGTTGCGAGCGCCTGTCTTGTTAACTCTGCTGTTTCGGCCTCGCCAAGCCCAATATTGTAAAGCTTAATATTTTTTGCAAGTGCATTGTCTATTACCTGCTGACTCGTTGTACTGCTTGTTGTATTAACGCCATCAGTAAAAGTCATAACAGCCCTATTGGCGTTGGTGGCATTTGTGGCGCAGAAACCGGTTGTATTATATTGCGAATAATAAAGAGGCGTTCCGCTGCCTTCTTTGCCGTCAAGATCATTTATGGCAGGCAATAAAACGGAAGTATCTCTTATAAAAGGGGTAAGTTGCGTATAACCGCTTCCCTGGAACGACCACAGAGATACATCATCGCCTGCACCAAGATTTCTGCAGAATACAGAAGCTGCATCTAATCTAAAATCTGAGGGATCTGAAGTAATGATACTTCCACTCTGATCCATAAGCATAACAGCGCTGTAAGGTGTTTCTGAACTACCGTTTATAAAATCCAAATCCTTCAGTGTAAAGTAATAACTAATGCTGCCTGAAATTAATGTGTCGTTTAAAAAGTTTTCTGCTTTTAACTGATTCTCAATATTTTTTGAATCGCGGAACACAGCCATATCAAGTGCATATTCCAGATAGTCTGCTGTTTCATTAATCACTTGCACACCTGCCAGCGCCGCGGATGGCAGTGAATTATCTTCGAGCGGTAATACAATTGCTGGTGCTGATCCGTCTTTTTTGCATGAATAGAAAATAGCTATTGCCGTAAGTATAAAAAATGTCTTTTTCATAAAATCGTTTTTAAAAGTTAATGAATGGTTAGTAATCAATTACAGGTTTGCATTAGTGCCCACGGGTATCATCAGGCCTAAAATTTGAAGGTGATACCTGCATTTAAAAAAGAAAGGCTGCTGTAACCAAGCTCTGCATATACCGCAGTAGCTTTTGTAAAATAGTAACGGCCGCCGGCAAAAGCCATATAACCTATACCGCTAGATGCCGCTGTAGCATAGCCGCTGCTTTTACTGCTTACAGATACAATTACATAACCTAAGCCCCCGCCTGCATAAGCATCTATTTTTTCATTACCAGGAATAAAGTGATAGGCTGCACGTGCGCCAATAAGAAAGGCATTGTACTTGAGGTCATACACTTCAAGCTTAGAGCCGGCATAGGAAATAGAAGCGCCGGCACTAATATTATCTGATACTCCTTTTTCAAAATTGATGGTTGGGTTTACAGGTAAGGCTTGTTTGTAGCCACTGCCAAAAAAAGGACTGCCTACGCCAACACCAATACTGAACAGTTTGGATGAACCGCTGAATGAACCCTGTGCTTTGCAAAGAGAAAGGGTAAACATAGCTGCTAAAGAAAGTGCTAACTTTTTCATTTGTTTAGGTTTAATTGTGAGTGATTGCTGTTATACAAATTAATAGCAGCAATGAAGAATTATTTGTAACCAGCGGGGATACAATTCAGTTGTACCTAATAAATAAAAATGAAAAGTTGATGAAGTAAAAACAGATATTCTGCAGAATTAAATAAGCAATTGCATTGGTATGATGCTATAAATAAAAAAAGCAATTATAAATAATTGCTTATCACAGTTGGGAAATATTTGAGTTATATATTCTTGATACCAGTAATTAGTTTTTTATGGCGTCCCGGTCGTTTTGCAATAACTCCATCTGTATAAATAATTCTACCAAAGGCTCATTAAATAAAACATTGCTGCAAAGAAATTACTTACAAAACTCATCTGAGAGGTTAATGGGTTTTATATCCTGTTGACGCGCAGCTTCCACGTCTATAATGATCCGCGAGTTCTTATCTGCTTTTTTGAATGTCTCCTCCCCTGCTTTCATGGCTTCATTAAAATTATCTTCCATGGCCTTTTCTGTAGGTGCTCCCTTAATATTCCCCAGCAAGGTTGTTTCAAGAAAAATATAATCATCTGCATCGCCGTTTGTGCGGTGAAATGCAAGAAAGCAGTGGTTGGGTATAAGCACCAGGGCGGGGCGTATATCTATTGCTTTTAAAATGAAAGCAAAAACAAGTGTGCCATCTACACAGTTTGCCTGCTTATTATAAACAGACTGGCAAAAAGGACGTACAGTCTGACTATTAAAAGTATTTGTTACATTGCTTGTAGAACCGGTAATGCTGCTGTATTTGATACCTTTAGATGAAAGTATTTTCCATACAGCCATCAGTTGGGTATTTACACCCTCCTCACCAAACTGGTAGCCCACCCAGCTATTGATCCAGTTTTTATCAAGGCCTATTTTAAGGAGTTTATCAATTTCCGGATTTTCTTCGTTTACATAAGCTGCCAATGTTGGGGAAATATACGTTTTCCCATCCTGCTTATACATAGTTATGCATTCGCGTATGGAACGGAAATTTGCTTTGGTGATTTCTTCTTTTGTTTTTCCTGTATTATCTGAAAGCCTGAATTTTATGGTAACAGGAGTTGATTGCTGTATGCCCCGCAATGCATCGAATTTCCAGGGTATTTCAGGAAAAAAAGTGCGTGTTTGATTTTGCACAAAACTTATGGTACCTGTTACGGTGGAAAAAAATTTATCCTCTCCCGGGTCAATGGTATAAGTAAGTGTTCCGGAAGCAGAAGGGTTGAAAATAGTAAATCCGATGCAG
>Ga0187893_10011942_pt1 | contig 12453 bp, 10 predicted proteins | sample MA1701074metaG_FD_139574 | JGI IMG/M metagenome (GOLD analysis project Ga0187893, IMG submission 139574) | White microbial mat communities from a basaltic lava cave in the Kipuka Kanohina Cave System on the Island of Hawaii, USA - MA170107-4 metaG ...
CAGCACCGCAAACGCGCCGTGGACGCTCATCGCGGCGGAGAACCGGTATTTCCGACGGGTCGATATTCTTCACAAAGTTGTCGCAGCGCTGCGTCACGCGCTGGTTGCGCGCAATTTGCCCCTTCCTGTTCCCCTCAACGAAGAGTCACCGGCCCCTGAGTCTGCTCACCTGCCGGACGGAGCACATGTTCAGATTCCCCCTTCCAGCCGGCCGACGCTCCTCGATCGAGTAGACCTCACGCATCGACTCGAACGAAAAGAGTATGAAAAGCAACTGGACCCGTTGCAACGCCGGCTCCAGGAGCTCGAGCTCGAGTGTTACCATCAGCGCCTTCCGGTGGTGGTGGTGTATGAGGGCTGGGATGCGGCTGGAAAGGGAGGAAATATCAAGCGGCTCACCCAAGAGCTTGACCCCCGCGGATACGAAGTGATTCCTATTGCAGCGCCGGATGCCACCGAGAAATCCCATCATTACATCTGGCGCTTTTGGAGGCAGCTTCCCAAGGCCGGCCACATTGCCATTTTTGATCGAAGCTGGTACGGCCGGGTGCTCGTTGAACGCGTCGAAGGATTTGCTGGAGAAACCGAATGGCGCCGCGCTTACCAAGAGATCAACGAATTTGAGCGTCACCAAACGGAAGCAGGGTCCGTGCTGGTGAAATTCTGGATGCACATCAGCCCCGAAGAGCAGTTGCGGCGCTTCGAAGAACGTGAGAGAGTGCCACATAAACGCCATAAGATTACCGCTGAAGACTGGCGCAACCGTGCGCGCTGGGAGGCCTATCGTGAGGCCGTTGTAGAGATGATCGAGCGAACCTCTACCAGCTACAGTCCTTGGACGATTGTGGAGGCCGAGGATAAGTACTGGGGAAGAATCAAGACACTGCAGACGCTCGTCAGTGCGCTGGAGGAAAGACTGGGTGAGGCTGGGAAGAAAAAATGAGCAATGAGTATTGAGTGCTGAGTAATGAGTACTGAGTAATGAGTACTGAGTAATGAGTACTGAGTAATGAGTACTGAGTGATGAGTACTGAGTGATGTTTCTACCCTTGCGAAGCGCATAAGGGGGAGATGAAGAGGGGGTAGGTCAGTGATGAGTGCTGAGCGCTGAGTACCGAGGGCATGAGGTCGATACTTCCTGTGAATCAGAAAAGGAGAACTCCCATGAGAGCACATCAACCGATCGGGTGGGCATTGGCTGCGTTGCTGGCCCTGTTCTCTATAGATGTCTTCGGCAACGGCCTGAAATCGGGGCCGCCGCTGCCGCATAAGCTGGTGAAGGACTGGGCCAAGCTCCCGAAGGGCTGGAACCTTGGAGAAAGCTCCGGGGTGGCCGTCGATAAACAGGACAACGTCTGGGTATTCAATCGTGGCGCCCATCCGGTGATCCAGTTCGACAAGAACGGTAACCTGCTTCAATCCTGGGGAGAGGAGTTGTTCAAGTCGTCTCACGGCATTCGGATCGATGCGGAAGGTAACGTATGGGCAATCGATGTAAAGGGGCACCTCGTGCTGAAGTTCACCCCCGCCGGCAAGGTGCAGATGGTGATCGGACGCAGCCCTGGAACCAACGACAGCAAGGATGCGTTCAATGAACCGACCGGCATCGCGTTTGCTGCGAACGGCGACCTATTCATCTCGGATGGCTATGTGAACTCGCGCGTCATCAAGTTCAATCGAGAGGGAGACTACCTCAGCCACTGGGGCAGCAAAGGTGAAGGTGATGGCCAGTTCAACCTCGTTCATGATGTAACCATCGACTCGGCAGGAAAAGTCTATGTAGCGGACCGCACCAACCAGCGGGTCCAGATTTTCGATGCCAGCGGGAAGTTCCTCGGCAAATGGACTGGCATTGGCGCGCCGTGGGGATTGATTTACGTCGGAAAAGAGAACGCCATTTACATGTGCGATGGGTTGAACAACCGCGTCATCAAACTAGGGCTCGACGGCCAGGTTCTGGGCGTGCTTGGAAGTCAGGGACGGATTCCGGGTAAGTTTGATTTTGTGCACAATATCGCGGTCGACAGCGAAGGTTCAATCTATGTTGTAGAAATCAAGAACTGGCGAGTGCAGAAATTTGCGAAGTAAGACTGACACGCGCACCCAGGCCAACCGGCACCAAGCAGCACCCCTGTGCTTCGTTCTAGGGGTGGCATGGCTCAAAAACCCAGGACGACGGATTCAGATCTGCTCGCGTAGGATTCCCATCTCAGTCGCGCCAATCATCGGCGTCGGCTGTGAGGCAGCGCTCAGGCATGGGCCTTTGGCTTCGGCCGACGTGCCTTCTGCTTCGACACGAGGAACAGGGGAACCGCCCACCACACCGACCGCAGGGTCCGGGCGGCATTGAAAACCGCGAGCCTACGGTCTTCACGAACGAGGCGACGCGGCGACTTTGAGCGGAAGAAACGATACCAGACTTCGCCACGATCACATTCGTTCCCAAGACTCATCAGATCGCGAATGCCGATGAAATGGACCCGCAGCCTCTTGCGATCTGCGTTCAGATAGGACATCTGACCGTCTCGGCCGATCTTCTTGGCTAGTGCCACAGCCTTCCGATCAGTCGGGGCGCGAAAAACTACGATTCGCTCTTCGCACCGCGAGCCCCGAGGTGTCCTGTCGGGCAGTCGCCATTCAAACAAGAGATTGGCTGCGTACTTCACTGGCTCTATCCGTTCGTGTCTAGCAGGCAATGGCGCTAGGAAACGCTCAGTGCTCCCAATGCTTTTTCGTGCAGTTCCAACCCAAGTCCAGGGCCGTCGGGAACGGTGCAGTAACCCCTCTTGGGCGCGAGATTCGTCTTGAACAGGCCCCACAACTGTTCGGCGTTCTGCGGCGAGTAGTTGTACTCCTGTGCCCTGGAAGAATTGTCGAAGCAGGCTAGAAAGTGGAGATTGGCGGCGCCACCAATTGTGGGCTGGGTCTGGTGCGGGACCAGAAACTTGCCGTGGGTTTGAGCCAGGTGCGCGATGCGGATGCCTTCAGAAAGCCCAGCGCATTTCACCAGGTCGGGCTGAAGAATATCGACCTTGGCTTTCTCGATGAGATCGCGGAACTGCCAACGCGTGTACTCATGCTCGCCGGCGGCTACAGCCATATCCAAAGCGGCGCACACTTCGGCATAGCCGGCATAGTCGTGTTGTGCGATCGGTTCTTCGTAGTGAATGACGTTCAGCTCGTCCTGAAAACGGCGGCCCAGCCGGATGGCTGTGCTGACCGACAAACCGTTGTTCGCGTCGTACTGTAGATCGATCTTGTCGCCCACTTCTTTCCGGACCGTGCTGACGATCTCCCAATCCTTTCCGGGATTCACATCCACTGAACGCGAACTCCAATCCATCCGCATCTTCAAAGCCGTGAACCCCTGACTTACACTGGCCACAGCCTTGCGAACCTGCTCGGCGACCGTGGCCTGCGCGCCGCCGCCGATGCTGGAGTACATGCGAATGCGATCCTTGCGCTTGCCACCAAACAGTTGCCAGAGCGGAAGCCCGGTGACTTTTCCCAAAATATCCCACAGTGCGATGTCGATTCCAGACATGGCTTCGGGCTGGGCACCCATCACACCGAGCTTGTAGGTGCGGTGATACATCTCGTCCCAGAGACGATCGATGTCGAGCGGATTCTTGCCGAGAACGATCGGCGCCAGAGCATCTCTCAGCATTGAAACAATGACTCGGGCGTTCATCGGGCTGCACTCGCCGAGACCGGTGATACCCTCATTGGTGCGAACCAGCACAAAAATGGAGCCCGTTTTCAGCGGGAAAACGTCCACTGCAGTGATCTTCAAGCTACGGAAGTCACTGGCGGCCTTCAGTGCTTGCGGAGATATGTGCTCAGCCAATAACCCTGCCGTGGTCAAAAGCCCGCCCTTGAGGAATTCACGTCTGTGCATAACGCTGCCTCCTAAGATTTGTGTATCAGTACCTCGCCCCACAAACCCCCTCTTCATCTCCCCCTTATGCGCTTCGCAAGGGGGAGAAAATGGTTGCCCCCAGGTGCGTTTGAAATGCGGCGCGACTCACAGTTCGACCAGTGACTTCTCCCGTGCCGAGCGGTAGATGGCCAACACGAGTTCGAGGGCTTTCAAACCTTCGGCGCCGTCGATCATGGGAGGTCGGTCTTGCCGAATGGCGGCGATGAGATCTTCCATCTGGCGGCGATGCCCGCTGATGTCCAGCGCCGTCGGGTCGGAAGCCCCATTGGAAAGATCGCGCTCCTTGAGGCGGGAGAGCGCTTCCTCCTCGTCGCCGGTGTCGGTGAGGTTCCAGGCGGTAATATCGTTTCCGTCGAGAATCACGCTGCCTTTCTCCCCGTGAATCTCAACTCGGCGTGAGAAGCCTGGAGAAATCGACGTGGTTCCTTCGATAACGCCCAGCGCACCATTCTTGAATTTGACAACAGCCACCGCGGTGTCCTCAGCTTCGATGTAGGGGTGCAGCTTCTTCTCGGCGAACCCGAACACCGACGCAACGGGGCCAACGAAATGTTGAAGGAGGTCGATGGTGTGAATCGATTGATTAATGAGTGCGCCGCCGCCGTCCAGTGCCAATGTGCCACGCCACCGGGCGGCTTCGTAGTATTCGCGCGTGCGGTACCATTTCACGTAGGCATCCCCCACGATGATCCGTCCCAAACGGTTCCGGTCGATGGCTGACTTGAGTATCTGAACGGCAGGCAGGAACCTGGATTGAAAGATCACGGCCAGCTTGACGCGAGCCTGGTGGCAGGCATCGATCAGCTTTCGGGCCTTCTCAAGTGTGACGTCGATGGGTTTCTCGACCACGACGTGCTTTCCAGCGGCCGCGGCCTTGATTCCCAATTCCGCATGAGTTCCGCTGGGCGTGCAGATGCTGACAACCTGAATGTCTGGGCGCTCCAGGAGGCGGTCGAGATTGGACTCAGACTCGACACCGTACTGCTGGGCCATCTTTTCAGCTTTGGGTTGGCTGTGGCTGTGAAATGCCCTCAGGCGCGCCTCGGGAATGGCCTGGATCGCTTTTGCGTGAATGGTCGAAATGTTGCCGCATCCAATAATGCCAAATCCGATTTCAGACATCGGTTCACTCCGCAAATCTGAGGATGGAAGTTGAAGATGGAGGATTGCGAGGGCTGATTCGATTTTATCGTCATTCCGGCGAAAGAACGTCACCCCGGCAGGTAGCTAGCCGGGGCCGGAATCCAGGGAGGTTTCCAGCTAGTCGCTGCTCGTTGCCGCACTTGCAAACCTTACAACTTTCCCCTCACGAGCTGCGTGGTAGGCGGCTTCGAGAAGAACAGAGGTTTTCATCCCGTCGTCACCTGAACTCCTTGGTTCTCGATTCTCTCGAATCGCTTGGTTGAAGTCTTCAATCAGTGGCAGGTGGACATTGTCTGCTTTGGGAAGATGAAACGCTTCATCTGTGTCGCCAGACAACTGCAGCTTACTGTCATTGAGCGGACTGACTCGCAGGCTTGCTCGTGTGCCGTAGACCTCAAAGTCGTCCATTGCAGCATTACTGCAGTGGCTGGCGAACACGGCAGCGTGGACGCCACCCGCAAACTGAATCAAAAGGCTGCCAGTGTCTTCGACCGGAATACTCAACTCCCGCGTCGTGGTGAGCGCTGACACAGAAAGTGGCTCACCAAAGAGCATGCACAGCAGGTCGAGCCGGTGGCTGGCCATGTCCATCAGCAAACCGCCGCCGCTCTGGTCGGGCACAAACCTCCAGGCGGCTGGTTCCAACCGGGTCGGTTCCACGAGCGTAGCCCGAACCAGGATAATTTTGCCTAGTGCTCCGGAGCTGAGCAGATCCTGTATTTTTTGAACGACCGGGTAGAACCGACGGTAGTATGCAATTCCGAGCTTGACTCCATGACTGCTGCAGGCATCTACCATGCGCCGGCACTCCGTGGCATCCATGGCCATCGGCTTTTCGCAGAGCACATGTTTGCCGTGTTCGGCGGCTTCGATAGTGTGCAGGCAGTGCAGAAAGACGGGCGTCGCGAGATAGACGGCGTCGATTTCCGGATCCGCAAAGACTTCGGCAGGATCGGGGTATCCGTTGGGAATGTTGTGTCTCTGTTGAAATTCTCGGAGGAGTGCGGGTTGCTTTCGCGAACAAGCCATCAGCTTGGACCCCGCTGCCGCCTGAAGTGCTGGAGCCACCCGCTTCTCAGCAATGTCCCCGCATCCCACCAGTCCCCAACGAATGGGCTGTTCCATGCAGTTGCCCGACGGTGACATTAGTCCAGCGTAGCAATGCAGTCGATTTCGACACCAATGCCGGCAAAGATGTCGCCGGCTTGAACCGTAGTACGAGCCGGCGGGTTCTCTTTGAAATAGGTCTTATAGACTTCGTTCATGGCGGCAAAATCATTAATGTCGCGCAGAAACACGCTGCATTTTACGGCCTTGTCGAGAGAGGAACCGGCCGCTTCCAAGATGGCTTTGATGTTATCGAGCACGAGGCGTGTCTGCCCCTTGATATCCCCGAGAACAAGCTTGCCAGACTGCGGGTCGATGGGGCCTTGACCGGAAACGAATACAAAACCGTTAGCAATGATGGCTTGGGAATATGGCGCCTGCGGGGCAGGGCCTTGGGCGGTTTTCACGACTTTCTTCATAGCAACTCTCTCCTCGTCAAGATGACAAAGACGGGCAAACTACCATTTGTCACCGCAGAAAGCAATCCACGCGGAGTTCCCTTCGCCCCAGCACAATGGGAAGCAAAGAAGAGGGTACCTACGCCTGTCTAAAACGAGAAAGCCTGCCTGGTTTTCTGCCAGGCAGGCTTTGGTGGCGGTCTGCACTTCGAGAGTCAACTATTTCTTCTTTGCTTTTTTCTTCGCCGGCTTCGCCTTTGCCTTCGCAGGCTTTTTGGAAGCCTTCTTGCCAGCGGCCTTCTTGGCTGTCTTTGCCTTCGAGCTTACCTTGGCCTTCTTCGGAGCTGGCTTCGATTTCTTTGCGACTTTCGCTTTCTTGGCGGGCTTGGCCTTCTTAGCTACGCTTTTTGCAGCGCTCACCTTAGCAGCCTTCGGCTTCGCTTTCGCCTTGGTCTTCTTTGGTTTGGATTTCCTGACAGGAGCAGGCGACTGAACCGCCACGGGCACGGGCGCAGCAGGAGTCACAACCACAGGGTCGACAGGAACTGCGACTGGTTCGGGAAGCGGCAGATCATCCATTAAGGATTCGTCTTCGTCATCCTGATGTATGTCGTTGTCCGTTTCCTCGGGGTCAACTGGAAAGTCGGGATCGTCACTATTCACGCTCAATCCTCCTTTTCGGTCTGAAAGTAATGTCTGAACGCCGCGCTGCGCTAGCCAGATACGCTTGGGACTTGCCGAACCATCGGTAAAAAGATGCCGCTATCTAAGATCCAACAGCAACAAATGTCAAGGTGAAAAATGGCTGGAATGCCACACAGGAAGCGTCGTTCGTGGCTCTAACGGGTTTTCGGTTGCCCGATTCCAGCCGAACAGGGGGTTTGCGCGGGGGAAGAAGGGTGAAGTAGGCTGGTCGCAGAAGGCACTTGGACACAGGCAGGTACTTGTCAATGCTGACTGAGTACGACCTGGGAAGATGGCAAGATGCCTACCTTGATTGCTGACGGCAGGGAAGGTGAGCGATAAACGCGCTGTTGAGCCTTCTGGAAGTCGGCTTCGGTTGCCTCGTTGATATTAAGGAACTTCTGTGGGTTGAGGTTAATAAGTGGGAACCAACTGCTTTGGATTTGAACCATGATGCGGTGACCGCGACGAAAAGTGTGGAACGTGTCGGAGACTGTAAAATGCACGCGAGTTGGCTGCCCAGGGACGAAAGGTTCAGGCCGGTCGAGGCTATTGCGAAACTTACCGCGCATGACCTCACCTCTCACGAGTTGCTGATAAGCGCCCAGGGTATTCTTGACATCGCCCTTTCTGTCAGGAAAGAGATCTGGGTAGACATCGATCAATTTGACGATCCAGTCCGAATCCGTGCCGCTGGTCGAAACATGTAGGCTGGGAACAACAGGGCCTGCCACTGTCACGTCTTCTTCGAGCACGGGGGTCTCGTAGACCAAAACATCGGTGCGGCGAGCGGCGAAGCGCTGGTCGTCAACCATATAACGTTGCGCCATGCCGGGAGCAAGTTCAGGGGTTGACGGCACAGGCTTGGCGGGATCGCTGATGTATTCGTCGAATCCGCCCGGGCTGGCCGGGAGTTGATCGAAGACGAGTTTTCCTCCGGAATGCAGATACAACGATCGGCTGACCAGGTTCTTTGGAGGCCAGACGTCAAACTTGCGCCACTGGTTGGTTCCGGTCTCGAACATGTAGGCCTCAGGCAGTTCCTGTCTTCCTTTGTCCTTGAGGAAATAGTTGAAGAACGGCAATTCGATATGCTCTTGGTAGAAATTCCCCGTTTGCGCGTCGAACCGGACGTCTCCCAGCGATTCACCCTTCTTATCGCCCTCCCAACCCCCATGCACCCAGGGTCCCATCACCAAGATATTGAATGCACTGGGGCTTTGCGCTTCGACGGCGCGGTAAACCTCCAATGCACCGAACAGGTTCTCGGCATCAAACCAGCCCCCCACCGTCATCATGGCTGGTTTGATATTTTTCAAATGAGTGCGGATGTTGCGGGCCTTCCACCAATCGTCACGCGCCTCGCGTTTCATCATTTCGTTCCAGAACGGAATCTCGTTCTTGAGATATCGTTCATTGGCGTTCCGCAGGGGGCCCAGGCGAAGGAAGAATTCGTAGCCGTCTTCGAGGTCGCGCAATATGGGCTTCCCAGGGGCCACCGTCGTTGGCTTGGAAAAGGGCCAACCGGAGCCTGCAAACCACCCAAAAGCGTGGGCGAGCAGAAATGCCCCGTTATGATGCCAGTCGTCGGAGGAGAACCAGTCGGATACCGGGCCTTGAGGCGATACGGCCTTCAGCGACGGATGCGCGTCAATCGCTCCCGCCGCCGCGTAAAAACCGGGATACGAAATTCCCCAGATACCTACCCGCCCATTGTGGGCAGGGATACTCTTTAGGAGCCATTCGATAGTGTCGTAGGTGTCGGTGCTTTCGTCGATTTCTTTGGCTGTTTTCACCGAACGGTGTGGCCGAACATGCTCGAATTCACCCTCCGACATCCAGCGTCCACGTACGTCCTGGTAGGCAAAGATATAGCCCTCTTTCCCAATCAGGGGTGAAGGTCCAAGATTCTCAGCGTAGCGGTCCGAGCCGTAGGGCCCGACGTTGTAGGGCGTCCTTTTGAGAAGGATGGGGTAGGTTGTGGAGCGATCTTTGGGGATGTAGACAGCCGTAAACAGCCGAATGCCATCTCGCATGGGGATGGCGTACTCGTGCTTGGTATAGTGTCCCTTGACGTATTCAAGGCCTTGAGGAAAACTCTCGCGGGCGAAAAGGAACACAAGCCCTGCGAGGAGGCTGGCTTGCGAGATCATACGAGGTTTCATGAGCTTTCTCCTCGAGTCAGCGACCACTGTTGCCAGGGCATCCTGCTTTCGCAACACAAGCAAGCGCAGCAAGACCGCTGGTGGAAGGGACTTTGCGAATTAGAGTTTAACGGTTGGAGGGGTGAAGCTCGAATCAAACCTTCATTTTCCCAACGACTGCCTCGATCTGTTCGGTCGGAACCATCTCAATAGCATCCCACGGACAACCATCCAGGAAAGCGCCATCAGGTCCTTTGCTGGTGCACTTCTTGCAACCGATACAGAGAAAAGGATCGACCTCGATGTGGCCAAACGGAGGGTGGTCTTCGTCAGGGACCCAGAACATGCAGTCGAACACCGGACAATATGGGACGCAGGCTGGGGAACCAGCACAGCCAGTGCAACACTCTGTAATGACCGCAATTTCCTTTGGCTTCTTTTTCCGAGGGGTGTCGATCCCCTCGGACTTGGGTTCGCATTTCTCCAGCGTCGCAATGGTCTCCAGTGGGAGCATCCACCCTCCTAGGCAGCATCGTCTGTTTTCGGCTCGCCATTCAGAGAATGGCTGGATCGGTGAGCCGAAAAGATGCGGCAATATAGCATAACTGCGGCAGGGCTGGTCAATGCTTCACGCTGCTGTTCAATGGATCCGATCTATGACGGGTTTGAGAGCAGGAGTTTCGAACTCGAAGCTGCTGAGCACCCCCATGTAAGCTGGGCTGGGATTGCCATCCAACCTCTGTGAGGCATAGACTCTGGCCCATGGTTCAACAGGATCAAGATGCTCTCTCGGGACGTGACCACCAGCGGCGAGTCGTTTGCCGGATGTGTGGTGCTGCTCTGGAAGTCATAGTGAATTTTTCGGGGAAGATCGTATGGTCGGTCGATCCGACTGATCCTGATTTCGGAACTCAAGCCCCCAGCCTGCGTGGAGACACTAAGAGCGTCCGAGTAGTGTGCAGTGCAGACGTGATGCACGCATGCGGCTATGTTTGTCGGGACGGGCTTCTGGTTGAGTTGGCGAAGAAAGGGTGAAACTTCGGTGCTGCCTGCGGAGCAACGTGGCTTTTGTACCTAGTGCTGCCTACTGGCTACAAGATCGATACCTAGTCAAAACGGGCAGCAACGAGTCGCTGTCCCCCAGCAGGCTTGCCGAAGCGGACTACTTTCGCTTTCAGGTTCGACTTTGGCCCCAACGTTGGGCTTGAAAGAATTTCGAGATCGAGATGGGCGTCCATCCAGACCGAGGTTTTTAGGTAAAACGCAATGCCGGTTTCGCTAATGTCGATTGTTTGCGATTCTTCCTGGAACTTCGCTCCTGCGATATCAACACCAGAGATCACGATTGCGGAAGACTCTGGTTCTCGGACAGCCCTTTGAGTACCATAACGTGACATGCAATACCTCCCAAGCTCCGGGACTATTGTAGCTGAAAAAACCATCGAGCGCCTTCGTTCGGTTGGAAGGATCACTTCCCGGTCACCCCTAGGACGACGGCACTCTCTAAAACATTCACGGGGCCACCCACCGGAAGGCTGGCCCCGCAAATGCGAAGGAGAGAAGGCGCTGCGAGACGCCTTTTGACCTGCTGCGCTTCTATTGGCATGTTCCGTTCCACGACGTGGGTTGGGCAAGTCTTTCTAGAATCAATACTATGAACTGACCTTGATTTCCGTCTTTGGAAAGTATTTACCTCTAAGTGGCAGACGAATCCTTAAGTGAGGTCTAGGAAGACGATTGCCGCCGAGAGGTCAGTCTCAAACGCTTCAACCTCAATGCGCCCCTAGACCGAAAACTCTCCAGTACCCGCCATTCACCATCGAGACCAGACTGCTCCTTCAGCCACGGTTCAAAGTAGTCAAAGAATTCCTGGGTTGCCAGCAAGGCAAAGTCTTTGTGAACGAGCAGCCGGGAATAGAGTTCAGACTTAAAAACCTGGTGTGCTGCGTTGTCAATCCACCAATGTACTGGCAGAAGCACGAATGGTTCGACAGGACTCTTAACATAGAAGCTATGTAACGGTGCGGACAGATATCGAGCCAGGAGCGGCTTCTCCGCAAAATCCAGTCGGTTCGACTCGATGAATGGTGATTGGAAAAGAAATAAGGGAGAACGGAACCTCGATTCGGCCATTTGGCTCAGGGACTCACGCCATTCGTTGCCTCCAGGCACACCGTGAGAAAACTGGCCCCTTTCCGCGAAATATTTTCCTGGAACAGTGAGCAGGTAAGCCAGGCAATAGATTGACAGGGCGCCACGACCGACCCATCTTGGCACAATTGCGAGCGCCACTGCGGGTAGAGCCAGAAACACCGGCACCGACGCCAAGATCAGATAGCGCTCGACAAAGAGGTTCAGCCCATTCAGGTACGCCAGCGCAAAGAACGAGCCCACGGGAAGCATGTACCACAGTCCTAATAGGACCAAGCCGTTTGGACTCCAGCGACTGTCGTTCGGCATGCCCCGGACGTGAGCCGGTGCTGAGTAGTTCTGGATAATCCAGGCTGCGACGCAAAGTCCAAGCCACACAGCCGCACCCCACAACAGGAGGCGCGGCTCGAGGAACACGAGCAGATCTCTCGCGGCGGGATGCTTGCTCTCCCAGTTCAGGCTCTGTCGCGCGTGAACGATGCGCCACAGTTGAGGGTACAGCGGCAATAGCAGAACGGCAATGCTTGCCTGCAATGTCAGCCAGATCTTCCATCGCGTGGCATTCGGCGGGGAGCCTGTCGGCCAGCTTCGAGCAACAACCAGGTCCAGGCATTGGATCAGCAGTATCGGGAAGAAGATGTAGTGGACGTGAAGCAGGAGTGCGGTCGAAATGACATAGCCGAGTGCCCACGCCCAGGAGGGGTGACTCTTCCATTTGAGGAAGCAAAGCATCGAGGCCGAGCTGAGCATCAAGCCTACGGCGTACGGACGGGCGTTTTGTGCGTAGACAATCTGCGTCGAGTTCACCGCGAAAAGCAACAGCCCCCAGAGCCCTACTTCGGCACTGAAGAGCATCCGACCCGTGGCGAACAGGAAACAGCCGGCC
>Ga0187893_10011943_pt1 | contig 12452 bp, 7 predicted proteins | sample MA1701074metaG_FD_139574 | JGI IMG/M metagenome (GOLD analysis project Ga0187893, IMG submission 139574) | White microbial mat communities from a basaltic lava cave in the Kipuka Kanohina Cave System on the Island of Hawaii, USA - MA170107-4 metaG ...
CAGGCGCCGGCGTGCTCCGCCTGCAGCGCGCGTTCGGCGCTTCCTGGAATGTCGGAGTCACAGGCACTGCGTGGCACTTCGCCGGTCGCGCCAACGACGTCGGCGCATTGGACTTGCGGGTGCGCATGACACCCGCCTGGACGCTCGCAGGTTGGTGTGCCGTGAGTCGCATCGCCAACGATGCAGGTGCGAACACCAAGCTCGCCTCGAATCTCCATCTCAAACGTGCGGGCCGCGGCGCGGCCGTGAGTTTCCTGTATCTCGATCGCAGCCCGGCGTTTCGTACCGAATTGGGTTTCTCACCGCGCCGCAACGTCCGACTGGTCGAACACTACGGCGAGTATCGCCAGCGACCGAAGAGCGGACCGGTCGTCGCGTACGGTCCCAACTCGTTTTTTCGCTTCGAGTGGGATCACGACAACACGCTGCGCGCGTGGCTGGTTCGCTTCCCCTTCCAGGTCGACATGCGTGGCCGCACGTCGATCTTCGTGCGTCACGTCGAATCCTACGATCGCGTGCAGGGCGTCGGCGTGCGGGGTCGCTTCGACAGCTTCAACGTGTCGACCGAATGGTGGCGATGGCTGACGATCTCGGAGACGCTGGACTATGGGGTGGTGCCCAACTTCCAACCGGCGCCGACGCGGCGGCCGGAAGCTGCGGGCTCGCTCATCGCGACGCTCGACGTTCAGTTCCGCCCGACGCCGGCCCTCCAGCTCGGGACGAGCTATCTCTACAATCGCCTGCGTACCCGTCCCGGGACGGATGGGATCGAGGGAACGGCGGCGATCTTCGATCACCACGTGGCGCGGAGCCGGATCTCGTATCAATTCACCCGCGAGTTGTCGCTGCGCACCATCGTCGACTACGACGGCTTCTTGAGCAATCCGGCGTGGGTCGCGACCGCGCGCCGCAAGCGACTCGGGCTCGATGTCCTGCTGACGTACTTGGTGCGACCCGGAACCGCATGGCACGTCGGCTACACGGACGCCTTCGCGCCGCTCGGCACTGAACTCGACGCCGTGAACGACGCCGGGGCACCGCTCGGGCTCGCCGGCCGGCGCGTCTTCGCGAAGCTCAGCCGGCGAATTCGCTTCTGAAGTTGGGGGGCGTTCCACTTCTCCCCGTGATCGGTTGCCGACCGTACCCGGACGCGTCCAGACGGCCCTCATGAATCCATTCACAATCGCTATTCAGTTGCATTTCAATTGCTTGTATCTTAGTGACATAAGACATTAATATCTATTTATGAATTCATTCACTGGGATTCTGGGAAGGAGACACCGGTGACGACCAGCGATCCAAGCCAACTTCTCCGCTTCCTCGCGCGCGTTCGCGTCGCGCCTGCTGCCGAGCTCCAAGCGGCCCTCGGGGTTTCGCAGTCGACGTTGTCGCGGCTCGTCGCTCGCGCGGGCGCCCGAGTCTTCCGCATGGGGCGCGGCCGCGCGACGCAATACGCGCGCACGCGCGAAGTCCAAGGGCTCGAATCACCTTTACCGATCTTTCGAATCAGCAATTCCGGAGCGGTGCAAGACGCTGGAACATTGTACTTGCTCGGAGATGGACAGCATTGGTGGGCGCGTTCTCCACGTGAAGGCACGCTCTATCGCGGCTTGCCACCGCAGCTCGTCGACATGGCACCGCAGGGCTACATCGGGCGTGGGTTCCCGTCGCGTTTCCCTGAACTTCAGTTACCGGAACGCATCGTGGATTGGTCGGACGACCATCGGCTCATCGCTCTCGCCAAACGCGGCGAGGACTGCATCGGCGACCTCGTGATCGGGAGCGAGTCGCTCGCCCGCATGGTCGCGAGTTCTCCCACCGCGGTCCAGCGCGCGGACTATCCGAATCTGGCGCGGCTTGCCACTCAGAACGTTGCCGGATCTTCCGCCGGCGGAGAGCAACCGAAGTTTGGGGCATTCGCCCAAGGCCGGCACGTGTTGGTCAAGTTCGCCACCGCCACCGATGCACCGGCCGCGCGCCGCTGGCGTGATCTGCTCTGGTGCGAGTGGAGGGGGCTGGAAACTGTAGCCGCGGCGGGAGTGCGCGCCGCGCGCGGGCAGTGTGTCGACGTCGAAGGCTGGCGATTCCTCGAGGTCGAACGCTTCGATCGGGTCGGAGAGCGGGGACGACATGCCGTGGTCTCGCTCGCCGCCGTCGACGACGAGGCCTTCGGCAAGCGGGATAGCTGGACTGCCGCTGCAGGGCGGCTGGCAGCTCCTCCATTTTCACTACCTGGTAACCAGGTGAAGCAGTTGCGCTGGCTCGACGCCTTCGGTCAACTGATCGGCAACACCGACCGGCACTTCGGCAACATTTCCTTCCTCATCGGGTCAAGTGAAGCGCTGCGTCTCGCGCCCGTGTACGACATGCTCCCGATGATCCTGGCGCCGGCGAACGACACCCTGGTCGCGCGTGACTTCCAACCTGCGCCGCCCAGTCGTGACAATCTCGACGTGTGGAGCGACGCAGCGACATGGGCCGAGCGATTCTGGCGCGAGGTTCAGGCGAACCACGATCTGCACGAGGACGTGGGTGCATTCGCGGATGACGCTGCCACCGCGATCGCAGCACTTGCTCGTCGTGTCGCCCCAGCTGCACTCTGATCGGGGACTTCGCTGAGACCTCGGAGGGTGTTGGAGAGATCACTGCACGCGGCATCGTGGGCATCCGATCCGCCATCCTAAGCGGCACTTCCCGCGGACCGACGTGCAGCAGTACGCCGGGCCCGACCTGGAGCTGCTCGAATCTGTTCGACCACGTCGGGGGTGACGTGCTCTGCGGCACGGACGATGGGACGAATTTCAGCGCCGATCCGCAATTTTGCGCCACCGATCCCTTCTCCAGTCTCCATGTGGGCATGGGTGCGGAGCGCGGGCCGCACCAGCCCGGCGCGCGGGAGATGTCGCGGATCTCTCGCCCGCGCGCCGGGCGGTTCGTCACGGGCAGCTGGTCCCATAACTCCCGATCCCGGCCGCCCACGCCGAGAAGTCCGCGGCGTCGATGAACCCGTCGGCGTTGAAGTCGAAGCAGGTGATGAACGTCGGCCCGCCGAAAGCGCTCGGGAACGCCGAGGCGAAGTACGACAGGTCGGCCGCATCGACGTAGCCGGGCGAGACGCCGCTCAGATCCAGGCTGCGGACTGTGACCGGGACGGTGCCGAGGTACGTCGGTCCTGCGAACACGTCGAGCGTCGAGCTGCAGCCGCCGGCGGTGATCGTTCCGGTGAACGACGTGCAACCGGCCGCATCGGTCGGGGCATCCGCGATGTTGCCGGCGACGCAGATGTTGAGCCCCGGGTCGACGACGGTCACGGCGGCGGCGGCCAGGCCGATGAGCGGCGCACCACTGCAGGTGATGCAGACGTCGATCGTGAGGCCCCGATCGGCGAGCAGCTCGTCCCCGGTCCCGTCGGGGCCGATCACGAGCAGGTCGGGAACGGCCGGCAAGGCGTCCGTGAGCGTGACCGTCGCCGCGAGCACGGTCCCGACCGGACATGGAGGCTGCGCCGCGGCCGGCAGGGCGCCGAGCGCGACGACGAGGAGCGTGAAGGTGGCGAGGCGCGCTAGGCGCACCGGCCAGATGGAAGCGCGTTGCATGGAGAATCCCTCCTTGCCGCACGGCGGTGTTCCGCCCGGGCGGCGTGCGTGTCGATGGAATTCGACCGAGGGATGGGCGGTCGGGGAGGCGAGAGAGGAACCTGCACGTCGCGTTCCAGCTCGCGCGACGCGGTAGGAGAAGCACTTGCGAGTTCGGGGCGGCGGCGGACGAGCAGGCTTTGCGTGCAGACGCGCAACGCCTGCGCCGGCACGACGTCGGAGATCGGGGAACCCGGCCTGGGCCGGGTTCCCCGAAGGCTTCAGTTGCGCGTACCGATACAGCACCATGAGCGGCCGGCGGATGCTCTTGGCGCTGAAGAGCGGTGAGATCCTCCGCAGGCGCTCGCCGTCGGTCTGAGCTGTTATGCGCTTCGCGCACCCTTGTGGATGAAACGGGAGTAGATTCGGGTCGCGCTGTCGTCATCGAGGTCGGTCAGTCGCTTGGTGCAAGTAGCCCGGGTCTGAGTTTGACCGGAGGCCTCGGAGCACTCGTGATTGTAGCCACGGGCGATCACGCCCCGGAGCACGCTAGGTAGAATTCCATTCTCGAGAGCCTCATGCCGGCGGTGTGAGAGGAGTGGTTGCGATGCACACGGTGCATGCTCGCTGTGCGGGTCTGGACGTGCACAAGAAGACGGTGGTTGCGGGCCGGAGCAGCGAACACGAACTGCACGGTGGCGGTCGAATGCACGGTCTGGGGTGCCGTGAAGAAACTCTATCGCTGATTCTCTGTTGTCACGCTGCGTGTTTCGGACCAAACCCGATTTGCTGCACGCAGTCGCCGTTGCTGCTGACGGTGCACTGGAACGAACCCCGGCTCTGCGGTGGCGCTGGGATTGACCCGAGCATTCGAGGCTGTTAGGGTCGCGCTGCAGCATCCCAAGTGGTTGTGGTCGTCCCGAACTCGAGTGGGCGCCGACGTGAACACGGCCCTGAACATCCTGTTCATGCTTCTCCCGGCGGCCTGCGGCGTCGTCGCGGTCATCCGCTTTCGCGGCTCGCCAGCGGCGCTCCTGGGTGGCCTCGGGTTCGGCCTGCAGGTTCTCACAGACTTGACGCGACAGATCCTGTCCTTCGCAGGTGCGGAGTGGTGGCGCTTCGACATCGCTTTCACCCTCGGCGATCTCGCGGGTGCGGTACTCATCCTGAGCATGGTCCTCGCGGCGAGCCCCTCGAGAGGCACATCGAGCGTGCTGCATTCTCCACCGAGGTGAATCGATGCAGCAGGTACTCTCCTGGCTGTTCAGCGCCCTCAGCCTCGCGACCGCCGTGGCTTTCGCGTGGCGATTCCGCTCTCGAGCGACGGGGCTGTTGGGTGCAGCGGCATTCGGCTACTGGTTCCTCGCCGGGCTCGTGCGCCGTCTCTTGGTCTACAACGAAGTGCGCTACTGGGAAACTAGCTGGCGGTGGGCTTTCACGGTCGGCAGCTTGATCGCTTGGGCGGCTCTTCTGATCGCACTGCTCGAGCTGCGACGCCCGCCGACGCGAACCACTGCGGTGCAGGACGCCACTCTGCCCGACACGAATCTCGCCTTCGCTCGCTTGGGAGAACCGGCGGTGGAGAAATCCCGTTTCGTCGGCTCGGTACTGGCAGGGTACCTGGGAATGCTGCTGCTGGTGGGGATTTCGCTCGGGTATACGTTCGGCGAGGACGAGCCGCGAACGGGCCTGGTATTCGCCGTGTTGTCGTTGCTGCCCGGGATCTTCGCGTCGATCGTTTGGCTGGTTTTCCTGCATCGCATCTGGTCTTCGATCCAGGGAGTCGGAGCACGCACTTCGCCCGCTCGGGCCGTCGGTTTCCTGTTCATTCCGCTGTTCAGCTTGTACTGGATCTTCGAGGCCGTTTGGGGTTGGACGAAGGATTTCAATCGACTCGCCGCGACGCAACCGGCGCTTCGTCGCGCGCCGGAGGGGGTCGCACTCGCATATTGCATCCTGGCGATTGCAAGTGCGATCCCCTATGTGAACTTCGTCGCGCTGCCCGTCGAGTTGATCCTCGTGGTCGTCCTCGTTTCGCGCGCTTCGGACAGCGTCAACTCACTCGGGGCTGTCGCTCATGGGCCGGCTGGGGCGCGGGTGAACCACGAGATCCCCGCAGATGCCGACTGAGGCGCGCCGCACACCCGCTGCCGTTCGCCTCAGCGCGAGCCGCGACCGAGGGCCGTCTCGATCGCAGGACGCAACGGCTCGAGCCACCATGGCGGCGCTCGCCCAACGCTGCGTCGGGGAGTCTATTTCACCAGCGTCAGTTTCTCCACGCTCGACCACGCGCCGGCTTCGATGCGCAGCAGGTACACGCCGGCGCTGGAAGCGTTGCCGTGTGCGTCGTCGCCATCCCATACCACGTGATGGTAGCCGGGAGCGCGCGTGCCCTCGACCAGCGTGCGGACCACGTGTCCGGAAACATCGTAAATGCGCAGGACCACCGGCAGCGAGCCGGCGCCGGCGGGAATCCCGAACGTGACCCGTGTCGAGGGGTTGAAGGGATTCGGGCTGCTGGTGATCGAGTACTGCGACGGCACCGGCGCCGCCTCCACCGGATTGCCGCGTCCGACTCGGATCTCGGGGGCCACGGCGTCGCGGTCGTTGGCCTTCAGGCGCGAGAAGGAGATCATCGACGACGCATTCGCATTCCGTGCGCGGAGCCGGAACACGATGACTTCGCCGGACTCGGTCAGCGCTTCGGCATGCGCCGGGATGTGCGTGATGCCGTGTGCGACACCGGCGACGTCCGGATTGTCGAACCAACCCCAGGTGCTCGTCTTCGAGCCCGGCCGCATGCCGAGGTATTCGAATGCCTCGGCGTCGTAGTCGAGGCTGTAGATCACGTGGCGCAGGGATTCGCCGGCGTCGAGGTTGGCGCGCAACGCGAGCAGGACCTCGTCGCCTTCCCAGGCTTTGACGTCGAGCGCGAGGTCGACTTCCGACGCGGCCTTGGGGGCGAAGAACTCCGGCCAACTGCCGTCGAAGTCGCCGACCAGGATTCCCTCGATGGGGACCTCTTGATCGGTGCAGAGGCCCGCGAGATTTCCTGCGTCTACTTCGAAGGCGGCCGGGTCGTTCGGATCGGTGAAGAAGATGAAACGCCAGGTTCCGGCACAGTTGTTTGTCATGCGGCCGCAGCCGTCCGGCCCGGTACAAACCCTGCGAGCGATCCAACGTTTGATACCGAGCACGTCGGAATCATCGACGAGCATGTCGCGATTCACATCGCCAGCGATGACCAGCTTTTCATCCGTAATGGCGCCAATGCTGTTCTGTAGCGCGAGCACATCGTCGCCGCTGATGACGCCGTCCTCCGCCGTGCCGCACACGACCAGCGGGCGGCTGGCATTCAACTCCGCGTTCACGGGGCCGCTGAAGTCCAAAGAATACTCCGCATCGGGGCTCGTCGCGGTGGTGCTGGGATCGCCATCGTCTTCCTGCACCGTCACCGGTTGCGACGACATGTCCGGAACTCCCGCGATGATCGGCTCGCCGTTCGAGTAGTACAACACCGTCCCGAAGATCTGGACGCTCGGATCGCAGGAGATCTCACCGTCGCAGAAGTTGATCTCGCTCGGGTCGATGTCGCCGTTGGGGGTCACGTAGAGCAAGTGATTGTCGGCATTGCTCACGGAAAAGCTCCGATCCCACGCGATCCTGCATGGGAACTGGAAACCCGCTGCGAACTGGAACGTCACGACGAAGACCTCCAGGTCGCAACCGGTGTACGAACTGCCCGTATTGCTCGCAACTTGGAGCGTCAGGTTGTGGGTCGAGTTCGGATCCTCGGCGCCCATCTGATTGTCGTCCAGGGTCGACGTAACGACATCGGGTACATCATCCCCCACTCTGGCCTCGACGAAGATCAGGCAATTGTCGTTGTATTCGATCGTCATCTGGCTGAACACAACGTCTTCGTGCACATCGACGATCAAAGGAATATCGATCAGGTCCCCGGACCTGAAGAGCGGTGTTCCGATCCTGAACTGGGCCTCGTCAGGGGGCGGCAGCGTCATATCGACGCAAGTCGGGCACGGCGAGCAGCTGGGCCGCTCTTCCCCGCCGGTCATGGTAACGGTGTACTCGCCGATGCTGGCCAGCGCTCCCGATACGTACAGGGTAACCGGGCCACTGAAGTTCGGTGTGAAGTTCAGCGTCACCGAAGTCGTACTGAGGCTGTTGGTCGCAGCGAGAATCTGGCCGAGGCTCTCCATCGGCGTGTTGTCGATGACCACGCCTCCGAGCAACCCACAGTTGGGCATCAGGCCGCCGGAGGCCCTCTGCACCACGACGGAGATGGGAGTATCTTGGATCGCTTTGAAACAATACCAATCGAGCGGATCCAGGGCGGTCAACTCGCCTGGAGTCGCGACGCTCGGCGCCAACGAGAGCTCGTACACGACCGGTTCGTTCGGTTCCGGAACGTGTGAATCGATGATGGGTGTGTCGGATCCGGGTGGGTTCGAAGCACCAGCGAAAGACGCAAGCACGCCGACAACGAAGAATGTCATGATGCGAGTACGTAGCATGCCCGGACCTCCCGATTCTGCTCGCCCGGTCGCCCATGGTGCGGCCTTGGAGGGATCTCCATCCAGCAATGGCGTGAGTTTAGAAGAAATGAGGTTTGTTGGCCAGTACCGGCTGGAAAAACAACCGGAGATCGTGACTCTCATGCTGGGGGATTCTGCGCAGGAGCCGATCGCAATCGAGCGAAAAAGGCCGCACCGACATGTCGGCGCGGCCAGCAAAAAGCTTCGCTTCTACTTCAAGAGCACCGTACGATGTGAGACGGATTCTCCGCTGCTCATGAGCTGATACAGATAGACGCCCCCAGGCAGCGCTCTGCCGGCGTCGTCGCGACCGTTCCAGAGCACCTCATGCCTGCCGCTCGATAGGTCGGATTCCATGAGGCGGCGTACCATGCGGCCGCCGATGTCGAACACCCGCAGTTGCACCAGACCGCCCGTTGCGAGCTCGAACACGATCATCGTGGAGGGGTTGAACGGGTTCGGGATGTTTCGCAACCCCAGCAGCGCTCCTGGGGGGCTGGGCGCATCCGAAGGGCAGTCTGTGGCCAGGCTATCGCCCAGCAGCGTCGGGTCGCAGATCGTAATCAACTGCAGCGTCGACAAAGCGGTGCGTGTGCAATCCGCAGATAGGCCCAGCGGTGTTTGATTGCAGGTTTCCGGCGCCATCCGGAAGCGGATGACCGCCACTTGCAGGTCGGTGCCGGTGATGAAATTGAGGCCCGAGCCGATGAGCCGAACCATGACGTTGCGGTCCGTGCCCGGCGTCGTATTGCTACCTGCCACGTTCGGATAGACCAGGCGCGTCCAATTCGCTGGAATCGCATTGCCCTTCGTCACGCTGATCAGCGAACAAGCCGCCGAACTGTACTCCAGCGTGAATCGCAAGGCACCGATCTGCTCGGGACTCGAAATCAGAACCGGGACATCGACCACAGCGTCTGGCGCGACCGGCATCGCGGGCGAGTTGACCTCCACGCTCGCCTCGAGCCCCCACGCCGCCGTGCTGAGGCAGAGCGTCATGAGGACAAAAATCGTATGCTTCCTGCACATCGTCTTCACCCTCTCCCGGCATTCCGAGCGGAAAACGAACTCCCGCAGACCGCGGCATGGTCGAACCCGACTCGATGCGGAATCAGCCGCTCGGGCCGCCATGATTGTACTGCTCGGCCCGCAAGGTACGTACCAGCCTGCCATTCCTCGCGCTCGGATACGCTGGACTCATTTGACCAGCGCGATCTTCTCGATGCCAGACCAAGCGCCCGCCTGGATCCGAACCACGTAAACGCCGGCACCGCACAGTTGCCCGGAATCGGATTTCCCGTCCCACACCACGTGGTGCTCGCCGGGCCCGAATGGCGATTCGACCAGCGTCCGTACCAGCCGACCCCCGATGTCGAACACACGCAAACTCACCGGCTCCTGGCTCGCACCCGCGGGGATCGTGAACAGGATCCGCGTCGAGGGGTTGAACGGGTTCGGAGTACTCCGCAGCGAATAGCGCGCCGGCGCCTGGATGGGGTTTGCTTGGTTACCACTCGAGATCTCGAGCACCGGAACGCTGACATCGAGGTCGTTGGCCTTGAGACGCGTGAACGCGATCGGTGACGCGGCGTTCGCCTTCAGCGCCCGGAACCAAAACACAACGATCTCGCCGGAGCGCTGTAGTCCTGGCGCTTGGGGTGGGATGTGCACGATGCCGTGAGCGGCGCCTCTCTGGTCCGGATTGTCGAGCCCATCCCAATCGCTCGCCCTGGACCCGAACTGCATGCCCACGTAGGCGAATTCGTCCGGGTCGTACGTCAGGCTGTAGATGATGTGACGCAACGACTCCCCGGCATCCAGCTCCGCACCTAGTGCCACGGCAATCTGGCCGTTCAGCGACTCCTTGATCCCGAGCGTGAGACCGATGGACGACGCCGGCTTGGGGAAAAAATCCGGCCAGCTCCCATTGACGTCCCCGATCAAGATCCCTTCGATGTCGACCGTCTCGTTGCCGCACGCGCCGTTCAATGTGATGTCATCCACCAGGAAATTGTCCGGGTTGGCGGGATCCGGCACGAAAATGAACCTCCAGGTCCCCGCACAGTTGTTCGTCATCAGCCCGCAGCCGTCCGTGCCGTCGCACACTTTGCGGGCGATCCACCGCTTGATTGCGAGGACATCGGCATCTTCGGCGGGAGTGCCGTTCGCGTTCACGTCCGCGGCGATGTTCAGTCTCTCATCCATGAAGGGAAATGGATTGTTTTGCAGGACGACCACATCGAGGCCGTTCACGACGCCGTCCTCGAACGTCGTATCACAAACGGGGACAGGACGGCTCGCGCAGAGCTCGACGCTCTGTGGCCCGGCACCGAAGGTCAAGGAGTAGTTGGCGTTCATTCCCGTCGCCGGCGTGCTGGGAATGCCATCGGCGCAATCCTTCACGATCACCGGTTGTGACGTCGCGTCCGGGACATCCTCGAGGATGGGGTTGTCGTTGATGTAGTACTTCACGGTCCCCGAAACCACGATCGCGGGTTCGCAGATCTGGCTACCGCAGAACGCAATGTCGTCCGGCGTGATCTTGCCATCCAACATCCCGGTGCGGGTGTAATTCAGGTGGTTGTAGGAGTTGGGTCCTTCATCGACCTCGTTCCAGGCGAGCGCGCACGACCCCGTGCTGCCGACCCGCTGGAACTGCAGGACGAGAGCTTCCTGTTCGCAGCCGGTGTAGGTCCCCACGAGTTGCAACACGATGTAGCTGTTGGCTCCATTGACCACGTTGTCGACGAGAACAATCTCCGCACCCGGGATGCTGGTAACGGCCGAATCCACCACGTAAGTCAGGCAACCGCTGTCGTACTCGAGCGTCATCTGCGTGAAGGTCGCGTCCTGCGGAGTGTTCACGAACAACGGCACTTCGTAGGTGCTGCCCATGACGAGCACCGGTGTTCCGACCTTGAACGACGCCCGGTCCGCGCCCGGCAACGCCGGACACGCACACGGAGAATTCGCCGCCAAGCTGGTCACCGTCGAGAAGCCGATAGGACCGACAACAGTTCCCGCGCCGGTCGCCTTGTCGATCGCAATCAAGTTGTTCGCGCTCTGACCGCCCTTCGACCCGTAGAGCTGTCCACCCACGAAAGCCAGGTCGGGCGTCGCGCCGCCGAGACCCGTCGTCCCGAGGATCGTCGCAGCACCCGTTGTCTTACTGATCAATGCGATGCGATCGGGATACGCCGCCTGCTCTCCGGTCGACGCGTAGAGCCGCCCGTCCGCGGGATCGAAGGCCATGCCACTGTACTTGTCGCCGGTCGGACCTACGACGGTTGCAGCACCGGTACTCGTGTTGATGATCACCAAGTCGTAGTCAGGCTGGTTGTCGTCGATTCCGTACAAGACATCATCCTCGTCGAAGGCGATTGCGTCCAGTTTTTGGGTTCCGGTGTTTCCGATGAGGGTGGTTGCGCCAGTTTCCGCATTGACTCTGTAGAGCCTTTCCACATTAAGATCTCTCGTTGCGTACATTGTCCCATGTGAGTTGATGGCCAGACCTGGGAAGTAAGTTCCCATGCTGCCGATCGACGTGCCTGCTCCGGTCGTCACATCGATCGTGATCAGATCATCGCCGTCTGCGTTCGCATAGACGACACCGGGACGGGCGGAAGGCGTGTGCAAAGCGACCGACCAGCTGCAGATCTGACCGACGTCGCCGGCTGCGTTGTCGGACACGGTCAAGTACCAGCAGCCGCCCTTGGGCAGACCATCGAACTCGCTCAACAGACCGGCGTCGACGCCGGTCGGCTTGTAGCAGCCGGCCGCGAGGAACCCAGGCGTCGTCGGCGGGCAGTCGATCGCGGCCACGGCGTCGCTGAAGAAGTACGCCGCGCAACCGGGGGTCGGCGTGCTGTTCGTGCCGAAGTTGCTCTCGCAGCCGAACCCGGTGCCGCCGACGCAGGCCGCACGGCCGACGCGGCAGAGCAACGTCGAGGTGACGTCCACGGTTCCGTTGCAGTCGCCATCGTAGCCAATCGTCGCGATGAGGTCGCCGATCCAAGCGTGCGCGAAGTTGACACCGATGATGACATCATCGATCACGTTGCCGTCGGAAGGCAGGGCTAGTGGTCCCACCCTCACGCCGGCAGCGACGTTGTCCGGGATCGCGACCGGCATTGCGAAGGTCTCCGATACGCGCTCATACCCGGTCAGGTCGCAGTCGACGAGCACTCCGAGGTCATCGCCGGGCGGCGACCCGATTTTCTCCTCTTCAGCCATGGCTGCGGAAACGAGAAGGGCGCTGCATAGAAGCGCCACTCCATATCTCAGTCTTACCTCGTGGGACGAACGAAGGTCGAACATGGAG
>Ga0187893_10011944_pt1 | contig 12452 bp, 16 predicted proteins | sample MA1701074metaG_FD_139574 | JGI IMG/M metagenome (GOLD analysis project Ga0187893, IMG submission 139574) | White microbial mat communities from a basaltic lava cave in the Kipuka Kanohina Cave System on the Island of Hawaii, USA - MA170107-4 metaG ...
ACGCCCTTCGCGTCGTCGATGAACTGGACGTAAATGTGTTCGTTGCTGAACGTAACGGACATCCGCGGGCGTTGGGCCGTGCCGACGACTTTTTTGCGGATGCGCCATTTGCGCAACTGCCGGAGTTTTCTTTTCTTTTCGTGCTGCATGTTTGTGGGGCCACGGATTTGGCCGTGGCCGAAATCTGGTTACTGGACGGTCTTGCCTTCCTTGCGTTTGACGTGTTCGTCCGAGTATTTAACGCCCTTGCCCTTGTACGGCTCCGGCGGATAGTAACTGCGCAACTCGGCCGCGACCTTGCCCACCGCCTGCTTGTCCGGCCCTTCCACAGTTATTTTCGTGTTCTCCTCGACGGTGACCTTGATCTGGTCGGGAATGTTGTAATTAATCGGATGCGAGTATCCGAGATTCATCGTTATGGTCTTACCCGTCACGGCGGCCTTGAAACCGACACCGCTGATCTCGAGCTTCTTGCTGAACCCGTCGCTGACTCCTTTCACCATGTTATTAAGAAGCGCCCGGCTCAATCCGTGCAGCGCCTTGGCCCGGGCATCATCACCCTGCCGGCTGACCACGATGTTGGCGCCATCCACTTTGACGCCGGTGCGAGTGGGCAGTTCCCAGGCCAGCTTGCCCTTGGGGCCTTCGACCTGGACCTTCTGGCCCTTCACTTCCACTTTCACTTTCGCGGGAATCGCGATGGGCTGTTTTCCAATGCGTGACATGGCGATGGTTGAATCGTTAAAAGTTAAATCGTTAAACCGGTTTACCAGACGTAACAAAGCAGCTCGCCGCCGAGATTGTTCTTGCGAGCCTGGACGCCGCTCATGACCCCTTGCGAAGTGGACACAATCGCGGTGCCCAGGCCGCCGCGGACGCGAGGAATCTCCGTCGCGCCGACGTAACGACGCAGGCCGGGGCTACTCACGCGGCGCAACCCTTCGATGACGCCCTTCTTGCCCTGATACTTGAGTTTGAGCCTCAGTTTCTTCAACGGCCTGCCCTCGACGTTCACGTCGGCCAGGTAGCCTTCCTTCTTCAGAATCGTGGCGATGCTTTCCTTCACCTTCGAGTGTGGCAAATCAACGGTGGGCAGCAAGGCGCGATGCGCGTTGCGAATCCGCGTCAGCATGTCGGAAATCGGGTCGGTCATATCGATGCTTGCTCTTAATCTTAATCGTAATCCTAATCGCCCTACCAACTCGCCTTGGTCACGCCCGGGATCAAACCGTTGAGCGCCGCCTCGCGAAACGTCAGGCGTGAGCACCCGAACTTGCGCAGATAACCGTGGCGCCGTCCGCTCATTGAGCAACGATTGGTCGTGCGGATGGGGCTCGCGTTTTTCGGAAGCTTCGACAGCGCCGCGTAGTCCTTCTTCTTCTTCAACTCGGCGCGCAGGGCGGCATATTTCTTCACCGTCTCCGCTTTCTTTTTGTTTCGTTCAAACCAGGCTTCTTTGGCCATAATGTTTTTATTTTCCGGTTTCTGAAAACGGCATGCCCATCATCTTCAACAAATCCAGCGCCTCGTCATTGGTCGGGGCGGAGGTCACGATGGTAATGTCCATGCCCTGCTGGCGCTTGATTTTGTCCAGTTCGATCTCCGGGAACACTGTCTGATCGGCGATGCCCATGGTGTAATTGCCCCGTCCGTCGAAATGCCGTGGTGACACGCCGCGGAAGTCGCGGATGCGCGGCAGGGTCGTCGAAACCAGCCGGTCGAAAAATTCGTACATCACCTCGCGACGCAAGGTGACGCGGCAGCCAATGGGCATGTTCTCGCGCAGCTTGAAGTTCGCGATGCTCTTGCGCGACTTGCTGATGGCCGGTTTGCGCCCCGTGATCAGCGCCAGGTCCTTCGCGGCGTCGTCAATCGCGCTCTTCTCCAGTGACGCGCTCACGCCCATGTTCACCACGATCTTCTCCATCCTGGGGATCTGGTGGACGTTCTTGTAGCCTCGCTTCTCTTTCAAAGCGGGCCGGACTTCGTTCATGTACTTCTCGTAGAGTCTCGGTTTCATTTTCGATTGGCCTCGGATGTTGCCGAAGCGCTGAATCAACTCGTGCTCGTAATCTTTTTCTTAATCGTAATCTATCTGCTCAAGCCTTCGCTGGTTCCGCTACTGCTCCGCCGCCGCGTTTCGCAGCCCGGGCATCGAACCGTTCCGCCGGCATCAGGTTGGAGACATGCACCGTGCCTTCGCGCTCCACGATGGCGCCCTGCGGGTTCTGCTGGTTCTTCCGCGTGTGGCGCTTGATCATCTTCACGCCTTCCACGATGGCTCGTTCTTTGGTGCGAAGCACTTCGATGATCTTGCCGCGCTTGCCCTTCTCGGTGCCGGCAATGACCACCACCTCGTCGCCCTTCTTTACGTGAAATTTCTGCATAAGCTTCAAATGACTTCGGGGGCCAGCGAGATGATCTTCATGAATTTCTTGTCCCGCAGTTCGCGCGCGACCGGACCAAAGATTCGGGTGCCCCTCGGGTTGTTGTCCGCGTCGATGATGACGATGGCGTTCGCGTCAAAGCGCAGATACGAGCCGTCACTGCGGCGAATCGGGTGCCTGGTGCGAACAATCACTGCGTTTACGACCTCGCCCTTTTTGACCGTGCCGTCGGGTGCGGCTTCCTTGATGTGAGCCTTGATGACGTCGCCGACGTGCGCGTACATCTGGTTTCGTCCGAGGACGCCGATGGCGGCGGCGCGCTTGGCGCCGGTGTTGTCGGCCACGTCCAGAATGGAGCGGATTTGTAACATGGTCTTGAAAAGTTAGGCGTTGACCGGGACCGCGTCGGCGTTGCGCTCAACCACCTCGACCAGGCGCCAGCGCTTGGTCTTGGAGAGCGGACGGCACTCCTGGATGCGCACGCGGTCGCCCGGCTTGGCTTCGTTCTTCTCGTCGTGAGCATAAAACTTGTTGAACTGCGTGACCACCTTCTTGAATTCCGGATGCGGGAACCGGCGCTGGACGCGCACCACGATGGTCTTGGTCATCTTGTTGGAGATGACTTCGCCCACGCGTTCCTTCTTGTGGCCGCGGGCGGCGGGTGCTGTGGCTGTGTTGGTGTCAGGCATAAGAAATCAATCAGGCCGCTTTGTTCCGCATCTCGCTCATCCGGGTCTCGATCCGCGCGATGTCCCGGCGCAGGGTCCGCAACTGGGACGGCTTTTCCAGCCGGCTGCCCGCCTGCTGCAGGCGCAGGTTGAAAATCTCCTGCCGCTTCTCGCGGCCCAGCGCCGCCAGCTCCGCCAGCGTCTTGTCATTCAGTTCCGAAATCTTCATAAACTTGTTCGCCCGTTCCACCCGCCGTCAGGCGAGTTGATGACGAGAAATAAACTTGGTCTTGATCGGCAGCTTCGTTGCCGCCAGGCGCAACGACTCGCGCGCCAGCGCCTCCGGCACGCCGTCCACTTCAAACAGCACGTTGGCGGGGCGAATGACCGCCACCCACGATTCGAGCGGCCCCTTGCCCTTGCCCATGCGCGTTTCCAGCGGCTTCTTCGTAAAGCTCTTTTGCGGGAAGATGCGGATCCACACCTTGCCCCGGCGTTTCATATTGCGGTTGATGGCCACGCGCGCCGCCTCGATTTGCTTGGTGTCCATCCAGCAACGCTCCAGCGCCATCAATCCATACTCGCCAAACGCCACCGCATTCCCGCGCGAGGCCAGGCCGGCACGGTTGCCGCGGTGCATCTTGCGGTACTTCACTCTTGCGGGTATCAGCGGCATATCGAATTCCTGTCAGGTAAAAGTGGTTCTCGTTGAGTTCAGTTTCCGATGGTGACCGTCTCGGGCGCTTTGGCCTTCTCCGGCTTGTTCTCGCCTTTGCAAATCCAGCACTTGATGCCGAGCTTGCCATAGACCGTGAACGCCTCGGCGAAACCGTAGTCGATGTTGGCCCGCAAGGTATGGAGCGGCACGCGCCCCTCGTGATAGGTCTCAACCCGGGCCAGTTCCGCGCCGCCGAGCCGGCCAGCGCAGCGGATCTTGATGCCTTCGGCGCCGAAATCCATCGCGGTCTGGAGGGCCTTTTTCATGGCCCGGCGGAAGGACACACGGCGTTCAAGCTGGAGCGACACATTCTCGGCGACAAGTTGCGCGTCGGTTTCGGGCTGCTTAATCTCCATGATGTCCACGTAAATCTCCTTGCCCGTCATCTTGCTCAGTTCCTCCTTGAGCTTGTCGATCTCAGCCCCTTTTCGGCCAATGACCACACCAGGGCGGGCGGTGAGAATGGTGATGCGGCAGCGCGTGGCGGCGCGCTCGATCAAAATCTTCGGCACGCTGGCCGATTCGAGCTTCTTCTTGAGCGTCTCGCGAATCTTGCGGTCCTCGGCCAGCAGCTTGCCGAAGTCCTTCTTGTCGGAATACCACTTCGAGCGCCAGTCCTTGTTGACGCCGACTCGAAGGCCAATTGGATTGGTTTTTTGACCCATAAATCAGTTAGTTCTCGCTCCCTTCCTCCCGACCGTCCGACAGCACAATCTTGATGTGACAACCGCGCTTAAGGAGCGGGCCAGCCGACCCGCGCGCCTTGGGTTGGAAACGCTTGTAAGTCGAAGCCGCGCCGGCGACCGCTTCCAACACCACGAGGTTCTCCGGCTTGATGTTGTTATTATTCTCCGCGTTGGCGATGGCGCTCTTGAGCGTCTTCGCCACGGCGCGGGCCGATTTGCGAGGCACCACCGCCAGCACTGCCTGGGCTTGCAACGCCGGCAACCCCTGGATCTGGCGGACCATCTCGCGCATCTTTTGCGGAGACATCCGGAAATTTCTGTAGATGGCTTGGACTTGCATAACTATTTCGCCTCCGCCTTGGCCGTGTGGGCGCCGTGCTTCTTAAACGTGCGCGTCAGCGAAAACTCGCCCAATCGATGGCCCACCATGTTTTCCGTGACAAACACCGGGTTGAACACTTTCCCGTTATGCACATTGAACGTCAGCCCCACAAAGTCAGGCGTGATCATTGAGCGGCGCGACCAGGTTTTGATTGGCGTCTTGGACTTCGCGTCCTTGGCCTTCTGGATCTTGTCCAGCAGGTGGAAATCAACGAACGGGCCTTTTTTAATCGAGCGTCCCATAGATCAAATCATTTGAGCTTCATTGGCCGGCCATCGCGTCGCACCAGGATAAAGCGGTTCGAGTATTTCTTCCGATGGCGTGTCCGGCCGCCTTTGGCCACCTTGCCCCAGGGCGACATCAACTGCTGCCAGCCGCCGCCGGACTTCGACTTGCCGGCGCCGCCGCCATTCGGGTGATCGACCGGGTTGCGCGAAACGCCGCGGTTGATCGGCCGGATGCCACGATGCCGGGAGCGGCCTGCCTTGCCGAGAACGACGTTCTCGTGCTCGATGTTGCCGACCTGGCCGATGGTTGCGAAACAGTTCTCGTTGATGCGGCGGATTTCGCCCGAGGGCAGGCGAACCTGCGCGTAGCCCTCGTCGCGCGACATCAGCGTCGCCGCTGAACCGGCGCTGCGCACCATTTGCGCGCCGTGGCCGGGAATGATTTCGATGTTGTGAATCGGCAAGCCGACGGGCACCGACTTGAGCGGAAGAGAGTTGCCCACGTTGGGTTCCGCCGCGTCGCCGCTCATCAACTTTGCGCCAACCTGCAGACCGACCGGCGCGATGATGTAACGCTTCTCGCCGTCCGTGTATTGGAGCAACGCCAGACGCGCCGAACGGCCCGGGTCATATTCAATGGCCGCGACCGTGGCTTCAACGCCGTGCTTGTTCCGTTTGAAATCCACGAGACGCAGCTTCTGCTTGTGTCCGCCGCCAATGCCGCGGGAAGTGACCCGGCCATAATGATTGCGCCCGCCGGTCTTCTTGCGAATGACCACCAGGCTCTTCTCCGGCCTTGTCTTCGTGATCTCGTCATACGACGCGATTGTGATATAGCGCGTCGAAGGCGTCAGCGGTCTAAAGGTCTTAACTGGCATAAAGTCAAAAGCGTTCCCAAGTCACAGCCTGGAGTGGCGCGGCCATCAATCCTGCTCCCAGTCGGGAAGTCAGTTATCGGTCCCGCCCGTAATAAAAATGCTGTCCGCCGCCCTTTCCGGGGAAACGGAGCGCGCAGACTAGCAAAGGGAATCGCCTCTGCAACAAGTTTTTTTGAAATATTTTCCGCCACTGGCGAGCGCGCCATCGGGGTCTTCATCCCGGAGGGATGAAAGAAGGTAGCCGGGGGTTGAACGAAGCAAAGCGAGTGATACCCCCGGAACGAATCCCAACCCACGATTTGCACCCTGGCGGGGTGCCAGAACCTGCCGCTTTACTGCTGGTTCGGTGTCACCAATCGATAAAAGCGTCGACTGCCCGGCGCGCCGTCCGTCACCCGCTCCACTGCATTGGTCGAACGCGCCGGGAGATTCGTCAGCGCCAGCCACCCACCGGTGCCCAGTCCATCGCGAAACTGCACGGTATAGGTCTTGTTCGACTTCGCGGCAAACTCCAGCAACGCGCTGCCTTCGTCTACCTCGATTCGACTTACGCGCAGGAGGTTCAATGCGTCCTGGGGATCAGTGCCCGCCGCGTATTCGTCTGCATTGGACAAGCCGTCTCCGTCAGAATCGAACGCTGCGTCAGCGGGATTGTTGCGATCAAACTGATAAGCGTCCTCGAAGGCGTCGGGCAGGCCGTCGTGGTCCGCATCGGCCAGCACCGTCAGGTTGGCGCGCGTGCTGAGCACGCCGGGCGGCCCGAAGATATTGGTGACCTGCACGGTGTAGCCGGCACTGGCTGCAACATTCGACAGGGTGAGAAAGGAGAGGTAATCCATGCTCGTATTGCTGGCCACAATCGCACTGCCGGCGCGCCAGAGGTAGGTCAGCGGTAACGTGGCCGAATTGGAAATGGCAACGCTGAGAGTGACGGTACCGCCGGTTGCAACATTCTGGCTGATCGGCTGCTGAGCGATGCCTGGTTTGATTTTAACGATCAATGCAGCGGGAGCACTTTCGGTAATTCCGAAAGCATTGCTCAATAAAACTGTGTAATCGCCGCGCAACGGCCAATCCAGGTTGGTGAAGAGGAGCGAGGCATTGGTCGCGCCCGGCACATCGACACCGTCTCGTCGCCACTGGTAAACGATGGGCAGCATGCCGCCAGCTTGCACAGTCAACGTGACGTTGCTTCCGGGGAACACGACGGCGTTGATCGGCTGGAGGAGGATAGTCGGTTGGGCAATGACGGTGAGTTCAGCGGGCAAACTTTCCACGGCACCGAAGGCATTGCTGGCGACAAGTGTATAAGTGCCGCGATTGTCCCAGACGATGTTGGAAAACGTGAGTGCGAGATTGGTCGCGTTGGGGATGTCGAGCCCGTTGCGCCGCCATTGAAATACGAGAGGATCGGCCCCTGTCGCGTCGGCAACCAGGGAGACATTTGTGTAAGGGAGCGAGGAAGCCGGCTTGGGATGCAGGTGGAACAATACGGCGGCCACCGAACGACCGCGGACGGGCCGGGAAAACATGGAGGTGTTGCCCTCGGAATCCGTAGCGGTGGCCGTGATGTATGGTTGCAGCGGGAACACCTCAGAGACACTGAACTCGTACGACGCGGACCCATCGGCGTCGGTCGTGACATTGGTGGATCCCAGATACGTTTCACCCTCTCCGAACCCGGAGGGATGGGGTACGGTGTTGGCGAAGAATTCGATCCGATAACTCGACAGCGGCGCACTTCTGAGGACACCCGATAACACCGCATCGCTTTCGCCGTAAGACACAGACTCCAGTTCCGGGTAGTTTTGCCGGTTGTTCGCCCCAGTATCGATGTCGTAGAGGTCATTCATCAATGCAAACGATCCAGCGACTGATTGTCCGAAGAAAATGGATCCCCAATAAATGCCGGTGGCGTTCCGGCGGTTCGTGTTGAGATACGTCGAATTTCTGGAGATCGTGATTCGGTTGGCACTTTGCGGGTTTTGATAGTCGAGGAATGGTGGACCGCCCAGCGGCGGATAATACTCGATAACCCCAATCCCAACCGCACAGTTTGCGATTCGATTGCCTTCAATTCTGCAATTGGCGGGAACGACTGGCTCTAAGTCATCGCCTCCAAAAAAGAGGTCCACTGCCGTGTATGTTAGGGGAAAAGAAGCGACGCCGTCTGCTCCGACTCCGATGTAGTTGCCAAGAATGTTGGCCCACTGCGGGTTCAAGTAGAAATGGATAACGCTTGCATCGTAGGCCGCCATCACATTACGAGCGCCTGCTTCCAGCCCTCCGATGGTCAACCCATTCACCCTATGGAGGGACATGGTGCTGGTGCCACGGTTACCTGAAGGCCTCGTGCCCGATGAGTCCACACCGATAAAATTACCGAGAATCATGGTATCCGCTACTTCGACGCCATCGCCGATCCGAATTGGGTTTCTGCGGTTGCCGGCAATGACGTTGCGGTCGGCGGGCTGAAGTCCGCCAATCGTGTTGCAACAGATGTTAGAAGCGTCACAACAGGTGCTGCCAATCGTCAGGCCCATATCATTCCCGGGCACGTCATTGGTGAGTGTGTAGTAGGAAGGAGAGGCATCCGAACCCAGGAGGTTCCCAACGACCAAGTTATGAGATCCTTGAACCTCAATTGCACTGGCGAACCTTCGCATGGACAGGCCCCGAACCACAGAGTTACTGGTCCGGAGAACGAAACCGTAGAATCCGTTGTTCACTCCATTTAGCTCGATTCTTCGCACCGCATTGTCCGCATCCGCCAGAGTGTTCGGGCTGGAGCCGGGCTGAGTGTAGCCGTTGATTTCAACCGAATCGGTCACGACGGGAAAGCCGGTCGTCGTTACTATGGTGTGCAAACCATCGCCCGGAATGTTAAACACGATGCGATCCGCGCCCGGAGTCGTGTTCGCATCGAGGATGGCCTGGCGCAATGAGCCGGTGCCCGCGTTGTTCGTGTTCACTACTGTGAACTCCACCGCCCGCAGTCCAGGCAACGCCGCGCCCAGCAGGACGGCTGGGAGCATTTGGAACAGTAATTTCACGGCTGGATCAGGGCTTTGACGATGCCAGACTATCGAATCCACGCCATGTGACAAGCACCATCCTGTGACTTTTTGTGCCTTCACGCCTCGGACTTTCATACCACGCGAAGTAGTTAATCCATACGAAGCGGGCCTTCCAAGACCGGCATTGCAGTCAATCGTGCGCTGCCAGGAGGTACAATGGGACGATGTGAAATCGTGGTGGTGACTCAGTTTGGTGGGGCGAGGCTACTGACGAGCCGGCTCGCGAGGACGCTCGCCCCACCGGATGTTGCAACCTGAGCCACTACCGAAATCGTCCCAATCTTGCTTCGGCGCTGGATTTGCTTTACAGAACGGGTAGTGAAGTCGCCGAAAGTCATCGCGCTGTTGCTGATCCTGAACCTGGGAGTGTTTGCCGCCATTCTCGTTTACGTCCTCCGGGCGCGCATCGCTTCGCCCATCTCCGGCAATGAGGCGACTCCCGCGACAAGCTCCCCTGCCCTGCGGTCCGCGCCTTCGTCCGGGACAGAAAAGGTCGCCGTCGTAACGAACTCCCTCCGCTGGGCGCAACTGGAGTCCGAGGATTACAAGACTTACATCGCGCGTCTGCGCGGCATCGGCTGCCCGGAGCAAACCATCCGTGACATCATCATTGCCGATTTGGACAAGCTGCTGGCGCCGGAGATCGTCGCCGCCTACGGGCGCCGCAAGGAACTGCGCTACTGGCATCCCGAAGAGGAGGAAATGGCCAACGACGTGAATCCCCGCGACGTGTTCCAAAAGCAGCACGAACTGGAGAAGCGCAAGCAGGAGATTATTCGCGAATTGATCAGCGCGGATCTTTCCCGCGAGCGAATGAAAGCCAGCGGACAGGAAGATTACTATGAGCGCCGCCTTGGATTTCTCCCGGAACACCGCCGCACGCGCGTCCGCGAGTTACTCGAGCAATTTGATGAAGCCGAACAAAAACTTCGCGACAAGGAAACCGCGGAGGAAGGCGCGCTCTCCGCCGCCGACCGCGCGCAACTGCGCCTCTTGCGCCAGCAGCGCGAGGACGAAGTCGATCGGCTGTTGGCGCCGTCCGAGAAGCAGCAGTATGAATTGTGGCTCTCGCCGACGGCAAACGAGGTGCGCCACGCGCTCTACGGCATGGATGCGACTGAGCAGGAGTTCCTGGCCGTTTACCAGGCGCGAAAGACATTTGAAGACATTTGGGGCCAGCGCGATCCCGATCTGCTCGATCCCAACAGCCGCCAGCAAATGGAACAAGCCAGAGCGGACATGGAGGCGCAAATCCTTCACGAGCTGGGCGAACAGCGCTACGCGGACTACGAGCGGGGCCGCGATGACGACTTCCATCTGTTGAGCGCGCTGGTCACGCGCTTCAAGCTGCCCCGCGAAAGGGCGGCGGAGGTTTACAGCTACAAGAACGTGGCCGCGAACTATCGCGAGCAGATCAGGAACAGCCCGCTCCTGACCGCGGAGCAAAGAGCAGAAGCGCTGAAAGCCATTTCAGAAGAAACGGCCAATGTCGTCCGCGGGGTGCTTGGTTCCAAGGCCTACAACCACTACTTGCGCTCCGGCCAGGGCCGCTGGATCAGCGAGTGAAACTCTTAATCCTGCTCTTGCTCTTAATCCGCCCACGCTCGTGAATTAAGATTACGAGCAAGAGCAAGAGCACGTCCCCCACATCCCCGGCACCACTTCCCCACTTGCCCGCCCCATCGCACGTGCGTACGCTGGCGCGGCATGGTTCTCCGGTCGCCAGCCATTTCGCGTTTGAGATACCTCGGAGCGTTCCTCTTCGCCGCTGCGTACTTCACTCCGCAGTTCTCTCCCCTGCCGATGCACGGCGGCCAGCGCGTCGTCATCATCACACCGCACGTCGATGCGATCCGGAATGAGTTCTCCCGCGGCTTCGCCGAATGGCACCAGCAGCATTTCGGCGAAACGGCGGAAGTGGACTGGCGCACGATTGGCGGCACGTCGGATTCGCTGAAGTTTGTCCAGTCGGAGTTCACGAAGAAACCGGAGGGCATCGGCATCGATATTTTCTTCGGCGGCGGACAGGAACCCTATCTGATCCTCAAGGACAAGAAGCTCGCCGCCAGTTATCGTCCGCCCCCCTCGGCGCTCGACGCCATTCCGCAAACCCTCGGCGGCATGGAGGTGTATGACGCGGAATTTCACTGGTTCAGCGCCGCGCTGTCGAGCTTCGGTATTTTGCAGAACACCCGCGTGCAGCGCCTGGCTGGCTTGCCGCAAGCACATCGTTGGGAGGATCTGGCGGACCCGAAGCTGTTCGGCTGGGTCGGCACGGGCGACCCTCGCAACAGCGGCACGATGAAAGTGATGTTCGAGGCGTTCCTCCAGGCGTACGGCTGGGAGAAGGGCTGGGAGTTGCTCGCGCAAATCGGTGGCAACGCGCGCGGCTTCGACCGCGTCTCCAGCAGCACGGCCAAGGATGTGACCCTCGGCGAAACCGCTTTTGCGTTCGCCATCGATTTTTACGGCGCGAGCCAAATCAGTGTCGCCGGGCGCTCGAACATGGTGTTCACGCTGCCCGCTGACTTCACCGCCATCAACGGGGACGGCATTTGCATTCTCAAGGGCGCGACGAATCTCACGACCGCGCGGCGGTTCCTCGACTTCACGCTGGGTGAGCCGGGGCAAAAACTTTGGTTTCTTCCGCTGGGCCACCCCGAAGGCCCGCGGCGACACGCGCTCGAACGTTCCTCTATCCGGCCGGACTTTTACCAGCGCTACCGCGGCGTGAGCAACATCGAGCTTAGCCCGTTCGATCTGAACCAGGCGTTTACCTACAACGCCAAGCTCGCCCGCGACCGGAACGACTTGCTCGGCGCGCTTGTCGGCGCGTTGCTGGTGGACACTCACACCGAGCTTAAGGCCGCGTGGCGGGAAATCATCGCGCGTGGCCGTCGGTCGTCCGACCTCGCCGATCTCGGTCGCCCGCCGCTTTCGGAATCGGAAACGCTCAAGCTGGCGTTAACAGACTGGAAGAACCCCGCCGTCCGCAACCGCAAGAAGATCGAGTGGCAAAACTGGGCCCGGGAGAAATATCGCCGCCTGTCTGGTTAAGAAACGGCGGGGTTTTCGTTCGCCGCTCGCGAAAGGCCGGCAATCCTGCAAACTGCATGATGCGTTGCAAACATCGCAGAAGATCGGGTAGTGTCCTAATTTTAGGACACTACCGAAGATCGCCGCAACCATCGCTTGGATTCCTTGGACACCGGATTGGCACGATCTGTGCAAAACCCTCGTCGATGCATCAACAGTGTCATCTTCACCCGAAGTCCTATGCCAGGTGAACGTCACGGCGGATTAGGTCGCATCCTCCCCCAAACCTTAGCCATTGCCTGAAGTGCTGCACCGGCGGGTGAAGTTTTTGGTGAAGGCCTGAACATTTCGGTGGGTTTGGCGTCGATGAGCGGTGCCCATCACCAAACGCTC
>Ga0187893_10011945_pt1 | contig 12451 bp, 9 predicted proteins | sample MA1701074metaG_FD_139574 | JGI IMG/M metagenome (GOLD analysis project Ga0187893, IMG submission 139574) | White microbial mat communities from a basaltic lava cave in the Kipuka Kanohina Cave System on the Island of Hawaii, USA - MA170107-4 metaG ...
GCGCCGCTCCGCGGTCAGGCCCCGCGCCCTCGCCGCTGCTGGCGGTCTCTTTGTCGGTGGACTACCGGTCCAAGCCGCGGACCCTCGACAATGTGCAACTGTCCATGACCAGCGGCGAGATTCTCGCTGTTGTCGGTGAGAGCGGGTCGGGAAAAAGCACGCTGGCGCTGGCGATAATGGGCCTGCTCGGATGGCGGGGCGGAGAGGCCCGCGGCGAGGTGTTGTTTGAGGGGCGGAACATTCTCCGGCTGCCGGAAAAAGAAAAACGCGCTTTGCGCGGGAATAGGATCGCGCTGGTTCCTCAAAGCCCGCTGACGGCGCTCAACCCGGCCCTGAGGCTGCGGCGTCAGTTTGAGGAAGCCTGGCGCGCGCACAGCGCCGGCGCCGGTCTATGGGAGCGGGTGAGCGAACTGCTCGCCCGCGTGCAGTTGCCCGAACGGGACAGCTTTCTCGACCGGTACCCGCGGCAGCTCAGCGTCGGGATGGCGCAGCGCGTGCTGATCGCCATGGCGCTGCTGCACCGTCCGAAACTGCTGGTGGCCGACGAACCAACCAGCGCGCTCGACGCCATCACGCAAACGGAAATCCTCGATCTGTTCGCCGGGCTGAACCGGCACTCCCAGGCTGGGGTTCTGTTCATTTCGCATGATTTGCTTTCGGTGGCCCGGCTCAGCCACCGCGTGGTTATTCTGTATCAGGGCCAACTGGTTGAGACGGGACCTACGCGGGAGATTTTCGAAAGCCCTTCAGATCCCTACACGAGGCGGCTTATCGCGGCGCTTCCCGCCAATCCGTTCCGGTGAAAGTCAATCGATCGGGCGCACGACGCTCTCGTATGGATGCCGCGCCGATAGGATGCCGGCGAAGGCAAACACGTCCAGCGCCTGCTCATACAGATCGCGCGGGATCGCGGTCCCGCCGTGCCAGCATCCCAACTCCTGATAGCGGCGAACGGCATTGGCGAGAGCTTCCGAATGGATGCCCGGGAAAAACGACTGCCCGGCGGCGGCGACTACACGCGCATCTTGCTCGACAGCCCAACGCTTCGCCCCGCCAAAAGCGCGAAGAAACGCCTGTCCAGGCGCGGAATCCAAGAATTGTGGCAGGGCGGTGAGGCTCGAAAATGCAACCGGGGGCATGGATTGGCCGACCGAAACCACTGTCGCTCCCAGCCCCTCGCGCTCGAGCTGCTGCGGCGCCGGCCCTTGCAGGTGCACATAATCCCCTTCGCCTTGACGGAAGGCAGCCTCCATTTGATCGGGCGAGCCACGGTCCAGCAGATTCACGCGGCGCCAGTCCAGGCCATTTAATTGCCCGGCATAACGGAGCATGGCCAATGGCTGGCCGGCGTGGTCGGCGATCAGCGACTTACCTTCCAGTTTCTTCCAGTGAAACGCCGCGTCCGGCTCGCGGGCGGCGAGGAAGAAGCCGTCCCTGCTGTTGATCTGGGCGAAATGTACCGGGAGATTCCCGATGCCTTTCTCCATGGCGCTCCAGTTGGAGGAGACCGCCGATTGCACCAGATGCGCCCGGCCTTCGGCAAGAGCATGGCGTGAGGTGTCCTTGGGCGGCAATACGCCGTATCGTGCCTCCAGGCCTTCGGCTTTGAGAAACCCCCCGGCGATTGTGGCAATAAGCGGGGTGTAGAAGGCCGAATGGCGGGAAACGAGAATGTTGAGAGTCATGTCCGCGCCGCGGCGTGCTCAGGGCTTGACCAACTCCTCGATTACGGACTGGATGCCCTTGCGGCGGTAGAGATTGCTCAAGCGCTGCTCTTCGTGGGAAGGCTGAATGGCGCTTTTCACGGCGGCGAGCGCGCCGCGATCCGGGATCCAGACCGAGCCGTCGGCAAACTCGACGTGATTCACAAAACCGCGCATCGCGGCGATCTGAACCGGCTTGCCGTCGCGCGGGCCCAGCTTGAGCCGCATGTCGGGCTGGAGCCGTGTACGGGCGCCGGGCGCCAGATCGACATCGGCCGGCAGAGACCCGGCGTAGAATTCCTGTCCTTGCGCATCGGTGAGAAGCCAGCCGAGCTCGACAAACCGCACCTGCCGGTTGGCCCTGTTGGTGACATCAACCTGTGGAATGCGCGCTTCGGCGCTCGAAACCATGCCGGTTGCAGGCGAAGGAGTAACCGGTTCGCCGGGCAGCCGCAGGAAAGCGAATTGAACGGCATGCTCCCCTTCGGCGTTGGTCGTACGCCCGCGGGCAAGCTGGATATCCATCCTGGAACGCTCCGAGAGCCGCGCCTGCACATTCACCATTTGCTGGCGCAATGCCTCAACGCCATTGGTCTCATAGAAACGTTTCAGGTACTGCCGGTCGCGCCGCGCCTCCATTTCCCACAACATCATCTGGCGGCGCGAATTCAGCCGGTTCGGTCCATAAAAGGAGAGATCGTCAAACAGCACGCCGTCCAGAGAGACCTCCACCAGCGGGCCGTCCTTGTCCGTATTGGGACGCAGAAGACGCAAATCGAGGCGCACCGGAAATACCTCGCCGGGTCCCACGCCCAGACTGGGCACGGAAACGGAGGCCTTGCCGCCGGGAGCGGCTTCCTGCGCCATGACGAGCAGCGTGACGCCGCGGACCCTGCGGTTGCCGACGTTGCGCAAGGTGAGCGACGTGTGCAAATCAAGGAGCATGGCGCTGCCACGCGGCGTGAGCGCGGATTCACCCCAATCCGCGCTGACAACGGCCAGCGGCGCATCTTCGGGCAGCGTGATATGCATGTTGCTGCGCGAATTCAGGGCGTTCTGGCCGGCGGCGGCGGCCACAACCAGAACCAGTATCGGGAGCTTATTGGACATAGACATTGTTGATGGTCACCTGTCCTGTTTCAGCATCGACGTAGCGCGACCGGACCGCTCCTTCAAGCGACACGCTAAACGTCACGTCCTGATCTATGGGGTGTTTGATCGTCAATACACGTCCATGATCGTTCAATCCAATGCCCGCGGCACTCGCCTCGAGCAGGAAATCCGGTGCGCTGGAGATTCCCTTGCGGGCGATCTCCGGCGGTGGGCCCACGGGCCGGTACACCCAGTAAGCCAGCAGCACCACGGCGATGGCCGATGCCATTATCAGAGCCGGCCGCCATCCGGTGAAGTGGGTGGGGGGCTGGGAAACGGCCACGCACTCGCCGGCGGCCAACCCCAGATGAATGTTGGCTTTCATCTCCGAGGACAGCCGGTCCCATTCTATGTCTTGCGGAAGATCGTTGGCGGAGCCCAGCAGTCCGGCTCGCATGCCGGCCAGAGCCTGATGCTCGCGGCCGCAATCGGCGCACTGGCGCAAATGCCCGCGGACGCGCCGCCGGGCCCAGAACCCCAGCTCGCCGCCTGCATAAAGCGCCAATTCGTATCGCGTCGCGTGCATTAAGTAGCCTTCCGTTTCTGCCAGTAGCGGCGCAGCTTGATCCGCGCGTTGGCGATATGGCTGCGAACCGTAGCCTTGGAGCAATTCATGTGCCGCGCCACCTGTTCGGCCGGCCAATCCTCGACATCGCGCAGCACCAGTGCCACGCGCTCACGCTCGGTCAGCACGACCAAGCCGTCCTGGAAGCGCGCCTCCCGCTCGGCCCGCAAAACCGTCTGCTCGGGGCTTTCCGCCGCCGGGGAAGCGATCGGCGGAACCTCGTCCAACTCGCTGAAACTCACCCGGTGGCTGCGCCGCAAAAAATCGATCGCCGTATTGCTTGCGATCCGCGAAAGCCAATGCGCCGCTTTGTCCGGATCGCGCAACTGCTCCTGCCGTTGCAGGACCTTGATGAACACTTCCTGCGTCAGATCCTGAGCGTCGGCCACGTTGCCCACAATCCGGTAGATCAGAAGAAATACCCGGCGCATGTGAGCCGAGATGAACTCCTCGCGCGGATCGGTTTCCCGCGACGAGGCGGTCAAACCGGCCGGCATGGCTTCATCGCTTGGCGAGGCGCTCATCGTTACTCTGGCACCGGATCGGAGCATGATCTCCCGCACCGCCCCCCGCGATGGTGCGGCTCATTAGTTTTGACGCAAGAGACTTTCAAAACGTGCAATCCCAATGTGATAATACTCCCTGTATGATCGGAAGAAAAGGATCCTCATGATAGAGATTACCTGGTTGGGCCATAGTTCGATCCAGTTAAAGCTTGAGAGCGGCGAGACCGTGCTCGTGGACCCATGGGTGGAAGGCAACCCAAAGTACCCCAAAGACTTCGAGATCAAGCGGGCGGATGTAATCCTGGTTACACACGGCCACTTCGACCATATCGCTTCGGTGGCGGATTTGGCCGGCAAATTCCATGCGACCGTGGTTGCCATCTACGAAATTGCGTCCTGGCTTGAATCGAAAGGAGTTAAGAACACCATTGGAATGAATAAGGGCGGGACTGTGACCGTGGCAGGGCTGGCGGCCACCATGGTGCACGCGCTGCACTCGAGCTCGATTCAGGATGGAGACAGGCTTGTTTATGGCGGCGAAGCGGCCGGCTACGTGCTCGGCTTCCCGGACAACCGGCGCGCCTATTTGGCCGGTGACACGACGGTGTTTGGCGACATGCGTCTGATTGCGGATCTGTACCGGCCCGAGCTGGCGTTTCTGCCGATCGGCGACCTCTACACGATGAGTCCGAAGGAGGCCGCGCTGGCCTGCCGGATGCTGCGGCCCAGGAAAGTGATCCCGATCCATTGGGGTACATTTCCTCCGCTCACGGGGCGTCCCGAGCAGCTTGCCTCTCTTATCTCGGATATGCCCGGAACCGGGGTGTGGACGCTCGAGCCCGGAGTACCCGTAAATTGGTAGTAGCCTTTTATGCGCATTGCGGCAATAGTTGCGCTTTTCTGTGGAATGGCTTTTGGCGCCGTTCCGCTAGTCCGCCAGTCAGTGCACGTGCCTATGCGGGACGGCGTGAAACTTGCCGCCAACGTGTTCTTCCTTCAGAGCGCCGCGCGGCAGCCGGTGATTCTGGTCCGCACGCCATATAACAAAGGGAAGGATCTTAGCGCCAATTTCCGGTTCTTCGTGGAGCACGGCTACACGATGGTGGTCGAGGACGTGCGCGGACGCTACCAATCGGAAGGGGTCTTCGACCCGTTCCACCAGGAAACAAACGACGGCGAGGACACGTTGAACTGGATTGCGCGCCAGCCGTGGTCAAACGGCCGGATCGGCATGGTGGGCGGCTCTTATCTCGGCATCGTGCAATGGAAGGCCGCGCTCTCCGGCAATCCCCACCTCAAGGCGATCTTCCCGGTGGTCTCCGGCTGCGACGACTACACGGACCGCTTCTTTTCCACCGGCGGCGCCATGAAACTCGGCAACCGGTTGCTGTGGCTGTCATCCAACATGCGCGCTCCAGGGTTCACGCCGCCCGATTTCACATTGTTCGTCAGACATCTGCCCGTCAAAGAGGCCGATCGCGCCGCGACGGGGCAGAAAGTGGCGATGTATCAGACCGCCCTCGAACATCCCACCTACGACTCCTACTGGAAGTCCATCAGCACGCGCGAGCGGCTGGAGCAGATCCGGATTCCGGTTTTCAGCGTCGGCGGCTGGTACGATAATTTCGTTCAAAGCGACCTCGAAGCATTCACGCTGCTGCGCCGTCTGGGCCGGACCGCGCATGCCATGATCGGCCCGTGGGCGCACAGCATGTCGATTCCGTTTGAAGGAGTCAGCTTCGGGCACGAGGGCTCCGCGCCCGTTCTGCGCATGCAACTGGACTGGTTTGACCGCTGGCTCAAGAACGATTCCACCAAAGCGCGTTATGCCCCGCTGCGGATCTTCGTAATGGGCGTCAACCGCTGGCGCGATGAACAGGAATGGCCGCTCGCCCGGGCCGTTGCCACGCCGTTTTATCTGGCGGCGCGGCACGGCGCCAACAGCGTTTTGGGCGACGGAATCCTGGCGGCTCACCCGCTCAAGCGAAGCCGCGCGGACCGCTTTGTTTACGATCCGGCCAATCCGGCGCCCACGCGTGGCGGCGGCACCTGCTGCAACCCGAAAATCTTCCCTTGGGGCCCCATGGACCAGTCGCCGGTGGAGAAACGCCGCGACGTACTGGTCTATACTTCGCCGGTTTTGGAGAAGGATCTGGAAGTCACCGGCCCGGTGAAAGCAGTCCTATGGGTTTCCACTTCGGCCCGCGACACCGATTTTACGGTTAAGCTGCTCGACGTGGCGCCTGGCGGCCGCGCCACTAATCTTACCGATGGAATCCTCAGGCTGCGCTACCGCGAAGGACTGGATAGGGCGATGCCGGCGAAGCCGGGCGCCGTTTACCGCATCCTGGTTGATGCAGGCGTGACGAGCAACGTATTCCGCGCCGGACACCCCATTCGCGTCGAGATATCCAGCAGCAATTTCCCCCGTTTCGATCGCAACCCGAACACGGGCGGGCCGCTGGCGCCGGAAACGCGCTTCGTCAAGGCCGAGCAGCGCGTTTATCAGGGCGGCGCGAACGCATCGCATCTGCTGCTGCCGGTGGCGCACTGAAGGCTCCTAACCGGGGCTTTAGCGCGTCGTCAGCTCCGCTTTACGAGTGCAGAACGCATCATAGTGCAACCCTGGGCCGCGTCTCCCTGAAAACACCAGCCAAATCGATTTCCCATCCTGGCTGAACCACTTCGAGGGGAGCCGGTAGCCATGCGTCGGCCCCAGTCCCCAATCTTCGGTATGAAAGAGAGTGTTCCAAGGGCCCCAGGGCTCGGGGGCCTCGAAGATTCCCCAGGCGCCTTCATGATTGTAGGAAACGGCCAGAAGATAGCGCTTGAGCACGGGGTGATAGACGGCGTCGGTCCGCTCGCAGCGTCCGGCATACTCGAAGACGGCCTTGCGTCCGGCAATGTCCCTGGTCCATACAGGCTGGCCGCCGCTCATGCCCGCGTAAAATTGCCAGGCTGCCTGATCCCGTAAACGGTCTTTGGGAGCGCGGGCCAGAATCAAACGGTCATCGGGTTTGTAGGCGCTGGGGCCATCCTGGGAATACACATAAACGAACCCATCCCGCGCCCCTGAGTAGTTCTTTCCAAAATTGAGAAACGAGGGCGAACCGAAGCTCTCCTCGAACCGGAATCCCCACTGCCAGGTAACGGCGCGATCTTCGCTCCAGACCAGTTGCGCGTTTTGCGCGTTTCGTACCCACATGTAAATGACGCCATCCACCATAAGCATGCCGCTCGACTTTAGGCCGCGCTCTCCGTCTCCTTTGCGCTCGCCGGATGGAGAGCGGATGTTCGCGGCCATGTATTTTTCGGGAGGACCGGTGATGCGCGAAAAACCGAGACTGAGCTTGACGCCGGCGCCGGGAGCGAAGCCGAATCCGTCGCCATAGGAAGTGTAGATGGCATCATCGTCTCCCCAAGTCATCGGCCAATTGTCGGAATCGATGGCCGCGCGGACAACCGAATCCACCGGCGCCCAGCGCACCTCGGAAACCACGCGGCTCGGCGGATACGGCGGAGATGAGGGGCGGACAGCCTGCATCAGTGGAGCGAAGAAACTTTCATAGGCCGCCGTCCAAAAGGGCTTCGCGCTCAACACGCTGCCATTGCGCACGGCGACCAGATCGAGGCTGGGGATAACGATCATCAACTGGTGGCCGGCGCCCGCCGCGGCGAAGGCGTCGCGCGGAACCGCGCTCCATGCACCGTCGAAATTCGTGTACCAGCCGAGCCCGGAAGCCGGCGCGTAGCGGTCGATCCTACGGTCCGGAATCGGAGTATGGGCGTAGGATACGAACCGTGTGGCGAGTTCCTGTCCGGCGACGCTTCGGCCATTCCAACTCCCGCGTTGCAGCATCCACTGGCCCAGGCGCGCGGCGGCGCGGGCCGTAAAGCTCCCTCCGCCCCAATTGGCGTACACCGTCAAGCCATCGATGGGAAACGATTGGCCGTAGCTCATCGACCATTGCTCATCGCCGATCCCAAGCGGCCGCATAACGCGTTCCGTAAGCATGCGGCGCACGTCCGGTTCCTCGCTTTCGCGCAGGGAAGCGGAGACGGAATAGGCCAGCGCGGCCATGCCTGGATTGCTGTAGGCGTACTTTGTTCCGGGCGGGAATCTGACGGGAGCTTCCGTTAGAGCGGTAAGCAACGGACTCGGTTCGCGCCGCCAGAAAGCGCCCATCCAGCCAGGCAGCTTCTCATGCGGCACGCCATCCTGGTTGGCGTCCTCAATGCCGGAGGAGTGCGTGGCAAGGTGGCGGATGGTGATCGGGCGCCGGAGCCGGTCATCCTTCCAGCGGGCAATGTAGTGATGCGCGGGGTCATCCACGCCGAGCCTGCCGCCGCCAACGGCGAGCATCAGCGAGGTGCCTCCTATAATGGCCTTGGCCATCGATGCGGTGTAATGCCGTTGATCCGGCCCATGCCCCGGTGCGTACCATTCAAAAACCAACTGGCCGCGCCGGGCTACCAGTAAAGACTTCGTTCCGTGCCCGGCAAGATCGCGGGCGAGGGCCTCGAGTGCGGTTTGGCTGAGACCCTGCGAATCCGGGGAAGCCGGCTGCCAGCGCACCTCGCCGAGCGCCGGCAAAGTGAGCAGGATGAGAATCCAACGCATAGCTTCATTCTCCGGGAACTCTCCTAAAACAGAAAACGCAGCCCGAATTGAATGCGGCGCGGATTATCCGCCGATTGCAGACGTCCGAACGACGGCGAGCCAACAAAGATATCCGGCAGATTGAAGTTCGGGCGGTTGAACAGGTTGAATCCTTCGGCACGAAGCTGGAGCGTGAGCGCTTCCGTAATCGCGGTGTTTTTTAGAACCGAAACGTTGACGGCGGCCAAACCCGGACCGTCGAGAATGTTGCGGCCCGCATTGCCGAAGCTGCCGCGTGAAGGCAGCCCGAAGGCCGTCTTATCGAACCAGCGTTCCGGCGTTCTTTGACCCAGTCGCGCGTCGCGCAGCAGATGAGGCCGGTCATTGGCGCCAAATCCCAGATTGGACCTTCCGGTGTTGCTGTTGTCGTTTTCCGGCAGCAGCGCCACCGTAAAGGGGCGTCCGGTTTGAAAACTGAGGATTCCGTGGGTCTGCCAGCCCGCCAGCAGCTTGCCTTTACCCAACGGCAGATCGTAGGAGTATCCGGTGGAAAATCTCTGGCGGACGTCGAAGTTCGAACGGCCGCGCTCGTTGCTTACAAAATCGCTGTCCTGGGGAAAGTTGGGATCGCCCGCGCTGGGAAAGAAACTCGACGCGTCGTCGATGGACTTGCCCAGCGTGTAAGCCGCAAGCATGGACAAGCCGCGATGAAAGCGCTGCTGGAAGCGCATCTGCAAGCTGTGGAAAACGGAATTGCCCCTGGACTCCAATTGCATGATATCCGCGAATTGGATCAGAGGCCGAGGGTTGGGGTCGCGCGGAGTGGGGCGCGGCTGGTTGATGTCGCGCGCGGAAAACAGATGCGTCCCCTTTGTTCCCACGTAGGAAACCTCGACGACACGGGCCCGGCCCAATCGCCGCTGCACACCCAGGTTCCACTGCTGCGCGTAAGGAGTCCGCAGGTCGCGCTGAAAGGCGAATGCCGATGGCGGAATGGGAATCGGGTAGTTTCTCGGGAAGGGATCGTGAATGAACAGCAGTTGGGTGGGGAGAGGGAAAAAGAGCCGCAGGTCGAAATAAGGCGGGTTGAAATAGAGACCTTCGCTGGGGGCGAGAGACGATTGGTCGAAGTAGATTCCGTAGCCTGTCCGGACTACCCAATCGCGGTTTCCCGGCGACCAGGCAAGACCGATGCGCGGACCAAGGTTCATCTTGTCGGCAAAATAGCCCGAGCGGGGCATACCGCCTCTTCCCACCGGCGCCAGCGACCGCGAGGCCACGTCGAACAGATTCGCCTGGTCCCGGCTGTCCACGGGAGGTGAGTTGTATTCGTAGCGGAGTCCCAGGTTCAGGTTTAAATCCGTGCGCAGGCGGATGGCGTCGTTTGCGAACAAGGAAAAGGACCGGCTGCGAAGCCGCTGCGGATTGTTCAACGTTGCGCCGCCGGTCAGAGTCGGCAGCCCCACCAGAAGGTCGGCCAGCGGGTTCTGCGTGATGAAGCCAAGGAACTGCAAGAAGCCCCGGGCCTGCACGTCGCGAAATGCGTTCTGCTGGAGCCAGCGGAAATCGCCGCCGAATTTGAACACATGCCGCCCGCGGGCCAGTGTAAGCTGATCGATGATCTGGTAGGAATTGGTGACTCCATGCTGCGGGTTGTTGAATTCATGTCCAAGCGGCGAAAAGCCGGTGACGGTGATGAAACTGAGTCCGGCGTCGCGAGGGTTGGCCGAAAGCTCGGGGATGCCGATCGCTTTGTTGACGTTTTGCCCCGTCAGTTCAGGGAATGCGCCGGCCGCGACGCGATTGTAGCCCAGCCTCACCTCGTTGAGCAGCGCCGTGGTGATGGTCCGTGTCTCGCTGATCATGACGTTCTGGGCGCGGCGCGGCACATTGTTTCCGAATCCGGGAATCTGGGCGAAGGATGGACCGGCGAACGGCTCAAACAGATCCCGGTCGAGCAGACTGTAGCGAAACGACAACTCCGAACGGCTGAGCATCTGGTCCAGCCGCACGTCAAACTGATCGGAGCGATCCCTTTGTGAAGGCGAGGAAACATAGTTCTGAACCGGATCGTTGCGGTTCGGAAGCGGGTACAGGGCAGCCACCGCGCGCCCAACCGGATGTTGAAAAGCGGCGGGAATCTGACCGCCGGGGAACGGCTGGCCGGCCAGCGGATTGATGGGAGGCCGCGCAGAGCGCGAAAAATCGCCGCTTCGCTCGGCCAGGGTCGGAACGCGCGTCAGGCGCGTGAAACCTTCCTTGGCGCGGCGTCCCTCAAAGTCGGTGAAAAAGAAGGTCCGGTTCCTGCGAACGGGTCCGCCGAGAGAGAATCCAAACTGGTTGCGCTGGTAGGCCGGTTTGGGCTCGCTTGCCGGCGCGAAGAAATTGCGGGCGTCCAAAGAGGCATTGCGGAAGAATTCGAAGCCCGTGCCGTGTATGCCGTTACTGCCGGATTTCAACACTACGCTGATTTGCGAGCCGGCGTTGCGCCCGAAACTGGCGTCATAGGAGTTCGTCAGAACTTCGAATTCGCGGATGCCATCAACCGGAGGATTCACCGAGAAGCCATTCAGCTTGGGGTCGCCGTTGTACATGCCATCGAGTAGAAACAGGTTGGCATCCTCGCGGGCGCCGTTCATATTGATGGCGAAGTCGCCGCGTACGCTGCCGGCCGAGCCTTGCGCCGCCGGCAGCGCCCCGGGAACCAGAAGACTCAGCTCGAAGAAGTTCCTTCCGTCCAGCGGAAGGCCCAGAATCTGGCGGTTTTCAATGACTGCGCCGAGGGCCGCGTTGTCGGTCCGGAGCACTTCGCGCACGTCGCGTACTTCAATGCTTTCCTGGCGGGCCGCGTCCGGCAGTGAGAGATCAAGCCGCAGCTCCTGATTCACCAGCAGCGGAAAAATGCGCAAGGCGGCCGTCCTGCCGTCGCGTTTCACTTCCAGCCTGTATTCGCCCGCGGCAAGCTGCGGGAACTGAAACTCGCCGCCCGCGGCGGCCGCCGACGACCGTTCTTTGCCCGTATCCCGAGCGGTCAAAACGATCTCGGCGCCGCTCGCGGGCCGGCCTTTGGAATCGGTGATGATACCGTGGATCAGGCCACGCAGGTTCTGCGCGGGCAGGACCATGCAGTGGGCAAAAAGAAGTGGCGGCAACAGAAGCTTTTTCATGGATACTAATAAAGTTTTCCCTGAGTATCTTTCCACTATAACCGATGAAAGGCAGGACCGCTCTTTGTTGTGGCTCGGCCCTTCATCGATGGCGGGCCGGCTTGCTCAAATGCGCGCCGGTTGCGGGTTATTGTTGAAAACAGCCTCGCTGCCGGTGGAAAGCAGAACCCACAATCCATAAACTCCCAGCGCTGTACCGAATGGCACGCTGAACAATTCCAGGGCCGAAAGAACGATAGTCAGGACCCGCGCCCAGCGCTTTCTGTGCAGCAACCCGACGCCGGCGATTACTCCTGGAAGCGAAAGAACCATGAGAAGCGTGAAAACGAGCATTCCGATGGTTCCCAGGATCGGAACCGCGATTTCAGCGCCCTCGGAGCGTCCGGCAAAGCCAACCACACTGGCAATGCCGCCAAAAATGACCAGGATCAACAAACCTGCCAGCAGGCCGCAGATGCCCAGCACCAGGTGCAGAATACCGAGAACCCTAACATGAGTCGCCATGAGCCCTTCTCCAATTGGTTTTGTTCCAACAAGTATACGACTATGCATGGCGCGGTGTTCCCTTTTGTAGGCATGTTTCGGTCGGGAGGGATGAGTCCGGGGTGCGCGACATAAAAGTGATAGTCTCAGGTTGGCCGGTGTTCGTTGTAGCGCACGCACTTTGCGTGCCGCTTCGGCACTCGTGCCGAAGCCGTGCTTGCGTCCGCATGATTGCGGACGCGGCAAACACGAATGTTTGCGCCACAGCGTGAACC
>Ga0187893_10011946_pt1 | contig 12451 bp, 11 predicted proteins | sample MA1701074metaG_FD_139574 | JGI IMG/M metagenome (GOLD analysis project Ga0187893, IMG submission 139574) | White microbial mat communities from a basaltic lava cave in the Kipuka Kanohina Cave System on the Island of Hawaii, USA - MA170107-4 metaG ...
CTCGCCCCCGTGCATCGTCGCCATCACCTTGGTCAGCGCCGCCGTCAGCGTCGTCTTCCCATGATCCACGTGCCCGATCGTCCCCACGTTCACATGCGGCTTCGAGCGGATGAATTTTTCCTTAGCCACGACTCACCTCATTCAACGAATTCGTAATGGAGCCCACGACCGGAATCGAACCGGTGACCTCGTCCTTACCAAGGACGTGCTCTACCGACTGAGCTACGTGGGCCCTGGTCAACCCGGCTGGAGCGGGTGATGGGAATCGAACCCACGTCATCAGCTTGGAAGGCTGAGGTTCTACCATTGAACTACACCCGCATTCCTTCACGCCGCGTACGCGCAGGTTCGTGGGTCGCCAAAGAAGCCGAGCCACCGGTTGTTCGAACAACACTGGTGGAGGGGGTAGGATTCGAACCTACGAAGGCATGAGCCAGCAGATTTACAGTCTGCCCCCGTTGGCCGCTTGGGTACCCCTCCCAAATTGAGCCGCGTATTTTGGTTTGCGCGGCCTTGACTGTCAACGTCGAAGGGCCCCTAAGTCACTGATCTTGAAAACAGGGACTGGAGGGGACGTTCACCTTCGTCGGCCACCCCCGATACGATCGAACCGACAGCGGTCGACGAAGGTGAACGTCCCCTCCATTCCCTGTGTCAAGGCAGGCCGTAGCCGCGTGCGACCAGGATCGCGATCAGGGGCAGGATCAGCCAGAGACCGAGACCCAGGGCGATGCTGGCCCGGACCCGCTCGACTTCCCGCGTCAATGGGGCAAACGTCGGCGCGCTTCTCGCCTCCCGGTTCCAGCGGATGTATTGAAGGGTCGGTGCAACGGCGACCACGACGATGACCAGGAATATTGAAATCTTCAGCCAGAACAACCGGTTAGCAAGATAGTACCCGAGGTCCTGGCCGTAGTAGATGGCCCGCGCGAGCCCGGTCGCGAGGCAGGCGATCAGGGCGAACTGGTAGCCGAGGTCGACGGTCCCGAGGACCCTCGCTTGCGCCCGATCCGGCATCCGCCGGCAGAGCCAGTGCTCGGCAAGCAGGAGCCCGGCGGCCATCCCGATCGCCAGCAGGTGCAGCCAGGCGAAGAACGCGGCGATCATCGGCGGGCCGGCCGGCATCTCAGCTTCCAATCAGCCGGGCGAAGGTCGCGGCGTCGATATTCGAGCCGCAGACGATGAGCCCGACGCGGCGGCCCGCAAGCCGCTCCCGCAATGGGCCGAGAAGCGCGGCGGTCGCCGCCGCGCCCGCGGGCTCGACGGCGATCCGCGCATGTTCCAGCAGGAAGCGCATCCCGGCGATCATTTCCTCATCGCGGATCCGGACGATCTCGTCGACGCTTGCGCGGCAGAGCGCATAGGAAATCGGTAGCGCGTACGGCGCGCCGAGGCTGTCGGCAATCGTCTCGATCTTCTCGATCGACTGCGGCGAGCCCGCGACAAAGCTGCGGTACATCGTGTCGGCGCCGAATGGCTCGACGCCCAGCACCCGGCAGGCCGGCTTCGCGAGCTTGATCGCGGTCGACAGGCCGGCCGCGAGGCCGCCGCCGCCGATCGGCACGATTACGGACTCGAGATCCGGTACCTGCTCGATGAATTCGAGCCCGAGCGTCGCCGTGCCCGTCGCCGTGCGCAGCCCCTCGAAGGGATGGATCAGCGTGCGGCCTTCTTTTTCCCGGATTTCCTCGACGCGGCGGAATGCGGAATGAAAGTCCGGCTCGAGGATGATTTCCGCGCCGTAGCGGCGGCACTCGGCCACGCGGAACGGATTGGCGCCGACTTTCATCACGACCTTGGCGCTCGCGCCGACCGCGCGTGCGGCAAAGGCCGCGGCGATGGCGTGATTGCCGGCGCTGATCGCGCAGATGCCGCGCGCGCGTTCGTCTGCGCTCAATGAAAGCGCGTTCACCAGCGCACCGCGTGCCTTGAAGCTGCCGGTGCGCTGGAAAAGCTCCAGCTTGAGGACCGCGCGCGTTCCGGCAGGCAGCGCCGCTTCGACCGCGGGCCCGAGCAGCGGCTGGATCGGCGTTTTCAGGATGCGGTCGCCGAGGAGGGTGCGCGCCTCGCGGATCTGCGCGAGCGAGAGTTGCGGCTTCGACTCCAGCCCGGCATTCATCGTGGCGCATCGTATCGGATCGCCTGCAATCAGCGTGTTACCGCACTGCAAAAGACCCTTCGTCGGGCTGCGCTTTGCAGCCCTCCCGGCGGCCGGCATACTGGCCCCAACCAGTTGGTGCGCCGAGAAAAAAAGCGGGGATCAGGGGAATGGAGCGCCGCCTGCACAGCCGGCATCGTGCCCGGGCCACGGTGTATATCGTGGTACCCGGCCGTCGTGGTGCGTTATGCAAAGCCCACAACCTGAGCGCCAACGGCGTCTTCGTCGAAACCCGCAACCTCGGACTCGCCAAGGGCTCCATCGTCGAGCTCGCCTTCGCGATCAACCTGGGCGCCATCACGAAGATCCACCGCCGCAAGGCGATCGTCGCGCATGTTTCGCGGGGCGGCACTGGCCTTAAAATGGAGTGCTACGCGGCGCGCTGAAGCGCCCGTGAGACCCGGTTTCCATGTCGGGCAGGGTTCCCGCTCCCGCGGGGGAACGGGGACCCCTCCCTTTTCTTGGCGCGAGGCGGGCTGCATGGCGAAGATTTTCGACAACATCCTTCAGACCATCGGACGCACGCCGCTCGTGCGCCTCAACAAGATCGGTCGCGACCTGCCGGGACGGATCCTCCTCAAGCTCGAATTCTTCAATCCCTGTGCGAGCGTCAAGGACCGGATCGGCGTCAGCATGATCGAGGCGCTCGAGAAGCAGGGGCGCATCAAGCCGAACACGGTGCTGGTCGAGCCGACCAGCGGCAACACGGGCATCGGCCTTGCTTTCGTCGCCGCCGCCAAGGGTTATCGTCTCGTGCTCACCATGCCGGACACGATGAGCCTGGAGCGCCGCCGCATGCTGACGGCCTTCGGCGCCGAGCTCGTGCTGACCGAGGGCGCGAAGGGCATGAAGGGCGCGATCGCGCGCGCGAACGAAATCATCGCGAGCGACCCGGACCGCTTCCTGCTCGTCGGCCAGTTCAGCAATCCCGCGAATCCCGAAATCCACCGCCGCACGACGGCCGAGGAGATCTGGGACGACACGGACGGTGCAGTCGACATCCTCATATCCGGCATCGGCACCGGCGGCACGATCACCGGCGTCGGCGAGGTCATCAAGAAGCGCAAGCCGGCGTTCCGCTGCGTCGCGGTCGAGCCGGCCGCGAGTCCCGTGCTTTCCGGCGGCCAGCCGGCTCCGCACAAGATCGCCGGCATCGGCGCGGGTTTCATACCCGAGATCCTGAACATGAAGGTAATCGACGAGATCGTCCAGGTCACGAACGAGCAGGCGGCCGAGTACGCGCGCATGCTCGGCCGCGAGGAAGGCATCCTCGTCGGCATCAGCTCGGGCGCGGCGCTTTTTGCGGCACTGCAGGTCGCCGCCCGGCCCGAGAACAAGGACAAGCTGATCGTGACCATCATTCCGAGCTTCGGCGAGCGCTACCTGTCCACCTGGCTCTATGAAGAAGCGCCCGCCAGTGCGCCCCGCATCGTCCCGGCCTGACGCCGCGCCGGGCGGCGCGCATGCGGAACTGGCGGAGCGCCTGGTCGCCTCGGGCGACGCCGACTACCGGGTGCTGCAGGAAGGCCACTGGCCCGAGCGCACCGTCGTTCTCGGCGCGATCGACCGGTTGCATCGATTGCTGATGGCCGAGTCCCTCCCGGACACGAGGCCAGGTGAGCCGCCGACATCCCGGATTGCCCGCGAGCTCGAGGAAATCGAGGCCGCACTCACGCCGCAGGTGCAGCTTGCGTTCGAGCTGCCGGCCCGGCTCGGCGAGGAAGGCGCGATGGATGCCGAGTCGGCCGCAAACGCGGCCCGGCGCATGGTCGGCGAGCTGCTCGCGCGCCTGCCGGTGCTGCGCGAGCGCGTCTTCGACGACGCACGCGCGGCCTGGCGCAGCGACCCGTCCTGCCGTCATCCGATCGAGGCGCTCTACGCCTACCCGGGCGTATTCGCGATCACGCGTCACCGCATCGCGCACATCTTCTACGAGCTCGACGTGCCGCTCCTGCCGCGACTCCTCGCCGAGGATGCGCACCGAAGAACGGGTATCGACATCAACGCTGGCGCCCAGATCGGCCGCGAGTTCTTCATCGACCACGGCACCGGCGTCGTGATCGGCGAGACCGCGATCGTGGGCGATCGCGTGACGCTCTACCAGGGCGTCACGCTCGGCGCGAAGAGCTTTCCCGTCGACGACTCGACGGGCCGCCTCGTCAAGGGCCTGCCGCGCCACCCGATCCTCGAGGACGACGTCACGATCTACGCGAGCGCGACCGTGCTCGGGCGCATCACCGTCGGTCGCGGCAGCGTCATTGGCGGAAACGTGTGGCTTACGCACAGCGTGCCGCCGCACTCGCGGATCGCGCAGGCCGCTCCGCAACAGGGCGGCTTCGAGCACGGCGGCGGCATCTGAATCCGGGCGAATGAGCCGCAGGCTTTCCCGCCGCGAGTTCCATCGCCTGGCCGCGGCCGCCGGCGCGCTCGCACTCGTTCCATTCGCAAGCGCCACCGCGCAGGTGCGCTTCGCATCGCCGCCCTTCCAGCTCGGCGTCGCCTCCGGCGATCCTTCGGCCGACGGTTTCGTGATCTGGACGCGCCTCGCGCCAGAGCCATTGGATCCCGGCTATCTCGGCCAGACGATTTTCGAAGTGGCCTGGGAAGTCGCCGAGGACGCGGGATTCACGCGCATCGTGAAACAGGGCAATGCCTGGGCGCGGCCGCATCTCGCGCATTCGGTGCACGCGGAAATGAGCGGCTTGCAGCCGGGCCGCGAATATTTCTATCGCTTCCGGCTTGGACGGTACGAGAGCGCCGCCGGGCGCGCGCTCACCTGTCCGGCGGCCGCATCCTCGCCGGAATCGCTCAGGTTCGCCTTCGCCTCCTGCGCCCACTACGAACAGGGATTCTTCTCCGCCTATCGCTACATGGCCGAGGACCGGCCCGACCTGGTCGTGATGCTAGGCGACTACATCTACGAGGATTCCTGGGGCGACCGCCGCGTGCGGCAGCTCGATCCGCTCGAGGCCGTGACGCTCGACGATTACCGCCGGCGGTACACGCAGTACCGCACGGACCCGGATCTCCAGGCCGCGCATGCGGCCTGCCCCTGGCTCGTGACCTGGGACGATCACGAAGTGGACAACGACTATGTCGGGCTCACGAGCGAGCACGAACTCTGCGGCGGCGCGGCCGTGCGCGAGGCGTTTCCCGCGCGGCGCGCGGCAGCCTACCAGGCGTGGTACGAACACATGCCGGTTCGCCCGTCGCGCCTCGATCCCGGAATGGCGATACGCATCTACGGCGCGACGGACTGGGGAAGGCTCGCGCGCTTCTACGTTCTCGACACGAGGCAGCATCGTTCGGTGCAGGTCTGCCCCGCGCTAGCGACGGCCGAGCGCTGCGATTTCGCAAAAGGTCGCAAAATCCTCTTCGGCGGTGCAGGCGGCGCGAACTTCATCGACCCGAACGAATCCGCCTGCAAGGCGGCGCTCGCGGACACATCGCGCACCGTGCTCGGCGACGCGCAGGAGCGATGGCTCGACGCGGCGCTTTCAGAGAGCGCGGCCACCTGGAACCTGCTCGCGCAGAACGTGATGATGATGACTGTCGCCGAGGGCACGGCGGAATCGCCGCGGCATTACAGCGATGCCTGGGCCGGCTATCCGCCCGCACGCGAGCGGCTCTATTCCGCGATCGCGAGGCACCGCACCGCGAACCCGGTCGTACTGACCGGCGACATTCACTCTTTCTGGGTGAACGAGCTCGAAAATGCAGCCGGCCGACCCGTGGGCGTCGAGCTGGTCGCCTCGTCGATCGCGACCAGCACCTATGACAAGTCGGCGGTCCTGCCGCTCAATCCCGGCGCGAAATTCCACGACGGCCTGCACAACGGATACGTACGCTGCGAGCTCGGGCCCGAACGGCTCCAGGCCGACATCGTCACGATCGACGATCGCGAGGATCCGCGGAGCGGCCGGCAGGTCGCGGCCTCATTCGAGATTCGGGCCGGCGATCCGCGAGTGCGACGCATCGCCTCGACCTGAAATCGCAGTCGGCACCGGTTGCAAGCCGAACAGGCTTAATCGCCGGTCGGCGTCCAGCTCTCGTCAGGATCGTAGGCACTGATCGCCGCAGCCGCCGTTTCCGTCTCGGCCCCGAGATCCTTCTGGAAGATCAGGCCCTGCCGATTGACCTGGAAGGTCATGACACCCGAGTTGCCGTATTTCGCGGGGCTGGCGATGGCTGCAAAGCCCAGCGTCATCCGGCCCTTCTTGTCCAGGTAACTGCGCTCACCGCCGTGCGCGTTCTTGCCCTGGCCTTCGAGGATACGAAAGTAGTAACCGTGGAACGGTTGCGGGCTGGCATCCTTCAATCTTTCATCGTCAGCGTCGGCGTCGGCATAGAGCGGTCCGATCGGACTTTCCACTTCTCCCTCCGCCGCCGGCCAATAGAGGCCGTCGTGCGCACCTTCACTGCTCCGGAAGCGGCGTGCGTACGCCGGCGACTTGCCATCCCGGCCCTTCGTAAAGTACTCGCGCTGCGCGTCTACATAGGCGTGCAGGCTCGCAAGCGCGAGCAACTCATTGCGGCCTATCCGCCTATTCAGCAATTCCTCCCGCCCGGCAGCAGCGTCAAAGCGCCAACGGCCCTCTTCCTGGACCAATGGGATAGGGAACAACCATTCCTCATTCCCGATGACGGCGGCCCTGGTCGTCTCGTCGAGATCCTCGAACGTGACTTTCTCGCGAATCATTGCCTTGACGCGCAATGCGTCCTCATGGTCGGCGACGGGGTCGCCCGAATCGAACATATCGAGCGCGTCGGCGCCGAACATCTCTTCGGTCTTCTTGGCATCCCCCGAGCCTGCATGATCGCCAAGCGCCTGGACGGCCTCATCCGGCGTCTTGTAAGTGCCGGGCGGCGCGGGTGAGCATGCCACGAGCGTTGCCAGGACCACGACGCCGACAAGAGTCAGGCAGAAATGACGCAGCTGAATAGCCGTATTCATCGAATTTCTCCCGGGTCCTTATCGCCGCCGCGCACCGCCGCCGCGGCTCATGCCGCCGCCGCGACTCGCGCCGCCGCGGCTGCTCGCAGATCGGTCGAAGCTCGAGTTGCGCGAGCCGCTGTAGGCGCTGCTGCCGCCGCTGCCGCGGGACGAAACACCACTGTTGCGGGATGCAGCACCTGTGTCGCGGGATGAAGCTCCCACGTCGCGGGACGTGGCCCCGAGGTCGCGGCTTCCGGTCGCGCCGGTCGACGCGCCAGGGCCACGCTGACCTGCCGACACATTGCCCGCGCCTCCGCGATCGTAGCCGCGTGCCTGGTCGCGCGAGACACGGTTCGACCCGGCACTCGCTCCATACTGCTGCGCCGTCTTGTTGTCGCGGTAGTTGACGCCGCCGCGGTGCGAGGCATCGTGCTGCCAGGACTGCTTGCCGCCGGCCCTGTTGCTGACCTGGTTCCTGCCGCCGTCGATGTTCGTGTTGCGATTGAAGTTGTTCTGCCGGTTGATGTCGATATCGACATCGCTTCCGCCCCAACCCCAGTTGCAGCCGCCCCAGATCGCCGCGCCCCACGCCACGCCCACGGTAAATGCCATGAAACCGTAGCCGTAAGGCGGCGGGTAATACATCGGCGGGTAGTAGTAGGACGGGTAAGACCAGCCTCCGTAGACAACCGTCGACGAATAGGTCGGAACGTAGATGACTTCGGGATCGGCGGGCTCGATCACGATGATCTTGTCCGGCTGCTGAGTGACCACCTGCTGCTCCGTCGTCTTCAGATTGCCGGAGTCATAGGCCTTGCCGCGCATGCGCTGAACCGTGTCGAGCAGCTCGGTTTTCTGCGCGAGGAATGCGTCACCGAGGTCCTGCGTCCAGTCGAGATTCTCGTCCATCTGCTTGATCACGTCCGGAAACCCGCACAGGGACTTGACGCTGGCGTCCCAGCCTTCCTTCTTGAGCGCCTCTTCGAGCGCCTTGTCCTTGAGCCCCGGGTTCGCTTTCAGCCAGCGGGCGGCCTCGACGATCTCGAGCGGATAGGTCGAAGCCATCAGCATCTGCGACACCAACGGATCCGGATACAGCGCCATCGGCGCCACGATCTGTTCCAGTTGCTCCTTGGTGAAGGCCGCTGCCGCCGCCGGCGCCTGAGCCGCCGGCGCTTGAGCTGGGGGAGTTTGAGCCGCGACGTGCGCGAACACCCATGCGAGTGCTGCAAGTCCGAAGATAGAACGCTGAGCGATTGCCTTCATGGTAGCCCCCCAGTGCGGCCCACCCGGTGCATTCTGGATGCAGCCGCGAGTCTAATGATAGACCTGGAACGGGTGGTGCCGGCGGAGGGAGTCGAACCCCCGACCTGAGGTTTACAAAACCACTGCTCTACCAGCTGAGCTACGCCGGCAACGGCCGGCATTCTAGCCTTGGCGCGCCGAGGATGGCCCTCCGTTCGCCCACAAATGCACGATCAGGCCGAGAATCGCCATCGTCCAGACGATGACGGACGAGGACGGCAGGTCGGTCACGACCGACAGCGCGAGTCCTGCGACGTAGCTTGCGATGCCGAGCGCGTACCCGACCGCGAGCTGGCGCTTCCCGGCGATCCGGTAGGTCGCAACGGCCGGCACGATCAGGCTCGTGAACACGAGGTAAACGCCGACCATCTGCACCGAGGCGGTTACGACAAGCGCGAACAACAGATAGAAGCCGATCCGGCCGATGCGCTCGCGCCAGAGGAACCAGATCACGGCGAAGACCGCAGTCAGGATCGCGGTCCGCACGAGCTGCGTGCTCGAGACCCACAGGATTTGGCCCGAGAGCAGGTCCTTGAGGTTCTCGCCGCCGTGCGGGTCGTTCGCAAGCAGCAGGATCTGCGCAGCGGATGCCAGCACGAACAGAATGCCGATCAGCGCCTCCTGCGCCTCCGGCCGCTTGCGCTCGGTCCAGGTGAGGAGCAGTGCGCCCGCGAGGGCGGCGGCGCCCGCCGCCGCCTGCGCGGTCCAGCCCTCGACCGGGAGCCCGAATCCGCTCGCCGCGATGACGCCGAGTCCAGCGACCTGCGCGATCGCGAGGTCGATGAAGACGATGCCGCGCGCGAACACCTGCTGCCCGAGCGGCACGTGCGAGATCACGACGAGCACTCCGGCGATCAGCGCCGGCCAGAGGATGCTGATCTCGGTCGAGAAAAGATTCATTTCGCCGCTCCCAGCAGCTTATCGATCGTGTCGTCGAAGAGCCCGAAGAGGTCCTTGGCCGCCGGGCTGCCGCCGACCGAGTACGGCAGCACGACGACCGGGGCGTCCACGCGCTCCGACAGCCATTTCGCCGCCTTCGGGTCGTTATAGGCGTTGACGAGAATGAGCTTCGGCGGCGTCGCCGAGAGGCGAGTGACAAGCTGACCAAGGTATCCTGCCGAAGGCGGCAATCCGGGTTTCGGCTCGATGGAGGCGAGCTCGCGCATGCCGAGCCAGCGGCAGAGATAGACCTGGTCCCGGTGCATGATCACGACCGGCACGTCCCTGAGCGGCGCGGCCTTGGCCTGCCAGTTCCCGGTCGCTTCCGTCCAGCGCTTCCCGAAGTCCGCGCCGCGCGCGGCGTAGTAGTCGCTGCCGGCCGGATCGATCGCAGAGAGCTTCGCCGTCAGCGCCTTGGCGATGGCGGCGACGTTTCGCGGGTCGAGGTGTATGTGCGGATTGCCGAGCGGATGGATGTCACCCAGCGCCCGGTCGAGTTTCGACGGCACCTCGGCGAGCGTGACCGCCGAGGCTGTCTCGAAGTAGCCCGGCGCGCCGCGCTGAATGCGCCCGTTGCCCGATTCCTGGAGCAGCACGGGCAGCCACGCGGCTTCGATCTCGGCGCCGTTCGCGACCAGGAGATTCGCCGTGCGCGCGCGCGCGACCAGGCTCGGCTTGGCTTCGACGCGGTGCACGTCCTGCATCGCCGTCGTCGCGGTGTAGACGTCCACACGATCGCCACCGAGTTCCTTCGTCAGCGCGCCCCAGTCGGCCGTCGTGGCGAGCACGCGAATTGCCGCCTGCGAGGGCAGCGCCAGGGTGATGAGCAGCAGCGCCAGGGCGCCGCGGATGATTTTCTTCATGGTTGCGGCTCCTAGTACTTGTGCGCGCCGTGCGCGCCGATGCCGAGCAGGTATTGGAGATAGACCTGCCGGTCTTCGTCGCCGTCGTCCCGGGCGTCGTCCCAGGCGTATTGCAGACGCCAACGCGAGAACTCGCTCGGGCTCCAGTCGACCATCACCGTGGTGCGGCTCGGATCGCCGGGCAGCAGCGCCGGGAAATCGTCGGCCGTTAGCGCGCCCGATATGACGAGGCCGATGTCCGGAGTGCCGGAATCGAGCGAGTCGTAGCGCAACCCCGCCCGCCAGCGCGGGCGGAACTGATAGACGCTCTGGAGATACCAGCCCGACTGCGCGCTGCGGTAGGCATCCGCGAGCGCAGTGCCATCGACGTCGAACGTGAGGTCGCCCGACTCCTTGCGATGCATGTATTCGCCCTGCAACTTCAGGTAGCGCCGCGCGGAGTTGCCGTCGGGCGCCCACTTGAACACCGCGTCCGCGACCCAGGTTTCGGACTTGCCGGTGAAGGCGTTCACCACCGGCAACCCGGCAGCGTCCGCATCCTCGTATGCGCGATCTTCGGCATCGAGGTCGATCCAGGACGCGCCGGCGCGCCAGCTTGCGTTGTCGCCGATCTCGCCGCCGACGTGCGCGAAGAGCGTCGCGCCGTTCAGGCCGTTGCCGCCCTGACGCGTTCCCGGAAACGCATCGCCATTGCCGGTCTCGGCGCCCAGCCCGAGGAAGAGGTCGGTCGGCGCGATCCACTTGAGCTGCAGGCCGTCCTGCGCGCGCTGGTTGCCGAAGAACGCCTGGTACACGAGCGGTTGATCGACGAAGTCCCAGAAGTGTCCGTGGACTTCGTTGAGGTAGCCGAAACCGGAGAAGAACCGCCCGGCCTTGGCTGTGAAGCCGGCGGGCAGCGACAGCGGGCGGATGAACGCTTCTTCGACCTCGATCTCGTCCTCGCCGGTGATTGCAGCGATGAGGGTGGCCGAAAAATACGGGTCGACGTTTGCAGTCACCACGAGCTCGGACTCGCCGAGGCTGAAACTGCGCTCGCCCGGGCCGACCTCACCGTCGCTCGGCATGAATCCGGCCATCTTCCAGTCGCCGGGCTCGCGGGAAATGTCCGCATAGTTGCCCGCAAAGATGAGCGAGATCGCGGGATTGAACGCCGACGCGCTGGTGGTCGCGGGGGCCGCGGGGGCGGGCTCGGCAGGCAGTGCCTCCGCGGCGGACGCCGTGGCGGCTGCGGTCGCTTCCAGTTGAGCGATGCGTGATTCGAGCGACGCGACCCGCGCGTCGTAGTCCGATTTCAGGCTCTGAAGTTCAGCGCGCAGCGCCGCGGCATCGTCATCCGCCTGCGCGTTCGGCGCAAGCACGGCGCAGGCGACGGCCATGAGCGCCGCAATGGGCATGTAAGCAGACATGTTGTCGTCCTCGTCAGAAGGAAATGAACGCCGACTGCAACGGGCAGCCGGGGGAATTCAGCCTTAGACGAGTGCGGGTGGAGCGCGGGAGCGGAACGCCCGGAAGGGCGCCTGGTGGTTTGCCGTTGCGGAGTATTCGGAAACGACTGCCGCCCAGGCGATCGACAAGGTGGGCAGAGCCGGCGGCGATGCGCCAACGGCATTCTGCAGTTGCGAAGATGCGAGGCAGGTTCCGCAACTGCGGGCCGCGCCGAGCATGTCCGCGGGATCCGCGAGCGGGTGCGAATAGAGGTGGACCTCGGCGCCGAACTGCGCGACGAGGAGCGCCAGGGCCAGCAATCGGCCGATCAGCGGGTAGCGCTTGCGGTCCAGGTTAATTGCCTCCGTGCCCGCGAGACTATCACAGCCGCCTTAGCCCTCGTCCTCGCCGCAGGGCTTGACCTCCAGTCGCAGTATGCGCCCCACTTCGCCCTGCAAGCGTGCGGCATCCGGCAGTTCCGCCGGCGGCACGACGTCCACGTCGATCCAGTAGACGGTCCCGTTGCGCTCGCGATCGACGATGCGCGGCGCCAGGCCGATCGCCTTCACGTCATCGAGCCGCCTGAGCGCGCGCTGGCGTTCGCTGAAGAGGCCGAGCGATATCGTGACGTCGCGGCCGTCTCCGGGCATCGCATAAGCGTCGGCGACACCGGCTCGGCGCAGGCGTTCGATGATGCCGTTCGCGGCCGGCCGGTCGCGCACGCCTTCGAGCGTCACCCAGAAACCCCTCCACACGACTCCGTCGGCCGCGCGCTGGCGCGGCTGGAGCTTGTTCTCCCGCAGCAATGTCGAGGCGCGCGCGGCA
>Ga0187893_10011947_pt1 | contig 12451 bp, 12 predicted proteins | sample MA1701074metaG_FD_139574 | JGI IMG/M metagenome (GOLD analysis project Ga0187893, IMG submission 139574) | White microbial mat communities from a basaltic lava cave in the Kipuka Kanohina Cave System on the Island of Hawaii, USA - MA170107-4 metaG ...
CCTTTGTTTCCGGTTTGTGGCCAAGGTTCTTCCCCGGAGAGGGGGGCGGAACCCCGGTTCTCCCCCCGGGAGGGGGGGGGGGGGGCGGGCGGGGGGTGGGGGGGGGGAGGGGGGGGCGGGGGGGCGGGGGGGGGGGGGCGGCGCCCCGACTCGCGGAGGCGGCGGATCTCGGCGGCCCGCGAACCGGGGGGCGGGCCGGCCGGGACGACGGGGCGGGGCGGCGGGGCGACGGGGGCGGGCGTGGCGGCCTTGGCCGCGGGCTTCACGTGCCGCTTCTCCTTGGCCTCCTCGACCTGGGTGTCCCGGGTGAACACCTCGATCTCGATGGGCCGCATCGCGTGGAGCTCCTTGGCCTCGCCGATGACCTTGTCCACGTCGATCAGGGGCTGGGCGGCGGCCTTCTTGATCTCCTCCTTCTCCTCGGGGCTGAGCCCCACCGGCTTGTGGGCGACGGTCTTGGGGGCGTGCGCGTCGGAGGCGCCGAGGTGGAACTCCTGGACGACCTTGACCTTCTTGGCGGGCTTGGGCGGGGCCGCGGGCTTCGCGGGCTCCTTCTTCGCCGCGGCGGGCGCACCGGGCTCCTTCTTCCTGGCGACCCTCTTGGGCTTGGGCTCGGCGCCCTCGGGAGGAGGCTCTTTCTTCTTCTTCTCCGGCTTGGGCTCCGCGGCCCGGGCCAGGGCGCGGGCCTGCTCCTCCGCCACGAACTTCGTGTAGGCCTCGAGCAGCGGGCCGGACAGCTTCGAGCGGTGCGGGACCCCGGCGCGCACCGCGGCCGCGAGGCGCGCGTCGAGGTTCGCCTTGGCGTCGTCGACCCTGAGGCCCTTCGCCTTGGCGAGCTCCACGAGCTCCGCCGCCTTGTACCCCAGCTCCTTGGCGAGTTCGCTAACCCTCATTCTTCTTCTCTTCGCCTTCCGTTCCGGGCTCCGGGGGCGGTGCCTCGCCGCCCTCCGCCGCCGCCGCGGTCCCGACCTCGGCCGTCCCGGCCTCCGGCTCCGCGCCGGGGGCCGGCGGCGGCTCGCCGCCCAGCTCGTAGATGTCGATCTCCCAGCCCGCGAGCTTCGAGGCGAGACGGACGTTCCGCCCGCCCTTCCCGATCGCCTGCGAAAGGTGGTCCTTGAGCACGTACACCGTCGCCCGCCTCTGCGCGTCGTCCAGGAGCACCTCGGAGATCTCCGCGGGCTTGAGGGAGTTCTTGATCAGCTCCTTGGGGTCGTCGCTCCAGCGGACGATGTCGACGTTTTCGCCGTTGAGCTCGTCCACGACGTTCCGGATGCGGCTCCCCCGGACGCCCACGCAGGCCCCGAGGCAGTCCACCCGCTCGTTCGTCGAATGCACCGTGATCTTCGTCCGGTAGCCCGGCTCGCGCGCGATCCCCTTGATCACCACCGTCCCGTCCCCGATCTCCGGGACCTCGAGCTCGAAGAGGCGGCGGACGAAGTCCTCGTGGCCCCGCGACACGTAGATCCGGATCCGGGTCCCCCGGCGCTCCACGTCCGAGACGTACGCGCGCAGGCGGTCTCCGATCCGGTAGTTCTCCCCCGGCACCTGGTCGCCCTTGAGCATCGTCCCCTCGGCCTTCTCGCCGATCCGGCAGGCCAGGTGCGGGCCCTCGTAGCGGCTGACCGTGCAGGTGACGATGTCCCCCTTCTTGTGGGCGAACTCGCTGAAGACCGTCTCGCTCTCCACCTCGCGGAGCTTCTGGACGAAGAGCTGGCGGGCGGCCTGGTAGGCGATCCGCCCCAGGGCGGAGGTCTCGATCGGGTTCTCCCCGTCGAAGGCGCTGATGTCCCCCTTCACCCGGTCGATCTTCACGACCGGCATCTCCTTGGTGTTCAAGTGCTTCTTCGCGGCCAGAGAAAGGGCCTGCTCGATGGACTCGAAGATCAGCTCCTTGTCGATCCCCTTCTCGCGGTGGATCGCGTCCACGATCCGCAGAACTTCGCCGCCGTTCATGGCTCCGTCCCGAGACAAAAAAAAGTGGGTTGAGCCCACTTTTGAGAAACCGGCACAAGTTGTGGGGTCGGCTCCTTCTACATTGCCGGCATCATATCGAGCCTCCCCAGGAATGTCAAGCGCGCGCGGGAGAGCCGTGGAGGCGGGGCTTGTGAACGGCCGCCGGGTTTCCTATAATCCTCCCCGCCCCATGCGTCTCCGGACGGCGATCCTGTGCGCGATCCCCGGAGCGGCCCACGTCGATCTCGGGCGCGCGGCCCGGGGACTCCTGTTCTTCCTGCTCTTCGCGTTCCTTGCCAACGCGGCCCTGGTCGCCCCCCTCCTCGGGGCGGAGGGATCCGTGCGGACGGGCGCCGGGCTGGCGGCGGCGGGGGTCTGGATCCTGGCGCTCTGGGACGCCGTCCGGCTGGCCGGCCGGCTCCGGGCGGAGCAGGCGCCCAAGCCTCCCGGGTCGCCCCCGGCCAAGGCCCCCGAGGCGCTCGGAACCGCGAAGGACACCCATGCCTGAGGCCAGGGACCACTGCGGGCTCTTCGGGGTCTTCGGCTCGGCGCACGCCGTGGACCTGACCTACTACGGCCTTTACGCCCAGCAGCACCGGGGGCAGGAATCGGCCGGCATCGCCTCCGTCCAGGACGGACGCCTCGTCTACCACAAGGCGATGGGCCTCGTGGCCGACGTCTTCAACCGGGACGCGCTCCAGAAGCTCAAGAGCCACGCCGCGATCGGCCACGTCCGGTACTCGACCACCGGATCCTCGAACCCGGCCAACGCCCAGCCGATCGTGGTGGAGACCTCGCTCCGCATGCTGGCCGTGGCCCACAACGGGAACCTGGTCAACTCCGCGACCCTCCGCCGGGAGATCGAGGAGCAGGGACACTTCTTCCCCGTCTTCCACACCACCACCGACACCGAGATCATCCTCTACCTGGTCGCCCGGGAAGCCGAACTCGAGAAGGGCCTCAAGCACGCGATGAACCGGATCAAGGGGGCCTTCTCGCTCCTCTTCCTCACCCCGGACGCCTTGGTCGCGGTCCGCGACCCCCAGGGCTTCCGCCCCCTCGTCCTGGGAAAGAAGGGAAGCGCCTGGGCCGTGGCCAGCGAGACCTGCGCCTTCGACCTCTCCGACATCGAGTTCCAGCGCGACATCGAGCCCGGCGAGATCCTCGTCATCGACCGCAACGGGCCGCGCTCCGAGCGCTTCCTCCCGAAGAAGGAGTGCCGCCCCGCCCACTGCCTCTTCGAGCACGTCTACTTCGCCCGGCCCGACAGCCGCGTCCACGGGGACCTCGTCCACGACGTCCGCTGGAAGCTGGGCCAGGAACTCGCCCGCCAGCATCCGGTCGAGGCGGACTTCGTGACCCCGATCCCCGACAGCGGCCTCTTCGCCGCCCAGGGCTACGCCGAGCAGGCGAAGCTCCCCTACCGCATGGCCTACATCCGGAACCACTACGTGGGCCGCACCTTCATCAAGCCGAGCCAGGGCGAGCGCGCCTCGGGCGTCGAGATCAAGCTCGCGGCCGTCAAGGAGATCGTCAAGGGGAAGCGCGTCGTCGTGGTCGACGACTCGGTGATCCGGGGCACCACCTCGAAGTCCCGCATCAAGCTCCTCCGGGACGCCGGGGCGAAGGAGGTCCACCTCCGGGTCTCCTGCCCGCCCACCAAACACGCCTGCTACTACGGGATCGACTTCCCGAACCCCAAGGAGCTGATCGCCTCCTCGAAGACCGTCGAGGAGATCCGCCGGCACATCGGGGTCGACTCGCTGGGCTACCTCAGCCTCGACGGCCTCCTTTCCGCCGTGAGCGGGCCCAAGCCGAACTACTGCACGGCCTGCTGGACGGGGAACTACTCGGTCCCTCCGGTCGACGTGATGGACAAGGAGATGCACGAGAAGGGCAACGGGAAGGGATAGGAGCGGGAATCGGGAATCGCGAATCGGGAATCGGGAATCGGGAAGCGGGGATCGGGGAACGATGGCGATCACGTACGTCGATGCCGGCGTCGACCAGGCGAAGAAGGACAAGGCCATCGACCACGTCCTGCGGATGATGAAGAAGACCCACGACCCGGGGGTGATCGACCTCCCCTGGGGCTTCGCGGGCCTCTACTCGCTCAGGAGCTCCACTCTTTTCGAGGGGAGCTACAAGCACCCGGTCCTGGTCGCCTGCACCGACGGCGTGGGGACCAAGCTCGTCCTCGCCCGGCAGCTCGGCAAGCACGACACGGTCGGGATCGACCTTGTGGCCATGAGCGTGAACGACCTCGTGGTCACCGGCGCCCGCCCCCTCCTCTTCCTGGACTACGTGGCGATGGGGAAAGTCGAGGAGAAGGTCCTGCTCGACGTCGTGCGGGGCATCGTCGCCGGCTGCGAGGAGGCCGAGTGCGCGCTCCTGGGCGGCGAGACCGCCGAAATGCCGGGGATGTACCGGGACGGGGACTACGACCTGGCCGGCTTCTGCGTGGGGATCGTCGAGAAGTCGAAGATCATCGACGGCTCCGCCGTGCGGGCGGGCGACGACGTGGTGGCGCTCGGGTCGAGCGGGCTCCACTCGAACGGGTACTCCCTGGCCCGGAAGATCGTGGAAGGCCTCGACCTCGGGGCGCCCTTGGGCGGCTCGACGCTCGGCGCGGCGCTCCTCGCCCCCACGCGGATCTACGCGCGTTCCGTGAAGAAGCTCCTCCGGGGCTACACCGTGAAGAAGGCCGTCAAGGCGATCGCGAACGTCACCGGGGGCGGGATGATCGAGAACGTCCCCCGGGTCGTCCCCCGGGGGCTGTCGGTCGAGATCCGCGAGGGGACCTGGGAGGTCCCGGAGATCTTCCGTTTCCTCCGGAGCCGGGGCGACGTTCCCCGGGACGAGATGTACCGGGTGTTCAACATGGGCGTCGGGATGGTCGTCGTGACCGCCCCCCGCCACACGGCGCCCATCGTCCGCACCCTGCGGCGGGCCGGCGAGAGGGCCTGGGTCGTGGGGAAGGTCGTGCGGGGGGACGGGGAAGTGAGGATCCTCGAGCCGTCGGCCGAAAAATGACCGGACCCGCGCGCAGGGTTCCCCGCCCCGCGCGCCGTCCCCATAGTGGAGGTGTCCATGAAGACCGTCGCGACGCCGTTCCTCCTCCTGGCCCTCGCCGCCTGCGGCAGCTATCCCGACGAGGGGCGGGAGGCCGCCTCCGGGACGAACGCCGAGATCGAGAAGCTCCGGGTCGAGGTCAAGAACCAGAACGCCGCCCAGCACCTCTACAGCGAGCGCCTGCACGACATGCTCAAGAACCAGGTCGAGCTGACGACCAAGCTCGACGTCCAGGTCCGCTCCCTCCAGGCGGACCTCAAGATCCTCCAGGAGCAGGTCAAGACCCTGGAGGCCCAGGTCCGGACGATCCTCCCTCCGGGAACCCCGTCCGCCGGGCCCGCGAATCCGCCCGCGGCGGGCCGCAAGCCCGAGGAGATCCAGGCCGACATCCAGGCCACCCTCGCCGCGCTCGCCTCGAGGAAGCTGAGCAAGGAGGAGGCGGCCACCCAGCTCAAGCCCTGGCCCGTCTACGCGGTCCCCGCCGTCCTCGACGAGATCCAGCGCTCCCCCACCCGCTTCGAGTACGTGAAGGAGCTCGAACACGTCCTCTCCCAGCTCCCCGTCCGCGAGCTCAAGGTCTTCCTCCGCGAGGCCCTCACCCAGCGGCTGGCCCGCGACTGCGCCGCGCGCGTCGTCGGGATGGTCCGCGACTCCGAGCTCGGGAGGCTCCTCGAGGAACATGTGGGGACCGAGGACGAGGACTTCCGCCTCCTCTGCGGCGACTCCCTCGTGGCCTGCCGGAACGCCGCCGGGATCCCCCCCCTCGTCCGCTGCCTCCGGAGCGGCCAGAACGCCACCCGGACGATCGCCATCGCCGCCCTCAAGCGCGCCAACCGCGGGGAGACCTACGGCTACTCCCCCGCCCTCTCCCCCGAGGAAAACGCCGCCGCCATCAAGTCCTGGGAGGAATGGGCCCAGAAGTTCGGCCCCACCGCCTTCGACTAGCGCCGCTCCGCTATACTGGGGGCGTGAACGGCTTCGAGTTCGACCTCTTCGGCGAGGGGAAGAAGGACCGTTCCCTCCAGGGACAGATCAAGGAGTGGGTCCGGAGCCAGTTCAGGCTCCCCGACGACGTCGCCGTCCTCGTCGCGGAGATCTACTGCGACATGCCGGGCTGCGCCCCCATCGAGACCCACGTCGCCCTCCTCCGCCCCACGGGACGCGAGCAGTTCCGGATGATGCGGCCCATGAAGGAGGTCATCCGGGAGGACATCCGCGCCATGATCCCCAACCCCGAGGGCCACGGCGCGCGCATCGACGTGGACAAGCTGGGCGACGGGAGCCGCTGGTCATGAGATTGACCCATTGACCCATTGACTCATTGATCCATTGAACCGGCGCGCGAGCCTTCAATGAACCGATGAGTCAATGAGTCAATGAATCAATCGTCCATCCCCGTGACGGTGCTCACGGGCTTCCTCGGCGCCGGGAAGACCACCCTCCTCAACCACATCCTCGCCAACCGGCAGGGCTGGAAGGTCGCCGTGATCGAGAACGAGTTCGGCGAGATCGGCGTGGACCAGGAGCTCGTGCTCGCCACCGAGGAGGACATGATCGTCCTCAACAACGGCTGCGTCTGCTGCAAGATCCGCGGCGACCTCGTCCGCACCCTGAACGCCCTCGTCCGCCGCCCGGAGCGCTTCGACGCCGTCCTCATCGAGACGACCGGCGTCGCCGACCCGGGCCCCGTCGTCCAGTCGTTCTTCGTCGACGAGGACCTGAAAGCGAGCCTGCGCCTCGACGCCGTGGTGACCGTCGTCGACGCGAAGCACGTCTGGCGGCACCTCGACGACTCGCGGGAGGTCCGCGAGCAGATCGCCTTCGCCGACGTGGTCCTCCTGAACAAGACGGACCTCTCGACTCCCGGGGAGCTCGACCGGCTCGAGGCCCGCGTCCGGGGCGTCAACGCCTTCGCGAGGATCCACCGGACCCGGAACGCGGCGATCGACCTGTCCCTTGTCCTGGACCTCCGCGCCTTCGACCTCTCGCGGAAGCCCGAGGTCGCCGCGGACGCGGAGCATCGGCACGGGTCGGACATCGCCTCCGTCTCGCTCCGCGAGCCGGGACCGCTCGACGGCGGGAAACTCAACGCGTGGCTCGGCGGCCTCCTCAAGTCCCGCGGCCAGGACCTCTTCCGGATGAAAGGGATCGTCGAGGTGGCCGGCGAGTCCCGCCGGGTCGTCTTCCAGGGCGTCCACATGATGTTCGACGGGCGGCCGGACCGGCCCTGGGAGCCGGGCGAGGACCGGTCGAGCGTAATCGTCTTCATCGGCCGGAACCTCTCCCGCGACGAGCTCCGCGCCGGCCTCCTCGCCTGCCGGGCCTGATTCCGATTTCCGTTGTCTCCCGAGGACCTTTCTGCTCGACTACGCCGTCATGGCGAAGAAGGCAGCGTCCTCCGGAAGGAAGCCCCGCGCCTCGAAGAAGCGCGCCGATCCCCGGTCGAAGGGGCTCTCCCCGGCCGAATGCCGGCTCGAATCGCCGGCCGGCCTCGAGGGGGTGGCGGAGAAGGTCGAAGCGGCGGGCGGCGCGGTGCTCGCGGCCTACAAGGAGCCGCTCGGCGGGCGGCCCACCGCGCTCGCCGTCCTCCCGGTCGACCGGGTCAAGCCCACGCCCTTCCAGCGCGACCTCTCCGAGACCCACGCCAAGCGCCTGGGCGAGACGATCGGGAAGCTCGGCCGCTTCCTGGACCCGATCATCGCCGTCCCCGTGGGCGAGGAGTTCTGGACCCCGAACGGCCGCCACCGCCTCGAGTCCATGGTCCGCCTGGGCGCGCGGTCCATCACCGCACTCGTCCTCCCCGACCCCGAGATCCAGTACAAGATCCTCGCCCTCAACATCGAGAAGGCGCACAACCTCCGCGAGAAGTCGCTCGAGGTGATCCGGATGTACCGGGCGCTCGCCGAAGCCGACGACGGCCCCGAGAGCGCCCGCACCCTCGAGTTCGAGGAGCCCGCGTTCGCGACGCTCGGCCTCTGCTACGAGAAGAACGGCCGATTCGCCGGCGGCGCCTACCAGCCGATCTGCCGGAGGGTGGACGGCTGGCTCGACCAGCCCCTCTCGAGGTCCCTCAAGATCCGTGAGGGGCGCGCGGAGAAGATCGAGAGGCTGGACCAGAGGGTCACCGAGATCGTGAAGTCGCTCCAGGCCAAGGGCTTCAAGAGCCCCTACCTCAAGGCCTTCGTCATCGCCCGCTGCAACCCCCTCCGCTTCATGAAGACGCTCCCGCCCTTCGACGAGGCTCTGGACGACATCGCCAAGCGCGCCCAGAAGTTCAACGTCGAGAACGTCAAGGACTCCGACATCGTCTCCACCGCCGGCCCCGCCGACCCCGAATGACGGTAAAGCTACCAGGTAGGTTTGCCGTCATGGGGGCCGGGGGCGTCAGCGGTAGTCTTCTCCGCGGAAGCTCTTGAGGACGGAGTCCTGCCAGGCCTCGAGCTCGGCCTGGAGCGCGGCAACGACGTCGGGCTTCGACCCCGCGAGGTCGGTCTTCTCGGCGGGGTCGGCCACGAGGTCGTACAGCTCGACCTTCCCCGCGGCCGGCCGGTGGAGTTTGTAGCGGTTTCCGGTCCAGGCGGCCTGGCCATCCTGCCGCGCCAAGCCCTTCTCCCCGCCCTTCTTCGGCGAGACGTGCCAGAAGCCGATCGGCCGGGGACGCTCCGCCATCCTTCCGTCGAAGAGCGGGACCAGGCTCACCCCGTCGATCGGCTCGACCCACCCCGGCCTGGCCAGGCCCAGGATCTCCGCGATCGTGGGATAGATGTCGCTCGTCACGGCGGGGACGTCCGTCGTCGCGGGCTTCCGGATCCGGGCCGGCCACTCGACGATGCCGGGCACCCGGACCCCGCCCTCCCAGACGCTCCCCTTCTTTCCCCGGAGGCCGCCGGTCGAGCCGGGCCCCTGGGCGCCGTTGTCGCTCGTGAACCAGACGAGGGTGTTCTCCGCCACGCCGAGCCTGCGGAGTTCCGCGCGGAGGCGCCCCATCGCCCGGTCGATGCCCACGATCTCGCCCAGGTAGTCCGAGCCGCCGGCCTTCTCCTTGTCCGCCGGGAGGGCCCGGTGGGGCGTGTGCGGATTGCCGAACCAGACGACGGCGAGGAAGGGCTTCTTCGCCGCCGCGGACCGCGCGAAGAAGCCGGCCGCCTCCTCGGCGATCAGGTCGGACCCGTCGCCCTTGAGCTCGACGGCCGTCCCGTTCCGGCTCATCGCCGGGTCGAGGTCGAAGAAGTTCGAGACGGACAGCCACTCGTCAAATCCGAACTTCCCGGGGTGGAGCGGGTCGTCGGCCGGGATCGGCTTCCCCGGCCCGCTCACTCCGTTCAGGTGCCACTTCCCGAAGTGGCCCGTGGCGTAGCCCGCGGCGCGGAGGGCCTGGGCGACCGTCTTCTCCTGGGGCCGGAGCGGATACCCGTAGAGGAAGACCCCGTAGCGGTTCGGATGCCGGCCCGTCAGGAAGCTCCCCCGGGTGGGCGAGCAGACCGGCGCCGCGGCGTAGAAGCGGTTGAAGCGGAGCCCCGAGGCGGCCATCTCGTCCAGGTTCGGGGTCTTCGCGGCCGTCAGGCCGTTGTAGCTCACGTCCCCCCAGCCCTGGTCGTCGGTCATGCAAAGGACGAAGTTCGGCCGCTCGGCGGCGGGACCGCGCGGCGCGGCGAAGGCGACGAGGAGGGCGAGTCCGGCGGCCCGTTGCATGGGAGTCCCTCCTCGGGATCAGGGTTTCTGGCGCTTGAGCACGATCAGGTAGAAGGCGTTCCCCGGATCAGCCGTGAAGCCCGAGGGGCGCTTCGGCTCCTTGCCCGCCGCGGTGCCGGAACTGCACCAGTACATCGTGTCACCCTCGACCTTGATGACGCCGAGGTAGGTCTTCCCCCGGTAGGCCCCGGAGGTCCCCACGGCGTCGATCTGCTTCCCGTCGCCCGAGAGCGTGAAGGTCGCCTCGCCGATCGGGGCCTTCGACTCCTTCCGTCCGGCCAGGGCGTTGCCCTTGAAGGTGAACTCCAGCTTGACTCCCTTGTCCGGGTCCTCCCCTCTCCCTTCGGTGAAGCGGGCCCCCTTCCACGTGCCTTCCAGGGCCTTGGGAGTGAGGGCGTCGTCGCCCGGGACGACCGGAAGGGCCAGGAGGAGGATCAGGGATTTCACCCACATAAGAAACGCCCGCCGCGGCCGAAGGTTACGCCGGCGGCGCCGTCGGAGACCTTCGGACCAGCACCGGGCAGGGCGCGTGGCGCAGGATCTCCTCCGCGATGCTCCCCAGGAGGACCCGGGACAGCCCCGTCCGCCCGTGGGTCGTCATGGCGATCAGGTGCGCTCCCGTCTCCCCGGCGTGCTTGAGGATCGACGTGGCCGCCCTGCCCTCCAGACCCACCGCCCGCGCGCGAAGGCCCTGCCCGGACAGCCGTCCGACCGCCTCGTTCAGGTACGGCATCGGGTCCTCGGGAGGGATCACGATGGGAAACTCCCCGACCCCGGCCCCGGAGACGACCGGCAGCGCCACACGGACGAGTTCCATCTCCAACCCCAGCTTCCCGGCCAGCGGGCCGACGTCCTCCAGGATCAGCTCCGCCCGAGGCGATCCGTCCAGCGCCACGAGGACCCTCTTCCATTCGGCGGCGACCGTGCCCGGGCGGCAGACGAGCAGGGGCGCGTCGGCGTGGCGGAGGACCTCCTCCGTGACGCTCCCCACGAGGAGCCGGCCCACGCCCGTCCGGCCGTGCGTCGCGAGCGCGATCAGGTCCGCCTTCCTCTCGCGCGAGCAGGCGAGGATCTGCTCGGCGGGCTTCCCCTCCCGTACCGCGGTCGAGGCGTTCACCCGGTTGGCCCGGAGGGCCTCGCAGGCCTTCGAGAGCTGGGGCGGCGGCCCGGGCGCCGCCTCCGCGGCGCCGACGACCGTCAGCAGGAGGACCTCGGGCTCGTACGCCCTCACGAGCGGCATCATCGCCCCGACCGCCACCTCCGATTCCGAAGAGCCGTCGAGCGGGACCAGGATTCGCCGGATCTCAAGGCTCATGGTTCAAATCCTCGTCTTGGCGCCCTGCGCCGCGCAATCCGCGGGCCGGGCCCAGCTCGACCGACCTCCGGACAGGAAGCGCGGAGAATCCCGCGATCCCGCGGAGGATTCCCCGGTCCACGCGCGGGATCCGGGGGGCAGGACCTAAACGCTGCTGGCACCCAGTTTGCGCTTCAACCGAGTGAAGAGCAATCCTTCTTGAACTCACCCTCTTCCGGGAGAGCGAAATGAAAATGAAAAGGATCCTGGTCGCATTGGACGGAAGTCGCGGGTCGGAGTCCATCCTCGCGTACGTGGAAGCGCTGCTCCGCAACGTGGATGCGGACCTGACGCTGGCCACGGTGGTGGCGGACGGGACGCCGCGGCAGGAGAAGGCGGCCCGGGCCTACCTGCGGGGCGTCGCCGCCCGGCTGTCCCGGAAGGGGGCCTACGCCGACGAGGAGATCCTCGTCGGGAACCCCGCCGTGGAACTGGTCCGGCGCGCGCGGGAGGGGAACTACGATCTCCTGGCGATGTGCACCCGAGGGAAACGGGGCCTCAAGCGCCTGGTCCTGGGCAGCGTGGCGGAGGAGGTGCTCCGCCGGACCCCGGTTCCGGCGCTCGTCGTGCATCCGGCCGCCGACGGCTCGCCCCGCGTGGAGATCCGGAAGATCGTGGTCCCCCTCGACGGCTCCCACCGTTCCGGGGCGGTGCTCGATCCCGTCGCGGAGCTCGCGAGGGCTTTCGACGCGAAGGTGGAGTTCCTCTCCGTCGTGTCGCCCACGAAGAGGGAGACGCTCCCGGTCGAGACCGTCGCGCACAACATCTTCGAGGAGCAGAAGAAGCTCAAGGCGGCGGGAATCGACGTGGAGCTGTCCATCCTCTACGGCGGCCCGGCCACCGAGATCCTCTCCTTCTCCCGGTCTCACGGCGCCGACCTCATCGCGATCTCGACGCACGGCCGGACCGGCCTGGACCGCGTGGTCTACGGGAGCGTGGCGGAGCGGGTCCTCCGGAAGGGGAGCTTCCCGCTCCTCGTGGTCCGGAACGCGGCCGTCCCCCGCGAGCACCGCCTCCATCCGCGCGCGGTCAAGGCCAGGCGCCGGGCGCTGGCGACGTTGAAGTCCGTGGGGAGCCTGACCCGCAGCCCGTACGGCGGGAGATAAAGCCGCCTCGAGAACCACGGCCCTAGTGCTCCCGGTCGCAAGTCCGTATCGTTAGTCGAGCAGTGGGAAGTTCGAAGTTAGAAGCCCCTTCTGACTTCCCACTTCCAACCTCGAACTTCCTTCATGCGATTCGAATCTCTGAAATGGGCCACTTAGTGCTCGCGGTCTCAAGTGCGTATCGGAATTGCTCGCACAGTTTCCAGTTACCAGTTCCCAGAAGTCGAACGCGCGCGCTCTGCTGGAAACTGGAAACTGGGAACCGGGAACTGTGCCG
>Ga0187893_10011948_pt1 | contig 12451 bp, 7 predicted proteins | sample MA1701074metaG_FD_139574 | JGI IMG/M metagenome (GOLD analysis project Ga0187893, IMG submission 139574) | White microbial mat communities from a basaltic lava cave in the Kipuka Kanohina Cave System on the Island of Hawaii, USA - MA170107-4 metaG ...
TACGCCGCGACGACCTGCGCCTCGGCGCCCGCGTCGAGCAGGGGCGCCTGCCAGCCGCCGAACGGGAACCCCACCGGGTCCTCGTCGGGGCCGCCGGGAGCCTGCCCGACGAGGTCGAGGGTTGCGAACAGCTCGATGTGGATGAGCCCCACGACGTACTCCCGAGAGGTTGGTCGTCCCGGTCGGAACATAGACCCTGCTGGCCGACGGGACCGACAGGGCGGAACAGACCACGCGCAGCATCCACCGGCTCGGGGACCCACCGGCGACCGCGAGCACCCGAGGTACGGCCACGGTGCGCCGCCACTGCCGCGCCTGGGTTCGGAGCGCTCGATTGGTGACGGGGGGGCCGGTACGGTCGGCTCGTCAAGCACCGGCGTGGCGCCGGCGTCGCGTCGGCCTTCGCGACCGGCGGGGCGTGCCGAGACTGCTCACCGAGCGATGCGCCCACCTCGCGGTACACCCAGACTGGAAGTCCTCGCGTGTCCATGACCTGCCGTCGCGGCAGGGTGGGGGACGCGATCCGCGGGCTCGAGCCGCTCCTCCCGGAGCTCGCCCGGCCGCGACGAGGTCCTGGTCGACGTGGACGACGTCGCCCTCGGCCACCAGACCAAGCTCCGCTGGAACGAGCCCGGGGACTGGATCTGGTCCAGCGAGGAGGCGCAGGAGCCGCTCGTGGCCGAGGAGGTGTTCGCTCGTGCCCAGCGCCAGTTCGCCGCCGGTCGACACGGCGCGGGTCAGCGCAAGGGACGGCCCACCCCCAGGCCCTACGTGCTCCGCCAACTGCTCTGTTGCGGCGTGTGCGGGCGGCGGATGCAAGGCAACTGGAACCACGGCCAGGCTCACTACCGCTGTCGGTACCCGGCCGAGTACGCCTTGGCCAACCGGATCGAGCACCCCCGCACCGTCTACTTGCGGGAGTCGGCCGTTACCCCCGCCCTCGACCGCTGGCTGGCCCAGGTGTTCGACCCGAGCCGCGTCGAGGACACCATCGAGGCGCTCGTCGCCTCACAGGAGCCCAACGACGGCCCCGCGACTGCCGCCCTCCAGCGCCGGATCGACGACTGCGACCGACGCCTCGCCCGCTACCGCGCCGCCCTGGACGCCGGAGCCGACCCCGCCGTCGTCGCCGGATGGATGGCCGACGTGCAACGTGAGCGGGTCCAAGCCGAGAACGACCTGGGCCGCGAATCAACCTCCGAGCACCTGACGCCCGACCAGGTCAGGGCGCTGGTCGCCGGCGTGCACGACGCCGTGGCCGTCCTCGCCCACGCCGACCCGGCCGACAAGGCAGCCATCTACGCAGGACTGGGGCTCCGGCTGACCTACCACCCCGACCGGCGGGTGGTGGCGGTTGAGGCGGACGTGGGTCGAGTGGACCAGGGCGCTTCGCCGACAAAGTCCCGGTGTCGCCGTGTCCCTTGATAGGTTGCTCCACCAGGGGCGGGAGCTCCTGTTCGAACGGAACACGTCGCCGGGATCGCCCACAGCACAGCCGTCCTCAAGGCAGTCCATAGTCTGGTCGTCCCCTGCGCTCGAGTTCCGGGTCCACGTGTCCCTGCGAATCGCAGGACCGGCTCTGTCGCCCCTGGGGATCTCCCTGTTCGGAAGCCGGGGCGGCCCCTCGATTTACCCGCCGCTTTACCCGTTCCGACCGCTACGAAGGAGCGGGTGCTCCTGACCCGTCGTCGCGCTCGCGTCGGTGTGCCGTCCGTCGAGTAATTACGAAGCTCAGCTTTCATGGCAAGGCGATCTACACCATCGCGGCACGAAACTTGGCGTCGAGAACCAACGCTGTTTCGCCCGTTGGACCACGGCTAACTCGCGAACGCTTGGGGGAGACGTGCGCGGTGGAAATGAACTGTCCAATACTGGGCGAGCTCCTTACGCTGTAGCAGGCCGGGCCTCGCGCCGACGTGCTGAGATACGCTCATCGCCAGTGCATGCGCCAGATCAGCGCACTGGGATAATGTGGCCCCACACAGAAGGCCCGCCTGAACTGCAGCTGCCATTGCATCCCCAACACCCGTGGTGTCATTGACTTCCCATCGTTCCGCAAACGGTGCCCTTTGTTGGGGGCCGACTATCGTCTCAACCTCTGTCCGCCCGCAAGCCACGGTCACGTACTCGTCACTGTTGAGCCGCGCGTGATCAGCAAGATGTCGCTTTATCACAACCAGGAGGGGCTGCGTGATTCGTCGTCGGGCCCTCCACTCAAAGAGTCTCGACAGATCGGCACCAACACTTTCGTCGACTACCGAACGCTGCGATAGCGCCGACGAGTTTCGCACCAGAGTCGCGAGCTGCTGCTCGTACAGGAAAAGCACGTTCACTCTTGACAGGAGACGATCCAACCGGTCGAGACCCATCGACGAGTAGAGGGCACCTGGATTCAGTGATACGACCGCTGCCGGAGATAGCGACTGGACTAGTTCGATCTGTAGTGCGCGTTCTGCGCCTCCTGTGAAGGAGGTGAAATGTACAATCTTTGCCTCAGCCAGCTGAGCAGCTAGCTGCTGTCGCCTATTGGGCCTCGCCCTGACTTCGTCCTCGTACTTTTCATTGACGCCTGGGTCCACATAGATGGTTCTACGTCCGACGGGGTCAGTGAACACGAGGGTTCGCCCTGTCTTATATTGATTATCCTCACCCACCAGCAACTGGCTGCAATCGACTGACTCTTCTTGTAGACTTCCGCGCAGCATTCCACCGCCATCATCATTGCCGATGATTCCGGCGACGGCGGTTCGAAACCCGAGCCGAGCTAGCCCTACTGCTGTGTTGGCACCCGAGCCTCCTGGCACGACGGCGGGCTTGGCGATGCGTGCCTCGTGGTCGGGCGCCACTCGATCGACTCGATAGATTTCATCGACATTGTGCGCGGAAATGGTGAACTGATCGAGCGAGAAGGAACGAGATGCGCCGAGCCGCTCAAGAAGCTCGTCAACCGCCATAGAGCTTGCTGGACCGACACGCGAACCGGGCGACGGTGATTGTGCTTCTGCCACCAACAGCGTAGGGTCTTGCCGCAGGATCCGCTCATGAAGACTCTGCAGCCCTACTCCTGGGGACAAACCTGACTCCTCGAGCAGAATCCTTCGAATGTTGTCGTATCGTCGTAGAGCTTCCGTTTGGCGGCTCGCGCGGTAAAGGCTCAGAATGAGCATTTCAGTCAGCCGCTCCCGATGTGGATGCTTTTCAGCTAGGTCTTCAAGCTCAGCAATGAGGTCGAGCGAGGAGCGCCCTTTCGCCACTTCCACCTCCAATAGTCCCTGTAGAGCAACAACCTTGGCATTCTCCAGCCTTGCGGCAAACGAATGTATGCACTCGTTCGGAGCAATCGACTCGAAGGGTGGAGTGCGCCAGATCGCCTTTGCTTTGCGAAACGCATCGTGTGCTGCATCAAGTTCACCAGCCTGTAACGCTCGCGAGCCGTCTTCCACAGATATAAGAAAATGCAAAGCGTCAACCTCTAGGCATTCATCAAGCAGGGCATAGCCGTTCGCACGCGTTACAAGTTGGTGGACGGACGAGAGTCCGAACCGCCGTCGCAAGGTATGGATCTCGCTTTGGACAGTACCGATCGAACCGCGGCCCGCCCAAACCAGCTCATGAATACGTTCAGTGGATACGGCGTGTGGCGACTCGGTGACCAAGACTGCTAGCACCTCGGCCGCCCGCCCGGATAGCGGCCACTCTTCGCCACTGCTATCGATGACAACGAAGTCATTCAGTACCCGGATCGCTACCATCGGAAGTGTTGCTCTCATGCCCGCGATGATCCCACGATCGGGTTCGGCTTCCCCCCAAGGCACGTGCACCCGAGCGAGAGTTCATCGGGGCGTCGTCGACGAGGGCCTTGCCGGCCGGGTCAGCCCTCTCCTGCTTGCCCCGGCCCTGGGGCGGAGTAGGGCTTGGAGTGCACGAGGCGCACGCCCAGCACCGCGCAGCTGCGCTGTGCTGGGCATCCGCCTCATCCACAGCCGGCCCTACCCCCCCAAGCCGCGGGACGTGAAGCAGGAAAGACTAAACAGGTACATCCGCCAGAGGTTCATCGCCGAGGCGACGGGGTCGAGACCTTCGCGGCCCTCAACGACCGCTTCATGGTCTGGGCCGAGCAGGTGTGCGACGTACGCCAACACCCGCACCCGCGCCGAGACGGGCGAGACGCCGATCGTCCGGTTCCTGGGCCGGCGGACCGCCCCGGGCCGCCGATCCCGCGGTGGTGGCCGACGCCTTCCGGTGGTCGGCAGTTCGCCTGGTCGCCAAGACCTTCTCGCTCGCCGGCCGGCGGTTCCAGGTCGACCCGGTGCTGGTCGGGTGCCGTCGAGTGCCGCTACGACCCCACGGACATGTCCGTGCTCGCCGTGTTCTTCGAGGGCCGCCCGGCCGGGGTGGGCACGCCGCTGGTCATCGGCGCCAACGTGCACCCCGCCGTCCCCTAGGCCCGGAGTATGCGTGCTCACCCCCGGACCTGGTCTTCTCGCCGCTTCTTAGGGTACGTTCGATGCGTGCGTCCGCCGTCCTGCGAAGCTCATGTCCGCCTAGAGTCTGTCTAGGAAGCAGCGACTCCGGCGGTCACCACTCTCAGACTCTCCTTGTAGCCGACAATGGGCGATGCCATGACCAAAGGTCGCATCTGTTTGATCTACACAGGCGGAACCATCGGGATGGTGCGCGACCCAGAAAACAAAAACGAATTACGCCCGCCTCAGGACCCGAACGACTTCCTCGAGCTGGCACCGGACCTTGACAAGGCCTTCGACTACGAGTTCGTGCCGCTGCTCAATAAAGATAGCACCAACATGGTGCCCGCTGACTGGACTATGATGGCGGAAGAGATCCATCGCCGCCGAAACGACGGTTATGATGGCTTCGTTGTGGCGCATGGCACTGACACCATGCACTTTTCTTCGTCTGCTGTCGCCTTTGCTCTTGGGCCTGAGCTACCGTTCCCGGTCGTTTTCACTGGGGCACAGACCATCCCAGAGGTACGGCACGGTGACGCCCGCGTTAACCTTATGCGGGCATTCGAGGTTGCAGTTAGCGAGGTCGCTGAAGTTGTCATCGCTTTCGGTGACTACGTCTTTCGCGGTTGTCGAGCTCAGAAGAAGGACGAGAGACGCTTTGACGCGTTCGAATCGCCTGCGATGTTCCCGCTCGGCTTCATTACTGAGGAGATTGTTCTGTCACCGCTCGCACTGCGACGGCCCCGCGTGAGCGCGCAGTTTCGCGTCCGGCCCCACTTTGCGGCCGGTGTGCTCCAAGTGTCGCTGATTCCGGGGCTCGAGCCCGAACTTCTCCGGCCCGCAATTCAGCGCGATGAATGTCGAGGTCTTATCCTCTCGTCGTTTGGCGCCGGCAACGTGCCCAACGTTGAGCCGTACTCCTTCGCTGCGATCATTCGGGAAGCGACACAAATGGGCAAGCCAGTAATCGTCACCAGTCAATTCCCTGCCAATGCCACCCTGCATACTGCATATCAGCCCGGAAGAGAGGCGGTTTCGGCAGGTGCTATTGCGACGGGGAATATGACAGCAAGTTGCGCAGCAACGAAGTTTCGGTGGGCATTAGCCCTTGCTGAAGAAGAGGGTGTTGATCCAGACAAGCTCAAAACCTATGTGGAGACGATTATGGGTAACGCATATGTCGGAGAAATGGACTAGGCGCGATGGCAAAGGTACTCGTAATCTACACCGGCGGGACTATCGGAATGTACCATCCGAACGAGGATCCCCTCATCCCTCTGACTCCGTTCCAAGATGCCTCCGATCTCGAAGACAAGGTTCCAAAGCTTACTCAGATTCCGGGTATCGATGTGAAATTCGAGCGGCTACGTAACGAGAAGAATCAAGAAGTTGAAGCCGTAGATTCCTCTGATATTGACGCTCGCTACTGGAAGTTCATGGCGCTCATGGTCGAGCGTAGTTACGAAAAGTATGACGGGTTCGTCATACTCCACGGCACCGATACGATGGCATATACTGCTTCTGCGCTGTCATTCATGCTCGGCAACCTCGGAAAGCCAGTCGTGGTTACGGGATCGCAACTGCCGATTGTCGACACTCGCACAGATGCCGTGCAGAACTTCGCTAACGCGCTGAACATCGCTGGGTGGGAGGCGTCTGGTCTACCGTGCGTCCCGGAGGTGACCGTGTGCTTCGCGTCGGTCCTACTCCGGGGCAACCGGGTCCGCAAGATGAGCACGTCAGCGTGGCAGGGCTTCGAGACGCCGAATTATCCGGCTCTCGGTGATATCGGTGAGCGTATTCGCATCTACCCCGAGCGGGTACGCGTCCCGACCGGCAATGAACTTTCCGTCTGGACGAAACTCGACGGCCGTGTTCTCGACTTTGGGCTATTCCCAGGACTGACGCCCGTGGCTCTACGCAGTGTGCTGGAACTGGAGCCCGTTCAAGGGATGGTCTTGCGAACCTTCGGTGCCGGCAACGCGCCAACCGATGAAGAGTTCCTCGATGTGATAGGCAAGGCGGTCGAAAAAGACCGGAAGGTCATCGTCAACGTCACTCAATGCCCGGCGGGTCAGGTGGAGGCGGGACTCTACGAAGCGAGTAGCGGCCTGTTGGAGCGCGGCGTACTCAGCGGCTTAGATATGACCCCGGAGGCGGCTCTTACCAAGTTGATGTGGCTACTCGGTCAGGAGCCCGACCGGGAAGAGGTGCGAACCCAAATGCAGATCGATGCACGGGGGGAGCAGTCGGAGAGTCTGTTCGACATCGAGTACCGTGCAAAGGAGCCGCTGGGCGGGGATTCGGACGGCGTTGCGACACTGAGCGCTCGGCCACCCGGACTGTTTCGGAAAGCGGAGCTGCAGCGGGCAGTCCTGCGCATCAGAGATCTCAGCGTGGATGAGGCGCGGGACGGCACACCGGTGCGAGCGTTTATCAACTTCCAACAGGCCACCGGCGAAACCCGGGGTGACCCACACGAAGCTGCGATGTTCAAGTCCGGGAGCGGGACGCAGGTGTCCGACGCAACCAGCGTCGTAAGGAGGTTCGTGGAGGAGGGGCGTGCCATTAACATCACGCTAGTTCCAGACGCGGGCGGGGTTGTTGGTTTCAGATCCATGTTCCTCGCGCTTTTCACACGTCATCAATAGAGCGCAATCCCGAACTATGGGGCGTCCGTACCAAAGTGCTGCGATCCACGATTCTCGCTTCAAGGCCAGTGAGGTGCTGAGGCAACATTCAGCGCTGATTGAGCGTAACGAAGATCGGGTCCATGCTTTCATAACGGTAACGCCCGAACGCGCCCGGGCCATGGCAGACGCCGTCGACCGCAAGGTTTCGGCAGGCCAAGACCCTGGTGCTCTCGCTGGAGTACCGCTTGCGGTGAAGGACAACCTGTGCACGCGAGGGGTTGCAACCACCTGCGGATCGCGCATCTTGGACCGATGGCTGCCGCCGTACGACGCGACGGTGGTGCGACGAATAGTCGACGCAGGCGCCGTCCTGGTTGGCAAGACCAACATGGACGAGTTCGCCATGGGAAGTTCAACAGAGCACTCCGCTTTCGGCCCAACGCGGAATCCATACGACCTCGACAGGGTCCCGGGGGGAAGTAGTGGTGGGAGCGCGGCAGCCGTGGCTGCAGGCTTCGTCGTGGCCGCGCTCGGGTCCGACACAGGCGGATCGGTTCGACAACCCGCTGCGCTATGTGGAGTCGTCGGACTCAAGCCCACCTACGGCCGAGTGTCCCGTTACGGACTTGTCGCCTATGCCTCCTCCCTGGACCAGGTCGGTTGCCTAGCTCGCACGGTCCAGGACAGCGCGGTCGTATTCGACGTCATCGCCGGCCACGACGATCGGGACAGTACCTCGCTGCGGTCACCGTGTGCCCCCGTGACGCCAACCCTAAGGGGTGGGGTGGATGGAGTGCGCGTTGGGATCATTCGGGAATTGCTGGGTGAGGGCGTATCTCCAGACATCCGAACTCGCGTACTTGAAGCATCAGAAGCCTTGGCCCGGGCGGGTGCCGACATCGAGGAGGTATCCCTTTCCGCCTTGACTTACGGCATCTCTGCGTACTACCTCATCGCAACCGCGGAGGCGTCGAGCAACCTGGCCCGTTTCGACGGGGTGCGCTACGGCCACACACCTCTGCGATGATGACCTGCGCCGCTCGCTCGGCGATGCCCGGGGGCGAGGGTGACGGTGTGGCCGAGGGCTTGGAGCTGGCGGACGAGGTCTCGGGTCTTGCGCTCGGGATCGAGGCGGTTGGCGTAGTAGTCGGCGCCGAGGTCGAGGTAGCGAGAGTCAGTGTCGCCGAGGAGGTGCCAGACGATGACCAGGATGGACCGGGCGACCGCGACGAGGGCACGTTGTTTGCCCCGTCGTCGAACGAGCCGCCGGTAGCGCTGACCTTCGCCCAACCACTTCCGATTGCGAGCAGATCCGGCTTGTGCTTCGGCCTGACGTTCACTTCCTGCCCGCCAGCTCCGTCATCCGCTCCCGCCGCAAGGAGGAGATCCGCAGGTACACGGAGGAGCAGCTCACCGTCATCGAAGGGCTCGACGGGGTCAATGAGCGCGCCCTCATCGAGGGACCGGCCGGAACTGGCAAGACGGTCCTCGCCCTCGAGGAGGCGCGCCGCGCCAGCGCGCTCGGAGCGCGTGCGGCGCTGGTCTGCTTCAACAAGCAACTCGCGGCACGCGTACGGCACGACGCTCAACTGCTAGCTATCGACAACGTCCAAGTATCAACACTCCACGCCCTGATGCAGCGGCTGACCGGGCTGCAACCGACGCCGGGCGCGGGCAGCAGCTACTGGAACAGCGAGCTGCCGGACGCTGCGCTCGCCGAGCTTCTCGAATCAGGACCCTTGTACGAGATGCTCATCGTCGACGAGGCCCAGGATCTTGCGCGGCCCGCATACCTCGACGTGATGGACGCGCTCATCGACGGAGGGCTCGCGCGAGGCTGCTGGCGAATGTTTGGAGACTTCGAGCGCCAAGCCATCTACGCCGATGACCCCACAGCGGCCATCGAACCTATTGTTGAGCGCGCACCACACGCCGCGCGCTTCAGGCTCCGCCGCAACTGCCGCAACACTCCGCGCGTCGCCGAGTACATCGTCCGCCTCGGCGGGCTGAGCCCTGGTTTCAGCAGCGTGCTCCGACCTGACTCCGGGCCAGCAGGAACACCTAGAACCGCCTTCTACCGTTCGGCGACTCACCAGCAGCAGCTGCTCTCCGAAGCCCTGGTCGAACTTTGCAGCTCCGGTGAACTCAACGCCGCGGACGTCGTGATCCTGTCGCCGCTCGTCGACTCCTGCGCGTCGGCACTCGACCGGCAGGGTGCCCACCACGACCTGGAGCCGCTGCCCGCACCGCACGCTGGCGTCTCCCGTTACGGCACGGTCGCGGCTTTCAAGGGCCTGGAAGCTCCTGCCATCATCCTCACCGACATCAGCGAGGTCGCGACGCCCGCAGCTCAGCGCCTCTTCTACGTCGGCGTGTCTCGCGCGACAGACCACCTCCGGGTCCTGGCTCGCGACGGGCTCCAAGCGTCAATCGCCGGCCTCATTGCGGGAGCAATGCCATGACCGATCTGATCGACGCCCGTACCCGGGTGCTCCACGCCTTGCGGCGCGAACTGGTCGGCCCCGACCCCCAAGGCGATCCCTTCGATCCGAGCACCGACACCATCGGCGAGGACTCTGCGTGGATGCCGCGGCGCCAAGCAGAAAGCGGCGAGGAGATCCTCACCCGCGACAGCCCGGACCGCCGGTATGGGATTGGAGTGCTCTACAGCCGGGGCGGGCGAAGCCGTGGCGCCGACGAGCTCGTGCCTGGCGAAGCTCCTCCCGAACAACCGGCGGCCGAGACCGACCCAGAGGTGGCTTCCGCACCATTTCAGGCGGCCGCCGCCGACGCGCTCGACAACCTCACTGGAGAGCCCCCGTCCGACGACCTGGACCTCTCCGGCGCGAATGACTTCCGGCCAACGACGATGGCCATCACCTTCCTCGCCGGCCTGCCCACCGGCTCCACCATCACGCTGACTCTCTCCGCAGGGCGATACCAGGAGCGAGACGTCGCCGTCGGCAAGCAAGCGCGCTCCTGGTGGTTCCGGTCGCCCTGTGCCCTGAAGGCCGTGTGGTCCGGCGCCGCGCTCTCCCGGAAGGCTGGCCGGCACTCCGGCAGCGTCACAGCCCAGAATCTTGACGGGCTCAACATCGAGCCATTCGCCGTGTCCCGCCCCAGGCCCGACGGCACCTCGCTGATAACCGCCGGCGTCACGAACTCGACTCCGGGGGCCACACCGAACCATTTCCTCTACCAGATCGCATTCGAAGTGACCGTGAAAGGTCCGCACGGGCAGCAGCTGATCTTGCCGTACCCGAAAGCGCCCAAGTCGGTTCGTGACGAGGAGGAGGAGTCGATCGATCTGCTCTACCGGGCCGTGCCGACCTTCGCGGTAGGGCACGGCTGCGCCGCTGGATGGGATCCGGGCGAAGCACCCGATCGGTGCCCCCACGTGCGCGCTGAGCCCCTCCCCGCGATCGAGACACCGAGTATCACGCCGCAGATCGTCGACGCCGGTGGCAACGAGCTGCGGGTCCCGATGGCGCCGCTGGCTGGACTGATCGACAACGACAGCGGGCATCAAAGCCTGGGCGGGGTGATCGACCTTTACGAACAGTGGATCCGCGACCGCGAGGCCGACCTCCCCAACCTCAGCGCGAGCCATCAGGAGACGGGCCGCAGGCATCTTCAAGAATGCCGCTCAGCGGTCGGGCGGATGCGCGAAGGCCTCGCTCTGGTCAGCGCTCCGGGCACGATCCGCGATGCCTTTGAGCTCGCCAACCGGGCGGTGCTCCTCCAGCAAGTTCACTCCGCCGGAACGACTCGCGACCTCATCTACGACGACCGCTCGAAGAGCATCCGTCACAGCGAACCACCGCGGCCCGCCGACCCGCTGGCGCCCCCAGCCGGAAGAGGAGCGTGGCGGCCATTCCAGATCGGATTCCTCCTTGCCGCTGTCCCATCCACCGCCAACCGTGACCATCCCGATCGAGACCTCGTCGATCTCATCTTCTTCCCCACCGGTGGCGGCAAGACCGAGGCCTATCTCGGTCTGTCGGCCTTCAGCCTGTTCTTGCGGCGCCTGCGTGACCCCCGCGACGACGGTGTTGACATCCTGATGCGCTACACGCTCCGGCTCCTCACCGCCCAGCAGTTCCAGCGGGCCGGCGCGCTGGTCTGCGCGATGGAGACCATCCGCCAGGGCGAGCCTCGCCTGGGGGATCGACCCTTCTCGATCGGCATCTGGGTCGGTGGCGATACGACGCCGAACACGCGAGCGCGCGCCCTCACCGAGCTGCGCAACCTGCGGGCCGGGCGAGCCCCGAACCCGTTTCTGGTGATCCGCTGCCCGTGGTGCGCGGCCCAGATCGGACCGCTGCGCGATCAGCCACGCAGGGGCCGTGGCACCCGGAGCGGCCCGCGCGTCCTCGGGTACGACGAGGATCGCGGGACCGTCCGGATCAGCTGCACGGATCCCGCCTGCAGCTTCTCTGCCGGCCTGCCCGTCGTAGTGATCGACGAGGACATTTACGAGCGCCGCCCCGACATCATCATCGGCACCGTCGACAAGTTCGCGCAGCTTGCCTGGCGATCTGACGCCAGAGCGCTCTTCGGCCTTGGCGCCGAGGGCAATCACACCGTCTCACCGCCAGGCCTCATCGTCCAGGACGAGCTCCACCTAATCTCTGGCCCACTCGGCTCGATGGTCGGGCTCTACGAGACGATTATCGAGGAGTTCGCGACCGACCGGCGCGGCAAGTCGCCGGTGCGGCCCAAGATCGTCGCGTCGACCGCCACGATCCGCCGCTACGAGGAGCAGGTCGGTGCCCTGTTCGCTCGTGACCGTGTCGCGCTGTTCCCGCCGCACGGCGTTGACGCTGGAGACTCGTTCTTCGCTCGCTACGCCCGCTATCCAGCGGGCCACGCCCGCGCCGGCGAGCTGCGCGAGGGTCGCCTGTACGTCGGGGTCCACGGCGGCGGGCTCGGCTCGCTGCAGACGGCCCAGGTGCGGACGTTCACTGCGCTACTACAGGCCGGCCAGGATCTGCCCGAGCCAGCTCGCGACCCGTACTGGACGCTCATGGTGTTCTTCAACAGCCTCCGCGAGCTCGGCACCTCCCTTTCGCTGCTGCAGTCCGACATCCCCGACTACATGAAGGTAATCCGCAACCGGCGCGGCTCCACCTGGGACGACGTCCGCCGCCTCAACCGCGAGCTCGAGCTCACCGGCCGGCTACAGAACGACGACATCCCCGCCGTCATGGAGAGCCTCGAAGCCCCGTACGGATCAGGCCGGGAAGTCGTCGACGTGTGCCTCGCTTCCAACATCATTGAGGTCGGCATCGACATCGACCGCCTCTCACTTATGGCTGTCGTCGGCCAGCCGAAGTCGACATCGCAGTA
>Ga0187893_10011949_pt1 | contig 12450 bp, 8 predicted proteins | sample MA1701074metaG_FD_139574 | JGI IMG/M metagenome (GOLD analysis project Ga0187893, IMG submission 139574) | White microbial mat communities from a basaltic lava cave in the Kipuka Kanohina Cave System on the Island of Hawaii, USA - MA170107-4 metaG ...
GGGCGCGTCGGCGACGCGCGTGAAGCGAATCGTGTCGCCGTCCGCCTGCGCGAGCCGCGCGCCGGTGACCTTGCCGCCGGCCGATTCGAAGAACCACCGCTGGCCGTTGGCGGCGCGGAACCAGCTGCCCGGAAGCGCGCGCAGCAGGCCGGCGGTGGCTGACGTGACGTCCAGCGTCGCGTTGGTGCGATCGTTGCGGTAGACGCCGATGTTCGGCGCGAACGACGCCGGATCGAAGCGCGCGGTGTCGAGGGCCGGCGCTGCGGGGAAGTCGGTGATCAACCGGTCCGCGAGCTGGTTGGTGTACTGGGTGGCATTGCCTTGCGTGGAGTTGCAGAGCACGGCGATCGACAGGCTGTTGCGGTCCGGGAAGCGGGCCAGGTACGTCGAATACCCGCCCGTGGAGCCGCTGTGCGCGACCACGGGAACGCCACGGTACTGCTGCACGGTGACGCCCAGCGCATACGTGATTGTGCGTCCGTTCGTGAGCGTCATGCGCCGGGTGAGGGAATCCGTATGTCCCGCGCGCAACGAACTCTTCGCCAACGCGTCGTTCCAGATGAGCCAGTCGCCGACCGTCGTGAGCAGGCCGCCGGGCCCGACGACGCTTTCGAACGGCATTTCCAGCGCCCAGCCGCCACGCGACGGCGAGTAGGCCTGCGCGCGCCCCGGGACGAGCCGCGTGAAGTCGTCGCGCCACTGGGTGTTGGCCATGCCCAGCGGACGGAAGATCCGCGACTGCGAGAACTCCTGGAACGACATGCCGCTCACCCGCTCGACCAGCGACATCGCGACCGCGTAGCCCGAGTTCGTGTACGAGTAGTGGTCGCCGACCGGGTAGTTGAGCGCCTTCTGGCGGTAGACGACGTCGAGCAGGTCCGCCTGCGTGTGTGCGCGATCGCCGCGCGGCCAGCCGGCCGCCGCCACGAGATTGCTCCACTCGCGCAGGCCGCTGGTGTGTGTCAGGAGGTGGCGCACCGTGATGGGCCGGTCGTACGCGGGAAACTCCGGAAGGTACTTCCGGACGGGCTCGTCGAGGCCAAGCTTGCCGTCCATCGCCAGCAGCACGACCGCGGTGGCTGTGAACTGCTTGGCCACGGAGCCCGACTCGAAGATCGTCGCGTCGCTGATCGGCGTGCCGGTCTCGAGGTTGGCCATGCCGTAGCCGCGGGTCAGCAACGTGCGCCCGCCCTGGGCGATGCCGACCGCGCAGCCCGGCGTGTGCGTCGAGTTCCAGCGCGAGAAGATCGAATCCGTGGCGGCCACGAGGCCGGGCGACTGCGCCGCCAGCGACGACGCCAGCGCCAGCGCGACCAGCGGCGCGAGCGTCACCTTCGGGAACGTCGTCACGGGCGCGGCGGCATCTGTTCCGCCATCCGCACGGCCTCGTACGCGTTCACGATGCCGCCGGTCATCGAGAGTTCACTGAACCTGACCATGCCGCCGGCCTCGCCGGGCCGGGCAACGTTCTGCGAGCCGCGCTTGGTGGACGACTGCAGGATGATGCGCTTCACGTCGCTCGCGGTCAGCTGCGGGTAGTGCGACATCAGCAGCGCCGCCACGCCGGCGACGACCGGGCTCGCCATGCTGGTGCCGCTGTTCCGCTTGTAACCGCCACCCGGCACCGTGGCGTAGATGTCCTCACCCGGCGCAAAGAGGTCGACCTTCGTCTTGCCGTAGTTGGAGAAGGACGCCACCAGGCTGTCGGGGCCCTTCCACGACGTGGCGCCGACCTCGATCCAGTTGGCGGCGCGTCCGCCGGACACGTACTCGGGCGTCGGGAAGCTCGCGTGCGTCGTTGCATCCTCGCCGTCGTTGCCCGCCGCGTGCACCATCAGCACGCCCTTGCTGTCGGCGTAGCGGACGGCGTCATCGACCTGCGACTTGTACGGCGAAAACGCCTTGCCAAACGACATGTTGATGATGTGCGCGCCGTTGTCGACGGCGTACCGGATGGCGTTGGCGACGTCCTTGTCACGCTCGTCGCCATCGGGCACCGCGCGAATCGCCATGATGCGGACGCCGGTGGCGATGCCGGTGCCGTCGTTGTCGCGCGTCGAGCCCACGATGCCTGCGACGTGCGTGCCGTGGCCGGCATCCGGGCCGGTGACGTCCGCGTTGCCGTAGCGCTTCACGAGCGTGTCCGGGTAGTCGTCGCCGACGATGCCGCGCGGGTTGAACGACGTGTTGAAGCCGTACTTCGCGCGCGAGCCGTACGCCTTCTTCGCGTCGGCGACGTCTGACTCGGTGATGCCCTGTTGCGCCAGTCCCAGGAAGATCTGGCGCGCCTGGCGCACCGTGTCGTTCGTGACGCGCACGGCGCTGACGCGGGCCACCGTCAGCGATTCGCTTCCGGTGGCCCGCCTCAGCACCGGCAGGATGCGGGCATACATCTCCTCGATCTGCGCCACGGTCTGGAGCGTCTGCTCGGCTTCGGACGCCTTCTTGGCGAGCTCGGCGAGGATCTCCGGGCAGCGCGTGCGATAGGCGGCCGGCATGCGAGCCCGGCCAGCGCCGCTGCTGTCGGCGCACATGGCCGCGAGCCGCGTGACCTCGAACGTGTCCTCGTTCACGTTTTTGCCGTCCCTGGCGCCGATGAAGTTCCAGCCGTGGACGTCATCGACGAAGCCGTTGTTGTCGTCGTCGCGCCCGTTGCCGGGCACCTCACGCGGATTCTTCCACAGGCGCGATCGGAGGCCGGCGTGCGCGGTGTCCACGCCGCCATCGATGATCGCCACCGTCACGATGCGGCGCGGCTGGCGGCCAGCCAGCAACTCGCGTTCGGCGCGCAGCACGCCCGTGCCGAGGACGCCGTCCGTCGCCGGATCGAGCAGGTGCCAGTTGTTCGTGGCCTCGCGGAGCGCGGGAGCGGCCGGGGTCGCCGCCGGCGGCGCGGACGGCGGCGCGGACGGCGGCGCAGCGGCCGGCCGGGCCGGCGCGGGAGCCGGCGCGGTCGATGGCGAGGCCGGCGCGCAGGCGGCCAAGGCAGCGCAAGCAAGGACCAGTGAAGCGGCTTTCATGCACAACCTGTGAGGAGGGTGCCGAAATGTGACTGCGTGCTCCGGCTTTGTCATCCGAGCGGGCTGGCTGCGGCGCGGCGGGCGCGCAGTACATTAGGCTCCTCCAGACCACACCGGAGCCAGCCATGCGTGTCACCCGCGCTGTCGCCCTGCTCGCGACGGGCCTCTCGACTGTCACCTCGGCCCAGGTCAGCTACAACCGCGCCGAGCGCCTCCTGACCTGGCACACGACCAACATGATCACCGGCGACGCCGTGAACGCGGAGTGGCTCCGCGACGGGAACCGGTTCTGGTATCGCAACAAGACGGCGAGCGGCGCCGAGTTCGTGATCGTGGATCCGGTGGCCAACACGCGCGCCAGGCTGTTCGACAACACCCGCCTCGCGGCGGCGTTGTCGATCGCGAACGACACGAGCTACGATCCCACCAAGCTGCCGTTCCAGACGTTCCGCTTCGGCAACGACAATACCAACGAGAAGGAGATCGAATTCTCGGCAGGCCGGCGCCGCTTCAATTGCGACATCACCACCTACCGCTGCACGCGTCGCGATACGACGCCGAACGAGACGCCCTTCGTTCTCTCGCCCGACAAGAAGACCGAGGCCTTCGTGCACAACCGCAACGTGTACGTTCGCCCCAAGGGCGGCGGTGACTCGACGCAGCTGACCACCGACGGAGTCGAGTTCTGGGGCTACGGCCTCACTGAGCTGCGCCCGAGCCAGCTCCAGCAGACGCGAGTGCAGCCGCGGCGGCCCGCGATCCGCTGGTCGCCGGACTCGAAGAAGCTCCTCGTTTCACGCCAGGACGAACGGGGCGTGGCCCACATGCCGTACATCTCGTACACGTCGCAGCGGCCGCGGGCGTTCTCGCAACCATACGCGTTGCCCGGCGACACCGCCGTGCCAACGCCCGGCTTCCACATCATCGACGTGACCGCGAAAACGAACGTGGCGGTGAAGCTCTCGCCGCGCCCGAACCAGATCGGCACCAACGGGTCCGCGCGCGACTCCGTGTGGAGCGAGAACTCGGAGCACGTCTATGTCACGTGGTTCACGCGCGGCTCCAAGAGCGCGTACATCGGCCGCGTCGATGCCGCGACGGGGAACTTCACGGTGCTGGCCCGCGACTCGAGCAAGACATTCGTGGAAATCGGACCGCCGACCGGAAGCCCCACCAGCTGGTACGTGACGAAGGACGGCCAGGACCTGTTCTGGTGGTCCGAGCGTGACGGCTGGTCGCACCTGTACCGGATGGATGCCAGCGGCACGGCGACCCACGTCGCCAACACGACCAGCGGCAACGGCGGTGGCGCCCGGGTGGTCGAGTTCCGCGGCGGCACCGTGAAGAACCAGGTCACCTCGGGCGCGTGGAACGTCGGCGCCATCGAGTACGTGGATGAAACCGCGAAACAGGTCTACTTCTCGGCGCGCGGGCGCGAAGCTGGCCGCCTGCTGTACTACGCGCACCTCTACCGCGTGAACTACGACGGCACGGGTCTGACGCTGCTTACGACGGAGGACGCCAACCACCAGGTCGAGTTCTCGCCCAGCGGCAAGTACTTCGTGGACGTGCAGTCCCGCATCGAGAAGCCGCCGGTCACGGTGCTGCGCGCCATTCCCGACGGCCGAGTGATCCGCAAGCTCGAGGAAGCGGACGTGTCCAAGCTGGCCGAGGCCGGGTGGAAGCCCGCCAGGGTCTTTACGGTGAAGGCGCGTGACGGCCAGACCGACCTTTACGGCGTGATGTACGTGCCACCGAACCTCGACTCGACCCGGAAGTACCCGATCATCTCGCACATCTACCCCGGCCCGCAGGTGGGCAGCGTGGGGTCGTGGACGTTCAAGAGCGGGGGCGAGACGTTCGCGCTCGCGGAACTCGGGTTTGTCGTGATCCAGCTGGATCACATGGGGACGCCGCTGCGCTCCAAGGCGTTCCACGACAACTACTACGGCAACTTCGGCGACAACGGGCTGCCGGATCACGTCACCGCGATCAAGCAGCTGGCCGCCCAGCACCCGTTCATCGACCTCGATCGGGTCGGCATTTTCGGCCATTCCGGCGGCGGCTTTGCCTCGACGGACGCCATCCTGCGGTATCCGGAGTTCTTCAAGGTGGCGGTGTCGGGCGCGGGCAACCACGACAACCGCAGTTACAACATCTACTGGGCAGAGAAGTACCAGGGCCTGATGCGTCGCGACACGGTGCGCCGCACCGACAACTTCACCGAGTCCGCGAACAAGACCATGGCCAGGAACCTCGAAGGCCACTTGTTGCTGATGCACGGCGACATGGACGACAACGTGCATCCGGCGATGACGATCCAGCTGGTCGACGAGCTCATCAAGGCGAACAAGACGTTCGACCTCATCATGGCGCCGAACCGGAACCACGGACTCAACGAGCCGTACTTCATCCGGCGCCGCTGGGACTACTTCGTGGAGCACCTGCTGGGACAGAAGCCGCCGAAGAACTACGAGATCACGAGGCCCGCGGGAGCGGGCGGGCCGGGTGAGGGGAATCCACCCGAGGGAGTGCCGTGAGACCTCCTCAGGGTGCAGGGTGCAGGGTTCGGGGTTCGGGGTGCAGGGGCAGGGGGCAGCGGGCAGGGTGAGGGTTCGGGATGGGGATGCGGCGTGCCGAGCGCACGACCCTGATTCCTGATTCCTTCATTCTGGCCCGCCCCCCCGCATGCTTTCGCGACCGCAGCCATTTTGCGCCGCATCGGAACCGGTCTCGCGCTGACAGCGCTGGCGTGGCTCTCCATCGCCCACGCCCTCCACAGCCCGGCGCCCGTCCCCGCGTCCGCCCCGGCAACCGAGTTCTCCGCCGAGCGCGCCATGCGGCACGTGCGCGCGATTGCCGCGGGGCCGCACGCCACGGGCACGCCGGGACATGCGCGCGTGCTGGCATACCTCCAGGCGGAGATACGCGCGCTGGGCCTCACGCCGGTGATCCAGGACGCCACGGGCGTCGGGACGCGCTACGCGGTTGCCGGCCGCGTCCGCAACGTCATGGTGCGCGTCCGCGGCACGAAGCCCGGCAAGGCGGTACTGCTCGTGTCGCACTACGACGGCGTAGCGGCGGGCCCGGCCGCCGCGGACGCCGGGTCCGGGACGGCCGCGCTGCTGGAAACGATGCGCGCGCTGCGCGCCGGACCGCCGCTCCGGAACGACGTCATCGCCCTCTGGACCGACGCCGAGGAGGCCGGGCTGCTCGGTGCCGCCGCATTCGCGCGGGAACACCCCTGGGCGAAGGACGTCGGCGTGATCCTCAACTTCGAGGCCCGTGGCGTGCGCGGGCCGTCGCTCATGTTCCAGACCGGCGAAGGAAACCTCGACGTGGTGCGCGTGCTGCGGAGCGTGCCGGGAGCGCGCGCCACGTCGCTCAGCACCACGGTCTATCGCCGTCTCCCGAACGACACCGACTTGTCGGAGCTGTCGGTGCTCGGCCAGCCGGGGCTCAACTTCGCTTTCATCGGCGGCGTCGATCGCTACCACACCACGGAGGACGACGCCGAACACCTGAGCGCGCGAAGCCTCCAGCATCACGGCGTGCAGGCGCTCGGGCTGGCCCGGCGGTTCGGCGACGAGCCGCTGCCGCGGGCGACGACGCCGGACGCCGTGTTCTTCGCGGTGCCGGTCCTCGGCCTCGTGGTGTATCGCGAGTCGTTGGCGGTGCCGCTCGCGATCCTCGCCCTGGCGTGCGTCGTCGGCGCCGCGATCAGGCGGCGCACGCAGCAGCGCTGGCTGGTGTCGTTGATCGCCGGCGCCGCAGTGGCGCTGGTGACGGTCGCGCTCGGCGCTTCCATCGGGTTCGTGGCCGGTGCGCGACTGCTCGACCTCCATCAGGCCCTCGGCAGCGGAACGCCGCGGTGGAGCACGTGGTATGCGGCGTCGATCGCGATGCTTGCCATCGCGGGCGTCCTGCTGGGCAGCGCGCTGGCACGCCGCATCGGCGGCCTGTGGCACTCTGGAGCACTGCTCGTCTGGGGCTGCGCCTCGCTGCTCGTCGGGTGGTTCCTGCCGGGAGCGAGCTTCCTGTTCACCTGGCCGGTCCTGGCGGCCGCCACCGCGGAACTCGTCGCGGCGAAACCCGCATCGCGCACGCGGGACGCGTTGAGCGGCCTGTCGGCGACTGTCGCGGTCGTGCTGATCGTGCCCACGGCGTACCTCATGGTGATCGAGGCGCTCGGTCTCGATGCCACGGGCGGCGCGCTGATCGGCGTCCTGCTTGCGATGACGGCAACAATCGCGGCGCCATTGTTGCTGCACGTTGCCGGCGAGCGCCTCTGGCGGCCGGCGGCAGCGGCGGCGGCCGCCGCTATCGTGGCTGCGTTGATCGGGGCGGGCACCGTGCGCACCGACGCGGCGCGCCCGGCGGCCGCCGCCATCGGTTACATCACCAGCGCCGACAGCGGGCGTGCGTGGGTCTCGGGAACTTCGAGCGAACCGGCGCAACGGTGGTTGCAGTCGGTGCTCGACGCCGCGCGCGTCGATTCGGCCCCGGCGCCCGTCTGGGTTCGACGCGCCGCGGGCGGCCGGCTCGCCGTCCGAACCAACTCGGTCACACCCGCACCGGGTGGCGCTACGGCGCGCGTCCTGCGCGACTCGAGTGCCGGACCGGAACGGCACCTCACGCTGCGCATCCGGCCCGCGGCCGGCACGGAAGCGATCGCGCTGTCGTTGGATACTGTCGTGATCTCCGCGAGCGTGGACGGGCGCCGCATCGACAGGAGCGGCTACCGGCGCTCGCAGGTGCGCTGGTCGATCGAGTTCTTCGCGCCGCCCGACAGCGGATTCACGCTCGGGCTCACGCTTCCGGCCGGAGCGGCCGCGTCGCTCAACATGGTCTCGCGATTCCCGGGCTTCCCCCGGATCCCGGGGGTGTCAGTGCCGGCCCGGCCGCCGGGTGTCCTTGCCATTCAGTCCGGAGACGTGACCCTCGTGCACCGGACGGTGGCGCTGCGCGCCCGATGACCGAAGCGGCGGGACGCGGGGTTTACTGCTCATGATGCGCCGCAGCCTGGTACTGGCCATGGTGGCGTTCGGCGCGCTCGAAGTCATCGCCCAGCCGGCGGGTTTCGATCTCGCGCGCGGCGACCGCTTTCGTGGGTGGACGGTGGCCGGTTCCGTGGCATCGGACGCCGGGCCGCGGATCGGTGTCGTGCGCGATCGTGCCATCCGGATGGGGTCGTTCTACGCGGAACGAGTGCAGTGGGCAGCGGGCGCGCTGGCATTCTCCACCGCGGTCGACGTACCGATCGCGATGATGCTGCCGGCCAATCCGGCGTCGCACGTGCAATGCTGGTGGCGCATCAGCTCGGGAAAAGAGGAGTGTTCCTTCGTGAGCCGTCCGCACGACGCCGTGTACGCCGTCGGGGTGACGCCGCTGATCGCCAAGCTGTACGTCGGCGCGGACAACCGGGCGCGCTGGTTCGGGTCGGTCGGCGCGGGAGGCGTCATCTTCGACCGCAAGACGCCCGTCGACGAGGCGCGCGCGATGAACTTCGCCATCGATTTCGGGGTCGGCGTCGATGTGGCGCTGCGCAACGGCGGCACGGTGGCGTCGGTTGCCTGGCGTTACCAACACTGGTCGAATGCCGAGACGGCGCGGCTGAACCCCGGGATCGACGCGAACCTGCTCGTGATGGGGCTACGCTACCGGCGGCGCTAGCGCCTCAAGTTTTCCTGAGCCCGCCCGATACTGGAGACCACGGGCCCGAAACCTGAGAACCTGGCCCGCGACGGGTACGCCCGACGAGGGGCAGCAACGATGACAGTTCGCAGCACAGCCGTGGCGGTACTGCTGGTCGCGGGCTCGGCCGCGGCGCAGGCGCCGTACGAACTGCAGCGCGGCCAGCGATTCTTGGCCGCGACGTTCGGAGGCTCGTTTCCGACCGGCGCTGGACCGCGCTTCGGCGTCGTTCGAAATCGCGCGGTGGTAATGGGGTCGGCGCAGGCGGAATGGGTGCTCGCCGCCGGTCGATACGCCGCGCTGTCGGGGCTGGTCGAGATTCCGGTGGCGTTGGTGCTGCCAAGCGCGGACGCTCCGGGCCACGAGTGCTGGTGGCGGCTTACGACGCGGCTGCGGCTGTGCTCACTGGTCGACCGTCCGCACGACGCGGTCATGGCGCTGGGCGTGTCGCCGCTGGGACTCAAGGTCTCGGCGTCGCCTGCCAGCCAGGCGCGTTTCTTCGCCGCGTTGAGCGGCGGCGGGATGTACTTCGACCGCAACACGCCGGTGGTGGCGGCCCGGGCGCTGAACTTCTCGAGTGAACTGTCCGTCGGCATCGACGTGTCGTCACGCGACGGCAGCCGCGTGGCGTCTCTGGGGTGGAAGTACCAGCACTGGTCGAACGCGGGGACGGCGCCGGTGAACCCGGGGCTGGACGCCAACCTCATCGTCGTGGCGGTGCGAAGCAGACGGTAAGGACGGGTGGCGCGCTGCTCTGATGACGCCGGTCGGCTGCGGCGAGTTATCCAGTGGTGCAGCTTCGTTTCGTGGCCGCGGGCGTCGCGCTTTTCGCGGCCGAACTGATTGCCCAGGAGCGACACGCCTCGGCCCGCGGCGACCGCTACCTGTCGGGGTCGCAAGCGGTGACGTTCGGCAGCTACGCCGGCCCGCATCTCTCGTACATCCGGGATCGGGCGGTGACGATGGTCGCGTTCCACCACGAGTACACGCTCGTGGCCGCGTGGGGCGTCACGCTCTCGCACGTGCTGGAGGCGCCGCTCGCGGTTCTGGGGCCTCCGCGCACCGACCGTTGCACTGCGGCGGACCATTCCGACACGTGCAGCCGGGCGTTTCAGTCGGGCGGCACGTCGGTGGGCCTCGGCCTCTCGCCACTCGGACTCAGGGTTTCGGCGCCCGGAAACGGCCGCGCGAGGCTTTTCGGCTCGGTCGCCGGCGGCGTCATGCTGTTTGACCGCCGCACACCGTCCTCGCGGGCCCGGGCGCTGAACTTCGCCGGCGACTACGTGGCGGGTGTTGAGGTGGATGTAGGCCGCAAGTCGGCGATCTCGGCCGGCTGGAAGTTCCAGCACTGGTCCAACGGCGGGACCGCGAGTTCCAATCCGGGAATCGACGCCAATCTGCTGATCGTCTCGGTCAAGCGCCGCCGGCAGGACTAACCGGCCAGCATCTTCTCGAGGCGCTGCCTGGCCGCCGGCCACTCGTCGTCGAGGATCGAGAAGTAGACGCTGTGGCGGATGGACCCGTCCGGCTGGAACATGTGCTTGCGCAGTGTGCCCTCGCGGACCCCGCCGATGCGCTCGATGGCCTGCTGCGACCGCACGTTGGTGTGGCCGGTCTTGAACTCCACGCGCATGCATTTCCACACCTCGAACGCGTGCCGCAGCATCAGGTACTTGGCCTCGGTGTTGATCGCCGTACGCCACCACTTCGGGTTGATCCAGGTCCATCCGATCTCGGCGCGCCGGTTGTCCCGGTCGATGTTGGCGAAGCGCGTGCTGCCGATGACCGCTCCGCTGGCGCGCTCGGTGGTGACGAATGGAACGGCCGTTCCGGCGCTTTGCCATGCCAGCGCCGTCTCGACGTACTTGCGGCACTGATCGGCGCTGCGAATGACCGCGCTCGAGAACTCCCACGTTTTCGGATCCTGCGCGGCGGCCCACAACGCGTCGATATGATGCAGCCCCATCGGCACCAGCTTGACGTGCCTGCCCTCGAGCGTGATGGCGGCCAGGTTCACGGCGTGGGGCGCTGCAGTTCTCTCGCTATGCGTTCGTTCTCGGCCCACACGCGCAGCGTGTTGCCGCTCCAGATCTTCTCGAGCTGCGCCTCGGTGTAGCCGCGCCGCAGCAGCTCGACCGTCACGGTGTGCGTCTCGGCTGCGTCGCGCCACCCGGTCACGCCGCCGCCGCCGTCGAAGTCGGAACTGATGCCGACGTGGTCGATGCCCATGACCTTGACCGCATGGTCGACGTGGTCGACGAAGTCGCGGACGCTGGCCGGCGGCCACTTGGCGTCGATGTCCGCAAGGCGCCGCTGGTACTCGGTGCGCTGCGCGTCGCTGAGGTTGGCCAGCGCCTGGCGGCCGCCGCCGGTGATCCCCATGGACCGGCGCAGCGTGTCGATGGCGGCCGCCTTTTCCGGTGGCGTGACCTTCACGTAGGACGCGAACGCGACGATCTGCACCACGCCGCCGTTCTTCTTCACGGCCAGCAACTGCTCGTCGTCCATGTTGCGCGGGTGGTTGGCGATCGCAGTGGTGCTCGAGTGCGACGCGATGACCGGCGCCCGCGAGAGCGCCGTCGCCTGCATCATGCACTCCTTCGAGACGTGCGAGATGTCGACCATCATGCCGACGCGGTTCATCTCGCTGACCACCTGCCGCCCGAAGGCGCTCAGGCCGTTGTGTTCCCTGGGCCGGCCGTCCGTGGACGAATCACAGATGTCGTTGTGGGACGTGTGCGCCAGGGTCATGTACCGGGCGCCGAGCTCATGATACGTCTTCACGAGCGACAGGTCCTTGCCGATGACGTAGCCGTTCTCGATGCCGATGGCGGCGACCAGCCGCCCACTGGCGGCGATGCGGCGGACGTCGGCCGCGGTGTACGCGAAGCCGATGCGGTCCGGGTACATCTGCGCGGCCATGCGGTGGATGGCCGAGAACTTGGTCATCGCGTCGGCCTTGGCGCGCGCGTAGTTGCTGTCGGTGCGCGGTGTCTGACCGACGAAGACGGCGAAGAAGCCGACGTCCAGCCCGCCGGCTTTCATCTTCTCCAGGTTGACCTGGCGGTCGGCGTTGAGGGGGTCGACCTGCGGGGTCGCGAAGTTGAGCGGAATGTCGTCGTGCGTGTCGATCGTGATGATCCGCTCATGGATCGAGCGAGCGGCGGCCTGAAGTTCGGCTTCGGATGCGGGGGCCGGCGTCGTGGATGGACGGGCGCAGGCGGTCCACGAGACGGCGAAACCCACGAGGGCTGAGTATCGAAGGGTCATGTGCACGAGTGGCTCTTGACAGTTCGAGGGGTTGCCTGAAACCTGGCAGTATGCTAGAAATCCAGCACCGACGCGAGCGGACTGAGGAACTGTGCCGGAGAGGGGACCCAACGCGCAAGCCGCCTGCTGCGTCTAAGGGTCCGTGAACCTGAACCGGGGATTCTGATGCGACGCTGGATCAGCAGGTTGGTGGTTGTGGCATCGCTGTGGGCGTTCGGCCTGCCGGCGCAGCAACCCGGAGCCGCTCCGGCGGCGTTGCCCTCGACGGTGACGGTCTACCTCGATTGCCCGAACGTCTTCTGCGACCTCGACTATGTGCAGACCGAGATCGCTGCTGTGAGCTGGGTCAGGGACCGAAATGTGTCCGACGTACACGTCCTGGTGACGGGTCAGAACACGGGCGCGGGTGGCCGCGAGTTTACCGTGACGTTCATCGGGCTGCGACGGTTCTCGGGATTGACCGACA
>Ga0187893_10011950_pt1 | contig 12448 bp, 9 predicted proteins | sample MA1701074metaG_FD_139574 | JGI IMG/M metagenome (GOLD analysis project Ga0187893, IMG submission 139574) | White microbial mat communities from a basaltic lava cave in the Kipuka Kanohina Cave System on the Island of Hawaii, USA - MA170107-4 metaG ...
GATGAACCCGCCAACGATGCCGACGAGTTGCCACCCCGTTCTCCGCACACTACACCAGGTATCGTTAGGCTTGCACAATCCAAACGGATCGGTGTAGGCTAGACCTCTATTGCCGCTTGACCCGCACCCGGATCTCGCTTCCCCCGCTCTCTCTTTCCCACCCGGGAGCGGCTCCATGACCACCGATCAGAAGCGTGCGTTCACGGCGACCTTTCCCGTCCACGTCGGCGTGGACAGCGCCAAGATCTTTCACAAACTGGTGGCCCGCGACCCGACTGCCAGCGGGGAAAACCCTACACGGTGAGGGTGAGCCGGAGCGGTTTTGAAGAGACCGACACCCATCTGCGGAGCCTATTTCCGGGCATCGGACCCAAGCAGATGCTCGGGGGGCTCGAGTTCGCCGGCCATCACGGCTTCACGTTCGCGCACTTTCTGGCGCAGCGTGGCTACGCCGTCGTCAATGTGCTCGCCGCGCATACCAAAGCCGCGAAGGAGCTCGAGGACAACAGCCCGCGCAAAGACGACGCCAAGGATGCGGCCTAGATCTGCCGGCTCGTCGGTGACGGCATCTATGTGCGGTTTCCCTTCCTGTCACATCCGTACGTCGAGGTGCTACTCCTCACGGTCCACCGCCACCGGCTGACCGTCGAGGCGACGCGCTACAAGAATCGGTTGCAGGGACTCCTGGATCTCGCCTGCCCGAGTTCATGGCGCAGTTCAGCAGTCTCCACAAGGCGACGCCGCGGGCGATCCTCGAGCGCTGGCCGCTGCCGCAGGATCTCCTCGCGGCCTCGATCCGCACGGTCCGCAAGGAAATCCACGCGGCCTCCCGCGGTCGCGTCTGCACGGAGCAGATCGACGGACTGATTGCGTCGGCCCGCACGAGCATCGCGCTGCCCGATGCCGCGCCCGAGCGCCGGCTCGAGATCCAGAATCTCCTCGGTCGGTGGGCCCTGGTGCGCAAGCAGCTCGTGGTCCTCGAGCGCCGCATAAAAGCACTGGTCGAGGAATGTCCGGAGGCCAAGATCCTGACCACGGTGCCCGAGGTGAGCGCGGTGTGCGCCGCGACGCTCGTTGCCGAGCTCGGCACGCCGAAAGACTACGCGCACTACCGCCAGGTCCTGAAGCCCGCCGGGATGAATCTCGCGAGCCGCTCGAGCGGGCAGAGTAAAGGCCGGAAATGGCAGTCCAAGCGCGGCCGCCCGATGCTGGGCCGCCAGCTCTTCCTGCTCGCCGGCCGCTGGTGTCTGACGCGCGGGCTGTATCACCAGGACTATCTCGCCCTGAAAGCCCGTAACGGCGGCGTCGGGACGAAAGCCGTATGCACGCTGGCGCGGAAGATCGTGCCGCTCTTGCTCAAGGTGATGCAGACGGGCGAGCCGTTCGATAAGCAGCGGTGGCTCGATAATCGACGGATCAAACTGGCGAGTTGAGGGATCGGATCATTGCTGAGAGCCGTGCGTGGAGAGCGACGCCGCGCGACCAACAAGGAGTCCTGAGACCCGCCTCCCGGCGGTGATCTCCATCGTTCAGACTGGTCAACGGTCGCTCTCGGACCCGTAGCGCCCGATGCAGAGGTGTAGGCCCATAGAGGCCCGACGAGCCATGAGTGTGGCGATCCGGTCCCGGTAGGCACGTTGAGGTCACGGCGCTCTTTGACAGTTGATCCGCCAGTCCAACCCAGCTGGGGACCTTGCCGAGGGCAGGCCGAGCCACGACTTTAGTCGTGGGGGGTGACCTCCGCTTCCCCAGCTGGCGGATCAGATCAGCGATCGCGCCCTATGAACGGGGACGTCCCGGTTCGTTCCGGGCTCCGTTGGCTTCGGCCATTGAGGCCCCCACCACTCTCCCCGTTCGTTATTCTCGCAGGCCACGCCGGACAACCCAGGAGCGCGAAGAGCGCCGCACGGGCTAGACTCCGCGGGCCATCCATTCTGCGGTCAAGCCCGAAACACCCTACGCGCTTAGAGCGCCGTGGTAGACTGGGCCGGCCTAGCTGGTGCTCGCCGCCAATGGGTAACGCTCGGCGGCGGTCCAATCCGCAGCCGATCGAGCGTTGAGGTGAGTCAGCTCCTTGACCTGCTAGTCCCTAGTGGGCACTCCCACGTTATAGACCAGCCAGCTGTCTCCTCGCCGAACCAACCCAACGGTCAGGATCTCGGTACGGCCGCCCAAGGGGAGGCGATACGCAATGTAGGCGGTATCGCCCTTCAAGACGCTGCTATGCAACCGCCTCTCGGACATAGCGGCCTGAAGAAGAGCGGGTTCCCGCTGCCGCATCGCCGCCATCTTACTCGCGGGATCCCCACCGATCGTGAGTTGCCGAATGGTTAGCGAATCACCCGCGGCGGCGGCAAGAAGAAACTGGTCAATCACAGGAGCGGCGTCACGCGGCACCGAGCCGCGCGAGCAGGCGGCCACCAGTATGGTCACTACACCGATCGTCGCTGCACGTCCCATTAGTTTGCACCGCAGCGTTGAGGTTGGCCTACAGCGCCATGATACTGATTCTCCCAGTGGATGGCTGTCGGCTGACCGGCACCAGCACCACGATTCTCGCCACCGTGCCCAATGAGCTCGTGTGCGATAAGCGAAGCCAGGTCCTTCGGAGAATCGTAGACGCCATCGGTAAGCCAACAAGGTGCAAACCAGTGACCTGTGTTGTAGGAGGTCCCCACGTCGCCAGGAATGATGTACGCCGTTCGAGTTGCTGCATCATAGTGTGAGGTAAAGTGCTGCCCTGAACGGTCGTACTGCACGGAGTAAGTCTCCGTCGCGTCTACTTGGCCTTGGAAGCGGCCGCGAATCTTGTCGTATTTCTTGTTGCCGTTCGACTCGACTTTCGAGACGCAGTTCTGGTCGTCGAGCGTAATCGTGGAGCCCGTGGCTTGTTCGCTTGCTTCCTTCAATCCTTGAACGTCCGACTCTGTACCCTTGTAGCAGACCTTCAAACCGAAAGGATCTGTGAACATGACCGGGTTATTGCCAACGTAGCCGTAGAGGTTGAGGCCGCCGGCGATGCCGATGGGGTCTTCCTGGGTCCAGCGGCCGGTACGCTGATCGTAGAATCGACTGCGGAAGGCGCTCAACTGCACAGCACCGGTTTGGTTTGCGTTGCGCGTGGCGCTGAAGGAACTCGCGTTCGTTGTTCCGCCTGCGAATTTGCCGCCTTGTGTCCTTCCGTAGTACGCAAGGTCACCGCTCATGTCGATGCCTTGGGTGTCGGCGACAACGTATTGGCGCCCCTGACCGTCGGTAACATAGTACAGATACCTTTGTAGCCCCGGGTGATACCCGAACAAAGGATCGTCCGTGCCCGACCCATGCACGAAGGTGTAGCCGTCGGTAGAGTTGTCCTGCCTCGACCGCACAACGTTCTGCCCGTCAAAGCCGAGGAATGGCGCGGAGCTTTCGCAAGGGTTGTACTGCCGGCCAAGGGGGTCGTATCCACATTGTAGGCTGTTATCTATCAAGGTAACGACTCCCTGGTCATCAAAGGCGATCTCCTTGGTTCCGCTTGTTCTCCCTAGTGCATCATAAAAATACTGCCGCCACCCAAGCTCCGTCGTTTGGGGGAATCCATTGAAATAGGGCGTTTCGAACGAACGCGAGCCATCGGCCAAGTAGGTGTATACAACAGAGTCTAGGGAGTAGCTGGTACCAACTCCCTTGCGAAGCCGGTTGTGATTTGGACTCATGTAGTTGAAATCGTCCTGGACCAAACCGCCGGTCCAGCGCGAAAAAACCTGACGCCTTGTCCGGTTGCCTGATGAGTCGTACTGAAAGACCATCGAGTCATTTCCTACAGAGTGCCTCAGGAGTTGGTGCCGACTATCGTAACTGGCTGTAATATCATTGCCTGCGGAATTGTTCTGACCACATCCCGTCAAGCCTGTGTTTAGGTTAGTCGTTTGGCGAATCTGGCCATCGAGATCGACAGTTCGGTGATAGACCGTGAAGTTCAAGGCGTTAAGCCCGCCCTGAGTGTTGGGAGTCTGGGTCCCGCAGACCAGCCGAAGCATCCCGTCGCGGTCATATGCGTACTTGATGACGACACCATGGCGGTACGTCACTTGATCCCGTCGCCCGAGCGCGTCCCATGCAAAGATCACTGAATCCGGAGTGGGAGGCGTGACGGGGTTCCGCCAGCGCACTCCGATGGCCGCTAGATCTCCGCTTCCCGCAGCGTACCTATACCAGAGGCTGTCGCTTTGGGTTGTAACGCCCACTGTCCCGATGATGTGATACATCCGCCGCCCATTACGATCATAGCCATATGTCATGGTGCTGGGTAACGTGCCATTTACCAGTGACTGCACCTCACTTTTCACGAAGCCGCGAGCGAAGTAGGTTCGCACGATCTTCCGATCCCGAACCGGCTCGGTCAGTGTGAGCACTCGACCCATTTCGTCGTAGGTGTACAATATCGAGTCTTTCGGTAGCGGACTGAACGCAGGCCATGCGAGTTTCGTTAACCTCCCTCCGGCATTCCATGCGTTGCGTCTAACAAAACCGAGCCGCGATCTCACTGAGTCTACCATGCCAGCACGATTGTACCACGTCGACTCTGCAACGGAGTAGTCGTCGGTTTCGGCGATCATCCGGTTAGCAGCGTCGTAGGCATAGTTACGGGTAACCATGCGCGGGTCGCTAATCGACTGGAGAACATCAATGGCAAAGGTCTGCGTAGTCACGAGCGGCCCGGGATATGTGGGTTCGAATTCTTCCACATGCTGCTTTATCTGGGTAACGCGATTGAGCTGATCGTAAACGTATTCCGTATGATGTAAAGCAGGATCGTATGAATGAGTGACCCACTCAGCATAACCCCTCGTATAAGCGCGGACCCTTCCCATGGGCGAGGTGTCCGCGACGACATTCCCCAGTGAGTTGAAGCCGAAACGCGTGACGAGATTGGTCGGCGGCTTCGTCTTGGTCAGGGTGTCCCAAGCGGGGACTTGTTGCTCCGTGACCGCACGAACAAGCCCAATTAGCGGCCCGGTCGTCACAAAGTCGAAATGCGTGACGTGAGTGTTGGGAGCCGTGGCATCCGAGAGAATCCCCCACGTGTTGTACGTGAATTGACTCACAAGGCCTTCGGGGTCCGTGACCTGACTTGGGGAGTCCTTTGTGTTCGGGGAATTATAGACCCAGCTCGTCACCGCGGTGGGCAAGCCCTTGCCCGCAATGTGGGAGGTGCTGTCTCTCATTTGAGTCAAATTGCCGCGCGCATCCCAGTACATCCTGACAATTCTGCCATCGGGATAGGTCACCTGCGTGTCAAGCGCGGGAAATAGCGGGTTCCCGCGGAGCACGGTCGTCACGTACCCCAATGGATCCGTGATCTTGGTAGGTGCACCCCAGCGATCGATCCGAAACTCTGCCGTATCGTAGACAGCAGGGGCCGGACGAGGACCATCGACTTTTGTGTAGGCAAGGGCCGTATCAACTGCCGTCTGGCCGGTCGGCGCGACAGCCAGACCTTTCTCATCCCAAGGATAGAAAATCGTTGTCGCCGTGTCCGGTGGGCTTGTTCCGGGTCGGTTCAGAGGAACTTTCACTGAATCGACCCGGAGCCCTTGAGCGAAGAAAAACTTCGTTGTGAATCCACGGCGTGTGGTTCGGGCTGTCATACGTCCCACAGCGTCGTAACCAAACTGCACGCTGAAAGTGTCTGGGTCGCGAATGGTCATGAGCCGACCTCCGGTTACCGTCGCATTCATGCCACGACCAGCGGGGTCGGCAATTGAATCCACCTTTCCTGCAGCATCGTATACAATCGTGTAGGTATTACCACTAACCCCGAACGGAGGAACTTGAATACTGGTTAGCTTCGCCGGCGAACCAGTCCAACTGAAATTGGTCGTTTGCCCGGTGCGACCGGTTGTCGCTATGTGCTGTCCAAGTGCGTTGAACCGTACTTCGACGCCGTGCCGTAGCCTCCGATAGTAGAAAGGGCTCGCAGGCGGGACTGGGACCACATAGAAAAGCGTGTCACGAAATGCGCCAGCAGCGGAAACCCACGCGCTGGCATTGATGTTTCGATACACCTTTGCAGAGCCATCGCCCCCAACCCACAGAATCTTGTTGCCCGGCTGGCCCAGCCGCAGCTCCTCCACTCCCACGAGACTCCACCCCGTGCCGTAGCGGCTGGCGCTCCGGTTCACGATAATCATCGTGTCGTTGATGGTGGCGTCGTACGTGCCTCCGGTGTACTGGTTGCGGACGAGTAACGTGAAGGGGTAAATGCCGCTCGAGTCGCTCGTTCCATCGTGGGCCAGTACCACCTGACGGGTGTACGGGGCGCTCCCCCAGCCGTTATACGTAGCCGAATCCCGGGGCACGCCGTTGATAGAGAGCCGCACGAAGACCGACGTGGGGGCGCTGAGATTACTCTCATTCACCGTCGCCGCCACGATCGTCTTGGGGACCGCCTGAGCCGAGTTGTATAGGAGTGTCACCGACCGCTCACGGCCCATCGTCGGATACCCCGGGAGCCCATGGGTCACCACGAGGTCGCCGCACCCCCAAGCCGCCGCCTCGCCCGCTCCGGCCGTCAGACACATCGAGCGATCCCAATTGTCCCCGTTGTGATTCCGCAACGTGATGGTCGGTGGTCCCGGGGGCAGGGGCGAGGCACTGGACCAGGTGATGGCGTAGGGGTCGCTTGCCCACCCACTGCTCGCGTAGGCTTGGACCTTCACCTGGCCACCCCCGACGTTGCCGCTGGCCGTGCCCCGCAGTTTGAGCCGGATCCAGTCCGGCCCGCCGCCCGAGAAGTTCAGGGTGACCGTAAACACTTGCGTTGTGGTCGTCACGCCCGGGTGGCTCCGGCTCGCGGTGACCTGTGAGGTGCCACCCACACTCGTCCATGACGCCCCGCTATTGATGGAGTACTCCGTCGTCAGCAAGGCGTTGATGGTCGAGTTTTGGAACTCCATGAGGTTTGGCGTGATGGCAATGAGCTTGAAGGTGACGGTGTAGTTGCCGTTATAAGCCGGGAGGTTGGCGCCCGCCGTCGGGTCGCCCACGGTGTTGTAGACGCGACTTCCGGCAGCCACTGTCTGGTCGTCGGTCGCGTTCAGGGTGAGGCTGTTGAGGCCGTTCGCCGTGCCGTCGGGGTCTTGCCAGCCGTAGTGGGCCGGCAACCCCTGGTTCGCCGTGGTCCGGGGGACCTGGGCGAACGCGCGCGAGGGAACCAGCGCACAGACCCAAAGGATCAGCGTCCACGCCCCGAGGGGGTTCGATACGTTAACGGCAGAGCGCCGGTGGTGGCGAGAGCGAGTCACGGCGAGCTCCTGGGCGAACGGTGGGTTAGAGGGACACGTCACGGGTTTCGCCGTCGGCCAGCCGCAGCTGGTACCAGTCGCTCCACCTGCTCGTAGGGTCACCAGGGGTTTGATCGCGACGCCAACAGATCACCGCATCATCGAACTGCACCTCCCACTCCTGGCCCTGGCGCAGCACCTGCACGCCGAGCGACCCGAGTGAATCACAGGTCATATGCGGACCAGTGCGCGCTTCGACCCGGATTTCTCTCCAGCTGCTGTTCCGCAAGTGAAGGGTGCGCACCGGACTGATGTGGGGCTTGGGAGTGACGCGAGCGGGTGACGGAGAGGCCGCGCGGGCAGACCCGAGCGTCGCGACGATTCCCGTGACAGCGATCCCGACTCCGACCAGCACATGGAGGGACAGGCGACTGACGAACACGGATGAACTCCCGGGAGATGTCCGCTCAGCTACAGAGGCAGGCATCGTGCCGCGTATCGTCCCACACAGCGACTAAGCGGGAGAACGAGTTAGCCGTGGCTGCAAGGGGCCCGATTACCAGACAGTCGCACGAGTCGCGCGACTGGGTGCGACTCAATGCGACTATTGCGACTTTCGCAGCGTGCGGATGGAGAGACCCAAGGTCTTCAAGTGGCGAAACAGGGTCGCCCGATGCATCCCAAGGGCCGCGGCCGCGCGATCGGCGTCCCAGCGATGCATCTCCAGGGTATGGACGAGCTGCTTTCGAGGTCCGTCTTCCCAGATGCCACGGCTCGGAAGCGCCAACGCCGACACCGGGGCTCCCAGCTCGATCGCTTTGGCTAACGCCGCCGCGGAGAGACTGCCGTTGGGGACTATGGCACGCGCGCGCTCCACGGCCAGCCGCAACTCGCGCGCGTTGCCGGGCCACGCATACGCGAGCAGGACCGCCGCAACGCCCGGCGCGAGTGCTTGGCCCTGAGCGGCGGCGAAGTGGCGCGCGAGCGGCACGATATCATCGGGACGGGCGCAGAGCGGCGGCAGCTGAATCACGATGCCCGAGAGCCGGTGAAACAGGTCGTGACGGAAGGTGCCCGCCTCGAGCCGCGTCCAGACGTTGTCCTGCGCCGCCGCGATCACCCGCAAATCCACGTACTCAGGCGCATCTTCGGAGAGCGGCTGCACCTCACCGAAGTCCAGCGCCCGCAAGAGCTTCGGCTGGACCTCCGCAGGCAAATCGAGCACTTCATCAAGGAACAGGTTTCCCTGATGGGCACCCCGGACATAGCCGCGGCGCGATTCGACCGCTCCCGAAAAGGCGCCGCGACGATGTCCGAACAGGAGGCTCTCGGCTACGTGCACCGGGAGCGCGGAACAATTCACCGGCACCCACGGCCCAGACCGGCCACTGAGGCGGTGGATGTGCCTCGCAAGTAGTTCCTTCCCCGTCCCTGTAGCCCCAACAATCAGGATGGGGAGACCGCTCGAGGCATAGGTCTCAACCAGACGGCGGGCCTCGCGGATCGAGCTTGAGTCTCCGATTATCGGACCCGCTTGCTCCGCCTCACGCTTCACGGCAGCCCGCCCTTCGGCAGCCTGGGCGCCGTCACGCTGTCCGCATCCGCATCCGTCCTGAGGATCCGTGGTGTAAGAAAGAGGTAAAGCTCAGTCTCGCTCGTTTGGCGAGAGGCGCTCCCGAACAACCCCCCGATGATGGGGAGCTCCGAGAGGAGCGGCACGCCTCCTCGGGTCACGTCCTTCTGCCGATCGCGCAACCCGCCGAGCACGATGGTTTGCCCGTCCCGGACCAGCACCTGCGTCGACGCCTCACGCGTCGAGATCACTGGCGCATCGAAGGCCACCTCACTCGTCGCCTGATTGATCTCCTGTTGAATCAGCAGCGCGACGTACCCGTCCTGGTTGATCGTGGGGCGCACGGTGAGCCGTGTGCCCACGTCCTTGTACTGCACCACCTGGTCGCGACTGGGCGTGTCGGTCGGCAGGCTGCGGCTCACCTGCACGAACGGGCGCTGCGACCCAACCAGGAAGCGCGCCTCGGTGTTGTTCGAGGCCAACAGCACGGGCCGCGAGATGATCTCGATGTCGCCACGGCTCGCCGCAGCGGTGAGCGTAGCGTCGATCTGTGCATGGCCCAGGTTCATGAGACGGATCACAAGATCGCCCAGGCTCGCCCCGGTTACTTTGACGTCGACGGTACCGTCACCACGGTCCACGCTCTGCGGGGGCAGGAAGAAGCCCGCTCCAAAGGCGAGGCTGCTGTTGTGTCGCGCCTCGATGATCAGCACCTCGATCAGGACCTGGAGCGGCCGATGCGAACAGCCTCTTGTTCTACCAATTAGCCCGACGACTCGCAGCTTCCCTCAGTCGCTTTGCCAAGGGAGTCATCCATCCTTCTAGAGCAGTGGCAACCAGCTCATAACCCACCCCTGCCTCACTCTCGATGAGAATCTCAGCGAGCCCTACGGAGGCGCACTTGAATCTGTGCATTATACTCTTCGAGTGGTCTTGGGCTCGGAGCGCCCATGCGACTTCCGCGACCTTCCGAAACAAGCCAATTCTTTCGACTCGGTTCCATTGGAGCACACGGCGGTAAACGACGAAGCCAGGAGTTAGGTACTGTAACCAATCATCGGATGTGTGCGGCTTCATACTGATCTGTATTTTGCGACCAGACTGTGTGACTTCATGCAGTTTGTCAGCGTAGGCTTTGGATACCGTTAGCAAACGCAGGAACCCAAGGGCTTCAACGCGCGTGCGAAAGTGAAAATGCACTTCATTCGTTTGTTGTTCGTCACGTTTGAATCGCACAGACGCAATTGGAGGGCGAGGTTCATCCAAGATCTCTAGGAACAGTCTGCTCAGATCACTTCCAAACGACTCCTCCATGCGCGAACGAAATCCATCCTGCTTTGGCTTGGCTGCTTTGAACGAGTGGAGGAGATGCCGCACCCCACGGAGGACCGGCAATCCTGAGGAGTCGACACAAAGAAGAACATGGCCAAATCGAAGACCGGCCCCGGCCTCTCGCGATTTGTAGTGTCGAATATGCTCCCCAAGTCGAACCGTCACGAGATCAGAATGATGCGTTCTTCGGAGCGAGATAGCCTCATTCTGGACTGCAATGGGCAAGAAGCGCTTCATCACAAGGAACTCTGAAGCAACCGCGATTCCTTCGATCAAACCCCGAACGCGCTTATCCTTATCATCGCTAACGACGGGAACCCACCAGCCGTGGCTCAGCTCATGGGCCAACTGAGCGAGAAGCCCTGCCTCACCCGCAGCAGAGATTTCACCGAACGCATCGCGAGGATCTCTGATCAATACTGTGCTGCCAAAGTAACGAGCAAACCCGGCTTGTTCTGGGGTAAGAAGGATGTTCAGTACCTGCAGAGTCGGAACTCCAAAGAGCTCAGTTAGATAGCGGTGGACCCGTGCGGCGCACAACGCGATAGGGTTGGGAGCACGTTGGGGCGAGTTCTTTTGGTTGGACCCCGGAAGCCACACCGCAAGGCCTGCCTCACGACCGACCATCTTGAAAGATCCAACAAGAAGCTGGTAGTTGGCCAAGTCCGCATCAGACAGAACCAAATCAACTGCCCCAGAGGCGGGGTCGGCGTTGGGGCCGAAGACTTTAGTGGCCTCTCCGTCCCAGGTGAGAGAAACGTGAATGCCGACCCTGGTGTTGGACTCGATAGTATGCTGTACCTGAACGGGTGATAGTCCATCCCCCCCGCGCCAATACAATCTCGGGAGAGCGTCCCTGAGACACCAAACTCGTTTCTCATGACTCCAGTGCTGGCGGCTTGGACGGCAAACGTAAGCCAACTCTACCAGGCATCGAGTATCTGTTTTTTCAGGTGCCGAAAGTGCCTGATCGTCAAGTTCCAAGTGAACCACCGCCCTACGCCCCAATCGTACAACGGCAGGAGGCAGGCAACCCCCGCCCTTGCAGTCAACGCCCAGCAGTTGGATTGTTGTTAGCCTCAACAGTAGGTGGTTAGCTCCGGGAGGAAAGCTTACCAGCGAACGCCACCGCACCCTCACAAGACCATCTACCGAGAGCGCGAGGTGGCACGATGTCACGGGTTCACCATCGTTCGAAGTATCGGTGACGGTTGGGTCCTTTCAATCGCGTGTGGGAGGACGACGTTGATGCACGAGTGCGAGAATCTCCGGCGCAAGTGATGTGCCCGCGCTAGTCGTCCCAAACAAAGTGTCGTCCGATTCCGCTCGCAAGTCCACAAAGGGCATTAACCCTTGATAAGTCTCTGACAGGACCTCGTGGGGATACCGCGATACGGCCTAACTGCCAAACTGGGTGCATGGCCTTTTAGGTGACTCCACCCTTTTCCGATTCTGACGCCCCTGCTAGGGGAGGCACAAGCCCAAGACCCAATAACAAACCAAAGACTCGCCATCTCCAAGTGCCTGGAGAGTGCGAGTCTTCGATAAAGGTCACTGGCCTGCGGCTATGCGCATCACCCTTGGCGGGCCCCGCGCATGCGACCGCATCGTATCCACTCAGATATCCTGTAGACGTCTGTAAACCTCCGGAGCTCTACTCCTTAGTACTCTGGGCGGCCTTTTCAGATCTCGAAGCTCCTTCCATCGGAGCAAATGAATCTGATTCCCCCCACCGGTCGTGGTGGCTCCCCACAACAACCGGTGAAAGCCTGCCCGAGACGCCAACACGTGACGGTTCCTGATCCGCCACCTCCACCACCACCTCCACCTCCCCCTACTCCGCCGCCGGGGATGAATGAGGGGAAGCGCCCCGGACGAGGAACATTTCTACCCGAATTATCTTTCGGCTTCTCAAAGGGTTGCGGGCGCCGCGGCGGAATGGGCCGGGGGGCTCTCGGAGGATCACCCTCTTGGTGCCAGACCTTCTCCTTCCCATGGCTGGCCTCCACGGGTTCTTTGCAAATCAGAACAAGGGGGATCAAACACTGAAGCGTGCCTCTGAGTCCCCTCTTGAGCACTCTGTGTATTTGCCATACCGCGTAAGCTCCTCCAACGACGGCAACCGCGACGACCACAGCACTTCCTGCAACTACGACACCTCCAATCACCAACGGAGGACCTTGGCCGCTTGGGTCGCTGCCGTTCACTGGGTCGGAAGCGGCGTACACGTATGGATTGATTCCTCCTGCAAGCCCAATTGGATCCTCGCTTAGGA
>Ga0187893_10011951_pt1 | contig 12448 bp, 12 predicted proteins | sample MA1701074metaG_FD_139574 | JGI IMG/M metagenome (GOLD analysis project Ga0187893, IMG submission 139574) | White microbial mat communities from a basaltic lava cave in the Kipuka Kanohina Cave System on the Island of Hawaii, USA - MA170107-4 metaG ...
AGCTCGCCGCTCTCTACAATCACACCCCGAGGAAGTGCCTCGGCTGGCACACCCCTGCCGAGGTGTTCTCCAAACTGTTGCACTTCAAATGTGAATCCACCTTCCCGCTTTCGCGGGAACGACTAGTACCGCTTGTTCAGAGATTTCCTAGGACCTGATGGCCGCGCCCGTTCCCGCCCTGCCGCCCGGCGTACTGTCGCTGCACACGCTGCCGGCCGAGCACCACGACAAGGACTGGGACGCGATCATCGTCCCGGCCGGGGTCAAGGAGCGCCTGCTGGCGCAGGCGCTGCTCACCCTCAAGCACGGCCGCAAGCTCGCCACCCTCGCCGGGCTGCCGCACGGCCTGATCGTGCTCGCCGGCCCGCCGGGCACCGGCAAGACCACGCTCGCGCGCGGCCTGGCGCAGGTCTCGGCGCTGGCGCTGGCGCGCGACGGCGCCACCACGCTGGTCGAGATCAACCCGCACGCCTTCCCGAGCGACATGCTGGGCGAGAGCCAGCGCAACATCATGCGGCTGCTCACCGACACGATCCCCGAGATCGCGGCGCGCCGGCCGCACACCGTGGTGCTGATCGACGAGGTCGAGAGCTTCGCGGTGCGCCGCCAGACCGCCTCGTTCGAGACCAACCCGGTCGACGTGCACCGCGCGACCGACGCGGTGATGCTCGGCATCGACGAGGTGGCCCGCAAGCTGCCGTCGGTGCTGTTCGTCACCACCACCAACTTCATCGACGCGATCGACGAGGCGTTCCTGTCGCGCGCCGACCTGGTGATGCATTTCGCGCTGCCCGACCCGGGCACCATCGCGCGCATCCTGCACGACTCGCTCGCCGAGCTCGCGGTGCAATGGCCTGCGCTGCGTTTCATGCACGAATCGAATCAGGAGATCGAGAAGGTCGCAAAGCTCTGCGAGGGCTGGAGCGGGCGCCAGGTGCGCAAGCTGGTGCTCGCGGCGCTGGCCCAGCGGCTGGAAGTGGCGAAGAATCCGGCGGCGCTCACCTTCGAGGACCTGCGCGAGGCGGCGCGCAAGCGCGGCGGCGTCGAGTGGGTCGGGCAGGCCGCGCCCTCGTCGAAGGACTTGTTTCCCGACGTGCCGAAGCATCTAATGCACGACCATAAACACTAGGAGGATGCCCATGAGACTCATCGTTCTGCTGCTCGCCGCGCTGCTGCCGGGAATTGCGCTCGGGCAGTACTACGCCGGCAAGACGGTCACCATCATCGTCGGCTACAAGACCGGCGGCGGCTACGACGCCACCGCGCGCGTGCTGGCGCGCCACCTGCCGAAGCACATCCCCGGCAAGCCCAACGTCATCGTGCAGAACATGCCGGGGGCGAACAGCATCATCGCCGCGAACCACGTATACGCGGTCGCCAAGCCCGACGGCCTCACCATCGCGACCTTCAACCGCAACCTGCCGATCGCCCAGCTCACCAAGGTCGACGGCGTCAAGTTCGACATGACCAAGTTCGCCTGGATCGGCTCGGCGGCGAGCGAGTGCACCATCCTCGCGATCCGCAGCGACCTGCCCTACAAGACCTTCGAGGACCTGCGCAAGTCGAAGCAGCAGATCGTGATCGGCGCCACCGGGCCGGGGGCCAATACCTACGACTTCCCGCTGCTGCTCAAGGAATTCCTCGGGGTCAACATCAAGCTCGTCAGCGGCTACCAGTCGAGCGCCGACATCATGCTCGCGATCGAGCGCAAGGAGGTCGACGGCCGCGCCGGCTCGTTCACCTCGATCCGCCCGTTCATCGACCGCAACCTGGTGCGGCCGCTGCTGCGCGCGCGCGCCACCGAGCCGGGGGTCGAGAACCTGCCGATCGACGAGGACCTCGCGCCGAACGCGCGCGCCAGGTCGATCATGGCGCTGCGCTCCGCTCCGGAGATCGTCGGCCGGCCCTACGTCATGCACCCGAACACCTCGGCCGAGCACCTGAAGACCATGCGCGGCGCCTTCGCCGCCGCGATCAAGGACCCGGAGCTCGTCGCCGAGTCGAAGAAGGCCAAGATGGACCTCGAGTATGTCGGTGGCGAGGTGGCGGTCAAGGTAATGAACGAGGTGCTGTCTCAGCCCAAGGACATCGTCGAGGAATTCAGCAGGTACGTTAAGTTCGGCGAATGATCGAGGCCCTCTTCGAGGGCCTGTTTCTCGTGCTGCAGTGGAAGCCGCTCGCCTTCATGGCGCTCGGCATCGTGCTCGGCTTCTGGGTCGGGCTGCTGCCGGGGCTGGGCGGGGCGACCACCCTTGCCCTGATGCTGCCCTTCATCTACGCCATGCAGCCGGTGGAGGCGTTCGCGTTTCTCCTCGGCATGCACGCCGTGGTCGCCACCACCGGCGACATCACTTCGATCCTGTTCGGCGTCCCGGGCGAAGCGGCGAGCGCGGCGACGATCCTCGACGGGCACGCCATGGCGAAGAAGGGCGAAGCCGGACGCGCGCTGGGGGCGGCGCTCGCGTCCTCGCTCCTCGGCGCGATCGTCGGCGCCTTCGCGCTCGCCATCGCCATCCCGATCGTGCGGCCGCTGGTCCTGACGTTCGGCTCGCCGGAGCTGTTCATGCTCGCGATCGTCGGCATCGCCTTCATCGCCTCGCTCAGCGCGCCGGGGCCGCGCGGCATGCTGCGCGGCTTTCTCGCCGGCGGGTTCGGGCTGCTGTGCGCGACCGTCGGCCAGGACCCGCAGGCCGGCATCGCGCGCTACACCTTCGACACCCTGTACCTGTGGCAGGGGCTGGACCTGGTCCCGGTGCTGGTGGGCATCTTCGCCATCCCCGAGATCATCGACCTCGCCATCCGGCGCGGCTCGATCGCCGGAGCGCTGCCGGCGGGGCGCATCAGCAAGGGCGCGTTCGAGGGCGTGAAGGACACCTTCCGGCACTTCTGGCTGACGATCCGCTGCAGCCTGATCGGCACCTTCATCGGCATCATGCCGGGGATGGGCGGCGCGGTCGCGCAGTGGATGGCCTACGGCCACGCCACGCAGAGCGCGCGCAGCGCCGAGGAGCGCAAGGGCTTCGGCGCCGGCGACGTACGCGGCGTGCTCGGGCCCGGCGCGGCCAACAACTCGAAGGAAGGCGGCTCGCTCATCCCGACGATCGCGTTCGGCGTGCCGGGCAGCACGGCGATGGCGATCCTGCTCGGCGGCTTCTTCCTCCTCGGGCTGGTGCCCGGGCCCGACATGCTGACCAAGCATCTGCCGGTGACGTTCTCCATGGTGTGGACCATCGTGATCGCCAACGTCGTCACCGTGCTCGCCTGCTTCCTCTTCCTCAACCAGCTGGCGAGAGTGACGACGGTGCGCGGCACCGTGCTCATCCCCGCGATCCTGATGCTGGTGTTCATCGGCAGCTACACCTCGAACAACCACTACGGCGACATCGTCCTGACGCTGATCTTCGGCGGCGTCGGCTACCTGATGGTGATCGGCGGCTGGCCGCGCGCGCCCTTCGTCCTCGGCCTGGTGCTCGGCAAGATCGCGGAAAACTATCTCTACATCTCGGTCGCGCGCTACGAGGCGGCCTGGCTCACGCGCCCGGTGGTGCTGATCCTGTTCGCTCTCGCCGTCGCGGTGATCCTGTACCCCCTGGTCCAGCAGCGCCGCAAGCCCGCGCATGCATAAGAAGGCATCGCTTGCGCTCGCGCTCGGCGTGATGGCCGTGTCGGGCTACGGCGTGGTCGCGGCGTGGTTCTGGCCGTGGAAAGCGGCGCTCTTCCCCCTGGTGATCGGGATTCCCCTGTTCGTGCTTTCGGCGGCCGAGGCGCTCTGGGTCCTGCTGGGCTCCACCGAGCGCGCGACGGTCCAGGACTTCCAGATTTCGCAGGAGCTTCCCGAGCCCGAGATCCTCCGGCGCAGCGCGCTCGCCGGCGCGTGGATCCTGGGCTTCTTCGCGGCGATCCTGCTGCTCGGCTTCCCGCTCGCGGTCCCGCTTTTCATCTTTCTGTACCTGAAGGTCCACGGCAGGGAAGGCTGGGTCCTCTCCATCGTGTTCACCGCCGTGGCATGGGCGTTCTTTTACGGCCTGTTCGACCAGCTGCTGCACCTGCCCTTCCCGCAAGGATGGCTCCTCGAGTGGTCCGGGCTCTTCTAGCCGCTGCCCTCCTCGTCTGCGCCACGGCGTGGGCGCAATACCCCGCCCGCACGATCCGCCTGCTCGTGCCCAATCCGCCCGGCGGCGCGACCGATACGCTGGCGCGCCTGTTCGCGCCCAGGCTGGGCGAAGCGCTCGGCCAGCCGGTGATCGTCGACAACCGCCCCGGCTCCAACGGCAACGTGGCGAGCGAGGCCGCGGCGCGGGCGGCGCCCGACGGCCATACCCTGCTGCTCTGCGCGGATGCCCAGATCGTCATCGGCCCCCACCTCTACGCGAAGATGCCGCTCGACACGCTCAAGGACCTCGCGCCGGTCGCCACGCTGGTGAACACGCAAATGGTCCTTTCGGTCAACCCCGCATTGCCGGTAACGACGCTGCAGGACTTTGTGCAATATGCAAAACGCGCACAACCGCCGCTCGCCTACGCCTCGATCGGCAACGGCAGCCAGCACCACCTGGTGATGGAGATGCTGAAGGCGCGCGCCGGGATCGACCTGCTGCACGTGCCCTTCAAGGGCGGCGGCCCGGCCACCATCGCCCTGCTGGCGGGCGAGGTCGCGGTGATGTTCGGCGGCAACTCGGTCGCCGGGCACATCAAGTCGGGCCGGCTGCGCGCGCTCGCCGTGGCGGGGAAACAACGCTCCGCGGCTCACCCGGAACTGCCCAGGTTGGGCGAGTTCTATCCCGATCTCGAAGTGACCCCATGGCTGGCGCTGTTCGGCCCGGCGGGTCTGCCGCCCGCGGTGCTGGCGCGTCTGCGAACCGAGACCAATCGGCTGCTTGCCGAGCCGGATTTCCGCGACAAGGTGCGCAACCTCGGCGGCCTCGAGCCCTACGTGACCACGCCGGAAGAGTTTGCGGCGCTGATCCGCGCCGAGCACGCGAAGTACGCGCAGGTGGTCAAGGCTGCGGGCGCGAAGATCGACTGAAATAGCTCTTCAGGAACGGCGCCGCGAGCGACAGCACCAGGAAGCCCCACAGCACGTTGCCGAGGGTCGACGAGAACAGCACCGTGATGTCGCCCTGCGAGATGCGCAGCGCGCGCACCAGGTACTGCTCGAACAGCGGCCCGAGCAGGATGCCGATCAGGATCGCGGTGACGTGGTAGCTGGTCTTGTGCGCGATGTAGCCGATCACGCCGAACACCAGCGCGAGCACCATGTCGAACAGGTACTGCCGCTCGCCGAACGCCGCCACGATGGTGACCAGGATGATGACCGGCGCCAGGTACGTGGTCTCGATCAGCACCACGCGCGACATGTAGCGCGCGAGCGGCAGGATGGTGAAGATCATGAAGATGTACGCCACCGCCATCGACACGAACACGCCGTAGGCGACTTCGGGGTTGGTGGCGAAGAGGCGCGGCCCCATCACCATGCCGTGGTATTGCAGCACGATCATCATCACCGCGGCGGTGCTGCCGCCGGGCACGCCGAGCGCGAGCGTCGGCACGAGCGTGCCTGAAGTGACGCCGTTGTTCGCCGCCTCCGGGGCGATCACGCCTTCGGGGATTCCCGTGCCGTATAGTTCCGGGTGCTTCGACCACAGGCGCGACTGCTGGTAGGCGACGAACGCCGCGATGCTCGCGCCGGCGCCCGGCACGATGCCGATGAACAGGCCCACGAACGAGGTCCAGACGATGTGCCACCACTTGCGCACCGACAGGCGCAGGCCCTCGACGGTGTCGGCCCAGCGCGCCTGCAGCGCGCGCTCGCGGCCCGACTGGCCGACGATCATCTTCTCCTCGATCATCACCAGCGCCTCCGAGATCGCGAACAGGCCGATCAGCGCCGGCACCAGCGGCACGCCGTCGTAGAGCTCGAGGAAGCCGAAGGTCGCGCGCGGCGTGTTGTAGATGTGGTCGGTGCCGATGACCCCGATCAGCAGGCCGAAGAAGCCGGCGATCAGCGCCTTCAGCGTGTCCTTCGCGGCGATCACCGCGATCAGCGTCAGGCCGAACAGCATGACGACAACCATCTCGACCGAGCGCAGGTGCAGGCCGATCTGCGACAGCCACGGCAGCAGCGCGAGGGTCGCCACCGTGGTGATCAGGCCGCCGAACACCGAGGCGGTGAAGCACAGCACGAGCGCCTGCTGCGCCTGCCCTTTCTGCGTCATCGGATAGCCGTCGAGCGTGGTCGCCGCGGCGCCGCCCGAGCCGGGGATCTTGACCAGGATCGCCGGGATGCCGCCGGCCAGGTGGTTGGCGCAGTACAGCGCGATCATGAACGCCATCGCCTGCTCGACCGGCACCGCGAGCGTGAGCGGCAGCAGCATGATGAGCGTGTTCTGCGGGCTGAAGCCGGGCAGCACGCCGACCACGATGCCGAGCAGGATCGCCGGCCAGATCACCCACCACAGCCCGAACTGGGCGCCGAACTGCGCCAGCAGGAAATCCCAGCTCAAGACAGCAGTCTCTCGATCGGCCCGTGCGGGATGTCGGACTGCAGGAGGGCGACGAACAGCAGGTACGCCGCGGCGGCGACCGCCAGCGGGATGATCGCGAGCGCCTTGCCGCGCGCACCCATGATCCAGAGCGCGGCGAACAGCGCGAGCAGCAGGCCGAGCGTCAGCCCGAGCCAGCCGAGCGTGCCGATGAACGCGATGGTGACCGCCACCAGCCCGACGCGCCTCACGAACGCCTCGCGCGGCTCCCAGAGAGGTTTGAGCGAGAAGCTTGCCTTGCCGCGCGCCAGCTCCACCGCGGTGCGAATCAATTGAATGCCGATGAGGACGACGAGCACGCCGCCGATCAGCACGCCGTTCGCCTTCGCCTCCCAGGCGAGATCGGCGATCGAGAAGAAGAAATACAGTGCGAAGCCGAGCGCGAGCGCCGGGATCACGAGGTCCGCGCCCCGCGGGCTGTTCACTTCTTCGCGGTCAGCAGCGGGCGGTACTCGTTGGCGAGCTCGACCATCCCCCTGGCGTACTCGGTGCACAGCTTGCGGTCGCCGTACTGGATGGTCTCGAGGGGCGCGCCGGTCTTGGCGGACTCCTCCTTGTACTTCGGGTTGTCGAACACCTGGCGCGCGGTCCGGTCCAGCAGCGCGAAGCGATCGGGAAACTTCTCGATCACCTCAGTATGGATCGCCCACGCGCGCGAGGAATAGAGCGGCGGGATCCTGGTGCCGAACACCTTGTTCACCGACGGCGCGTTGCCGCTGTACTTCGCCATCTTGGCGGCGTCGTCGTTGAAGATGCCGAGGATGCGCATCTGGTCGCCGAGCGCGGCGATGCCCGCGATCGGCAGCGCGCCGCAGTCGGCCTCGCCGTTCATCACCGCCACGGTGGTCGGGTTGCCGCCGCCGTAGGGCACGAGGTTAAACCTCGCCTTGGCCGAGTTGCCGAGGGCGAGCATGCCGATCGACGCCGGGTGCGGCAGGCGGCTCACCGCCACGTTGACGGCGCGCTTCTTGCCTTCGGCGACCACGTCTTCGATCCGCTTGAACGGGCTCTTCTGGCGCACGAACACGATGCTGTCGTCGACGTCGAGGCGGCAGAAATACTGGTAGTCCTCGGGGAAGCGGTACGGCGGCTTCTGCAGCGCGTACATGATCATCTCCGGGCCCATGTTGCCGAACAGCAGGTTGTGGCCGTCGCGCTCGCGCTTGTTCACGTAGAGCTCGTAGCCCACCTGCCCCGCGGCGCCGGCGAAGAAGCCGTACTCGAAGCTCGTCTTGAGCTGCGGCGCCCAGAAGTCGTCGAAGGTGCGCGCCAGGCGGTCGGCGCCGCCGCCCTGCGCCGTCGGAACGACCACACGGATGTTCTTCGAAGGAAAGGTCCTGCGCGCGAGCGGAAAGCGGGCCGAGCGTGACGGCGGCGGCGGCGCCGGCGAGAAGGCGGCGCCGCGTCGGGCTGTGAGGTGTCATGCAGTCCTCCTCGTTATGCCCGAATATTAGAACACTTTGAAACGCTGGCTGGCCCTCGCGTTGCTCGCTTTCGCGCCGAGCGCTCCGGCGCAGTGGCTCGAGCTCACGTTCGTCGATCCCGGCCTGCGCTGGCGCACGCTCAAGAGCGCGAGCTTCGCGGTGCATTTCGCCGAGCGCCACCGCGTGCCGGCGCGCTGGCGCGCTGGACCCGGGCCGCGCACGACGTGCGCGAGATCAGCGCGCCGCAGGCCGGCGAGATGCTGCTCACCACGATCGAGGTCGAGGGCGACGCGCTGCGCCTGCATCGCCTGCCGCAGGCGCCGCTCGAGCAGTCGAGCGCGGCCGCGCCGGAGCCGCCCGTCGCAGCGGAGCTCCCCTCGTCCGCGGCGCCCGACCGGCCGTACTCGCCCTGGCGCTCGCTCGCGCCGCGCTCCTGGCTGCCGTTGATCGAGCTCGCCGAGGGCGCGATCAGGCTCGGCGTCTCGACGTTCGGCCAGGACGCGCTCGGGCGCGAGCGGCTGCACCAGGTGGATCGGCCGACGTCGCCGGTGCAGGACGAGCGCGTGCTCGGGCTGGTCGCGGGAATCGATACACGGCGCGAGCACTGGCTGTCGGAAGGCCCGAGCCGCGGCTTCCAGCTGCGCCTGTTCGCCGAGACCTCGCATGGGCTGCACGCCGCCTTTTCCGGCGACGTCTACCGCGCCGACCTGCGGCTGCATTTCCCGCTCGGCAAGACGGTCCTGTCGCTGCGCTGGAACGAAGCCTGGGGCGAGCCCGATGCCGAGCCGTTCCAGCTCGGCGGCAGCGATTCCGACCCGGCGTACCTGCTGCCGATCCTCAACCAGCGCGACTTCGCCCTGCGCGGCTACTCGAGCGGCGAGCCGGCGCTCACCGGCGATCGCGCGCGCGTCGGCACGCTGGAGCTGCGCGTTCCGCTTCGCGACGTCGACCGCCACGCGATGGTGCCGCCGCTCGGGTTGAACCGGGTCGCGCTCAACGTGTTCCTCGACGTCGGCGCGGCGTGGGCGCGGGGCGCCGGGCCCGACTACCACCGCGGCATCGGCGCCGAGCTGATGGCGGAGCTCCGGGCCGGTTACCTCTTCGGCATCGAGCTGCGGCTCGGCGTCGCCGAAGGCCTCGACGATCCCGGCAAGACGATGGCCTACCTCAGGATCGGTCGGTCGTTCTGAAAATCGAGTCCAGCCGCTCGAGGTCGTTGATCACGCGCCATTCCGCCGCCCCCGCCCCCTCGACGCGCTTCTGCCAGGCTTCCAGGCGGCCGAAGTAGGGGCGCCGGTGCACAAGCGACTAGGCCCTGCGGAAAGTGTCAAAGACTATCTTGACTTGAGCAGCCTGCGGTACTGCGCCATGTAGCGGATCGCCTCCCGGGGCTTGTCCAGCTCCTCGCACAGCAGCCCGAGGTTGTAGCAGCAGTCCGCCATGCGCGGATCCTCGCGCAGCGCGGCCTTGTACGCCTCGAGCGCCTCGAGCTTGCGGCCCGCCTGCTCGAGCTGCACGCCCAGGTTATAGAGGGCAATGGGATCAGTCGCCTTGGCCTCTTCCGGCGGCTCGATCACCTTCAGCGCGCCCGCCGCCGGATCGCCCTCGAATACCAAAAGGTATTGCCCGGAGTCGGCCTGCCAGCGGCTGCCGCCTTCCCTCACGACCACGCGCTCCCCGACCGCATCGATCCTCAGGCCGGAGAGCGGCATGACCGCCGGCAGGCGGCGCCGCAGCGCTTTCAGGGAACGGTTGATCCGCTGCGGCGGCACCCGGGCGGCAGCGAGCGCCTGCGCGGTGCGCAGCACGATCAGGTCCTGGAAGGAGAAGCGCAGGGAATTCCGCGGTCCGCGCGCGGGAGTGACGAAGCCCGCCTCGACCAGGACGCGGATGGTGCTGCGCGGCAGGCGCAGGAGCTTTTCCACCTCCCGCACCCCGAATTCGCGCACGCTACGCCTGCGGTTCTACTTCCTGGCGGCTTTTTTCGCCGCTGGCTTGGCGGGCTTCTTTTCCAGGCTGGCGCGCAGCGCGTCCATCAGGTCGATCACCTGCGCACCCTGCTCGGGCGCCTCGGTCATGGTGATCTCCTGGCCTTCGACCTTCTTCTGCACCGCGGCCTCGATGCGGCTGCGCACCTCGTCCTTGTACGCCGCCGGGTCGAACTTGTCGGAGGACTGCTGCTCGATCAGCTGCTGCGCGAGCTTGAGCTCGGCGGGCTTGACCTCGGTCCTGGGAATGTCGACCTCCCGCAGCGGGCGCACCTCGCCCGCGTAGAGCAGCTGCTGCATCACCAGCCCCTCGACCAGGTCCTCCACCGGGCGGATCATCACGATGTACTGCTTGCCGCGCGCGGCCCAGCGGCCGAGCGCGCAGCGCCCCGATTCCTTCAGCGCCCGGGCGAGCAGCGCGTAGGGCTTGGCGCCGCCCTTGTCAGGCCCGAGGTAGTACGCCTTGTCGAAGTACACCGGGTCGACGCTCTTCAGCGGCACGAACTCGGTGATCTCCGCGCTGTGCGTGCCGGCCTCCTCCATCGCCTTCAGCTCCTCGGGCGTGAACATCACGTACTGGTCCTTGGCGAACTCGTAGCCCTTGACCATGTCTTCGCGCGCGACCGGAACCTCCTCCTTCACGCAGAAGTACTGTTGCTTGAGCCGAGAGCCGCAGGCCTTGTGCAGCAGGTTGAACGAAATCGCGCGGCTCGCCTCGGTGGCCGAATAGAGCTTGACCGGGATGGAAACCATCCCGAACGAAATGGTCAGCGTTGCAATCGATCGTGCAGCCATGGATCACCTCATGTAATCAGACACTTGGATGACACACTTCAAGCTAAGGATTTAGAGGATACCGCATTCTCCAGATTTTGCTTGCGCTCCAGCGCATCGTGCCATCGATCCCCGGTCCCCGCCACGCGCTCGGCGGCGTTGGTGAGCCTGAAGTCGAGCGGGTGCGCCTTCGCGAGCTCCTCCCAGGTGAGCGGCATCGACACCGGAGCGCCCGGCGCGCCGCGCGGCGAGTAGGCGACGTTCAGCGTCTTGCCGCGCACGTTCATGTTGTAGTCCATGAAGATCTTGCCGGTGCGCTTCGGCACCTTCCACTCCAGGGTGATGTCCTTCGGGTGCAAGCGCATCAGGTGGCGGCCGACCCGCTCACTCACTTCGCGCGCGACGTCGAAATCGATCGCGCGGCGGATCGGCAGGAACACGTGCAGGCCGGTCTTGCCGGAGGTTTTCACGATCGGCTCGAGCTTCATGCCGTTCAGCAGCTCGCGCAGCCGGAACGCCACCTCCTTGCCCTTCTCGAACGCCACGGTGTTGAGCTCCGGCTCGTCGCCCGGCTTCTCTTCTCCGGAATAGATGTAAGGGTCGATGTCGAACACCACATAGTCGGGGTAATTCAGCACCGATCCTTCGAGAGACTCGAGTGACGAAGCATAGTCAGCGCTGTCGCTCACGCAATCCTCCCCAGGGCGGGCCCGAGAGTGCCAGACGTGGAACTCGAGCGTGCCCGATTGCGCGAGCCACAGCAGCGTCGGCAGGTTGTTGCACAGCAGGTACTCGTGGCTCTCGTCCTTGCTGCCCGAGTACACGGTGATCGACTCGACGAACTTCGGCCGCGCCTGCGTCCAGTGCTTCTGGAAGAAGCGCTGGCCGCGGATGCCGTCGGGCATGCGGATCATGGTGAGCGGGCGGTCCGCCAGGTGCGGCAGGATGAACGGCGAGACCTGCGCGAAATACCGCAGCAGGTCGCGCTTGGTGAGCGCCGGCTGCTTGAGCCCCGGGTCGGCGGGCCAGTAGACGCGCTCGAGGTTGCTCAGCCTGATCGCGTGCGAGCCGACCGGGATCGTGCCGCTCGCCCTGCACTTCTCGAGCTGGCGCACCACCTCTTCGATCTCCGAGCCGCGGGATGGAACAGTTTCTTGCAGAGTCTCCGCGCGCCGCACGCTCGCTGCATCCATATCGTCGCGCAGCCGCAGGAACACCGGCGCGCGCAGCGAGCCGTCGCCGGTCCAGCCCTGGAACTTCACCTCGGCGACCACTTCGGGCTCGACCCAGGTGGCCGGCGCGTTCAGCTCGGGCTTGACGTCGAACGGGCACGACTTGCGCCGCAGCGGCTCCAGCCGCTCCTGCACCTGCTTCAGGCTCCTCGAGTCGAATCCCGAGCCGACGTGCGACGCATACCTGAGCTTCCTGCCCTCCCAGGTGCCGACGAGCAGCGCGCCCAGCGGGGCGCGCGCGCCCTTCCCCTTCGTATAGCCGCCGATGACGAATTCCGCGCTGCGCGTGGACTTGACCTTGACCCAGGACGACGAGCGCCGGCCGGCTTCGTACTTGCTCTGCTTGCGCTTGCCGATCACGCCTTCGAAGCCGCTCGCCAGCGCCGCCGAGTAAAGCTCCACGCCGTCTTCCGCGGCGTGCACCAGCCGCACCGCGGCCGACGGCAACAGGCATTGCGCGAGATAGCGCCGCCGGTCTTCGTAGGGCG
>Ga0187893_10011952_pt1 | contig 12447 bp, 14 predicted proteins | sample MA1701074metaG_FD_139574 | JGI IMG/M metagenome (GOLD analysis project Ga0187893, IMG submission 139574) | White microbial mat communities from a basaltic lava cave in the Kipuka Kanohina Cave System on the Island of Hawaii, USA - MA170107-4 metaG ...
GAACGGGCCCCCCATGCCCCCCGCGCTCGTCGCGCCCCGGGGAACCCGTGGCGCTCCTCGGTCTCACGCGCGCCCGGGGGCCTCGAACGGGCCCCCCATGCCCCCCGATCGTTCGGGGCCTTGCGCTTTCCTTTGCGTTTGGACGCGAGCCCGCGGGGCGTCTCTGGATCCGTGTCGCTACTCTGTTTGGGGCCTAGGGTTCACGCGCCCGCCCGGGGACGTGGGAGCAGGAGGGCGTGCTAGGCTACGAGCGATGCGCTGGGTGCTCGTCGTGGGATTCGAGCAGGCGGCGGACTTTGGGCTCGACTTTCGTGACGAGCTGCTCGCTATGGGCCATGAGGTACGGACCTTCGCCTACCGGCGCGCCAACTTCCTTTACAAGAACAAGAGCACCAAGGCCGCCTATCAGCTGCTCATTCTCCGTCGCCTGGAGCGGTTGTGCCTGCAGTGGCGCCCCCACCTGGTTCTCGTGCTGAAGGGGGGGCCTATCACGCCGAGCCTCATCCGGCGGGTCAAGGCGCGCACGGATACGCTGTTCCTCAACGTCTTTCCCGACAATCCGCTCTGGATGATTCCCTTCGAGCACATCGAGCCCTACGACGTCTTCTTCACGAAGGAACGGTACGCGATGCGCGAGCTGCAGCTGGTGGGGCTGCGGAACCTGTACTACCTTCCCCTCTACTGCGTGCCGTCCTTCCAGCACCCGGTGGCGCTGCCACAAGACGAGGCCTCCCGTCTCGAAGGCACGGTGGCCCTCGTGGGGCGTCACTATCCGTTCCGAGAGCGTTTCGTGCGCGAGCTGGCGGACTATCCCCTCCGCGTGTGGGGACCGGGCTGGGAGCATGTCTCCGACCGCCGCGTCCGTTCCGTGGTGGCGGGAGGGACGGTGGGGGGACGGGCCAAACTCACGATCTACTCGGGAGCGACCCTCTCCCTCAATCTGCATCACCCCATGAACGACGTGGTCGGCGTGAACATCCGAACCTTCGAGCTGGCGGCCGCCGGCGCCTGTCAGGTCGTCGATTTCAAGGAGGACCTCGGCGCCCTCTTCAAACCAGGCGAGGAGGTGGTTGCCTTCCGGGATCTCGGCGATCTCAAGCGGCAGCTCGCCGCCCACCTCGCCCATCCGGAGGAGGCGCGCGCCATCGGCGAGAATGCGCGGCAGCGGGCCCTGGCCGAGCACACCCTGCGACACCGCTTGGAGGAGATCATCTTCGCCGTCGAGGAGCGCTTCGGGCGCCGGCCATGAAGGATTCGCTGGCCCAGGGCCTCGTCTGTATCGACTGCGCGGCGACGTTTCCGCTCACCTATCGGTTACAGTGTGGGTCGTGCGGCGGTCTGGTGGAGGTCTCCTATGACCTCGACACCATGCGCCAGCGTGGTCCGAGCCTCCTGGCCGGCCGTGGCCTCTGGCGCTACGCCGCCCTGCTGCCGGTCGTCGACCCGTCCCACCGGATCACCCTCGGCGAGGGTGACACCCCTTACCTCGACTGTCGGCGCCTGGCTGCCGAACTCGGAGTACGTGGGCTGACCATCAAGTTCGAGGGCACCAATCCGACGGGCAGCGTGAAAGACCGCACGTCGGCGACCGCCATCGGGGCGGCTCTCGCCTTTGGCTTCGCCGCCGTCTCCGTGGTCAGCACCGGCAACGCCGGCTCTTCCGTCGCCGCTTACGCGGCGCGCGCCGGGCTGCGGGCTTTCATCTTTGCCTACGAGCGCGCCTCCGCTCCCAAGCTGCTCCACATGGCGGCCACGGCCTCCGATCTCATTCTCTACGCCGGCGTGTACGACGACCTCATCGGCCACTGGGACCGGTTGGTCGACGACGGCCTCTTCTTCGACGTCGGCGCCTCGCGCAATCCGTACAAGCACGAAGGGAAAAAGACCCTGGCCTACGAAATCGCCGAACAGAGCGGCTGGCAGCCTCCCGACGTGGTGGTGGCCCCGGTCGCAGTCGGTGAGACGTTCATCGCCATCGCCCGGGGGTTCCGTGAGCTGCGCGCGGCCGGCTGGATCGACCGTACACCGTCGTTGATCGCTGCCCAGGCCACGCGGGCCAATGCCATCAGCCGCGCTCACGCGGCCGGAACACCGCTCACGCCGATCAGCATCGGGTATACGGTCGCCGAAGGACTGGCCGCGGGGAATCCAGGGCGCAAGGGGGAGTGGGTCCTCAGATGGCTCCGCGAGCAGAAGGGCCTTGCCGCCGACGTCGAGGACGAGGACATCCTTGCTGCCCAGCGACGCCTAGCCCGGAGCGAGGGGATCTGGGCCGGTCCCACCGGAGTGGCCCCCCTCGCCGTCCTCATCCGACTGCTCGCCGAGAAACGTCTCGACCCTGATCAGCGCTTCGGTGTCATCGTCACCGAGACCGGCCTCAAGACCGAGGCGGCCCTGCCTCCCCGGCACGGCGTTGCCTACGACTATGCTTCGCTGCGGCGGCTGGTCGAACAACGCCTGGCCGGCCCGTGATATCGACCTGACGCGTTGCCCCTGGATCGAGCCTTCTACTTGCGGCCGGCGCCCAACGTGGCTCGCGATCTCCTCGGTTGTCTGCTCGTCGCGCGCCACGGTCGGATCCTCACGGCCGGCCGCATCGTGGAGACAGAAGCGTATCTCGGACCCGAGGACGGCGCCTCTCACGCCGCGTTCCGCCCCGGCAGTCATGCACTCTTCTACGGTCCGGGCGGGTTTGCCTACGTCTACCAGGCGTATGGGCTTCACCACTGTTTGAACGCCATCGCCGACCACGCTGGTCGCCCGGGCTGCGTGTTGATCAGGGCGCTCGAGCCGATCGAGGGGGTGGCGGTCATGGCGCAGCGACGGCGCCTGCCGGTCAACTCACCGCGCCTGGCCACGGGGCCGGGCAATCTCACCCGCGCCCTCGGCGTGACCCGGCGCGAGAACGGCGCCGACCTCACCGCCGGGAGCCTCGTCATCGAGCCAGGGACGGTTCGCGCACACATCGTCAGCGGCCGCCGCATCGGGATTACGCGGGCCGTCCACCTCCCCCTGCGCTTCTGGGTCGCTAGCAGTCCTTACGTCACCGGCGCCCGGCGATGCTAGTCCAGATCGGGAGGAGGCTCGCCCGACGCGCGTTGGCTGCCGCTGGCCGAGAAGTTCTCTCGGTGAGCGCGCTTCGAATCCAAGGTCTCGATTTTGCGGGCCATTTTGTTGACACCCTTCGACACGGGTGAGTATGATGATCGAAAGTCCATGAAGGAACGAGCGTGCCCGCCGAGAATCTGAGCGCAAGCGTCTTCGATCTCCTGCTGAGCGCGGGACCGGTCGCCAAGGCCGTCCTCGCCGTTCTCCTCCTGTTCTCGATCGTGAGCTGGGCGCTCATCGTCGAGAAATGGTGGCAGTTCCGGCGTGTCCGGCGGCAGAGTGTGGCCTTCCTCAAGATATTCCGGGAGGGGCGGCGACCCTCCGCCGTGATGGGTGCCTCCCGCAAGCTGCGGGAGAGTCCGCTCGCCAACCTATATCTTGCGGGATACCACGAGGTAGCGGGGATCTCGGAGATTGCCGACCGGGTGCTTGACGAGGCCGAAGAAGGGCTCCCGCCCGATCGGCTCGATGCCGTTCAGCGAGCCCTGCGGCGGACGGCCGGTCACGAGGTGGGACGCCTCGAACGATACTTGCCGTTCCTCGCCACCACGGCGAGCGTGACTCCCTTCATCGGGCTATTCGGAACCGTCTGGGGAGTTATCACCGCCTTCCATGGCATCGGCCAGCAGGGATCGGCGAGCCTCGCCGTGGTCGCGCCGGGAATCTCCGAGGCGCTCATCGCCACTGCGGCCGGTCTGGGCGCGGCCATTCCCGCCGTGATCGGCTACAACTATTTCCTGAACCGCGTGCGCCACTGGGCCACCGAGATGGACGGCTTCATCCTCGACCTCCTCAACCTCCTGAGCCGTCCGGCGCCCAGGGTCGCGCGTCCCGCCAAGGATGTTTAAGCCGGAAGCGACCGACGGCGGCGGCCGCACAAGCTCCTCGTTGGCGGAGATCAACATCATCCCGCTCGTCGATGTGGTCCTGGTGCTCCTGCTCATCTTCATGCTGACGGCGCCCATGATGTACCGGGGGATCGACGTCAACCTGCCGAAGGCTTCCGCGAAGCCCACCGCCGTCGAGGAGCGGATGGTTCTCACGGTCACCAAAGACCGGACGCTCTATTTGAATGAGAAGCCCGTCCCCACCGCAGCCCTCGATACGCAGCTGGCGTCCGCGTTCCGGGACCGCAAGGACAAGACGCTCTATTTGAAGGCCGACGCTGGTTTGCCCTATGGTGCCGTCGTGGAGACCATGGATCGAGTGCGGCGGGCCGGTATCGAACGGCTGGGCATGGTCACGGAGCCCGCGCGCGGGCAATGAGGCGGCGCTGCTGATGGCCGCCACGGCGACGATCCGGATGCCCCCGCCGAGGTCTCTGCGCGGACCCGCCGTTCAACGACCCGCGTGGCCCGTCGCGAGCATCCTGCTGTCGACCCTGGTGCATGCCGCTGGCGTCGGAGTCGTGGTGATGGCGGCTCTCTGGTGGCGGCCGGAGCCTACCAAGGCCTACTTCGTCAATCTCGTGCCCGCCGTGCCAGCTCAAGGAAGTCCGACCGGCCAGACGATGACGCCCAGCGCACCACCGCGCGCCGTGGAGCCTGCACCGCCTCCCAAGCCGGCCAAGGTCGCGTCTCCACCACCTGAGCTGCCCGTGCGTGACGTAGCACCCAGGCCGTCGCGGGCCATAGCATTGCCGGATCTTCCCGCCCGACCCACCCCTCGGATTCCTGATATGCCGGAGCGAGAGCGTCCGCGGGTAGCATCCAAGCCCGGGCAAAAGGAGCTCCCCTCGATGATGTCGCCCTCGCTCCCCGTGCGGATCGGTCCCACCACGGCGTCCCGCGAAGCGGCGCCGCCCCCGCCGCCCACGCCGCTCGGGCGACCAACTGGCGTGGCTCAAGGCACCGGTGCCGCCGCCAGCGCCGAGGGAGATTTCCCGTTCCAGTGGTACCTCACGGCCGTCCAGCGCAAGATCTACGAGCAGTGGACGCAGCCTCTGGGAAGCACACAGGGGCAAAAGACGGTCGTGGTGTTCGAGATCGCCCGCAACGGCGAGGTCGGCCGAGCGCGTGTCGAGAAGACGTCGGGCGATGCCACGTACGACCTGGCCGCCCTGCGCGCGGTCACCAACGCTAACCCACTTCCCCCGCTACCCGAGCAATTCAAGGGGACCATGCTTCGGGTGCACTTCGGCTTTGAGTTCACCGGTCGAGGTTAACCGTCGACTCGTCGAGGGGTTTATCGTGACAATCCGTCGGATCCTACTCGTCGGTCTTTGCCTGATGGTCGTGGGCCTCGTGCCCGTCCTGACGCGGCCTCCCGCCCCCCGCGCGCAGGGCGTCGATGTCTTTCTCAACGTCACCGGCGGCGGCGCTAAGAAGCTCAACATCGCCATTCCTGAGTTCACGCTCATGGGCGGCGCTGATTCGGCGGGTGCCGCCAAGTCGCTGGCGAACATCATCGGGGCCGATCTGAACTTCTCGGGATTGTTCCAGGTCGCCTCCGCGACCGGTCCCGTCCCTCGCAACAACCCCGAGGCCCTCAGAAAGCTGTGGTCGGACTTCGCCGCCGCCGGCGCCCACGCCGGGCTGCACGGTCTCTTGACCGTGCGCGGCGATCGGCTCGAGGTCGAGGCGCGACTGTACGACTTGACCTCACCCGAACAGCGCCCGATCGCCGCCAAGAAGTTCGATCTGTCCTCCAGCCAGATGCGGCGTCTGGCCCACTTGATCGCCGACGATGTCGTGCTTCAGTTCACCGGCCAACCGGGCATCGCCGACACCAAGCTGGCCTTTACGCGGGCTACGGGCGGGGCCAAGGAAATCTACGTGGCCGACTACGACGGCGCAAGCCCCGCCCCCGTCACGCGAAACGGCTCGGTGAATCTGAGCCCGGTGTGGAGTCCCGACGTCCGCTCGGTCGCCTTCACCTCCTTCTCGCGCGGATATCCGGACCTCTACCGAGCCTTTCCCTTCGAGCGGCGCCCTGAGCAAGTCCTGGCTGCCTTTGCGGGCATCAATACGTCGCCTGCCTTCAGTCCCGACGGTCAGCGGGTGGCGTTGACGCTGTCCAAGGATGGCAATCCGGAGATCTATGTCCTCACGCTGGGGACCGGCGCGTTCCGTCGGCTCACGCGCCATCCGGCCATCGACACAGAACCGAACTGGGCGCCCGACGGTCGGCAGCTCGTGTTCATCTCCGACCGGGGGGGCGGGCCACGTCTCTTCGTGATGGACGCGGAGGGAGGTAACCTGCGCCAGATCACGGAAGGCAATCACCACACCCAGCCGCGCTGGTCGCCCCGCGGGGACGTGATCGCTTTCACCGCGCGAGAGGGCGGCTTCAACATCTGGGCGGTCAACGCCGACGGCACGAACGCGCGACGGCTGACCGAGACCGGGGACAATCAAAGCGCCACCTGGTCGCCGGACGGCCGGCATCTCGCGTTCCAGACCAGCCGTCTCGGAGGTTGGCAGATCTTCGCGATGTTCCCCGACGGCTCCCAGCAGGCACCGCTTATCCGTGGGGGCGCGGATACAAGTCCGTCGTGGTCGTCGCGTCTACCGTGATAGGATCGAAAGTGCTTCGAACCACCTGCGCATGCTACAAGGAGGCAACATGGTGACCCGGGCCGTCCACCTCGCGGCAGTTTCTCTTCTCGTCACGGTCACGGCCTTCGCCGGTTGTGCGAAGCGTCCAGCGATGACGCAGGCTTCGGCGCCGCCTCCCGCCACCGCGCCGGCGCCCGTGGCCGCTAAGCCTGCTCCCCCGCCCCCGCCGGTCGTCGTGCAGGAGACGGTGAAGGAGACGGTGACGGTGACGCCCGTACCGGCGCCGGCCCCGCCGGCTCCGCCCGCGCCGACCGCGGCGGCAGCCCAACCCGCCCCCACCACGCGGCCGGCGCCGAAGGAGTTCGCGGTCAACGCAAACGTCAAGGACATCTTCTTCGATTTCGACAAGTACAATGTGCGTCCGGGTGACGCGAAGATCCTGGACGCCAACGCGGCATGGCTGAAGGCGAACCCCGGCCAGCTGGTGCTGATCGAGGGGCACTGTGACGAACGCGGTACGGTCGAGTACAACCTGGCTCTCGGCGAGCGGCGCGCAAAGGCAGCCATGAACTACCTGGTGGCCCAAGGCGTACAGGCCAGCCGCTTCACGGTGATTAGCTACGGCAAGGAGCGTCCCTTCTGCAGGGAAAGCAACGAGGCATGCTGGTCACAGAACCGGCGCGATCACTTCTTGGTCAAAGCGCAGTAACCCCTGCCCTCGCGGCGAGGAGAGGGACACTTCTCCTCGCCGCCGTCCTGCTCCTCAGCGGTTGCGCCAGCGTGGCCGAGGTCACCGGGACGGCCACCCAGGACGAGCTCATGCGAGTCCGGAGTGATCTCACCCGACTCCAGCAGTCTGTCCAGCGTCTGCAGGGTGGCGTCGAGGGTGGTGTCGCTGCTTCCACCGCGCGTGCGCGCGAGCAGGCCCAACAGACTGAGCAGCAGATGGGGGCCCTGTCCCGACGCCTTGAAGGGCTCGCGACCTCAGTAACAACCCTCGGCACCCGTGTCGATGAACTGAGTTCACGCCTGGATAACCAGGCACGACAGTCTCGCATAGTGCCGTCACCCGCTCCCGGGCGCCCATCCCCGATTCCTCCGAGCACGTCGCCGGCACCCGCTCCGAGCACGTCGCCGGCACCCGCCCCGAGCCCGCCGGCAGCCGCCTCGATTCCAGCACTACCGAGCCCACGTTCGACGACCAGCTCCACGGCCCCCCAGGACGCCTACCAGGCCGCCTACATCGATTTCAGCAAGGGGAGTTACCTCATCGCCATCGCGGGCTTTCGGGAATTCCTCCGTCGCTATCCCGACCATCCGCTCGCCGGCAGTGCCCAGTACTGGGTCGGTGAGGCGCAGCTGGGTCTCGCACGCGGCCACGCGAATGCTGGGCAGGCGGAGAAGTCAACGCAGGCAATGGAGCAGGCCGTGCAGGAGTTCAGGAAGGTCGTGGCAAACCATCCCCGGAGCGAGAAGGCTCCGTCTGCTCTTTATAAAGAAGCGTTGGTTCTCATCGAGCTGAAGCAGCCCGCAGTGGCCCAAGCCCGCCTTCAATACCTGGTCGACAACTTCCCGCAGGCCGCGGAGACCCTGCTGGCGCGGGAGAAGCTCGCAGCCCTCAAAGAGCGCTAGCCCTCGGGCGTACTATCGAGGAGCGTCCCCGGTTCCCCGGGGCGCTCCGAGCGTCGGGGGGTTTGGGGGGCCCTTTCGAGGCCCCCCAATACATCAATCAATCATCAAACACCCAGACCACGGCCACCTTGTCCGGGGTGTGATAGACCATGGTGCCTCCCGGATACTGGGTGTCGGCCGAGGTGACAATCACAGACTCCTCGGGTCTGAACGGCCAGTTCCCGAACCAGAGCACCAGGGACAGGGTGGCGGCAGCAACCGCCGTCCCGCCGACTGCCCACGTGGCGTTCCACCGCCGTCGCGAAGTCACCAGCACCGGCTGGCGACGGTCCTGGATGCCCCTGACGATTCCCGGCCAGAAGGCAGTCCAGTCGGGCTCGGGTGAAGCCACGACCACCTGAGCTAGCAGGGTCCGAAGGCGGCGATGAGCCTCGGCTTCCCGCTGGCACCGGGCGCACCCGCGGAGGTGTCGCTCTACCGCCCGGGAGGCAGCGTCAGCTAGAGCGCCGTCGAGGTAAGGTCCGAGGCGGCGACGCGATACGAGGCAGATCACCACTCTTGTTGGACGGCCCTGCCCTGGATCGTTATTCTCATGGGGTCATGATAACCGAGGCAGACATCGCTCTCGTTGCCCCCGACGGGGTCACCCTGGAGGGCCGGACCGGGTGGCCGCCAGGGGCCACGGGAGGTATCGTGCTCTGCCACCCACACCCCCTCCACGGAGGCGACATGGACAACCCCGTCGTCATCCGATGCCGCGAGGTGTGTGCGGACCTGGGTCTCGGTACGCTGCGCTTCAATTTTCGCGGAGTTGGGCGCTCGACCGGCTCGCATGGCCAGGGTATCAGCGAGCGTCTGGATGTCAGGGCGGCCCTGGCTCACCTCCGAAAAGCCCTGCCGGACCCGCAGGCGACGGCCCTGATCGGATATTCCTTCGGGGCGGCGGTGGCCACCCAGGTCGCTCTGAACGGAGAGAGGTTGGCGGGCCTCGGCCTGATCGCCCCTCCGCTGGCCCTCGAGGGCTTCGCCCTCTCACCAGACGTCGGCAGACTGTCGAGCCCCCTCCTCGTGGTGGCAGGAACCCAGGACCAGTACTGTCCGCCCGCGGCTCTGAGAGAGATCTCGGAGCGATTCCCCAACGCCCAGCTTCGCAGCGTGGAGGGCGCGAACCACTTCTTCTTCGGCAAGCTGTTTCCCCTCGGGGAAGTGGTGGCGGCCTGGGCCCGGTCGGTCTTCGGACTACACGCGGGGGAGTCGGGGCGGGGTAGCGGTACCGGCTGAGAAGATGATCCGGATCCCCTCTTCGACGCCGATGCCCGTGTGGATGACGTCGTCGCGCGGTACCACCACGACCTCCCCCAGATACAGGTTGTTGGTGGGAATGAAGACGGTCACCATCTCGCGCTTGCCGCCGGGCGTGTCGACGAGCACCTCGCTCGTAACGAAGCCAAACGCGTATGTTCCTTCGCGCGGATGCTGCACGAGGACGACGGCCTTGAAGACGCTGCGCCGCTCGGGCGAGAAGGAGTCGATCAGCATCTTCACCGACGGGTACAAGAGCCGATAGATGGGCAAATTGAGGAGGAATCGCTCCCCCCAGCCCAGCACCCGCCGTCCCACCACGTTACGAGCGATGATTCCCATGACGAGGATAATGGCCACCGCCGTGAGAAACCCCAGCCCGAGGACGGTGCGCCCAAAGATGCGCGCGTACACCGGGGCGAAGAAGTCATCGATGCTGCTCCAGAAGATCCACAGCAGCCAGGCGGTGGCGATGGCAGGGACGGTGACGAAGAACCCCGCCACCAAGCGTACCTTGAGCCAGTTCTTGAGCCAGGCCGGCATCAGTGGCTAGCATGCCATCACCCGAGGCGAGGCGAACCAAGAAACGGCGTCGTGCCCTCGTTACCGGTGGCGCCATTCGGGTGGGACGGGGTATTGCTCTGGCCCTTGCCCGGAGCGGGATCGACGTGGCCATCGGGTATCACCGTTCGGCGGCTGCCGCCCGCCGAACGCTCAGGGAACTGGCGGCTCTCGGGGGGCATGCGGTGGCCATCCGGGCCGACCTGACCCGTCCTCCGGAAGCGCGGCGCCTGGTGCACGAGGCGGCCAGCGCGCTCGGTGGTCTCGACATCCTCGTCAACAGCGCCGCGGTGTTCGCCCGCACCCCCTTCGACTCGGTGACCCCCGCCACCTATGACCGCATCCTGGACCTCAACCTCCGGGGCCCCTTCTTCTGCGCACAGGCCGCCGCCACCCTGATGGGGGGCCGCGGTGGTCACATCGTGAACATCAGCGACATCGCCGTGCACCAGCGCTGGCCGCACTACATCCCCTACACCCTGTCCAAGGCCGGACTCGTCGCCCTCACCCGAGTCCTTGCGGTAGCGCTGCGTCCCCGACACATCGCGGTCAACGGTGTCGCGCCGGGGGCTGTTCTTCGCCCTCCCGGCTTTTCGCGGGCGCGCTGGCAGCGCGTCACCCGCGGCCACGCAGGATCCGTGGACGACGTGGCCGCCGCCGTCGTCTTCTTCGCGACCTGCTCCCCGTACATCACCGGACAGGTTCTCAGCGTGGACGGCGGCGAGAGCGCGTGAGACTAGGCGGGCCGCCCTCCGCCCATCGCGCGCAAGAAGTCGCCCAGCGCGCTCATGCGCATGAACGCATTGTGCCGCTTCTCGGCGCCGATGGTCGACGAGGCGCCACCGTAGTTGTGACCCGGAAAGAGGATCGTCGCGTCGGGGAGTGCCCCGAGGCGCTGGGTGAGTGAGTAGTACATCTCCTGCGGATCACTCCCGGGCAGGTCCGTGCGACCGCAGGACCCGATGAACAGCGTGTCGCCCGACACCAACCGCCCGTCAACGAGGAAGCACTGCGATCCCGGCGTATGGCCGGGCGTGTGCAGAAACGTCAGGGTGAGACGTCCCACTGCGAGCGTATCGTGGTTGTCGACCTTGACCAGGTCGGACCCGAAGCCCCTCAGGAACTCACGCTCTGCCTTGTGCACGTACACCTTGAGGGGTACGCGGCCAAGCAGCTCCTCCACGCCCGGGATGCGGCCGGGCATGCCCCACGCCTCGAGACTGCCTCCGACGTGATCCTGGTGAGTATGAGTGACCAAGGCCCCCTTGAGCGCCATGCCGTCGCCCTCGGCCGTCTGCACGATGGCGTCAATCTCCCAAGCGGGATCCACCACGACGCACTCGCGGGCCACGGGGTCGCCGATGAGATACACGAAGTTCTGCATCGGCCCCAGCTCGAGCTGCTTGACGTACACGCCCTCGCCGCGTCCCGACACGGCCCTATCCCTTGAAATCGTCCAAGTTGGGTAGCTCGCCGAGCTGCCGGGCCTCGAGGGCGTAGATGGCCGGCCCCGTCTTGGTGCGCACGAAGACCCGATCCCCCTCGCGCTTGCCCACCAGCACCGCGCCGATCTCGCTACCGTCGGCGCGCCGCAGCGTGATCTCGAGCTCGGGCGCGTCGAGGCCGTAGCGGGCGGGCTCCTCCCCGCGCGGGTCCACGATATCCTTCCACTTGAGCGCGCGCGCGGTGTACAGCAGGTCGTCGACCTTGGTACTCTTGGCGGCGCCCTTGCTCGGTTCCACCATGCGCCACTCACTGTCACCGTGGCGCTCGAGGACCATGCTCTGGGCCCCGCGCTTGAGGGCCACCTGCTTGACATCTTTCGGCTCGACGTCCCCCAAGAGCCGCCGATCGCGCAGATCATTGAGGGTGCGACCGAGGTCCTTGAGGGCTCCGGCATCGACCAGCACCAGGGGACCGCTGCCCGCCACCGCTGCATAGGCCGAGGGTTGGCTACCGCGGCGATCCGGAGAGGGAGCAAGCAGCAGGGTGGTCGCGGCCCCCCCCGCGGGAGTAATGGTCACGCGTAACTCGGGCTTGGCCAGGTAGCGGGGGATCCCCGAGGCATCCTCGGTGACGAACGCCTGCGCCCTGAGCTCACCCAATTTTCGCAGCAGGGCGCCCGCTTCGACCTGATCGGCGCCCACCGCCTCCGGGGCCACGATACGCCATTGATTGTTCTCGCGAGCAAGGGTGACGCTTCCATGGGCACCGTCGATCTCGATCTTGGCCACTTTGTCGCGATCGAAGGTCACCACGGTCTTGTCACGCAGCGTGGCCATGCTCTTCGGCAGTGCCTTCCACACATCCTCGGGAAGGAGGAGAACGCTCGGCTCTCCCGGACGCA
>Ga0187893_10011954_pt1 | contig 12446 bp, 14 predicted proteins | sample MA1701074metaG_FD_139574 | JGI IMG/M metagenome (GOLD analysis project Ga0187893, IMG submission 139574) | White microbial mat communities from a basaltic lava cave in the Kipuka Kanohina Cave System on the Island of Hawaii, USA - MA170107-4 metaG ...
CTACTTCCACATTGAATGAAGGAGATAAGGTAACTGCTGACGGAACTATTCTGAGGAATGTAAGCAATCAGATGCAGGGAGAACAATCCGATGAATCAGATGAGCCGGAAAACAAAAAATAAAAACAAAATGATGCAGGAAAATAAATGGATACTCTGTATGGAAATAAAGGATGCCGCAAGGCAAAATTTATTTTCGTCAGGTGAGCGGGTGCCGGTCCCAAGCCGGTGCCCGTTATTTTTATTAAAGAAGAAAGGGCGTGAGTTTGAGTTAAAAAGTGTCCGGCTGGTGAAAGTGTGCATCAGTTATTGCCTGAACTGAAAGTAATTTGATTTTTAAACTTTTGATTATGTAATTTAGGGTGCTTAACCGAAATCAAATTTGCTATGAAATTTCTGCTGACCAACCTTCTTGCAATATGCATCATTAATTCCCTCGCTCAGGATACATTTTCGATCTGTGCGGTGGATACAGTAACAGGTGAAACCGGAAGCGCGGGCGCTTCATGCATTGATGCTTCGCAGATTGCAGGGGGAGTTTCCATTATCTCAGATGTGCATCCGGGCGTTGGAGTCATTCATACGCAGGCGCTCTGGCTTGCAGCGAATCAGAATTATGCAAAGGGGCTGATGAACCTCGGGCTTCCCCCTCAGCAGATTATTGATTCACTGATTGCACATGATGTTCAGGGTAACCCGACCGTGAGGCAATACGGAATCGTGGATTTGTTCAGCGGCAGTTCAAAGGTAGCAGCACACACCGGGGTGAACTGCATGAATTACAAGAATCACATTACCGGTCCGAATTATTCCATTCAGGGCAACATACTGCTGGGGCAGCACATTCTGGATTCGATGGAAGCACGGTTTCTGAATACGCAGGGCGACCTTGCCTGCAAGCTGATGGCTGCATTGCAGGGGGCGAAAGTTCCGGGAGCTGATACCCGTTGCCTCACATCAAACAATTCTTCCAAATCATCTTTTCTCCGGATTGCATGTCCCGGAGATGTAATTCCTAATTACACATTAAATCTTGTTGTCGGACAAGGACCTCCGGGTTTCGAGCCGATAGATTCGCTGCAAACCTTGTTTGATAATGTGCATAACTGTGGGGTCCCGGTTAATTGTGCAACGGGGATTTCTGCCGTCTATCAGGCAAGTGAAATTGCGGTCAGCATTATTCCGAATCCGTTTGAGAACACTGCGGTAATCCGTATTTCAGGTGACTCCAAAGAAAATTTTTCGATCCGGATTTTTTCGAATGGAGGAATTCCTGTCATGCAGGAAGGATTTTCGAAAAGGAAAGAATGGGTTATTAAAAATGAAAATCTCATGCAGGGGGTTTATTATTACCGCATAATTTCAGAGTATGGAAAAGCGGTTTCGGGGAAGCTGATAAAGAATCAATAATAATTTTTCAAAAAATTATTTTCTGACCAGGATCATTTTTTGGTTTATGCGATAACCTGATTCCGGTTCAACCATTTCAAGAAAATAAATTCCGGGACTGAACATCTGCATGTTGATCATCAAAGGCAGATTAGTCGCTTTTAAATTCAATAATACATTTCCGGTAACACCTGAAATGGTAACATCATATTTTGAATTACTTAACCTGCCGGCTTGAATGATCAGTTGTGATGAAACCGGATTCGGGAAAATTTTTATTGATTCATCGTATAGAATTTGATGGGCACTTGTAATCGTATCAGGAATGGTAAACGGAAAGCTGCATGCAACCGTATCGTAAAAAAGCACATACAGATTCAGCGTGCCTGTAAAAGGCAGGTTGAGGGGGGCAACGATGTCAAGCGTGTGCGGCTGCGGTCCGTTTCCGATTCCGAAATAATTCACAGTTTCTTTTGCAACGGTGTCCATGTTGGAATCGAACAATGCAAATGCGGGATAATCAAATAGCACGGATGATGGATTGGAAACATAAATTGTAAGTGTATTCTGGCCAAACTGATTGAAGTAGCAGCAGTTGATGACGAGCGAATCGCAGGCAGGGTGGTTTTGGGAAAGACCGGCTTTTGACACTAAAAGAATTGCAAAAAGTATTAATAAAGTTTTTTTCATTTTATGGATGACTGAGTTAACAAAGAAATAGAAATAAAGCGAATTCACATCCAATCTTGCAGGGAATTCAATTCATCCAAATTCCTACTTTTGATGCATGAAGCAGACCTGCGCCTTTTTCCTGATGGTTTTATTCACCTTTTGCATTTCCGGAAATTACATCGCTTTTAAATTCAAGCAGGCGGGTGCAAGGAAGGAAGTCAGGATGATGATTAAAAAAAACATTTCAGATGATAAACTAATTGTCATTGTCCGCACCGAACACAACAAAAATGAATTTGAATGGGAGCATGCCAGCGAATTTCATTACAGGGGGATGATGTATGATGTGGTGAAACGGGAACGGAATGAACTGGGTGAAGAAGTATTCTATTGCCTGAGTGATAAGCAGGAAAAGGAGCTTTACAGAAATTTTGAAGATTCGCAAAAGAATTCCCCTGTATCCGGAATGACAAACCAGTCTTCAAAAACGCCCGTGAAATTTCAGATATCCGATTATCTTATTTCCTGTCAAAGCAAAATCAATATTTGCACCTCAATAGTCAACAACATAGTCGAACGCGATGTTTTATTCAGTTCATTCATTTCTGATTGCTTTTCTCCCCCTCCTGAACCAACCGCTTAACAGCGGCTGAATCCGCATTTTATTGATTTCATCAAATTAACCCGTATCAGCAGGTGAACTGCGATTGCACTTTTATATCATTCAACCATATAAAATTTTTTATGACTAAAAAATTCTTTACCATCATTATTATTGGCATTCAACTGAAATTAAATGCACAGGTTATTCCCGACACTGCATCAAAGGGAAAAACAATAACACTGGATGAAGTGATCATTTCGGCAAGCAAAACGGAAGAAAAAAAATCGGAAGTGCCCTATTCCATAGAAACTATAAAAAGCAGGGACATCGAATTCAGCAATCCTCAGACATCTGCCGATATGCTGCTGAATTCGGGCACTGTGTTCGTTCAGAAAAGCCAGCAGGGGGGCGGCAGCCCTGTGATGAGGGGATTTGAAGCAAGCCGTGTGCTCATTGTGGTGGACGGGGTGCGGATGAACAATGCCATTTACCGGGCAGGGCATTTGCAGGATGTCATCACTCTCGATAATGCCATGCTCGACCATACTGAAATCATATTCGGACCCTCATCCACCATTTACGGAAGCGATGCATTGGGGGGAGTGATGCATTTTTTTACAAAACAACCCTCTTTCGGCAGTGAGAAAATGCTCATTAAAGCAAATTCATTCATCCGGTGGTCCTCTGCCAACAATGAAAAAACCGGTCATGCCGATGTGAATCTCGGATGGAAACGGTTTGCATCCCTCACCGGGATTACATGGAGCGACTTCGGGGATTTGAGGTCCGGAAAAAATAAGGATGATGATTCGGATACTTTATTTCTCCGCAACTTTTATGTACAAACCATCAACGGAATGGACAGCATGATAAAAAATTCAAATCCGTACATTCAGAAATTCAGCGGGTACAGGCAGTATGACATCACTCAGAAATTTTCTTTTAAACAAAATGATAAGATTCTCCACACGCTGAACCTGCAATACTCCAATTCGTCCGACATTCCTCGGTACGACCGGCTTACCGATAAAAGCGGGGGGAACCTGCGTTTTGCCGAATGGTATTACGGTCCTCAGAAACGCTCGCTCGCTTCGCTGAATTCGGAATTTACTTCCCCCTGCACGATTTATGACAAGCTGAAAACCACCCTTGCCTGGCAAATCATCGGGCAGGACCGCATCAGCAGGAGGTTTAAAAATGCGAACAAAACTTTCCAGACGGAGGATGTGCAGGTTTTTTCGATGAATGCCGATTTGGTGAAATTCATCGGACCGAAACACGAACTGCGATATGGGATTGAAGGCGTTCACAACGATGTACAGTCGGCTGCCAAAGCAATGAACATCGTTACAGGAACAGAAAGCGCAGCGCCCACCCGTTATCCTGACGGTGGAAGCGCCATGACGACCTTTGCAGCATACATATCGCACAAATTCCGCATTTCCGAAAAGATGATTCTGAGCGATGGCATCCGTTTCAGCCATTGCCAACTAAAATCAGAATTTTCGGACGATACATTTTATCCATTTCCATTTGATAAAATTGAACAAAACAGCAATGCCCTCACCGGGAATATAGGACTGGTGATGAAACCTGCGGCTGACTGGAAAATATCCGTATCGGGCGCCAGCGGATTCCGCACACCCAATGTGGACGACCTCACAAAAATATTCGACTCCGCCCCCGGCACCCTCATCGTTGCCAATCCGGATCTGAAACCCGAAAAAGCTTACAACGCTGAGCTGGGCATTGAAAAAATATTTGCCCGGAAAATCAAATGCTCCGTTGCCGGATGGTACACTCTGCTGACGGATGCGATGGTGGTGAGGGATTTTAAATACAGCGGGCAGGACTCTGTACTATATAACGGAGTGATAAGCCGTGTACAGGCAGTGCAGAATACGGATGAGGCATTCATCACCGGATTGAGCGGAACATTGGCAGTTGAAATCAATGAAAACATTTCATTCACCACAACCATCAGCTATACTTATGGACGTTACCACATTACAGCCAATGATACCACCGTACCCCTCGACCATATTGCTCCCCCTTTCGGCAAAACATCGCTCGTATATAAAAAGGGTAAAATACAAGCGGAGGGGTATGCATTATATAATGGCAGAAAAATGCTGAGTGATTACAGCCCTTCGGGCGAAGACAATCTGCAATATGCCACTCCGGGGGGAATGCCCGGCTGGGTAACGTTCAACCTGAAAGCTTCTGTGCGGCTCACAAAAATCCTGGGCATACAGGCGGGAATTGAAAACATCCTCGACACGCATTACCGCTATTTCGCAAGCGGCATCAGTGCAGCCGGCAGAAATTTTACTGCCACGCTGAGAGTGAATCTGTAATGCAGGGGCTGAGAGGATAATGTAAAAAATTATCCGGTTCGCATTGAACTTCAGGGAAACTCAGATTACTGTCCTGATGAAATCAGGCAGCTTCGTTGTCAATAATATACGCCTTGGGGTATTTGGCTTTCCAGAGCTTAAGCGCTGAAATGTGATGCAAGGTAACCACCGTGCGGTCATCGAGGCGGGCTTTGAGCTTTGCGGTTGTGGGACCTTGAGTCAATATCTGCTTTTCGCGCGGAACGCTGCGCTGACGTTTTTTCTTCTTAATATCCTTCTTCATGTTACAAATATAAGGATTGAACCTTCGAAAATACAAGGGGAATAAAAGAAATTATTAATTTCATATTATTTTAATGTTCAGTACCTGCTCAATTCATAAAAGGTCTGATTATTAATGGCTTAAATGCCCTCAATAATCTGAAATGTACTATTTGATTTGCGATGAATTGAGGCAAAACATTGTTGTTTCGTTTTAAAAATTGGATTAGCTCAGGCAGAAAAGTCATAAAATGACCTTCATAGTAAATCAGTTGTAGATATTCTGAAACCATTGGATGAATATTTTCATGAACTGAACCAGAAAAAAAAATTGAAGTATCAGCCAGCAGGTTTTGTGCAATACCTGATAAAGCCGATGTCAGACCTTATGGCAGAGGATCTGGTGAAAAACCTTGCTGCGATTTATTTTGATTTTAATGCACCGGTGGTGACGAACACGGCTGTGACGAGGGTAGTCCTGCCCACTGGCATAAGCGGGTTCAATGCTCCAAGTTCAAAGTTCAATGTTTACCCGAATCCTGCAAAAGATTATTTCGAAATTCGGATTGGAGATTTCGGAATGAAAGAAAATATTGAAATAGGAATTTTTGATATGTACGGACGCGGTGTTTATAAATCCGCAATCCGAAATTCAGACAGACGTTTCATCGCTTTCGCAGGGGGTTTATATTATTGAGGTGCATACCCGCAGGCAAACGCTGAGGGGGAAGTTTGTGAAAGAGTAATCAGGTCCGGAAATTTTCATTAATAATTTTCAAAGCATTCTGAAACCGCACTTCTCCCGTTCCGGAAACGATGGCATAGTTCAAATTGTTTTCTTCCAGTTCTTTTTTATACCGGTCAAAAAGAAATTCCCTGAGGTGCGGGTTTTCACGAACCGGGTCGGTCAGCCAGGGCAGATCATTTGATGTGAGGAGATACAGGTCGTATGGATGCTTTTGAATCATTTCATTTATCCAGGGGTGGCAGAAGCCGAATTTTTCTTCACACCACACTTTGGAGATGATAAACCCGGTGTCAATAAAAATAAATCGGTTTGCTTCATCAAGCATTTTCTGCTCCTGCCGGAAATGTTCGCGCGCAATGGTGAGAATATCTTCGGCATTGTATGGGCGGCTGAGATTTTCCACATATTCACGTGCGTATTCGGGAACCCAAACGGTGTTGAAATGTTCAGCTAATTGATGCGAGAGGGTGGTTTTGCCGGTGGATTCTGCACCCAGCACAGTAATCCGGATTAACGTTTTATCCTGCATGTTCAGCGGGCTTTAAATTTTTTTTCCATTCCATCCATCCCATCATTGCCATGATGAAATAAATACCTGATAACACTGCATACCAGTTTAAATCCTTAAGAATGTACATGGTGATATACATGGGGTTGGCAATCATCCATAGAATCCAGTTTTCGATTTTGCGTCTGGCAATAAGCCACTGGGCGATGAAGCAAATCACCGTAGCTGCCGAATCCCAGTACGGGTAAGAAGCACTGCTGTAATTCTTAAATAAATAACCCATCACAGCCGAGCCACCGATGAAAATGATGGACAGTGGAAGAATTTTTTCCGTTTCAAGCGTTGAAACCGGTACTTGGGATTGCGCTGAAACACGGTTCCATTTAATCCAGCCGATGACGAGCAGAACAAAATAAACAAGTTGCTGGAGCGTGTCGGCAAAGAGGGTTTTGCTGAAAACAAGATATGCTGTGATAAGGACATTGATAATACCCACGGGGAAGCACCAAATGTTCTTACGGATGGTGAGCCAAACCCCCGTAATGCCGGACACAAAACCGATAATTTCAAGAATCGGTAACAAAATATTTTTTAGTTAAAATTAATTATGTTTGTTGAATTGCAATATTAACCTTAAACCACAGCCGTATGGGTGCAACGGAACTTTTTCAAAACTGAATTTTTTTTCAGAATGTTAATTTATATTTTTAATAATCATGAATCCCTGCAGCTTGTCTTGCTGATTTCAAAATACTGACCATGCCGAAACGTATAAACAATTCCCTGCTCACTAATAAAAACTTTGATCTCATTATCGAGTCTCTTGATGTGAAATTGCTTGCAACCGGCTATCGCGAGGTAACCCAGCCGGTATCCATACAGAATATTCGTTTGCCATCGAATATGCTGATCATGTCGCGGAAGGGGTGCCTGTGGGCAGGACCGGATTTTCATTTTATTAATAATTATGATACCTATTTCATTCCGCTGGGACAGCCCGCCTTTCTGCGGCACAGCGATTCGAAACATCACCGGGAACTGGCCGAGCAAACCATTATTTCGGACACAGACCGTGAAAGCATATTTAAGCCGGTGCAAAAGTCTGTAGTTAACGGCAACACAAAAGATGTAATTTCCATTGTTTCGTTTTTCGCCCTGCTCAACGGAACCATTCCGCTTTTTCAGGCAATGGAGTTGCCGTATATTCATTTCACCGGAGATGAACTATTGAAGAATCTGATGGATAAATTAATTGATGAAAAAGAAAGCAACAAAGCAGGCGCAATGGCAATGACAGGATGCCTGATGCGCGAAATTGTCATTCATATATTGCGTTTCGTATTCGGTAATGAAACGCTGAAGCATCATCTGGAAAAGCTGCTTTTTCTAACGGACAGCCGATTAATTGACGTGGTTAATTATATTCAGAAAAATCTGAATAAGGAATTAACGAATGACCATATTGCCAAAGTGCTGAATGTTTCGCGCGAATATGCCGGACAGCTGTTCAAGTCAATAGCGAGATACAATCTGCAGGACTACATCGAGCACAGGCGGCTGGAAAAGGCGCACCTGATCCTGCGGACTACCGGAGGATCCATCCAGGACGTTGCAAAGCAAGTTGGATTCCGCGACCTTGCCTATTTCAGCAAAAGGTTTAAAATGCGATATAAAGAAAACCCATCGGAAGTAAGGAAGCTCAAACCCGGGATGAACTAAGCGGTTTGCAATGCGCGGCTGATATCGGCAATCAACTGCGGAGTTTTCTCAATGACGTTTCCGACCACAACGATATCGGCACCCGAAAGGGCGCGTGCCTTTGCAGTTTCAGCCGACCTGATCCCCCCTCCCGCTATGACCGGAACCGCAACCTGGCCGGTAACGCTTCTTATCATTTCTTCGCTTACGGGAATCTCCGCCCCGCTGCCGGCATCCATGAAAATGCATTTCAATCCGAGCATTTCACCTGCCAATGCAGTGCAGGCGGCAATGTCGTATTTATCTTTCGGAATCGGTCGCGTGTTGCTGATGTATTGAACGGAAGAAAGATTTCCCCCCTCGATGAGCATATACCCTGTTGGAATTACTTCGATGCCGTATTCCTTAATGATGGGAGCCGCTATAACATGCTTGCCGATTAATAATTCGGGGTTGCGCCCTGAAATGAGGGAAAGAAAAAGTATGGCATCGGCATTTTTGTCAATCTGAAGATTATTGCCCGGAAAAAGAACTACCGGAATCGAACATTCGGATTTAACGGTTTCCACGCAGGCGCCCAGACTGCTGTTGGTCAGCAAGCTTCCGCCTACGAAAAAATAATCCACTCCGGCATCAGCAGCCAAACGGCATAGGGATTTGATTTTATCTGCATTGGTTTTATCAGGATCAATCAATACGGCAAACTGCTTTTTGCCGGCTGCTTTTTGCTTTAAAATCTGAGAATAAATTTTCATTTATTTCCTTTTAAAACTCCATTTACAATTCAACATGTTTTTCTGAAGTGCTCCGGATCAGCATTAAATTTCCGAGCTGCTTCCAGAATACGGAATATTTATATGCTTTACTTTCCGTTCGCAAAAGCACCTCTGTTTGCCCCGAATCAGAATATCTGAATTGAAATACTTCAATCATGGTCGAAAATTCAATTCCCCCCTTTCCGTAAATCTTGTACGCACATTCTTTGGCGCCCCAGATTACATACAGCATCTCTAGCGTGCTTTCGCTCTGCAAAAATGCCTTTTCATTTTCACATAAAAAACGGTGCGCTACCTTTTCTATTCGGGGGGTGATGATTTCAAGGTCAATGCCGCAGGGAAAATCATTGTCCAATATGGAAGCAACGTATTGCTTTGTATGGGATAATGAAATGTGAGCGGATGAATTATTCAGATACGGCTTGCCGAAGCTGTCATAACAAACTTCATAAAGTTTACCGCTAAGTAATTTTATCAGATTTCGTGCAGCAAGCCATTCTTTCTTTCGGTTTTCATTTCTGAATCCGGGAATTATAATGGATGGATTCAATTCTTTAAGAAGCTCTTCAGCGGATTCAGTAATTTCCCAAACCGCAGCGCTCGCTGAATCCGGATATTTTTCTGAATAAATTAACGGCATGTTTAAGTTGAAAACAGCGGATAAAATTGCCTTGTAAACGGGTATTCTTTACCTTTGCACAAAAATCAGATAAAATAATGCAAACAACTCTTGAAAAATCTTCAACCGCTAAAAATCAGGCATCTGCATACGTTAAGCACAAAGTAAAAGACTTGTCTCTTGCCGAGTGGGGCCGCAAAGAAATTAAGCTTGCCGAGCAGGAAATGCCCGGATTGATGGCTCTGCGCGAAGAATTCGGAAAGATAAAACCCCTGAAAGGTGCGCGTATTGCCGGCTGTCTGCACATGACCATTCAGACTGCCGTGTTGATCGAAACGTTGAAAGAGCTTGGCGCAGAAGTAACCTGGTCTTCATGCAATATTTTCAGCACGCAGGATCATGCAGCCGCTGCCATTGCTGCTGCAGGAATTTCGGTGTATGCTTGGAAAGGGATGACCAATGAAGAATTCGACTGGTGCATAGAACAAACGCTTTTTTTCGGAGAAGACCGTAAGCCGCTTAATATGATCCTGGATGACGGGGGTGATCTTACCAACATGGTTTTTGATAAATATCCCGAGCTGATTGCCGGAATTAAAGGATTGAGCGAAGAAACCACCACCGGAGTGCACCGGCTTTATGAACGTATGAAAAACGGCAAGCTGCCCATGCCTGCTATAAATGTGAACGACTCTGTGACAAAATCGAAATTCGATAATAAATACGGCTGCCGTGAATCGCTGGTGGATGCCATCCGCAGAGCTACGGATCTGATGCTTGCCGGTAAAGTTGCCGTTGTGGCAGGATATGGCGATGTAGGAAAGGGTTCGGCTGAGTCATTGAAAGAAGCCAAGGCTAGAGTAATCATCACTGAAATTGATCCTATCTGTGCATTGCAGGCAGCGATGGAAGGATATGAAGTGAAAAAGATGGATGATGCTGTGAAAGAAGCAGACATTGTAGTGACGGCAACCGGCAATTTCAACATCATCACCGAACGCCATTTCAAAGCCATGAAGCATAATGCCATTGTGTGCAACATCGGGCATTTCGATAATGAAATTGATATGGCATGGCTGAACGGCAAGCATGGAAAGTCGAAGGATACCATCAAACCGCAGGTGGACAAATACACGGTGGATGGAAAAGATATTATCATTCTTGCTGAAGGGCGATTGGTGAATCTCGGTTGTGCTATGGGACACCCGTCTTTTGTAATGAGCAATTCATTCACCAACCAGACGCTTGCCCAAATAGAGCTATGGGCAAATCATTCCAACTACGAAAACAAGGTTTATACCCTTCCCAAGCATCTCGATGAGAAGGTGGCGCGGCTGCATCTGAAAAAGATCGGAGTGGAAATTGATTCGCTTACGGATGAGCAGGCAAAATATATCGGTGTGGATAAATCCGGACCTTACAAGCCGGACTATTACCGCTATTGATCAACAATCAGTTTTTTTTCTTATCCAATCGCAACCGGAATTTCACCATTGCTTTTTTTCAGTTGATCCAAATCGTTGAAAAGAGTTGGTTGCGGTAAGCAAGGGAACCGGATATTCAGTATTTTTGATTATTAATTTTCAAAAAAATAATCTTATGAAAAACATTTTCAAGCTTGCGCTATTATTCATTCCGTTTATTTCAACAGGCCAGACTCCGGTTACCATAACCCTGCAGCCCGGACCCAATGACGGGAAGGATGCTGAAGTTTTCAGTTGCAAACCCTGCGGATACACCGTACGTAATTTCGGTAAGATCGGTGATTTAAATGCCGTTGCCTGGACGAATAACGGAAACAGCTCCAACATCCGCAGCTACATTCAGTTTGACCTGAGCGCCATTCCGCCCGGATCGAATATCAATGATGCACGGCTTTCGTTGTACTATACTCCCCACAGCGATGAAGGCAAGCATTTTAAACATTTCGGAGATAATAAAGGAATCATCAAAAGAGTAACTTCCGCATGGAATGAACTGACCATTACCTGGGACAACCAGCCGACCAATACTTCGCTGAATCAAACTGTGATGGCAAGCACGACCTCTTCCACACAGAATTATCCGGACATTAATGTTACGGCTCTTGTGCAGGATATGATTGATAACCCGGCAACGAGCTTCGGATTCATGTTCCGGCTTAAGACAGAAAAGCCATACCGGAAACTTGTTTTTGCTTCGAGCGATTATGCGAATGCATCCAAACGTCCCAAGCTGGTAATTACATACACTCCGCCCACTCCTCCTGCCACGATCAGTACAGATCAAATTGCCCGGTTTTCAAGCGTGGTTCAATCATCAAGCTTACCGACATTCAATGTATTTCCTGATCCGGCTCAATCCGCTGCCACCATCCGGTATTTTGCAGAATCAGCGGATGAGGTGGTTATTACATCAAGGGATATCTCCGGCAGTGAAATTTTCAGAAAAAATGCTGTGGTTCAATCCGGTCAAAATGAATTTATCGTGCCGGTTGCACACTGGAAAAAAGGAATTTATTTTTTAAGCATTGTTTCCGGATCAGCCGTGGTATCGAAGAAACTGGTGGTGCAATAAAGTTTTCAAAAGCGCTTCGTTTAACCTGCTGCGGCACTGATCCGGTGAAAGAGAGGGGGAATAGGATTTGAAATTTATCAGCCGAACCGGTGTGAAGATTTATACAACTCCTCCTTTGAAAGCCCATTGAAATAATCATACGTGCGCTTCAGTCCTTCAGCGCGGGATACTTTTGGTTCCCATCCCAGAATTTTTTTTGCTTTGGTGATATCGGGCTGGCGTTGTTTGGGATCATCTTTCGGAAGGGGTTTGTAAATAA